>Ga0209607_1000711_pt1 | contig 29183 bp, 29 predicted proteins | sample AD_UKC117_MetaG_FD_184413 | JGI IMG/M metagenome (GOLD analysis project Ga0209607, IMG submission 184413) | Active sludge microbial communities of municipal wastewater-treating anaerobic digesters from Hong Kong - AD_UKC117_MetaG (SPAdes)... | ecosystem: Engineered > Bioreactor > Anaerobic >... | reverse complement strand
TTGAATCCCGAGATCACGATGATGTGACTGACCCCGGTGCGGTTGAACATGTCGTAGAGCGCCGGATCGATGCCAGTTTCCACGCCCAGCAGGATGCCGGTCAACAACCCCGACTCCGGCTCCGGCAGCAGGCGGGCGATGACAGCCTGGGCATGGTCGCGAAAGCGATAGAGCGCCTCCCAGAACCGATGGCCGTAGCCGTGGCCCAGCACAGTGACTTGCGGCTGCTGCACCAGGGTGTGGACACCTTGCCGCGCCAGGTATTCCCTGTAGTCGAAATCCTCGAAGACCGGCGCATCTTCCAGCCGGCCGTGCACCGCGATGCGATCGCCATAGCGCAGCCCCAACGCACGGTCTACAGTCAGCAGCGCGTCGCCATCCACCGGCAGTGGGTCGCCCTGGTTGGCCAGTGTCAGGCTTTCAGCCCGCAGGCGAATACGCACCCGGGTGTCGCGCGCTTCGGGCGGGAGATCCAGCCCTGTCCACGGGTGGGCGGCGAATTGCGTCTGGGGTTCAATTCTTCTTCCTCGACCGTTCCGCTGAAAGACGAGGGCAGCGCCTGACCCGGGCGGGGGCGAAGCGCTCGCGTCGTGCCGGAGGCACGCCTTCGGCGTGACGGGACGGGGCGGGCGCTGCCCGGCGGTGCCCGCCGGACGAAATGGTGGTGCGGGGCTCCACGCCTTGAACGGCCACCGTCCGGCGGTGCCTCTTGCTTTCGGATGAAAGATATGTAATCAATCGTTTGATTGAAAACTGCATCGGACATGCCATGGCTGCCCCGGTTCGTCAGGCTTCGGAGAATACCCGCCGTGCGATCATCGAGGCCGGTCTGCGCGGATTCGGCTCCAAGGGCTATGCGGCGACGAGCACGCGCGAGATCGCGGCGCTGGCCGAGACCAATGTCGCCTCGATCGCCTATCATTTCGGCGGCAAGGAGGGGCTTCGCACCGCCTGCGCCGAGCATGTGGTCGCCACGCTCGGCGCCGTGCTGGCCTCGGATGCCGCGGAGCAGGAGGTGGTGGACCCCGAGCTCGCCCGGGCGCGGCTGGCCGGGCTCGCGGAGCGCATGGTGCATTTCCTGCTGCTGCGCCCGGAGGCCCATGCGATCGCGGGCTTCATGATCCGCGAGATGGCCCAGCCCTCGCCGGCGCTCGACGCCATCTACGAGGGGCTGATCGCGCGGCTGCATCCCAGGCTCTGCCGGCTCTGGGCCGCCGCGACGGGCCGCGAGGCGGAAAGCCCCGAGGTCAAGCTCGCGGTCTTCGGGATGATCGGCCAGATCGTCTATTTCCACCTCGGCAGGCCGGTGGTCACCCGCCGGATGGGCTGGAACGGGATCGCGGCGCCCGAGGCCCGGGCGATCGCCGAGATGATCGCCGCGACGCTCTGCGCGCGGCTCGACGCGGACAGGGGGGATCCGGCATGAGCCCGTTCGTCTGTGCGCTGCCGCTGATCGGGGGGCTCTTCGGCGCCTGCGCCGGCGATGCGCCGCTCGCGGTCGGCTATGTGGAGGGCGAATACGTCCATCTCGCGCCGGTCACCAGCGCCGAGCTGACCGAGGTCGCCGTGCGCGCCGGCGACCGGGTCGCGGCCGGGCAGCTGGTGGCGCGGCAGGAGAGCACCGATGCCGAGATCGCGCTGGCCGAGGCTGAGGCCGCGCGCGGCCAGGCGGAGGCGGAGCTTGCCAACCTGCGCGAGGGCAGCCGGCCCGAGGAGATCGCGGTGATCGAGGCCAGCCTCGATTCGGCGCGGGTGCGGCTGCGTGAGGCCGAGCGCGAGGCGGAGCGCCAGACCCAGCTCTCGCAGCGCGGCATCGTCGCGGATTCGGTGCTCGATCACGCGGTTGCGGAGCGCGACGTGGCGGCGACCGCCGTGGCCGAGCTCGAGGCGCAGCTCGGCGTCGCCCGGCTGCCGGCGCGGGAGGGGCTGCTGCGCGCCGCCGAGAGCCGGCTGAGGGGCGCCGAGGCCGCGGAGCGCCAGGCCGCCTGGCGGCTCGAGAAGCGGACCATCGACGCGCCGGTCGCCGGCGAGGTCGCGGATGTCTTCCGCCGGGTGGGCGAGCTGGCCGGGCCGAGCGCGCCGGTGGTCTCGATCCTGCCGGAAGCGGGCTACAAGCTCGTCGCCTTCCTGGGCGAAGCGAGCCTCGCCGGGCTCGATCTGGGCGAGCGGCTGGCGGTGCGCTGCGACGGCTGCCCGGAGGGGCTGACCGCGACGATCTCCTTCATCTCCGACGGGCCGGAATTCACCCCGCCGGTGATCTATTCGGTCGAGAATCGCCAGAAGCTCGTCTACCGGATCGAGGCGCGGCTCGACCCCGAGGCGCGGCTGCTGCGGCCGGGACAGATCGTCGACGTCTCGACCGCAGCGCCCTGAGCTGCCGCCATGGCCGAGAACGTCATCGACGTGCGCAACCTCACCAAGCGCTTCGGATCGCGCGTCGTGGTGGACGACGTGTCGATCAGGGTGCGGCGCGGCGAGATCGTCGGCTTCCTCGGGCCGAACGGCTCGGGCAAGACCACCACGATCCGCATGATGTGCGGGCTCCTGCATCTCGACGGCGGCAGCGGCGAGGTGCTCGGCCACGACCTCGCCACCGAGAGCCGGCAAATCAAGGACCAGGTCGGCTACATGACCCAGAAATTCTCGCTCTACGAGGATCTGACCATCGAGGAGAACCTCGACCTGGTCGCGGGCCTCTACCGCCTCCGGGAACCGGGCCGGGTGGTGCGCGAGACCCTCGACGGCCTGGGGCTGACCTCGCGGCGGCGGCAGCTCGCCGGCAAGCTCTCGGGCGGGTGGAAGCAGCGGCTGGCGCTGGCGGCCTGCATCATGCACGGGCCGCAGCTCCTGCTGCTCGACGAGCCGACGGCCGGCGTCGATCCCAAGGCGCGGCGCGAGTTCTGGGACGAGATCCACCGGCTGGCGGCGGGGGGCATGACCGTGCTCGTCTCCACCCATTACATGGACGAGGCCGAGCGCTGCCACCGCATCAGCTACATCGCCTATGGCAAGCTGATCGCCGAGGGCACCGTGGCCGAGGTGATCGCCAGCGCCGGCCTGACCACCTATGTGGTCGCGGGGCCCGATCTCGGCGCGGCCGACGCGGCGCTGCGGGCGGCAAGGGGCGTCGACCAGGTCGCGGCCTTCGGCGCCTCGCTGCATGTGGTCGGCGCCGATGCGGAAAGCCTGCGCGCGGCGCTCGACGCCGCCGCCGCCGGCCGGGACGTCACGGTGCGGCCCTCCGAGACCAGCCTCGAGGATGTCTTCATCCGCTACATGGGCTCGGCGGAGGACAATGTCGCATGAGGATGCCGGTCTCCCTGCGGCGGCTGCGGGCGCTGCTCGCCAAGGAATTCATCCAGATGCGGCGGGACCGCATCACCTTCGCGATGATGCTCGGCGTGCCGCTGATCCAGCTGATCCTCTTCGGCTTCGCCATCAACAACGATCCCAAGGCCCTGCCCGCGGCGCTGGTGACCGCGAGCCACGACCAGTATTCGCGGGCGATGATCTCGGCGCTGGAGCTGACGGGCTATTATCGCTTCACCCATGTCACCGACAGCGCCGCGGAGGCGGAGGCGCTGATCCAGGCGGGCGACGTGGCCTTCGTGGTAACGATTCCGTCCGATTTCGGGGCGCGGGTGGTGCGCGGGGATGCGCCGCAGATCCTGGTGGAGGCCGATGCCACCGATCCGGCCTCGTCGAGCGGCGCCATCTCGACGCTCGGCACCGTCGCCGAGCAGGCGCTCCTGCGCGCCAAGGGCGAGGAGGCGCAGGCGGCCGAGGCCGCCGCGGGCCGGCTGGAGGTGGTGGTGCACCGCCGCTACAACCCCGAGGGGATCTCGCAATACAACATCGTGCCGGGGCTCCTGGGGGTGATCCTGCAGATGACCATGGTGATGATGACCTCCATGGCGCTGACCCGCGAGACCGAGCGCGGCACCATGGAGAACCTGCTGGCGATGCCGGCCACCTCCACCGAGGTGATGCTCTCCAAGATCCTGCCCTATCTGGTGGTGGGTGCGGTGCAGGTCGGGGTGGTGCTGCTCGCGGCGCGCACGCTCTTCTCGGTTCCCTTCCTCGGGCGGCTCGACGTGCTGATGCAGGCGGTTTTTCTCTTCGTGCTGGCGCTGGTGCTGCTCGGCTACGCCATCTCGAGCTTCGCGCGCACCCAGATGCAGGCGATGCAGCTTACCTTCTTCTTCTTCCTGCCCTCGCTCCTGCTCTCGGGCTTCATGTTCCCCTATCGCGGCATGCCCGGCTGGGCGCAGACGCTGGGCGAGATCTTCCCGCTGACCCATTTCATCCGGGCGATCCGGGCGGTGATGCTGAAGGGCGCGGATCTCCCGGCCATCGACCGCGAGATGGCGATCCTCGCGCTCTTCGTCGCGATCTATGCCGCCGTCGCGCTGGTGCGCTTCCGCCGGACGCTGGACTGAGACCGACGACCCCGGGGACCTGAGGATCCCGCGAGCGCGGCCGCGCGCGGATTTGTCACCTGCCATATCCGCGAAGAGAATGCGGCATGGCCACCGGGGACGGGCGTGGGGTCGTGGAGCCGGGCGATCACGGGGCGGGGGCTACGGGCCGAAAGACTGGACGGAACGCGGTTGCGGCGGAGAAGTCCGGGGTACCGGGGCCTTGCAGGAAGATCCGGGCAACGCTCCTCCCAGTTCCGGACCTGCGGCACTTGTGCCATTGTCCTCTGCGATGGAGGAGCGGACACGGCGGCCGGATGATGTTTCAGGAAGAGCGGGCAGCATCGGCCTACGCCGGCCGGCGAAGGCGCGCGCCGCGGGGGGCGCATCTGATCGGCATTGCCGGCATTGCCGGCGCCGCCACCATGCGCAACGTCTCGCGCGGGGTGATCAGTGTCGCGCTCGCCCACGGGCTGCTCGGGCTCTATCTCGGGCCGGTCGTGATCTCGGTCTTCCATGAACTCGTCGTCGCCTGGACGCGCCTGGGCGCGACCGGCCAGACACCCGAATCCGGAGCCCATTGATGGACCACCCCCCGATGAACCCTGCGGCCCCGCAGCACCTGCCGTCCTTCATCGCCGGCCCCGGCCAGTCCGACTGGCTGATGACGGTGATGGCCGTCTTCCTGATCGTCGCCGTGGTCTCGGTCGGGCTGGTCTATCTCAGGCTCCACGCGCTGCCCGAGCATATGGCGCATCGTGCCAACAAGGTGCAGCTCCAGGTCGTCGCAGTGCTCGCGCTGCTGGCGCTCTTCACCCACAACGCGATCTTCTGGATCGCGGCGCTGCTTCTGGCGCTCGTCGAGCTGCCGAATTTCTCGACCCCGATGAACTCGATCGCGCTCTCGCTCGAGAAGCTCTCGGGCCGCGACAAGTCGCGCGAGCCGCCCTCGCTCTGGAACGACCTGCTCTCCGACGACGCCGAGGCCGCGCGCCACGGGCCGATCCGGCCGGCGGCGGCGCCGGAGGCGGAGGCCTGAGATGCTCGAACTCCTGCTCTGCTCCGCCGTCACCGTGCTGCCGGACTACCTCTACCGCCGCTATGCCCAGGACAAGCGCATCGGCCGCGAGATCACGCTCTTCTCCGTCTGGTACGAATTGCGCTGGGGCATCACCTTCTGCGTGATCCTGACGGTCTCGCTCATCACCACCATCTTCTATTTCCATCCCTCGACCTCGAACGCGGTCTCGGTGTTCCGCACCGTCACCATCCTGCCGGAATCGGGCGGCCGCGTCGCCGAGACCTTCGTCGACATCAACCAGCATGTCGCCGAGGGCCAGCCGCTCTTCCGCCTCGACACCTCGCAGCAGGAGGCGGAGATCGAGACGGCGCGGCGCCGGATCGCCGAGGTCGAGGCGCAGATGGAGGTCGCCAAGGCCCAGCTCGCCGAGGCCGACGGCCGCATCGTCCAGGCCCGCGGCGCGCTCAAGCAGGCCGACGACGAATACCAGACCCGCGCCGAGCTGATGCGGCGCAACGCCAGCGCCATCTCCCAGCGCGAGGTCGACCGGGCGCAGGTCGCCGTCGACACCGCCCAGGGCGCCGTGGACGCCGCCGTCGCCGGCAAGGCCGCGGCGCAGTCGCAGCTCGATTTCGCCCTGCCGGCCCAGAAGGCCAGCGCCGAGGCGGCGCTCGCCGAGGCCGAGGTGGCGCGGTCGAAGGCCCTGGTGGTGGCCGGCACCGACGGCATCGTCCAGCAATTCGCCCTGCGCCCCGGCGACGTGGTCAATCCGATGCTGCGCCCCGCCGGCATCCTCGTGCCCGACCGCCGCGTCACCGGCCTCGTCGCGGGCTTCGGCCAGATCGAGGCGCAGGTGATCAAGGTCGGGATGGTCGGCGAGGTCACCTGCCCGGCGATGCCCTTCACCGTGATCCCCGTCGTCGTCACCGACGTGCAGGACGTGATCGCCGCGGGCCAGATCCGCCCCACCGACCAGCTGCAGGACGTGGCCGCCTTCGTCCAGCCCGGCACGATCACCGCGATCATGGAACCGCTCTTCGAGGGCGGGCTCGACCGTCTGCCGCGAGGCTCGGCCTGCGTCGCCAACGCCTATACCTCGAACTACGACGCGCTGCACGATCCGGAGATCGGCGCCTTCCGCGCCTTCATGCTGCATGCGATCGACGCCACCGGCCTGGTCCACGCCGCGCTCCTGCGGATGCAGGCGCTGATCCTGCCGGTCCGCACCCTGGTCCTCTCCGGAGGCCACTGATGCCGGCCGGCGGTGCGCCCTTCCCGGACGGCTTGATCCTCGGCGATCCCGACGATGCGCGGTGCGCGCCCGCCGGCCGCGCCAACAGCGGAGACGAAGCATGAGCAGGAAGCACAAGCACGGAAAGGCCGCCCCCGCCGAGCCCGGTCCGAAGGCGGCGAAGAAGGCGCGCAACAAGGCCTACGAGGCGGAGCTCGCCCGCCTGCAGCAGGAGATCGCCCATCTGCAGGCCTGGGTGAAGGCGACGGGCGCCCGCGCCGTGATCGTCTTCGAGGGCCGCGACGCCGCCGGCAAGGGCGGCATGATCAAGCGCATCGTCGAGCGGGTCAGCCCGCGCGTCTTCCGCGTCGTCGCGCTGCCGGCGCCGAGCGACCGCGAGAAGACCCAGATCTATTTCCAGCGCTACATGGCCCAACTTCCCGCCGCCGGCGAGGTGGTGATCTTCGACCGCTCCTGGTACAACCGCCCCGGCGTGGAGCGGGTGATGGGCTTCACCCCGGAGGATCGGGTCAGGCGCTTCCTGGAGCTGGTCCCGGCGGCGGAGAAGGTGATCGTCGAGAACGGCATCATCCTACTCAAGTATTTCCTCGACGTGAGCGAGGAGGAACAGGAGCGGCGCTTCCGCCAGCGCATCGACGACCCGGTGCGGCAGTGGAAGCTCTCGCCGATGGACGTTGAGAGCTATCGCCGCTGGTGGGATTACACCAAGGCCTACGACGAGATGATCCGGGCGACCGACTCGCCGCACGCGCCCTGGTGGATCGTGGATTCGAACGACAAGAAGGCGGCGCGCATCAACTGCATCACCCATCTGCTGCGGCAGATCCCCTACGAGAGGATCGCCTTCGAGAAGCCCAAGCTCGGCCGGCGCCAGAAGCGCCCCGAGGGCTACGAGCCCGACCGCAGCACGCGGAACCTGGTCCCGCGCGTCTTCTGAGGCTCGGGAGTCGCGTCAGGCGGTCTCCGGGTGATTGCTTCGGATCGATGCCCGTCCCCTGTGGCGGCGCTGCCTTCCCCCCGCGGGTTTGGCAAGCGATGCCAAAGGCCCTTCCTTCTGACCGACGCTGCGGCCCGAGGCCCAATGTCTGGCCGGGAAGAAGGCCGCGCCCCGCGCGGCCCGCACCACATGGCCCCGGTTCGGTCGCCCGGAGGCGTGAGCCGCAGCGCGAGGGAGGAGCAGCTTCGCGGCCCGATTGCCACGGGCCGATCGGGCTGGGGGCCTTTGGCCCCGGGCGGCATGCAAGGCGAGGGCGCGGGCCGCTGGTATCCGCGGTTCGATGCCGCCGCGGTCACACCGCCGGCGGCGCCCAGTTCAGGAAGAAGCCGATGTCCCCGGGCATGCCGCCGGGGAAGTTGATCACCATCGCCTTCAGCTTGAATCCCTGCGGCTTCGCCCGCTCCTGATAGCGGTCGAAGAGCTCCCTGGCCTTGCCCTGCAGCGTGTCCGGCCAGCGCGCATCGTTGTTGTTGATCGCCCGCCCGCCGTCGGTGCAGAGGCTCGAGGGAAAGCTGTAGACCATCGCCTCGAACTTCCCGTCCTTGACCGCGTTCATCACCAGCCGGTTGACCATCGCGATCTCGTCGTCGCTGACGTGCTTGTGCAGGAAATCCAGGGTGAAGGCCCGGAGCTTCTTCTCCTCCGATTCCCGCGCCTTCCGCTCGACATCCATCTTCTCCAGTTCCTTCTGGAGGATGGACATGCGCAATGCCTCCGCCGAAACCGGCGCCGTCGGCCCTTTCGCGTCGCTCATGGCAGCAATCTCCCCTCGAGGTCGGACCTCCCGTCCCTTCTACCACAGCCGCGGCCCGAAGGGATGCGCCATCAGGTAGCGTATTCCGAATGTGACTTGACGCCCGACCCTCGCACCCGCACATCGAGCCTCGTCGGCCCGCCCGGGACCCGAGGGGTGCATCATGGCCAAGCGCGAGATCCAGCAGCGTCCCGGCCCGGGGCCCGTGCCCCCCCGAGGGACGGCCTGAGCCATGGTCGAGCGGAGCGACAAGTACGAACGCCTGATCGCCGCCGGGCGAGACGGCACGCCGGCGGTGACGATCGTCGCGCATCCCTGCGACGAGACCTCGCTGCGCGGCGCCATGGAGGCGGCGGCCGAGCAGCTGATCGATCCGGTGCTGGTCGGGCCGGAGCCGAGGATCCGGAGCCTCGCGGCCGAGCACGGCATCGACCTCGAGGGACATCCGATCGTCGACGCCCCGCACAGCCATGCCGCCGCGGCCCAGGCGGTGGCGCTGATCCGCGAAGGCCGGGGCGAGCTCCTGATGAAGGGGAGCCTGCATACCGACGAGCTGATGAAGGAGGTGACCTCCTCGGCCACCGGGCTGCGGACCGAGCGCAGGATCAGCCATGTCTTCATCATGGACGTGCCCGGCCATGCGGAGACGCTCTTCATCACCGACGCGGCGATCAACATCGTTCCCGACCTCGATACCAAGCGCGACATCGTCCAGAACGCCATCGACCTCTGGAGGGGCATCGGCCTCGGCACGCCGAATGTCGCGATCCTCTCCGCGGTCGAGACGGTGACGAAGAAGATCCCCTCGACGATCGAGGCTGCCGCGCTCTGCAAGATGGCCGAGCGCGGCCAGATCACCGGGGGCCTGCTCGACGGGCCGCTCGCCTTCGACAACGCGATCGACCCGGAGGCTGCGCGCATCAAGGGTATCGGCGGCCCGGTCGCCGGCCATGGCCAGATCCTCGTGGTTCCCGACCTCGAGGCGGGCAACATGCTGGCCAAGAACCTGACCTTCCTCGCCCATGCGGATGCCGCCGGCATCGTGCTCGGCGCCCGCGTGCCGATCATCCTGACCTCCCGGGCCGACGGCCTCCGCACCCGCCTCGCCTCCTGCGCGGTGGCGGCGATCTACGCCAATGCCCGCCGCGGCGCGGCCGCCCTGCCCGCCTGATGGACGCCATCCTCGTCGTCAACGCCGGCTCGTCGAGCCTCAAGGTCCAGGTCTTCGGGCTGGACGGCGGAGGGTTCGAGCGGCGGCTGCGCGGCCAGCTCGACGGCATCGGGCTGCGCCCCCGCCTGCGCGCCGCCGACGGCGCCGGCGCCGTCCTCGTCGACCGCCGCTACCGGCCGGCCGAGATCCGCGACCTGCCCGCGGCCATCGCCGAGGTCGGCGGATGGCTGCGCGGCATCGAGGGGCTGGCGCTTCGCGCCATCGGCCACCGCGTCGTGCACGGCGGCCCGGACTTCGAGCGCCCGGTGCTGATCGACGCGCATGTGCTCGAGCGACTCGCCCGCTACGAGAGCCTCGCGCCGCTGCACCAGCCGAACAACCTCGCGCCGATCCGCCTCGCGATGGCGATCGACCCCGCCGTGCCGCAGGTCGCCTGCTTCGACACCGCCTTCCACCGCGGGCGTCCGGCCTGCGTCGAGAGCTACGCGCTGCCGCGCGAGTTCTACGACGCGGGCATCCGCCGCTACGGCTTCCACGGCCTCAGCTACGAATACATCGTGCACCGTCTGCGCGAGCTGGCGCCCGAGGTGGCGGAAGGCCGGGTGATCGTCGCCCATCTCGGCAGCGGCGCCTCCATGTGCGCGATCTTCGGCGGGCGCAGCGTCGAGAGCACCATGGGCTTCACCGCGCTGGACGGTCTGCCGATGGGCAGCCGCTGCGGCCAGCTCGACCCGGGCGTGGTCCTGCATCTGATCGAGGAAAGGGGCATGGCGCCGGCCGAGGTCGCGCGCCTGCTCTACCATGGCGCGGGCCTCAAGGGCCTTTCGGGCGTCTCGAGCGACATGCGCGACCTGCTGGCGAGCGACGATCCGGCGGCGGCCTTCGCCATCGACCATTTCGTCCATCGCTGCGCGCTCCACGCCGGCCAGCTCGTCGCCGCCCTCGGCGGCCTCGACGCCTTCGTCTTCACCGCCGGGATCGGCGAGCATGCCGCTTCGATCCGCGCCCGTATCGCCGAGCGCCTCGCCTGGATCGGCGCGGAGCTGGACCCGGAGGCCAACGCGGCCGGGGCCACCCGTATCTCCAGGCCCGACAGCCGCGTCGCGCTGCTCGTCGTGCCGACCGACGAGGAGCTGATGATCGCCCGCCATACCCTTGCCCTGACGGGAGGCGCCCGATGACCCTGTCGCAGGTGCGGCCGACGCTGATTGACGGCAGCAAGGGATTGATCGCCGGTGCCGACCACCCGATCACCGGCGAGGTGCTTTACATCGACGGCGGCTGGGACATCATCGGCGCATGACACGCGCGCGTCCCATCTCCCTCCTGCTTCTGGCGCTGCTCGCCGCGGTTCTCGCCGCCTGCGGCCGGCCGCCGGAGCTCGTCGGCATCGACAACCCGGAGGTGCCGGCGGAATCGGTCGCCGAAGTGCGCGAGCACCGCCTGTTCATCATGTCGACCCGCGCGGCCTCCGACGTGATCGGAGCCTTCTACGGCGCCGGCCGCGCGCCCGACCTCGGTCTTGCCTCCGTCGACGTCACCGTGCCGCCGACCCATCTCTCGGGCCATCTCGAGCGCCCCGAACAGCTGCCGCCAGACCCGCGCAGCGAGTTCGCGGTGGTCGACCCGGCCGTCTACGCGAGCGAGACCGCCTTCATCCGCGCGATCGACCGGGAACTGGCGCGGCGCCCGCCCGGCCAGCGCCAGCTGCTGCTCTTCATCCACGGCTACAACAACACGACCAGCGACGCGATCCTGCGGCTGACGCAGTTCGTGCACGACACCGGCTTCCCGGGGGTCCCGGTCCTCCTGACCTGGGCCTCGGCCGCCAAGGCGCCGCGCTATGTCTACGACCTCAACAGCGCGCTGGTCGCGCGCTCCAAGCTGAAGGACGTCGCCGGCATCCTTTCCCGGACCGACGCCGGCAGCATCGACATCTTCGCCCATTCCATGGGCACCCTGCTCGCCATGGAGGGCTTCGTCGACGCCGAGGCCGCTGGCCGGCTGGATGCCGAGGGGCGCATCCAGACGGTGATGCTCGCCTCCCCGGACATCGACATCGACCTGTTCCGCAGCCAGATCGGCCAGCTGCCGGCCGCCTTCCGGGAAAAGATGTACCTGCTGATCTCCCAGGACGACGGCGCCCTCAGGGTCTCGCGGGCGATCGCGGGAGGGGTTCCACGGGTCGGGGCGGCAGATGCGGCGGAGCTGGAGGAACTCGGCGTCACCGTGATCGACCTCTCAGAGATCGACGATTCGAGCGCCGGCAGCCACTCCAAGTTCGCCGGCTCGCCGGAAGTGGTCCAGCTGATCGGCGCCGGTCTCAACAGCGCCGGCCGCTTCGGCGTCACCTCGACGCCCGGCCTCGGCGAGCTGCTCGCCGAAGTGCCGATCCGGATCTTCGGCGAATGAGATCGGACGAGGATCCGCCCTCTGCAGGCGCGCATCTGACCGGTGACGGCGGCCGGGGCCTTCGGCGACCGGCAAGGCGCGGCTCCTGCCGGGCGAGTCCCGCCAGCAACGCCGCCACATCCCGGCCTTGCCCCGGGTGGAGCGTCCAGCCTTGGCGGTGACCGGCATCGACGCGCTCGTCTTCATCCACGGGTCGGGGGCGGCGGGGCCTTGGTCGAGGCGGTCGACGACGGCGGCATGCGCAACCTCGTGTCCTCCGGCCACCCGGCGTAGTGGATGATCGGCCCGCAGAGGGGCAGGGAAATGCGGACGTCGAAGCGGACGATGCCGTCCGCGGCAGACTCCGCGGTCTCGCTCTTCGGAAGCAGCCGGCGCGGGACCGGGATGCCGAAGAGCCATGCCCGCGCGACCGGGTAGAGTAGTCTGCCGCCGTCGCGCGACAATCCGATCTCGCAGCGGAGCGGACCGAAACGCTCGTGGATCAGACCGGAGCCAGCGGGCCCTGCCGGGCTCAGCACCGAGCGGAAACGGCGCCCCGCGACGTTGCGCTCCCAACGCTCTTCCCCGTCCGCAAGCCGCATCGAGACGGTGACCGGTACAGACGTCGCCGATGCCGGAAAACCGACGCAGGCACAGGCTATCCGCGCGACCAGGGATCTCCCGCGCGTGACCGTCGCCATGCCCTGCCAGTGTCGCTCGTCCAGCACGACATGAAGGGCGGGCACCGGCGCCGGCAGCCTGTCGAACTCCGCACCCAGCACGCGGGCGAAGACCGGCGTCATCCTGCGCTCGGTCCGCGCCTACCGGACAGCGAGGTCCCCCATCGCCAAACAGGCGTCGCCGATCGAGAAGGTCCCGAGGCAGGCCCGCGCAACCAACGACAGTTGACTCGCAAGGTCAAGCAGCCTCTCGGAGAGGGATGTTCCCCTCTCCGAGGCGCTAACTGCTTGAAGTACCAGCCCCAGATTGCCGTGAATGGTTATGCCCCATCCGTCGGGAGCCCCGGGATTGGCCAGCACTTCGATGCGGTCGATGGGCTTTGCGATGGTCTCGTGGGCCCGATGCACATACTCGGGGCTGGACAACGTACTCCGCAGATCGTTGATCACGTCCTGGTATGCAGCTTCAAAGTCCGGAATGTCCGGAACCGGGGGAGCTTCAACGGACAACTCCCCGATCTGACCCAGAAGCGCCCGTCGATCCTGCTCCCGCTCCCGGATAGGTTCCCCAAGGGCGCAGGCGCCTTGGCCGAGACCGGATTCCGCCTGGTCGAGGAGGTTGCGGATCTTGGTCTCCACGCGGACGAGTTGAAGCTTCAGCAATTCCAGCTGGTGCTGGCGTGCGCGTGGTGAGCCGTGAAGGATTCGCGAGCCTGAAGGACGAATGCGTCGACCACCTCCTGTGAGGTAAGGCCCCGCCGGATTGCGTTCACCACGCGGTTCTCAATTGTATCGATCCGAATGTACGCTCCCCGACATGCAGCTGTGCCGGAAGGATTGATCACCCTCTGCGGTAGGCCGCCGAGTGGATCGTTTTGTGTGCGGCGTTCGCTGGCCGGTGTGACCGTCACCCTCCACAGGTCGACGGGAAATCTGATACTCGCTTTGAGATTGATCCCGGATTTCTTCCGAGAGCGGCAGCAATAGCGTTGCCGGGCGGGCGGCGGGTTCGTATCGCTATTGCCGGCCAATGGAGAGAGAAAGAGACGATGCTGACCGGCGCTATCAGGAACCAGGTCGACCAGGTGTGGAACGCCTTCTGGTCGGGAGGCGTGTCGAACCCGCTCTCCGTGATCGAGCAGATCACCTATCTCCTGTTCATCAAGCGCCTCGACGAGCTTCACACCCTCGAGGAGAACAAGGCGCAGACTCTCGGCAAGCCCATCTCCCGGCGGATCTTTCCCGAGGGCGCGGATCCGAAGGGCCGGCCCTACGACGATCTCCGCTGGTCCCGGTTCAAGAACCTCGAGGCCCGGGAGATGATGGAAGTGGTCGACGAGCACGTCTTCCCCTTCCTTCGGTCTCTCGGTGAGGAGGGGTCGAGCTACGGGCGGCACATGCGGGACGCGCGGCTCGGGTTCTCGAACGCCAATCTGCTGGCGAAGGTCGTGGCCCAGCTCGACGGAATCGAGATGGCCGACCGGGACACCAAGGGCGACGTCTACGAGTACATGCTCGGAAAGATCGCTTCCGCGGGCCAGAACGGCCAGTTCCGGACGCCGCGGCACATCATCCGGCTGATGGTCGCGCTGACCGCGCCGACGCCGGAGGACGTGATCTGCGACCCGGCGGCCGGCACCTGCGGCTTCCTGGTGGCCGCCGGAGAGTACCTGCGAGAGACTCACGCCGGCCTTTTCAGGAACGACCGGCAGCGGAGCCACTTCCATAACGGCATGTTCAACGGCTTCGACTTCGACGCCACCATGTTGCGCATCGGTGCCATGAACATGACGCTGCACGGGGTCGAGGATCCGGAGATCGCCTATCGCGACAGCCTGGCCGAGGACCATGCCGAGGACGCGGGCGCCTATTCGCTCGTCCTCGCCAACCCGCCCTTCGCCGGGTCGCTCGACTACGAGACGACGGCGAAGGATCTCCTGAAGATCGTCAAGACGAAGAAGACCGAGCTGCTCTTCGTCGCCCTCTTCCTGCGGCTCCTGCGCACCGGCGGGCGGGCGGCGGTGATCGTGCCGGACGGGGTGCTGTTCGGCTCCTCGACCGCGCACAAGGAGATCCGCCGCAAGCTCGTCGAGGAGCACAAGCTCGACGCGGTCATCAAGCTGCCCTCGGGCGTCTTCCGCCCCTATGCCGGGGTCTCGACCGCGATCCTGCTCTTCACCAAGACCGGCGTCGGCGGCACCGGATCGGTCTGGTTCTACGACATGACGGCGGACGGCTATTCGCTCGACGACAAGCGGACGCCGCTCCTCGACGAGGCCAGGCTCGGGCCGACGCCGGCCGAGCCGCTAACCGAGGACGAGCTGGCGAAGAACAACCTGCCCGACATCCTCGCCCGATGGCCCGAGCGCGACGGGACGGAGCGCGGGCGGCCGCGGACGGCGGCGAGCTTCTGCGTGCCGAAGGCGGAGATCGCCGCGACCGGCGGCTGGGACCTCTCGCTCAACCGCTACAAGGAGGTGGCGCACGAGGCGGTCGAGCACGCGAGCCCAGCGGAGATCATCGCCGAGCTGCGCGCGATCGAGGCGGAGATCGCCGAGGGGCTGGACGCGCTGGAGGAGATGCTGGTTTGAACATGCATTCCTCCGTCAGCGCCATTCCGATCGGAGACGTAGTGCGCCTGGTCCAGTCGTGGAACCCGCGCTCCCTGACCGACGGCGAGACGATCAACTACATAGACATTGGCTCGGTCTCCCAGACTGAGAAGGCAATTCTTCCGACGCAGCCGATTAGCGCCGCCACCGCTCCGTCCCGTGCACGGCAGATGGTGGCCACCGACGACATCCTCGTCTCTACAGTACGGCCGAACCTCAATACGGTGGCGCGTGTCGCCGAGCACCTCGACGGGGCAACGGCCTCGACCGGCTTCTGCGTTTTGCGGCCCGATCAGAAGCGTCTCGATCCCGGCTATCTCTTCCACTGGGTCCGCGCGCCGGCGTTCATCGAGGAGATGACGCGGAGCGCCACGGGCCAGAGCTATCCCGCCGTCTCGGAAAGGATTGTGAAGCAGTCGACGATCCCCCTCCCGCCGCTCGCCGAGCAGAAGCGGATCGCGGCGATCCTGGATCAGGCGGACGCGCTGCGCCGCCTGCGCCGCCGCGCCCTCGATCGCCTGAACATGCTCGGGCAGGCGATCTTTCAGGAGATGTTCGGGGACGGCGCGCACCTTCCCGAAGTACCGCTGGGCACGCTACTGACGAGCATCGATAGCGGGAAGAGCCCGAAATGCTTGGATCGCACTGCCACACCGGGCGAGTGGGGCGTTCTAAAGCTATCCGCTGTTACGTCGGGTGTGTTTCGTCCCGAGGAGAACAAGGCGCTGCCGGACCCCGCGAGTGTCGATGCACGGCATGAAGTCCATCTTGGAGATCTCCTGTTCACTCGGAAGAACACCATGGACCTGGTGGCGGCGACGGCAATCGTGCGGTCGAACGCACAGAAACTGCTCTTGCCCGACCTAATATTCCGATTGAAGATCAAACAGTCATCCCCGGTGGGAGCTGAGTATCTGCACGCGTTGCTAAGCAGCCCGCGAAAAAGAAAGTCAATCCAATCGCTCGCGGGAGGCGCCGCTGGTTCGATGCCGAATATATCCAAAACAAAGCTTCTCGATGTCTCGATACCCATTCCACCGCCTCTGGATGAAACACGGTTCGCGCGGACCATCTCGTCACTTGAGAGTGCGAGACAGGCCGCGAGCAGGCAGTTCAGCACTGCGGAAACCCTCTTCTCCTCCCTCCAGCACCGCGCCTTCACCGGGCAGCTCTGATGACCCAGTTCGCTTTCCTCTCCCCCGAGTTCCCGGCGCTTCTCGATCCGGCGAAGCGGGCGGAGGCGATGGCGCTCAGCGATCCGCGCGGAGCCTGCTTCTATGCCCGGCTGGCGCTGGAGACGGCGCTCGGCTGGATGTACCGGAGCGACAAGGCGCTGCGCTCGCCCTATGACACCAATCTCGCGGCGCTGATCCACGAGCCGAGCCTCGAGCGGCTGACCGGGCCGGCGATCGTCGCCAAGGCGAAGTTCGTCAAGGACCAGGGCAACCGGGCGGTGCATGATGCGCGGCCCGTGACGGCGCAGTCGGCGACGGCGGCAGTGCGGGAGCTCTTCCACATCTGCTACTGGGTCGCCCGGACCTATGCGGGGGGCGCGAAGCCGCCGGCCGGGCTCGCCTTCGATCCGGGGCGGCTGGAGAAGACGCTGACGATCTCCGCCAGCACCGTCGCGCAGATCGAGAAGCTGCGCGCGGAGCATGACGCTCGGGCCAAGGCGCTGACGGCGGCCGAGGCGGCGCGGATGGCGTCGGAGGAGGGCCGGGCGGCGCTGGAGGCGGAGATCGCCCGGCTGCGCGACGAGATCGCCGCGGTGCGCCGGGCGAACGCGGCGACGCCCGACACCCACGACTACGACGAGGCGACGACGCGGGACGCGTTCATCGACCTGCTGCTGCACGAGGCCGGCTGGCCGCTCGACCAGGCGAGAGATCGGGAGTGGCCGGTCACCGGCATGCCGAACGGGACCGGCGAGGGCTTCGTCGACTACGTGCTCTGGGGCGACGACGGCAAGCCGCTGGCGCTCGTCGAGGCGAAGCGGACGAAGAAGGACGCGCGTGTCGGCCAGCAGCAGGCGAAGCTCTACGCCGATTGCCTGGAGGCGGCCTTCGGGTGGCGGCCGGCGATCTTCTTCACCAACGGCTACGAGCACTGGCTCTGGGACGACGCGATGTATCCGCCGCGTCCCGTGCAGGGGTTCCTGAAGAAGGACGAGCTGGTGCTGCTGCACCAGCGGCGCGGCAACCGGCGCAGGCTCGATGCGGTGGAGGTCGACGGGAAGATCGCGGGCAGATTCTACCAGGCGCGGGCGATCCGGCGGGTCGGTGAGAACTTCGAGCGCGACGCACGGCGCAAGGCGCTTTTGGTCATGGCCACCGGATCCGGAAAGACGCGGACGGTGGTGGCGCTGGTCGACCAGCTGATGCGGGCGAACTGGGTGCGGCGGGTGCTGTTCCTCGCCGACCGCGTGGCGCTGGTGAGGCAGGCGCACGGGGTCTTCAAGACCCATCTCCCGACGGCACCGAGCGCGAATCTTTTGGAGCGTCACGATCCGCGGAAGAACGACATCACCGGCGCGCGGGTGTTTCTCTCGACCTATCCGACGATGATGAACCTGATCGAGGAGATGCAGGACGGGGCGCGGCGCTTCGGGCCGGGGCATTTCGACCTCATCATCATCGACGAGGCGCACCGCTCGGTCTACCGCAAGTACCGGGCGATCTTCGACTATTTCGACAGCCTGCTGGTCGGGCTGACCGCGACGCCGCGGAACGAGATCGACCGGGACACCTATTCGCTGTTCCAGCTGGAGCGGGGGGTGCCGACGGATTCCTACGACCTCGAGGACGCGGTCGCCGACGGCTACCTGGTGCCGCCGAAGGCCGTCTCGGTGCCGCTGAAGTTCCAGCGCGACGGCATCCGCTACGACGATCTCTCGGAGGAGGAGAAAGAGGCCTGGGACGCGCTCGAATGGGACGAGGACGGAACGGTGCCTGACCGGGTCGAGGCGGCGAGCGTCAACAAGTGGCTGTTCAACGAGGACACCGTCGACAAGGTTCTCGAGTTCCTGATGCGGAACGGGCTGAAGGTCGAGGACGGCAGCCGCCTCGGCAAGACCATCGTCTTCGCGAAGAACAGCCGCCACGCCGCCTTCATCGCCGAGCGGTTCGATGCGAACTACCCGCACCTGAAGGGCTCGTTCGCGCGGCTCATCGACTACAGCGTCCCCTATGCCCAGTCGCTGATCGACGCCTTCTCCGAGGCGGACAAGTCCCCGCACATCGCCGTCTCCGTCGACATGCTCGACACCGGGATCGACGTGCCCGAGGTGGTGAACCTCGTCTTCTTCAAGATCGTCCGCTCGAAGACCAAGTTCTGGCAGATGATCGGCCGCGGCACCCGCCTCAGGCCCGACCTCTTCGGCCCCGGGAAGGACAAGGAGAACTTCCTGATCTTCGACTTCTGCCAGAACTTCGAGTTCTTCGACCAGCACCCGGATCTCTCCGACGGCGCCGTCGGCGACAGCATCAGCCGGCGCCTCTTCGTCGCCCGGGTCGAGCTGATCGGAGAGATCGACCGACGGGAAGGCGTCGGGGCCGACGTGCGCGGCGTGACGGTGGAGCGACTCCACCGGGAGGTCGCCGGCATGAGTCTCGACAACTTCATCGTCCGTCCCCACCGCCGCGCCGTCGAGCGGTTCAAGGTGACGGAGGCTTGGAAGGCGCTCACCGATGCCGACCGCGAGGAACTCGTCAACGAGGTAGCCGGCCTGCCCTCGGGGATCGTGGACGACGACCTGCCGGCGAAGCAGTTCGACCTCCTGCTTCTGTCCGGCCAGCTCGCGCTGCTCCGCGCCGAGACGCGCTTGGCCAGCTGCCAGCGGGAGGTCCGGCGCCTCGCCTCCGACCTGGAGGCGCTCGGCAACATCCCCGCCGTCGGCCAGCAGCTGGCGCTGATCATCGAGGTGCAGACCGACGTGTTCTGGCAGGATGTCACCATCGGGATGCTCGAGACCGTCCGGGTGCGCTTGCGCGACCTCATCAAGCTCATCGAGCCCGGGGAGAGAAGGATCGTCTACACCGACTTCGAGGACGAGATCGGCAGCGCGACCGACGCCGCCGTCGGTGACGCCGCTGTCGGAATCGACGCAGGCCGGTTCAGGATGAAAGTCCGCCGCTTCCTCGAGGCACACGCCGATCACCTCGCCCTCCGGAAGGTGCGGCGCGCCGAGCAGCTGACGGCCACCGACGTCGCCGAGCTCGAGCGCATGTTCCTGGCGGAGGGCGTTGGCGACGAGGCCCGCCTCGACGCGATCCGGAGAGACGGCGGCCTCGGCCTCTTCTTCCGCTCGCTCCTCGGCCTCGACCGCCAGGCGGCGAAGGCGGCCTTCAGCGGCCTGGTCGACCTCGGCAGTCTCTCAGCCAGCCAGATCCAGTTCATTGACATGATCGTGAATCACCTCACCGAACGCGGCGTGATCGACCCGGCGCTGCTCTACGAGAGCCCTTTCACCGACGTCAGCGACCAGGGCCTGAACGGCGTGTTCCCCCCGAAGGAATCAGCGGACGTTCTGGCGATCGTACGCCGGATCGCTCAAACCGCTGCGGCATAGCCAGTAGAGTCGGCCCAGAGCAGACTTTGAGCGTCGTTTGCGACCGCAGCGCCGCCGCATGAATTCCGGGCGTTCGAGCCTGGGGCAACGGAGCCGTGGCGACGAACCCACACGAGACGGACCCTTCTGTCGTTGGTGTCGCTGATGTTGGCCTCGGCCATCGCCTCGCCGACGACAACCGCGTCCGCGAGAATCGTCCGGTGTCGCTCGTCCGGCTTGAAGGGCAAGGCCTTCTCGATCCCGAGGAACCGAAACTGCGCCAGGATCACCTGATCCCGCTCCGCCACCGGCTTCGAGCTACACCACGTCGTTGAAGCTTTCCAAGTAGGCCATGCCGTGCGGCGGCATCTGGCGCCACGCGACATCGCCGGCGGGGTGGACCGGTATCACCTCGCCGGTGCCTTCAGGCGCCAGGTTTCGCTCGTTGGTCTCCCTTCGGCGTGCCGCAGTCGCAGAGCGTCGAGGTGATCTATTTCTCCTCGAGCAGCTTCATGATCTCGGCCTTCTTGGTGGCATCGTCCGCATCCGAGGCGAGGATCTGGTTGATGTAGCCCACATCGTCCTGATCTGTTACCAGCGAGGTGTCGATCCCGAGTGCCGTGAGCGTCTCCGCAGTGCCGTGATCGAGCTGAACCTGCGCCAGCGCGGCGCTGGTCAGCGCCAGCGCGAGAGCAACCGCAGCCGGGGAGATCAGTGACTGAACGCGCATCCTATTTCCTCCTGGTTGAGCCGGCGCAACGCCGGCCGGTTTGAACTGCATCGGGGCTGGATCAGCAGGGCAAGCTCACCGACCTACTCGATCTTCTCGACGTCGGGCAGCGCCCAGGACTTGTCGAAGAACGGCTCGGTCGGGCCGTAGAAGCGGAAATAGGCGAACCAGCCCTTGTCCGGGTTAGTCTGCACCCAGTTCGTCTCATGCCCCGCCGGCGCCGTCGGTCCGAAATACACGTCGACCGACCCGTCGTCATTCTTGACGATGTCCTCCTTGCGCGACGAGATGTCCGGCCGTCCCTGCTCGGTCACCGGCATCTGCCGCGTGGCCTCGTCGTAGGCCGTCACCGACCAGAAGCCCGCCGCGGGCGGGTCCGCCGGAACGTGCAGGCGGTAGGTGTTCCCGCCCGAGAACCAGTTGCCGTCCGCATCCTGATAAGCGGCGATGTAGCGTTGCCCGACGTCGGGCGTTTCCGAAAGCATCGCCTTCGATATGGCAACGGCCTCGTAGAACCAGGCGGCGCGTTCGTCGAGCTGGTCGTAGCCCGGCATGCGCTGGTCGGTGGAAACCACCAGCGCATGCTTCCAGTGGGTGCCTTCCCAGAACGGCGGCTCGACCCGCTTGTCGCTGGTGTTGGCCTTGGCCATCGCCTCGCCGACGACAACCGCGTCCTCGAGAATCTGGCGCTGCCGCTCGTCCGGCTCGAAGGGCCTGCCCTTCTCGATCCCGAGGAACCGGAGCTGCGCCAGGATCATCCGATCCCGCTCCTCCACCGGCTCCATCTGCACCACGTCGTTGAGGCTCTCCCAGTAGGCCATGCCGTGCGGCGGCATCTGGCTCCACGCGAGATCGCCGGCGGGGCGGACCGGCATCACCTCGCCGGTGCCTTCGGGCGACCAGGTGTAGGTCTTGATCCCGGGGATCAGCTCCTTGATCGCCTTCTCCCGGTCCGCGTCGAGCAGCCTTACACCCGCGAACACCACTCGGCCCGGCGCCTGCACGACGAAATAGCCCTCGGGCGCCGTCCCTTCGTACCCGGGCGGCAGGATCAGGTACTTGCCGCCCTTGCCCGCATCCGGGCCGACCACGCCGAGATCGGCGAGCACCCGTTGCCAGACGTCCATGATCATCCCCGCCATCTGGCCGGGCGGGATCTCGACCACGATCGGTCCGCTCTGCTGAAGGTCGATGACTGCGATGATATAAGGCGTGGTGAAGTTCGGCGTCAGGATGCCGAGCTTCTCGTCGAAGTCGAGGTAGGACAGCATCTCGCCGTTCTTCGACTTGAAGACGTCGGCCTGCGCCTTCCGCCATTCGTTAATGCCGACCGCCGGGATGCCCCAGAGATAGGCTTGGCTCGCCCGCTGGAAGTCCATCTCGTCGTAGAGCTTCTGGACCGTCTGCGGCGTCGGGGAACCGCTCTCGAAGGAGAGCTCGCCGATCCGCGTGTCGAGCGTCACGTCGCCCTCGAACGGATTGCCTTCCTGTGCCAGTGCGGCGCTGCCGATCATCGCGAGCGCGGAGACAGTTACGAAGAGTTGCCGTGTCATGGTGTTTCCCCCTGGGTCAGTCGACCTTCGCGAGATCGCTGGGCTTCCAGCTGTAGTCGATCGCCCGCTCGCCCGGCCCGTAGAGCCGCAGGATGGCGAAGAAACCGCGGCCGGGCGCCGTCGCCAGCCAGTTCGCCTCCATCCCCTCGGGTGCCTCGGGACCGACGTAAAGGTCGGTGGTGCCGTCGTCGTTCAGCGCCGGTTTGTCGCGCGATCCGAGCGAAGGAAACCTCCGCGCTTCCGTCGCCAGCCCCGAGGCGTTCTCCGCCTCGTAGAGTGTCAGCGACCAGAAGTTCTCGGCCGGCACATCGGGGGGCAGCGTCAGCTTGTAGGATGCGTCGCCCGACAACGGCGCGCCGTCGGCATCGTTGAACGCCACGTAGTAGGCTGCGCCGCGGCCCGGGACCTGAGAGATCATCCCCGGGCTCCAGGAATAGTAGTCGGTGAAGAACCAGACCCGCTGCTCGAGGTCGGTGAAGCCGTATTCCCGGTTCACGAAGGCCAGGTCGAGCGACTTCTCGGCGCCCGGCTCGGCGGCGTTGTTGGCCGGATTGACCCAATGCAGCTCGGGCCAGACCCGATAGGACTTGCTCTCCACCTCCTCGCTCAGGCCGATGACCCGGCTCATCTTGTAGGCGGTGGTCGCGGCGGCGTCGAGGATCGCCCGCGTTTCGTCGTCCGGCTCGAACGGCTGCCCCTGGACCAGCCCGACACCGGCGAGCATCCCCAGCATGTCCGCGCTGCCGAGGCTCTCGCCCTCGCGGTCGACGAGCCACTTCAGCTGCTCGAAGGCGGTGATATCGAAGCGCGGCAGCATGTTCGCCGACACCCCGGACGCGTTCGGGAACTCCATCGGCTTGCGCTCGGCTTCGGGCAGGTTCAGCGGATAGACCTTGGACTGCTCCAGCAACTCGACGGCCGGCGAGAGAGCGTCCGGGGTCTCGTAAAAGGCGCGCAGGAAGATGAAGAGGTTGTTGGTGCCCGAGCGGTAGACGAAATACCCCTCGGGCACCTCACCGGCGTAGCCGGGCGGCAGCACGAGGAACTTGCCACCCTCACCGGCGTCCGGGCCGGGAAGGCCGACGTCTCCGGCGAACTCACCGCCGTCGACCGGGATCGGCCGTTGCCAGAAGTCGAGCAGGATGCCCTGCAGGTTCGGCGGCGCCTCGAACACGATCGGCCCGGTCTCGCTCATGTCGACGTAGCTCATGGCATAGATCACGTCCGAGTTGGGCGTGGTCACCAGCGTCTTCGGGTCGAGCCGTTCCTTCCAGACCGGCAGGATGTTGTAGCCGGCGCCGAAAACCTCCTCCGAGCCGAACTTCATGCCGAGCGTGTTGATCAGCGGCAGCGCCCAGAGATAGGCCTGCACCGCCTGCTGGAACGCCAGTTCGCCGCGAAGGGTCTCCGCGGTCTCCTGCGTGGGGCGGTTCTGCGCGAAGGGCAGTTCCGCGAGTGACTGGAACCGCATATTCTCCTGGCCGGCAACAGGCGCAGCGAGCGCAGCTGCCAGGCTCAACGCAGATGCGGCAAGGAGCAATTGCTGGAACATGGAGCCCTCCCCGGCTCGGTTCGTTCGGCGCGACCGGAGCCCGGCCGCTGGCGCTGTTGCGCTTCTGGCGGCAATTTACGCCTGAATTAGAGGGGCCTCTATGCAGATCCCGCCAATCTGCGGGCGGTCAGGCAGCGAGGTCCGACCGGTTGCGGCGGGCGAGCGTTTCGGACGGCAGCTCGCCGAAGAGCTCGCGGTACCAGCCGGCCAGGCGCCCGAGCTCGCCGATTCCCCAGCGGTTCGCCACGATGGCGACCGTGCAGGCGACCTCGGCCTCCGTGGCGAGGTCGTGTCGGACGCGGTGCAGCCTGAGCCGCCGGATGTAGGATCGCGGCGGCTCCTCGAGCAGGCTCAGGAAGGCGCGATGCAGCGTCCGTTCCGAAGTCGCGGCCGCGTCCGCCAGCGCCGCGAGCGAGATCGGCTCCTCAAGATGATCGACAATATACGCCCGCGCCCGGGCGACGACGCGGGCATGGCCCTGCGCGGACGACGGCCCGGCGATGGGGTGAGGGTCCCGGGCATAGTGTCCGATCGAGACGGCGAGGAGATCCCCGCCCAGCGACTGCCCGAGCCTCGGGGTGAGGAGGCCGGCGTGTACCGCCTCCATCCGGTCGCGAAGCCGTTCGATCCCCTCAGGCGGCAGACGCCTCGCGTGGAAGCCGGTTCCGCCGAGGGTCCTCGGGTCGAGGACGACGCCGACCCGGGCCGCCTCGGCTTCGAGCCGCTCCAGCGTCAGCGTGACGGTCGCGTAGAGCGTCCCGGCGGTATAGACGGAATCGTGCTCGTCGCCGGGAAGGAACACGCCGATCGAGCCAGTCTCCACGTCCCGCAACCAGTGCCGCGTGCCCGGCGCCACGCGAAGACCGATGCCGAAGGTGACCTTGTCGGCCGAGAGCGGCCCCGTAAGTGCCACGCGCCCACCGATGAGGCCGCTACTGGCGACGATCCCGTCCGCCTCCGTGAAGGCAAGACTGCCCCGTACGCCCTCGCGCGTCATCTGGGTGGCCTCGAGTCCAGCGCCATGGACAGCGTCGCTCAGATCCTCGATCCGCCGTATCGGTACGCACCGCCATGCTCGGACGTTTGATGGCAAGGTATCACGGGACTCTCTGCAACCGGCGGCCATCTCCGGCTACCGCTGGCCATTCTCCTGCATCCGGCGCGGTGAGTCCAATCTCCTGTCGAATGGCAGCTACTGTCAGAATTCGCTCGTGCTTTCGCGCCGCAGCCGATGACTGCTCACCGCCCTTCGCGAAGCGGGTGGCCGCCATGGACGGAACTGTCTGTTTCGGCCAGCCAGCCCGCCGGGAGGCCGCGGCAGGGGCCGAATAGTCGATCGGCTGGCAGCGGGCCTCGCCACTAATCGCTAAACTTGTCTCTTTCTTTCGCGCCCAGACTTCTTCGCCGCCCAAATGGATGGCCAATCTGTCCAGTGACACGCAGCACCCTTGACGACATGGCCCAAGGACGCTGCCCATGTTCGACTATCTCCCCGGCCATCCTTTCGACGACGCCGACCCGCGGCTTCTCGGGATCCGGTTCCTCGTCGCGCACCGAGCCGCGCTCGCGAGGGTCGCCGCAGGGATGCGCGACGAGGAAGCCGCGGCGCTCGCGCACGCCCTCACCGACATGATGATCGATCCGGCGGTCGATCAGATGCACTGGCCCGTCGAAGAGACGATCGCGCTGCTCCGGCGGCGTGGCGCCGCCCAGAGCGGGGACGCCGAGCTGCTGGCCGGTGAACGCACTCGTCTCCGCGACGCGATCGACGTCGGCGGCGCGTGATCGCCGGCTCCCCCGCGGATGCGGGGGAGATTGATGCCATCCGGCGCAAGGAGATGCCGCTCATGCCGAACACCCTCGACTGCCACGACTACACGTCCATTCTCGCCGAAGTGAACCGCCTCTCCCGCAAGCTCGACCCAATCATCCGCAACGAGCTGCCATACCTTCTCGGGCGGCGGAAGCCGAGCGGCCTCGCGAGGATCGCCGACACGGCCGGGCAGCGGCGCCTGCATCGCCGCGGCAACGCGCGCGAGATGCTGCCGGTGATCGTCGACGCCTGCAGCACGGTCATCGAAGACGGAACCGGCATTTCGGGAGAATGGCGTGAGGTCGGCTGGTCCGACGGGGGCGTCGACTGGGAATGGCACGAGATCACCACGCACACGGAAGAAGCGCGGCGATTGGTGCCCATCCGGGCGATGGTCGGTGCGCTGATCGAGCTGCTCGAGCGGATCGACGATCTTGTCGCCGCGCAGCGCGAGATCGGGGGGCTACTGACCTGATCGTGCCCTGGGGGCCATCAGGGTCAGCGCCGCGCTGGTAGCGACGGGCGCTTGCCGCCCGGGCAACGCGCTCGTGTCATGGAACCCAGAAAGGAAAGAGAATGGAGCGGGCCAATCCGGCGCTCGAGGAGATCGAGTGCGCCCTCGACGAGATCGCCGCGTGGCTGGTGGCGCTTCGCGGTGCACGGATCACGCAGCGCGTGCTGACCCTCGAGGGCTTCTGTGCCGCCGACCCGATCTACTGGGGCATCGTTCCGTCGATCGGTCGCGCCGATGGCGAAACACGAGAGACCCTGCCGTCCCGCGATCTGCAGGCTCTGGCAGAGGAGGTGTTCGCGCGCCTGCTCCCGGCTGCGGCGTTCGACAAGACCTCCGGCCACGACGTCCGCGATGTCGCGCGCTCCGTGATTGTCAGGTCGTCCGATCTGTCGGCCCACCGGCGGCTCGAGCTGCTCGGTCGTTTCGGGCGGCCTTCGGCTACCGTGTGATGCATGACGAAACCGTCCGACGAACGGAAAGGGCGCGCGCGGAAGAGAAAGGCTTCATCGCCGCCCCCTTCTCACGTGTGGTTTCCTGGAAGGGATTGCTTCGCCCGGCTCCCCCGGCGGCCATCCTTTCCCGCGAAGAGCATCCCCTGCAACTTGACCCGGCGCGGGGCGGCGCGCTTCAGGCGAAGGGGATGGCGGTGAGCGACGAATCCAGGAGCCGCGGGCCTGAGAATCGAGGGTGCGCCGGTGGAGACACCGGACTCAGGTTTGTCCAGGCGGCGCGCCTGCACGAATGCACTCCGCTCTGCTTTCGGCCGGCCGGCGTCGGCATCGCCGGCCTGCTGTACATCACAGACTCCATCGAGGATCGGCTGAAGGCGCGGGCGCAGCCTGAAGTCGCCGAGCAATACCGCCTGCTTCTCCTCCCGGCAGCCGTCGCCCGCGGCGGACGGAAGGGGGCGGCCGTCGCGGCTCTCCTGCGTCGCGGCTACGTGCCGGTTCCGGGCGCGGCGGAGCTCGGAGTCGCGCCTGGCGTCTGGTCCATCGACGCGGTCGCCCTCGACTGGCTCGCCGTCGGCCTCTCCCGGCTCGGGCAGCGCTGGTCGTCGATCGGCCGCGCCGCGCTCGACATCGATGCGGAAGCGCTGCCGCAGATCACCGTCGTCCCGGCGCATGCCTCTTTGTGGTTCCGAGAAGTGTTCCGGGACCGAGGGGCACGACCTCGGCTGAGAGTGGTTTCGCAGCCGGCCTCGTGCCGGCGAGCGCTTGACACGCCGTGACGCGCGATCGCTTAGCGGAGCCGCCCATGACCTATCCCATGAATGACCATCCGAGTTGGTCGGTCTTCGTCGACGCTGTCGCGGACCGCCAGGAGACTCTGGAACTCCCGCTCGACCACCGGGAGCGGTAGCGGGCCTTCGAAGCCGCGCGGTACGCTGCGACCGCAGCCGGCGTCGCCGGTGCGTTGCGGTCGATTACCGCGAACCGTCCGCCGTGCCGGCCGCAGAACGCTGCCCCGCGTGCGGCCTCCCGGCCGGCGACGACGATGTCGTGGCCGCCCTGGCGGATGAGCCAGGCGGCGAGGCGGGAGCCGAAGACCCCGGTGCCGCCGGCGATCAGGATGACGGGTTGGACCATGTCACCGGATGTGCCGGCCGGGCAGGCCGCGGATCGGCGGCAGCAGGTCCCCCGCCACCAGCTTTCGCAGGATGGCGGGCACCGGCGGTATGCGCGACAGGGGATAGAGGATCCGGTCGCGCAGGACCGGCAGCCAGTCGCTATCGCTCTGGTACTGCGGCGTGAAGAGCGCGCTCATGCCCTGGTAGGCCGCGACATGCCACCGCCGCGCCGCGGCACAGGCTTCGAGGGCGCCGTCGACATCCGGGCACGCGTCGAGGGCACGGGTCAGGGCGAGGGCATCGAGCATGGCCATGTTGGCGCCCTGGCCGAGTTGCGGGCTGGCCCGGTGGGCGGCGTCCCCGATGTGGACGATGCCCTTGCCGAAGGGTCGGCGCAGCGACCCGTGGGTGTAGCGCGCCATGGTGAGCGCAGCGGCATCGTCGATCTGATCGAAGAACGGCATCGCTTCCGGCCAGATCGCGGCGGCATCGCGCTTCCACGCGGCGATGCCGGCGGCGCACCAGGCCGCGTGCTCGCGCACGGCGAGCGACCAGAAGATCGCCGCCTTGGGCGCCGGCCCGTCCGGAAGCCGCCCGAGCGGCAGGAGCCCCGCCATGCGGCGGCTCCCGCGGTACCTCTGGCTCAGCCGGTTCGGTGCGATGCCCGAGCCGTCGATCCAGTCGACGACACCCCAGAGCGCACCATAGGCGAGCGGCCGCGCGCGCAGCGGCGAGAGCGGCGACTGGGCGCCGGCGGCATCGACGATGAGGTCGAACGGCTCGCTGAGCGCGCCCGAGGCCAGCCTCAGGCGCTGGCCCTCCCGGCCGACGATGGCCTGTCCGCTGCGGAACCTGACCGGCCGGCGCTGCGCCGCCTCGAAGAGCGCGGCGAAGAGCGCCGCGCGGTGGATGGCCAGCCCGTGATCCTCGGCCGCACCATAGGAGACGTCGAGCACCGTGCGGCCGCGGTCGGAGCCATGCATCCGCTCGATCAGGCAGCCGAGGGAGAGCGCGCGCTCGAGGGCGCCGACCGCGGCGAGGACGGCCCGGCCCGTCCGCTGCACGACGAGCCCCGAGCCGACCGGGATCGGGGCCTCGAAGCGGTCGAAGACCGTGACGCGGTCGCCCCGGTCCGCGAGCAGCGCCGCCGCCGTCAGACCGCCGATCCCGGCGCCCGCAACCCCGACGTTCAGCTCGCGCACCGACCGGCCCCTCAATCGTCTCGACCGAGCCAGCTATCCTGCACTGCGGGTTAACAAATCTCGAAGCCGGCTGCGGCGTCGCGGCTCCGGTCGCCATCCCGGCCCGGAGCGGTCATCGCGGTGAAACCCCGCCACTGGGCCGCGACCCGGGGGGCCCGCCCCCGAGAGCGCCTCGGCCGGGGAGGACAGAGGCGCATCGCCAGCGCCAAAGCCCGGCGCCGCACGGCTGCGGCGCCGGTGAGACCGGGCTAGAGGCCTTCCTGGCAGCTGCGCAGGGCGGCGATGGCGGGGTCGACGTCATCGAGCGGGACGATCACGCGCCGGTCGTCGCCGTAGCTGATGGTCAGGTTGTCGTAGTTGCCGAGGCTGTAGATGAAATCGGCGTTGTCCACCGGGACCGTGGCGCCACC
>Ga0209607_1000710_pt1 | contig 29187 bp, 36 predicted proteins | sample AD_UKC117_MetaG_FD_184413 | JGI IMG/M metagenome (GOLD analysis project Ga0209607, IMG submission 184413) | Active sludge microbial communities of municipal wastewater-treating anaerobic digesters from Hong Kong - AD_UKC117_MetaG (SPAdes)... | ecosystem: Engineered > Bioreactor > Anaerobic >... | reverse complement strand
CCGGTACTCCGGCGAGCACATCCGCCGCAAGGCCGGGAAGGCAGGTAAGTGATGAGCAGCGTTGTCACGAAACTCGGATCGGGGTCCAAGCGAAGCGTTTCGCGCAGCCGCCGGCACTCCCGGGTCCGCAAGAAGGTCACCGGCACGACCGAGCGTCCGCGTCTGGTCGTGTTCCGCTCCGCGCGCCACATCGAGGTGCAGGTCGTCGACGACACCGTCGGCAAGACCCTCGCATCGGCGTCCACGATGGAGGCCGACGTGCGTGCCGCCGAGGGCGACAAGACCGCGAAGGCCACCAGCGTCGGCAAGCTCGTCGGCGAGCGCGCGAAGGACGCCGGGGTGACCTCGGTGGTGTTCGACCGTGGTGGTTACCGCTACCACGGACGCGTCGCGGCTGTCGCCGACGGCGCCCGTGAAGCCGGCCTGGAGTTCTAGGAGAGATATGTCGAATCAGAGTCGTTCAGGCCGGGACCGTCGTGATGGCGGGCGTGGCGCGGAGAAGTCGCAGTACCTCGAGCGGGTCGTGACCATCAACCGTGTCGCCAAGGTCGTCAAGGGTGGCCGCCGGTTCAGCTTCACCGCGCTCGTCGTCGTCGGCGACGGCGACGGCATGGTGGGTGTGGGCTACGGCAAGGCGAAGGAGGTGCCGGCCGCGATCGCCAAGGGCGTTGAGGAGGCCAAGAAGCACTTCTTCAAGGTCCCGCGCATCCAGGGCACCATCCCGCACCCCGTTCAGGGTGAGGACAGCGCCGGCGTGGTGCTGCTGCGTCCGGCCTCGCCCGGTACCGGTGTCATCGCCGGAGGTCCGGTGCGCGCCGTGCTGGAGTGCGCCGGAGTTCACGACGTGCTCAGCAAGTCGCTGGGTTCGGACAACGCACTGAACATCGTGCGTGCCACCGTGACCGCGCTGCAGTCGCTCGAGCGTCCCGAGGAGGTGGCGGCCCGTCGCGGCCTGCCGCTGGAAGACGTCGCCCCGGCTGCGTTGCTGCGCGCTCAGGCGGCAGGGACGGGGTCCTGATGAAGTTGCGAGTGACCCAGACCCGTTCCCCGATCGGTGGCACTGAGAACCAGCGTGCGACGCTGCGTTCCTTGGGGCTGCGCAAGATCGGCCAGACTGTTGAGATCGAGGACCGCCCCGAACTGCGGGGTATGGTCAACACCGTCATCCACTTGGTGACGGTCGAGGAGGTGGAGTAGATGACCCTCAAGGTGCATCACTTGCGGCCGGCCCCCGGGGCGAAGACCGCGAAGACGCGCAAGGGCCGTGGTGAGGCCTCCAAGGGCAAGACCGCCGGTCGCGGAACCAAGGGTTCGCACGCGCGTGGCCAGGTGTCGGCCGCCTTCGAAGGTGGCCAGACCCCGTTGCACATGCGGCTGCCCAAGTTGCGTGGCTTCAAGAGCCCGAACAAGGTCACGTACCAGGTCGTCAACCTCGCCCAGATCCAGGAGTTGTTCCCGGACGGCGGCGCGGTGACCGTCGATGAGCTCGTGGCCCGTGGCGCGGTGCGCAAGAACAAGCCCGTAAAGGTGCTCGGCAACGGCGACATCTCGGTGGCCGTGCAGGTCAGCGTCGACGCGGCGTCGGCCACCGCGAAGAGCAAGATCGAGGCCGCCGGCGGATCGGTGACGACCGCCTGAGGTTCGGTTGTGCGAAGGGGCGTCGGGTGACCGGCGCCCCTTTCGCGTGCGCGGCCCATCCGTGAGCACTTCGGAAATCCGGGAGCGTCGTGACGGTGCGGAAGTGCTCCCGGATTTGCGAAGTGCTCACGGATCGCGACGGGGCCTGGCCCGGCGGGCACTACCCTGAGCACCATGCACCGCCGCGACCTCCTGCTGGCAACCGCCGCTGTCACCGCGGCGGCGTGTGGCAAGACCCAGGCCGCACGGCCGCAAACGCCCTCCTACCTGGTCACCCGCTGGGACACCGACCAGTGGTCGCTCGGCTCCTACTCGGCGCTGGCGGTCGGTACATCCTGGCGGGCGCGGCAGATCCTCGCGCACGCGGTGATCGGCGGGCGGGTGGTGCTGGCGGGGGAGTTCGTGGCCACCGACTACCCGGCCACTGTCCACGGGGCCTACAACTCGGGGCGGCGCGCGGCGCGCCGTCTGCTGGAAACCGCTCCCGATGCCCGGTCCGTACTCGTGATCGGCGCCGGTCTTGCCGGGCTGCGAGCCGCCGAGGTCCTGGCCAAGGCGGGGCGACAGGTGATTGTTCTCGAGGCTCGCGATCGGGTGGGCGGGCGGATCCGCACCGACCGCAGTCTCGGGGTGCCGCTGGAGATGGGAGCTGCCTGGATCCACGGTGTGGTGGACAACCCCATGGTCAAGGTCGTGCGCCGTGCGGGGCTGCGGCTGATACCGACCGACTGGGACGACTCGGTCGCGCGGGTGGCGGGGACGGGTCGGCGCGCCGCCGGGGTCGGTCGCGCGAACACGGCCCTATGGCGTGCGGTCTCCGCGGCCAGCAGGCCGAAACCCCCCGCCCGTGCCTCGGTCGCAGACATGCTTGCCCGCGAGGGCTGGACCCCCGACACCCCGGCCCGGGAACTCGCACAACTCACCGAGCTGACCATGGAGTACGGCGTCGACGTGGACCGCCTCGGGGCGCAGGCGCTGTGGGAGGGCAATGTCTACCGCGGGAAGCACAAACTGGTCGCCGGTGGGTTCGACCGGGTTCCGGGGATGCTGGCCACGGGACTCGACGTGCGGCTGAACACCCCGGTGGAGCGCCTCGAGATCGGCCGCAGGGTACGGGCCGGGGACCTCACCGCCGATGCCGCGGTCGTCGCCGTGCCACTGCCGCTGCTGCAGGCCGGAAGGCCGGCCATCGACCTTCCACCGGTCGTCGAGCGGGCCCTCGACGACCTGCTCACCGGCAACCTCGAGAAGGTGTTCCTGCGCTACCCGAAGCGCTGGTGGCCGCAGGTCCAGATCATGCAGATCATGTCCGCCCCGTCGGGCCGGTGGGCGGAGTGGTACGACCTGCAGGGCCTCACCGACGCCCCGGTGGTGTTCGGGTTCAGCGGTCGTGAGGCGGCCCGGGAGCGCTCCCCGGACGACGCGACGGTGGCCGGGGAAGCCGCCGCGGTGCTGCAGTCCGCGTTCGGCTGAACCAACCGGCGCCCCGACCATCCACCGACGGGGCCCGCCCTTGCTACCCTCGGTGCAGAACCAGTCGTGTCTGCGTGCCCGCCGGTGCGCGAGGAGGATCTTTGCTATCGCAATTCGCTGCGGCGTTCCGCACCCCGGACCTTCGCAACAAGATCCTGTTCACTCTCGGGCTGATCGCGATCTACCGGGTGGGTGCCATCATCCCGACCCCCGGTGTCGACTACACCGCGATCCAGACCTGTCTGACCCTGGTCGAGGGCAACTCGCTGTACGGCCTCATCAACCTGTTCAGTGGCGGGGCATTGCTGCAACTGAGTGTTTTCGCGCTCGGCATCATGCCCTACATCACGGCCAGCATCATCATCCAGTTGCTCACGGTGGTGATCCCGCGCTTGGAGGCCCTGCGCAAGGAGGGGCAGTCCGGCCAGGCCAAGATGACCCAGTACACCCGGTACCTCACGATCGCGTTGTCGGTGCTGCAGGCCACGGCGTTCGTCTCGCTGGCGCGCACGCCGGGGCAGTTGTTCACCGGCTGCAACGAGAACCTGATCCCCAACCAGTCGATCCCGCTGATCATCACCATGATCATCGTGATGACGGCCGGTGCCGCCATGCTGATGTGGTTCGGTGAACTCATCACGGACCGCGGGGTCGGCAACGGTATGTCGCTGCTGATCTTCGTGTCGATCATCGCGGGCATGCCCGGTCAGTTCTACTCGATCTACCAGACCCGCGGTACCTTCATCCTGCTGCTGACGCTGGCGGTGGGTGTCGTGATCATCGCCGCCGTGGTCTACGTGGAGCAGGCGCAGCGCCGGATCCCCGTGCAGTACGCCAAGAAGATGGTGGGTTCGCGGTTGATGGGTGGGGCGTCGACCTACATCCCGCTGAAGGTCAACATGGCCGGTGTGATTCCGGTGATCTTCGCGTCGTCGTTGCTCTACATCCCGCAGTTGCTCGCCACGGTCAGCGGGAACACGAACTCCGAGTGGGGCAAATTCATCGCCCGCAACCTCTCCCGGGGCACCGAACCGCTCTATGTGCTGTTCTACGTCGCAATGATCATCTTCTTCGCGTACTTCTACGTCTCGATCACGTTCAACCCGGTCGAGGTCAGCGACAACATGAAGAAGTACGGCGGCTTCATCCCAGGGATCCGCGCCGGCAAGCCGACCGAGCAGTACTTGGCCTATGTGCTCAGCCGGTTGACGTTCCCCGGGTCCATCTACCTCGCCGTCGTCGCTGTCATCCCGCTGTACGCTTTCGGATCGCTCGGCGTCGGCCAGAGTTTCATCTTCGGCGGTACGTCGTTGCTGATCATGGTGGGTGTCGGACTCGATACGGTGAAGCAGATCGAAGCTCAACTGCAGCAACGCAGCTACGAAGGGTTCTTGCGATAATGCGCATTGTTCTCATGGGTCCGCCCGGAGCGGGCAAGGGTACGCAGGCGGTCAAAATCGCCGAGAGCCTGCAGGTTCCCCACATCTCGACCGGCGAGATCTTCCGTGCGAATCTCGCCGCTGGGACCCCGCTGGGCATGGAGGCCAAGCGCTACATGGAGGCCGGGGAGTACGTCCCCGACGAGGTGACCAACTCGATGGTCGCTGCCCGCTTGGCAGAGACCGACGCCGCCAACGGCTTCATCCTCGACGGCTACCCGCGCACGTTGGCGCAGGTGGATGAACTCGACGGCATCCTCACGGGACTGAACACGAAGCTCGACAAGGTCGTCGAGATCACGGCCAACGTCGACGAGGTCGTGGCGCGACTGCTGAACCGCGCCAAGGAGCAAGGCCGCGCCGATGACACCGAAGAGGTCATCCGGCGGCGGATGGACGTCTACGCAGAGCAGACCGAACCCCTGGTCCGGGTGTACGACGATCGGGGCCTGCTGGTGAAGGTCGACGGAATGGGCTCGATGGACGAGGTCACCGCCCGACTGCTGGCAGCGTTGGGGCAGTAGGTGTTCCGCCGCCAGCCGCGCATCGAGATCAAGACCGATGAGCAGATCGGTCTGATGCGCCGGGCCGGCCTCGTCGTGGCCGATGCCCTGGATGCGGTTGCCGCGGCGGTCCGCCCCGGGGTCACCGGCCGGGAACTCGACGCGATCGCCGAGGAGGTCATCCGCTCGGCCGGGGCGGTGCCCTCTTTCCTGGGCTATCACGGGTTCCCCGCCAGCATCTGCGTCAGCATCGACAACGCCATCGTGCACGGCATCCCCAACGACCGGGCCCTGCACGACGGTGCGCTGGTCTCCATCGACTGCGGGGCCATCCTGGACGGCTGGCACGGCGACGCCGCCATCACAGTCCCGGTCGGTGACGTCGGTCGCGGCGCGCAGGAGTTGTCGGATGTGACCCGTTCGGCGATGTGGCACGGCGTCGCGCACGCGCGGGCCGGCGGCCACCTGACCGATGTCGGAGCTGCAGTGGAGCGGATCGTGCGAGGTGCGGCTCACGAGTACGGCATCGTCCGCGACTACGTCGGGCACGGGATCGGCACGCAGATGCACATGGCGCCCGACGTGCCCAACGTCGGTCCGGCGGGCAAGGGTCCGGCGCTCGTGCCCGGAATGGTGCTGGCCGTGGAGCCGATGATCACGCTCGGTTCGCCGGACAACGTCACGCTGCCCGACGCGTGGACAGTGGTCACGATGGACGGTTCGCTGGCCGCGCACTGGGAGCACACGGTGGCGGTCACTCACACCGGGCCGTGGGTGCTCACGGCCCGCGACGGCGGCGCTGCGGAGTTCGCGGCGCTCGGGGTGCAGGTCTCGGCGATGAACGGCTGAGATGCGCGCCTGGCGACCCGGCAGATTGCGCTGACGACCACTGGCTGGCCGCACACGCAATCTGCCCCCGGAGCAGGTGCCCCGCCGCTGGACCCCCCTGGTCGACCTTGTGGCCCATGTTCTACACTCGAAAGGCAGGACGAGTGCGTCCTCGCACCGCGGCAGCCGCCGCACAATCCGCAGACTATTCGGAGGACTGGGTCACGCATGGCTAAGAAGGACGACGCGATCGAGCTGGAAGGCACGATCATCGAGTCGCTTCCCAACGCCATGTTCCGGGTCGAGTTGGACAACGGACACAAGGTCCTTGCCCACATCTCCGGGAAGATGCGGATGCACTACATCCGGATTCTTCCGGATGACCGCGTGGTCGTGGAGCTCTCGCCCTACGACTTGACCCGGGGACGCATCGTCTACCGGTACAAGTGAGGAATCTGCAGGACACCGATGAAGGTACAACCGAGCGTTAAGAAGGTCTGCGACAAGTGCAAGGTGATTCGTCGCAACGGTCGCGTCATGGTGATCTGCGAGAACCCTCGCCACAAGCAGCGCCAGGGCTGACCCCTGGTACGTCGTCATCCGAACCTGGCGCCCCCGCCATAGGGCTGCCAGACGCCACCCCCGGACGCGAAGGCCGGGGACCCACCTGGGCGGTGGGACCGATGACGGCACCACACCTTCGCGACTGAACAGGAGAGCCCTATGGCACGCATCGTGGGTGTCGACCTGCCGCGCGAGAAGCGCGTGGAGATCGGCCTTACCTACATCTTCGGGGTGGGACGTTCCCGCGCCGAACAAGCCCTGGCCGCCACCGGTGTGGATCCCAACACCCGGGTGCGCGACTTGTCCGAAGCCGATGTGATCGCCCTGCGCGACTACATCGAAGCCAACTACCAGACCGAGGGTGACCTGCGCCGTGAGGTGCAGGCCGACATCCGTCGGAAGGTGGAGATCGGGTCCTACCAGGGCCTGCGTCACCGCCGCGGTCTTCCCGTGCGCGGGCAGCGCACCCACACCAACGCGCGTACCCGCAAGGGCAAGCGCAAGACGGTCGCCGGCAAGAAGAAGGTCGGCAAGTGAGCATTCGAGCAGGAGTCTGAGCAGCCATGGCACCCCAGAAGGGCGCGAAGAAGCCGCGCCGCAAAGAGAAGAAGAACGTGGCGTTCGGCCACGCCCACATCAAGAGCACCTTCAACAACACGATCGTCACCATCACTGACCCGCAGGGTCAGGTGGTCGCGTGGTCGTCCTCCGGCCAGGTCGGTTTCAAGGGTTCGCGCAAGTCGACCCCTTACGCCGCGCAGATGGCCGCCGAGTCCGCCGCCCGCCGGGCCATGGACCACGGCATGCGCAAGGTCGACGTGTTCGTCAAGGGTCCGGGATCAGGCCGGGAGACGGCCATCCGTTCGCTGCAGGCCACCGGCCTGGAGGTCGGCACGATCCAGGACGTCACCCCCGTTCCCCACAATGGCTGCCGTCCGCCCAAGCGGCGTCGAGTCTGAGACCCAGGAGTAAGTAGAAGATGGCACGTTACACCGGGGCGGACTGCAAGCGGTGCCGCCGCGAGAAGACCAAGTTGTTCCTCAAGGGAGCCAAGTGCGACTCGCCGGCATGCCCGGTCGAGAAGCGCCCCTACCCGCCCGGCCAGCACGGCCGGAACCGGACCAAGGAGAGCGAGTACTTGCTGCAGAAGCGCGAGAAGCAGAAGTGCGCGCGCATCTACGGGGTCCTCGAGAAGCAGTTCCGCAGCTACTACGAAGAGGCCAACCGCCAGCAGGGCAAGACCGGCGAGAACCTCCTGACGATTCTCGAGAGCCGTCTTGACAACGTCGTGTACCGCGCGGGTCTGGCCAAGAGCCGGGACATGGCACGCCAGTTGGTGCGCCACGGTCACATCACCGTGAACGGCAAGAAGGTCGACATCCCCAGTTACCGGGTGTCGCCCAACGACATCGTCGAGGTGCGCAACAAGTCCCGCGAGATGACGCCGTTCGTCGTCGCGCACGCCGAGGCCGGCGAGCGCGAGGTGCCGGCGTGGCTCGAGGTCATCCCGTCGCACTTCCGTGTGCTCGTGCACACCCTGCCCAAGCGTGAGCAGATCGACACGCAGGTGCAGGAACAGCTCATCGTCGAGCTCTACTCGAAGTAACCCGCAGCACCGCGCTGTGGTTCCGGGACGTCATATAGCGGTCGTCCCAGAAAGGAAGAGAAAGTGCAGATCGCCAGTCGGCCAGTACTGACCGAAGAGTTCGTCTCCGACACCCGCTCCCGGTTCGTTCTCGAACCGCTCGAGCCCGGTTTCGGGTACACCCTGGGCAACAGCCTGCGGCGCACGCTGCTGTCGTCGATACCCGGCGCAGCGGTGACGAGCATCCGTATCGACGGCGTGCAGCACGAGTTCAGCACGGTCCCGGGCATGACCGAGGACGTCACCGAACTGGTGCTCAACGTCAAGGACATCGTCGTCAGCACCGAGATGGACGAGCCCGTGACCATGTACCTGCGGGCTTCCGGTCCCGGTGAGGTGACGGTGGCCGACATCGAGGCTCCCACGGGGGTGGAGGTGCACAACCCCGAGTTGCACCTGGCCACTCTCGGTGAGGGTGCGGCGCTGTCGATGGAACTGACCGTGGAGCGCGGCCGCGGCTACGTCCCGGCCGCCGCGGGGTCCCAGGTCGAGAAGCAGGCGGGCCGGATCCTGGTCGACGCCATCTACTCGCCGGTCCTCAAGGTGACGTACAAGGTCGAGGCGACCCGTGTCGAGCAGCGCACCGACTTCGACCGCCTCGTGGTGGACGTCGAGACCAAGCCGAGCATGCGTGCGCGCGACGCGGTCGCCAGCGCAGGCAAGACGCTGGTCGAGTTGTTCGGCCTTGCCCGCGATCTGAACGCTGCGGCCGAGGGTCTCGAACTCGGACCGTCCGAGGTGGACACCTACATGGCCGAGCAGTTCAGCCAGCCGATCGAGGCGCTGAACCTGTCCGTGCGGTCGTACAACTGCCTCAAGCGCGAGGGCGTGCACACCATCGGTGAGCTGCTCACGCGCAGCGAGGCCGACCTGATGGACATCCGCAACTTCGGGCAGAAGTCCATCGATGAGGTCAAGGACTCTCTCGGGGGCCTGGGCCTGAACCTGAAGGACAGCCCGGCCGGGTTCGACCCGTCCCAGGCTGTGACCTTCTACGCCGAGGACGACCAACAGTACGCAGAGGACGAGCAGCTCTAAGAGCCCCGCCCGCAAGTCAAGGAGAATCACGATGCCCCAGCCGTCGAAGGGACCCCGCCTGGGTGGCGGGCCGGCGCACGAGCGGTTGATGCTGGCCAACCTGGCCACCGCCTTGTTCCAGCACGGTCGCATCACCACCACCGAGGCGAAGGCCAAGCGCCTGAGCCCACTGGCCGATCGCATGGTCACGTTCGCCAAGCGCGGCGACCTGCACGCCCGGCGCAAGGTGATGACTGTGATCCGGGACAAAGCCGTCGTCCACGAGCTGTTCACCGAGATCGGCCCGCAGTACGCCGGCCGTCCGGGTGGCTACACGCGGATCACGAAGATCGGCCCGCGTAAGGGTGACAACGCCCCCATGGCTGTGATCGAACTAGTGGAGCCCATGGCCGAGGCCGTGGTCACTGAGGCGACATCGGCCACCAAGCGTGCTGCCAAGGACGCGGAGAAGGCCGCTGCTGCCGCCCCGAGTGTCGAGGAGCAGGTCGAGGCCGCCTCCGAGGCTGCGGTCGAGGAGGTCGAGGCTGCTGCCGAGACCCCCGAGGCGAAAGCGGAGGCCGCCGAGGAGGTCAAGGCTGCGCAGGAGCAGGCCGAGGAGGACGCGGTCGAGGGTCTCAAGGAGACCGCGGCCGACGAGGAGTCCAAGGACGCCTGACACGTGTGAGGGGCCCGTCACCGCGGTGGCGGGCCTTTTGCATGCTCGTCGAACGGGTTCGGTGTTGCGCGGTTACGGGTTTGCGGAGGCGGAATCGGTAACCGCGCAACACTCCAACGCTGGGTAGTGGCACAACGTAGAGTGCGGTGTCGTGGACCTGCGCATCCGCCTCGACCTGGCCTACGACGGCGCGCGGTTCTCCGGATGGGCCCGCCAACCGGGTTTGCGCACGGTTCAGGGCGAGGTGACCGCCGGCATCGAGCGCGTGCTGCGAGTCCGACAACCACGGGTGGTGGTGGCGGGGCGCACCGACACCGGGGTCCACGCGCTCGGCCAGGTCTGCCACGTCGACATCCCGGCCGATCTCTGGCCGGGGGATGAGACTGCGGTGCGCCGGCTGAATGCGGTACTCCCGGCGGATGTCCGGGTGCACGCGGCAACCGCGGCCCCGGCGGGGTTCGACGCTCGATTCTCTGCCCTGTTCCGGCGGTACGAGTACCTGCTCAGCGACAGTGGGCGACTTGACCCCCGTGCGCGCGGCAGCGTGTACGTGCGCCGAGCGCGACTGGACGTCCCGGCGATGCACGAAGCTGCCGCGTCACTTCTCGGCGAGCACGACTTCGCCGCCTTCTGCCGGGCCCGCCCCGAGGCCTCGTCGGTGCGTACCATCCTCGCCATCGGGGTCGACCGGAGGGCTGACCCGCGCGACCCCGAACTCATCGCGGCAGGCATCACGGCGGATGCCTTCTGCCACTCCATGGTCCGTTCGATCGTGGGCGCACTCGTCGCGATCGGGCAAGGTCAGTTGTCCGCAGGCGATCTGCGCGACATTCTGCGGGCCGGTGAGCGGGTGAACCGGTTCAGCACCGCGCCGGCCCACGGCCTGGCGCTCATGGAGGTCGGCTACCCGCCGGACGACGACCTGGCGGCGCAGGCGATCCGTGCCCGCCGTTTCCGGGGGTGAATCCGACGCGCGCCGAGGGTGAACGTCCGCCTGTGAAGATGCATGCGGCGGCCCCATCGTGCCAGGCTTCGGGGTATCAGTTCGCGAGGATCGGAGACAGTACATGCGCGTTGTAGTTGCTCTTGGTGGGAATGCCCTGCAGAAGCGTGGCGAGCCGATGACGGTCGAGAGCCAGCGGACGAACGTCAAGATCGCGTGTGAGGCGCTGGCGCCGGTCGCGCTCGATCACGAGCTTGTGGTGTCCCACGGCAACGGCCCCCAGGTCGGTCTGCTGGCACTACAGGCCTCCTCCTACAACGAGGAGTCGACCTACCCCTTCGACGTACTCGGTGCTCAGACCGAGGGCATGATCGGATACTTCATCGAGCAGGAACTCGGCAACCTGCTGCCCTTCAGCAAACCGCTGGCCACCCTCCTGACGATGACCGAGGTCGACGCCAACGACCCCGCGTTCGAGAACCCCACCAAGTTCGTCGGCCCGGTGTACTCCGAGGAGGACGCCAAGCGCTTGGCCGACGAGAAGGGGTGGACCGTCAAGCAGGACGGTGACAAGTGGCGGCGTGTGGTGCCCTCGCCGATGCCGCAGCGGATCTTCCAGGTCCGCCCGATCGAATGGTGCCTCGAGAAGGGCGCAGTCGTGGTCTGCACCGGAGGCGGTGGTATCCCCACCATGTACAAGAAGGGGACCCGCGAGCTCACTGGTGTCGAGGCGGTCATCGACAAGGACTTCTCGTCGATGGTGCTGGCACGCGACATCGAAGCCGACATGCTGGTCATCGCCACCGATGCCGAAGCCGTGTTCGTCAACTACGGCACGCCCGATCAGAAGGCCATCGCCAGTGCGAACCCCTACGCGCTGGCCGAATTCGACTTCCCTGCCGGATCGATGGGGCCGAAGGTCGACGCCGCCATCGCCTTCGCGAAGACCGGCAAGGTCGCTGTCATCGGCGCGCTGGAGAACCTCACCGCGATCATGGCCGGTGAGTCCGGGACCCGCGTGAGCATGGACGCCGAGGGAGTCACCTACGCCTGAGCCTCGGCCTGCGACGTTGCGGCGGTGCATCGATTCCGGTGCGCCGCCGTCGCCCGGAGACCATCGGCGGCCCGCCTGACCCGGGGAAGCGGTCGTGGGCTATCCTGTAGGAGGTCATGTGCGCTGCGTGCGTGTGTACACACGTCCAACGCGGCCCAGGAAAACGCTCACCACAGCAGAATCTAGGTAGGAAGTCGTGCGTACGTTCACCCCGAAACCCGACGAGGTCACTCGCCAGTGGCACGTCATCGACGCTGAGGACATCGTCCTCGGCCGGCTGGCCACCCACGCTGCCACCCTGCTGCGCGGCAAGCACAAGCCCACGTTCGCCCCGCACGTCGACACCGGCGATTTCGTGATCGTGATCAATGCCGACAAGGTCGCGCTCAGCGGCGCCAAGGCCGAGCAGAAACTGGACCACCGGCACTCCGGCTACCCGGGTGGGCTGAAGTCCACGACGTACGGCGAGTTGCTGGAGAAGAACCCGCGCCGGGTGATCGAGAAGGCCGTGGCCGGCATGCTCCCGCACAACAAGTTGGGCCGCAAGCAGATCCGCAAGCTGAAGGTGTACGCCGGTTCGGAGCACCCCCACGCCGCGCAGCAGCCGGTCCCCTACGTCATCAGCCAGGTCGCGCAGTAGCGCTGAGGAAGGAACACCCGTGACTGAGACCATGACCACCGAGACGCCGGTCGCCCCGAGCCGCCAGGCCGTGCAGGCCAACGGCGGCGGCACCGGTCGGCGCAAAGAGGCGGTCGCCCGCGTGCGCGTCGTCCCCGGCACCGGACAGTGGAAGATCAACGGCCGCGACCTCGCGGTGTACTTCCCCAACAAGGTCCACCAGCAGATCGTCACCGAGCCGTTCCGGGTGCTCGGCCTCGATGGTCAGTACGACGTGATCGCCCGCCTGCACGGCGGCGGCGTCGGGGGCCAGGCTGGTGCGCTGCGTCTGGGGATCGCGCGTGCCCTGGTCGAGATCGCGGAGGAGGACTACCGTCCCGATCTGAAGAAGGCCGGTTTCCTCACCCGTGACCCACGCGTCGTCGAGCGCAAGAAGTACGGACTCAAGAAGGCCCGCAAGGCACCGCAGTACAGCAAGCGCTGAGGTCGCCGGCGATGGGCAGGCTGTTCGGTACCGATGGTGTGCGGGGGCTGGCGAATCGGGACGTCACCGCCGAGTTGGCCCTGGATCTGTCGGTCTCCGCGGCCCACATCCTCTCCGAAGTGGGTTCCCGGCGCACGGCCGTGGTCGGCCGTGACCCCCGCGCGAGCGGGGAGTTCCTGCAGGCCGCGGTGACCGCCGGTCTGGCCAGTGCTGGCGTCGACGTCATCGACGTCGGGGTACTTCCGACCCCTGCCGTGGCCTACCTGACCAAGGTGCGCCGTGCGGATCTGGGTGTGATGCTCTCGGCGTCGCACAACGCCATGCCCGACAACGGCATCAAGTTCTTCAACGCCGACGGCAACAAACTCGCCGATCACATCGAGGCGCAGATCGAGGCCCGGCTGCGCGAGACCTGGGACCGCCCGACCGGTGATGCCGTGGGACGGATCGTGCGCGACGACAGCGCCGACGCCGAATACGTGGGACATCTGCTGTCCAGCATCACGGCCCCCTTGGACGGGCTGTCTGTGGTGGTTGACGGAGCGAACGGCGCCGCGAGTCTGGTCGGTCCTTTGACCTACCGCGAGGCCGGGGCGGACGTCATCGAGATCCACTGCCGGCCAGACGGGTACAACATCAACGCGGGCTGCGGCTCCACGCACATCGAGGATCTGCAGCGCGCAGTGCGCGAGCATGGTGCGGACCTCGGTATCGCGCATGACGGCGATGCCGACAGGTGTCTGGCGGTGGACGCCGACGGCAACCTCGTCGACGGCGATCAACTGATGGCGATCATCGCACTGTCCCTGCGGGACCAGTCGCGCCTGGTCAAGGACACCGTGGTCGCCACAGTGATGGCGAACCTGGGATTCAAGCAGGCGATGCAGCGCGAGGGGATCCAGGTCGTGGAGACCGCGGTGGGTGACCGGTACGTGCTGGAGGCGATGCTCGAATCGGGGTACATCCTCGGCGGCGAGCAGAGTGGTCACGTGGTCATGACCGACCACGCCACAACCGGTGACGGAATCCTCACCGCCCTGCAGGTGATGAGCCGGGTCGCGGCGACCGGTAAGTCCCTGGCCGAACTCGCGGCAGTGATGGACCGGCTGCCGCAGGTGCTGGTGAACGTCGCCGGGGTCGACAAGAACGCTCTCGATTCCAACGATGTGGTGGCGCAGGCCGTTTCCGAGGCCGAGTCGCGCCTCGGCGATTCCGGTCGGGTGCTGCTGCGCAAATCCGGGACCGAGCCGCTGGTCCGGGTGATGGTGGAAGCCCCGGACGAGGCGACAGCCGAGGCGGTCGCGGCCGGACTCGCGGACGTCGTCCGCGCACAGCTGTCGCTCTGAGTCCACCGGCCACGGATGGGCCGCCGCGGTCTGACCAGACTGCCGACCGCACCGAAGTGCCCCACAGGACCGACCGGAACCAACCGGTTGACGCGAAGGCCGTTGTGACCTAATGTACAACCAAATGGTTGTATATGAACTTTCCGATGCCGAGGTGGATCGCATATTCCACGCTCTGGCCGATGCCACGCGCCGAGACATCGTACGTCGCACGGTCGTGGGGGAAGCCTCGGTGTCGGACCTGGCCGCGGATTACGAGATGTCGTTCGCCGCGGTACAGAAACACGTCGCTGTCCTCGAATCCGCAGGACTGGTGACCAAACGCGCGGAGGGTCGGCAACGACTGGTCCGCGCGAATCCGGCGACCATCCGTCGCGCTCGGAGCCTGCTCGCCGTATACGAGCAACTCTGGCGGGCACGGGTGGATCGTCTCGACGACCTGTTCGCTGAAGAACGCACTGAAGACCGCGCCGAAGACCGAGAGAACCCTGGAGACTGACATGCCCGTGACCTCTGTGACCACCGACCCCGAGTCGTTGACCATGACCTTGGTGGCGGAGTTCCCCGTCACCGTTGAGCGACTGTGGAGCGCCTTCACCGAGCCCGACCAACTCGAGCGGTTCTGGGGGCCCCCCGGATGGCCGGCGCGCTTCACCCGCCACGACTTCGCTGTGGGTGGTACGGCGAACTACCACATGACCTCGCCGCGCGGGGAGCGCTCCGGGGGTCGCTGGGAGTTCCTGGCGATCGACCCGCCGCGCTCGTTCGAGGTCATCGACGCCTTCGCGCTCGACGACGGGTCGGTGAACCCCGACCTCCCTTCCATGCGCATGACCTTCGAGTTCCTCGAGAGCCCGGTGGGCGCCGAGCTCCGGAACACCACCTACTTCACGTCTCTGGAAGGTCTGCAACAGGTCGTGGAGATGGGCGCCGTCGAAGGCGCGACCATGGCCTTCAACCAACTCGACCGGGTCCTGCAGGGGCTGCGGGAGTTCGCCGCCGGCAAGGGCACCCAGATGGATGTGCTCAGCGACACCCATGTGCGGTTCACCCGCCTGCTCGAGGCGCCCCGGGAGGTGGTGTGGAAGGCGTACACGACCCCCGACCTCGTACAGCGCTGGCTGCTCGGCCCGGACGGCTGGAGTATGCCCGTCTGCGAGATCGACCTGCGCGAAGGGGGCGACTATCGGTACGGATGGGAGCCCGAGGAGGGGGTCGATGGCGCACCGTTCGGCTTCCATGGCACAACGCTGCACGTCGACCCGGATGTCTTCCGCTGGGTCGTCACCGAGCAGATGACGGGGATGGATCACCCACCGACAGTCAACGACCTGCAGTTGGTGGAGGAGGACGGGGCAACACTGCTCAGCATCCTCGTGGAGTATCCGGACAAGGCCACGCGGGACATGGTGCTGGCCACCGGCATGGTCGACGGGATGGAGCGCAGCTTCGAGCGACTCGAGCAGATCCTGGGCTGACGCCGACCACAAGACCGAATCAAGATCCGTTCAGTGTCGGCGCAGGGTCGCACCTGCGCCGACGCGGGCGAGTAGCGTTGAGTGCATGTGCGGAATCGTGGGGTACGTCGGGGGCCAGGACGCGACACATGTGGTCGTGGAGGGTCTACGTCGACTGGAATACCGCGGATATGACTCCGCGGGTGTGGCGGTGGTGACACCGGAAGGGGTGCGGTCCCGCAAGCGGGCCGGCAAACTCGCCAACCTGGAGAAGGCGCTGGCAGAGTCCCCCTTGCCGGACACCACGGTAGGGATCGGCCACACCCGCTGGGCGACCCACGGCGCCCCCAACGACATCAACGCGCATCCGCACCTCAGTGAGGACGGCTCCCTGGCGGTGATCCACAACGGGATCATCGAGAACTTCGCCGAACTGCGGTCTGTGCTGCAGGCCGACGGGGTGCAGTTCCTCAGCGAGACCGACACCGAGGTCGCGGCCCACCTGCTGGCCAAGATGGTCGCGCAGTCCGCCTCGCTCACTGAGGCGATGCAGCGGACATGCCAGCAGCTGCGCGGCGCCTTCACCCTGGTGGCCGCATCCGCGGACGATCCGGACACCCTGGTCGGGGCCCGGCGGAACTCTCCGCTCGTGGTCGGCATCGGCGAGGGTGAGACGTTCCTTGCCTCCGACGTCTCGGCATTCATCGCGCACACCCGCCTGGCCATGGAGTTGGGGCAGGACCAGGTCATCACGATCACCCGTGAGGGTGTGTCCGTCACCGACTTCGACGGGGCCCCTGCGGAGGGAGTCGAGTACGAGGTCACCTGGGATGCCAGTGCCGCGGAGAAGGGGGGATACGACCTGTTCATGCTCAAGGAGATCGCCGAGCAGCCGAAGGCCGTGGCCGACACCCTGCTGGGCCGTATCACCGAGGACAACCAACTCGTCCTGGACGGCTTGACGATCTCCGACACCGAGCTGCGCGAGATCGACAAGATCGTGGTGGCCGCGTGCGGAACGGCGTATCACGCCGGACTGGTGGCCAAGTACGCCATCGAGCACTGGACCCGCATCCCCGTCGAGGTCGAACTGGCCAGCGAGTTCCGTTACCGGGATCCGATTCTGGACCGGCAGACGCTCGTTGTGGCCATCTCGCAGTCCGGTGAGACGATGGACACTCTGATGGCCGTGCGGCATGCGCGCGAGCAGGGATCGCGGGTGCTGAGCATCTGCAACACACAGGGCTCCACGATCCCGCGGGAGTCCGACGCCGCGCTCTACACCTACGCCGGACCGGAGATCGCGGTCGCGTCCACCAAGGCGTTCCTCACCCAACTGGTCGCGACCCAGTTGCTGGGCATGTATCTCGGGCAGGTCCGCGGGAACCTGTTCGGGGACGAGATCCGGTCGCTGGTCTCGGACCTGGCGAGCATGCCCAACAAGATCGACCTCGTGCTGGACACGATGGACCCGGTCCGCGAACTCGCGCGCGGGCTCAAGGATGCGAATTCGGTGCTGTTCCTGGGGCGACACGTCGGGTACCCGGTCGCACTCGAGGGCGCGCTGAAACTCAAGGAGCTCGCCTACATGCACGCCGAGGGATTCCCGGCCGGCGAGTTGAAGCACGGACCCATCGCCTTGATCGAGGACGGCCTGCCGGTCATCTCGGTCATGCCCTCTGCCGGGGGTCGTTCGGTGCTGTACGAGAAGATGATCTCCAACCTGCAGGAGATCCGGGCGCGCGGCGCGTACACCATCGTCATCGCCGAAGAGGGCGATGAGGGCGTGGAACCGTACGCGGACGAGATCATCTACGTCCCGGCCGTGCCCACCTTGATGCAGCCGATGGTCACCACTGTGCCGTTGCAGGTGTTCGCCTGCGAACTGGCCACGGCCAAGGGGCACGACGTCGATCAGCCCCGCAACCTGGCCAAGTCGGTCACCGTGGAATAGGCGCCGACGTTGTCGGATGGGGTCCTTGGCAGGCTGAGCCCCATCCGACCGCTTGGACCCCACCGTCGGGGACGTGCCTGAGCGGCCGGCGCCCCGTTTGCGACGTTGTTGTGGGCCCTTCTCGCTGATTGCGACGTTGTTGTCGGGTTTCCGGGCTGTGGAAAGGCCAACAACGTCACAGTGGCGTCGGGAGAGCTGCAACAACGTCACAAAGGGCGAGAAGGGTCCCTCTAACACACTTGACCTTGACGTAACGTCAACCCTTACGGTCGACGTGTGTACAGCATCCAGGAGGTCGTGTCGGTCACCGGCGTCACCAGCCGGACGCTGCGCCATTACGACACCATCGGTCTGCTGCCCGCCCGCCGGGGTGCCAACGGCTATCGGACCTATGGGCAGGCGGACCTCGTGCGGCTGCAACGGATCCTGCTGCTGCGTGACCTCGGGTTCGGTCTGCCCGAGATCGCCCGGGTGCTCGCGGGGCAGACCGACGATGCGACGGCCCTGCGTGACCACCTGCGTTCCCTGCAGTCCCAGCAGGAGCGGATCAGCCAGCAGATGCGCAGCGTTGAGCGCACCCTCGAGGCCATTCAGAAGGAGGAAGTGATGAGCACCGACGACATGTTCGATGGATTCGACCACACGCAGTACAAGCAGGAGGTTGAGCAGCGGTGGGGGACTGCGGCGTACGCCGACTCGGATCGCTGGTGGCGTGGGCTCAGCGACTCGGACAAGCAGGGTTTCCTGGTCGAATCCCGAGCCATCGCCGCTGCATGGCAGCATCTGCGGGACGCCGGTGTGGTCGCCGACGACCCGCGCGCCCAGGAGGTTGCGGCACGTCACGTCCGGTGGATCCAGCAGGGATGGGCGGGCCGGCAGCCGAGCGCCGAGGCCATCAGCGGCATCGCGCAGATGTATGTGACCGACCAGCGCTTCGCCGCCAACTACGGGGGGACCGAAGGTGCGCAGTACGTGCGCGACGCCCTGGTGCTGTTCGCCCGTTCGATGTGAGGCGCGGACACGCCGGATACGCTGGCAATGCACGCAGGTCGGATCGGAGTGGGTGAGTCTAGAACCGTGGAACGGACAAGCACGATCCGTGCTGCCCAGCGCCCGGGGCTGACGACCGGACGGCTGACGGTGGTCGTGATCATCGCCGCGGCGCTGTTGCTGACGCTGGCGCTGCCCCTGCGCGAGTTCCTCAACCAGCGTTCCATGATCGCCGAGCTCGAGACCACCACCGCCGCCCAGCGCGAACGGGTGGAGGCGCTGCAGGCCGAAGCCGACAAGTGGGCCGATGACGCCTACGTTGTGGGGCAGGCCCGCGAGCGGTTCCACCTGCAGTACCCCGGGGAGACCGGCTACGTCGTCACCGACCCACCGCAGACCGATCCGCAGGCCCAGCCGTTGGCCACGGACATCGAGGATGACTCGGCGTGGTACGAACGGGCTCTGCGCACCGTTCAGCGCTCACAGCAGCAGCCCGACGAATCCGTCGTGGTCGTTCGCCCGGATGCCCCCCGCTGACGAGGTGCTGACTGCCGACGCCAGGGCTGTCAGTGCGCAGTTGGGCCGACCCGCCCGGGACCTTATCGCGGTCGCCTCGCGCTGCCCATGCGGTCTGCCGGACGTGGTCTGCACCGCGCCCCGGCTCGCGGATGGAACGCCTTTCCCCACGTTCTACTACGTCACATGCCCGCGGCTGAACTCGGCGATCTCGACGCTGGAGTCCGAAGGGTTGATGGCGCTGATGCAGCAACGCCTGGCCCACGAGCCGGATACCGCCACCGCCTACCGCGCGGCCCATGAGGCATATCTGCAGGCCCGCGCGGGGTATGGCACCGTCCCGGAGATCGACGGTATCTCGGCAGGGGGGATGCCCGACCGTGTCAAGTGCCTGCATGTGCTGGTCGGGCAGTCGCTGGCCATGGGGCCGGGCGTGAACCCCTTCGGCGACGAGGCGTTGGCCGAACTGCGTCGGCGCGGTGTGCTCGATCGGCGCCACAGGTGTGTGGAGGTGTCATGAGGGTTGCGGCCATCGATTGCGGGACCAACTCGATCCGACTGCTCATCGCCGACGTCGAGGGCTCGCACCTGACAGACATCGTGCGGGTCATGAAGGTGGTCCGCCTCGGGGAGGGTGTGGACGTCGCCGGTTCGCTGTCCCCAGCTGCCATCGAGCGGACCTGGCAGGCCGTCGAGGACTATGCCGAGCACATCCGCGACACGGGCGCGGTTGCGGTGCGAATGGTGGCGACGTCGGCGTCACGGGATGCCGACAACGCAGACACGTTCATCGACGGCGTGGTGGCACGCCTCGGGGTGGTGCCCGAGGTCATCTCCGGGCACGAGGAGGCGGCACTGAGCTTCGCGGGCGCGGCCTCCGTGCTGGACACCGAGGGCACGGTGGCAGTCGTGGACATCGGCGGCGGATCCACGGAGTTCGTGGTGGGGGAGGTCGCAGTGGGTGCCAGCATCAGTGAGAACGTGGGCTGCGTGCGGATGACCGAGCGGCACCTGCGTTCCGACCCTCCCACGCCCGAGGAGATCGCCGCAGCCACCGCCGACATCGACGCGGCGGTCCTGCATGCGAAGGCCGCGACCGCGTTCGACACCGCCGACCGCATCGTGGGTCTCGCGGGTTCGGTCACGACCGTGGCGGCGTTGGCGATGGGTCTGCCCGAGTACGACTCCGCGGTCATCCACGGCTCGCGGATCTCCGCCGACCAGGTGCATGCGGTGACTGCGGCCATGCTGTCGGCCACCCGCGCGCAGCGAGCCGCGGAGCCCGTCATGCATCCCGGGCGGGTGGATGTGATCGGCGGGGGAGCCCTGGTGCTGGACCGGATCCTCACTCTCGGCGGGTTCGACGAAGTGATCGTCAGTGAGCACGACATCCTCGACGGGATCGCGCTGGGTCTCGCGCGGCGGGCACAGTAGGGTTCTGAGCCATGGCGCTCATGGCAATCACCGTCCTCGGTCACGACCGTCCAGGGATCATCGCTGATGTGACGGCGACGTTGGCGCAGCGTGACGCCAACGTGGAGGACTCCTCGATGACTCTTCTGCGCGGTCACTTCGCGTGGACGTTGATCGTGGGCACGGACGCGTCGGTCGATCAGGTCGCAGCCGACCTGGCCTTCCTCGCGTCCGATGATCTGGTTGTCAGCGTCCTGCCCGTGACCGATGAGCAGCAGGAGCCGGACGGCCCCGGCTCGTCGTTCGTCATCAGCGTGCATGGCGCCGACCGGGTCGGGATCGTGGCGGCGATCACCGGGGCGATCGCGTCCTACGGTGGCAACGTCACGGACCTGCAGACGCGTCTGGGCGGTGGACTGTACGTCGTTGTCGCCGAGGTGGACTTCGCAGAACCCATGGACGCCGAGGTCCTCACCACGAGGCTTCGCGCGGTCGGGCAGACGGTGGGCGTGGATGTCGCCGTCCAGCCCGCCGACCAGGATGTGTTGTGACCCCACTGCAGGTCGAATTGCCCGACGGGGTGGTGCGAGAGGTCGTCACCGCGCCGGCTGCGGTGCTGTCCGAGCCCTGCCTGCCGGTCGACCCCGCAGATCCTGACGTCGTGCGACTCGCCGCGGACCTACTGGCCACGATGGACGTCTCGCCCGGCTGCGTGGGTCTGGCGGCCAACCAGGTGGGCGTCCCGTGGCGGGTGTTCTGCCTCGATGTCAGCGCACATCCCAAGACCCGCACCTGCCACGGGCGGTTCGTGATGGTGAATCCGCAGATCCTGCAGGCCAGCCGCAACGAGAAGGCTCGGGAAGGGTGCATGTCGGTGCCCGATTTCACTGGTGACGTCAAGCGCGCGAGCAGGCTGGTGGTGACCGGACAACTACCCGGCACCGGGGAGCACGTGACACTGACCACTGACGCGTTCGAGGCCCGGGCGGTGCAGCACGAGGTCGATCACCTCGACGGACTGCTGTTCATCGACCGGGTGGTCTCCGCCGCCGCGATCCACAAGCGCAAGGTCTACCTGGACTAGGCTGATCTTCGCTGCCCGGGTGGCGGAACTGGCAGACGCACTCGGCTTAAACCCGAGGGTCGAAAGACGTGCGGGTTCAAATCCCGCCCCGGGCACGCGGATCCGCAATGGCCGTTGCGCAGTCCAATCCGCGTGAACACGTACGCTGAGGTGATGCGTGGTGCACGTCTGCTCGCGGCCGCGGTGGTCATCGGGACCGCCGGGGCAGGACTGTCGGCGCTGCCCGTCCAGGCGGCCGACCCCACCGTGGTCGGGTTCGTCATCACGCGGGAGGACGGAACCAGCGCCCGGGAGGCCGAATCCCTGGTCGCCGATGTCGTGGGGGACGTCACGGGGCGTGCCGCTGTCGCGCCGGGGGTGACGGCGGTGAGCGTGCCCGACCTGAGCCGGACCCGGGCCAGCCGTGCTGCGGACGTTCTTGAGGATCTTGACGGGATCGCACAGGTCGACCTCGACACCCGGGTGTCCGTTGCGACCGACGACACCTACTTCGACGACCAGTGGTCGCTCGGCGACGTGATGGCCGTTCCGGCGTGGAACCTGGCCACGGGCGCCGGCGAGGTCATCGCCGTGATCGACACCGGGATCACCGCCCACGAGGATCTGGTGGGCCGGGTCTTGCCCGGTGCGGACCTGATCGACAACGCCGTGGTGGCCAATGACGGCGACGGCCGCGACTCCGACCCCCTCGACGAGGGGGATTGGGTGGATGCCGCCGACCTCGTGAACCACCCGGCGGAGTTCGAGGGGTGCGGTGTGACCGCGTCGTCCTGGCACGGCACACACGTCGCGGGACTTGCAGCAGCCGTGCCGAACAACGCCAAAGGGATCGCCGGCATCGCCCCTGACGCGCGGATCCTGCCGGTGCGGGCGCTGGGCAAGTGCGGGGGCACGATGTCGGATGTCGCGGCAGCCATCACCTGGGCCTCCGGTGGTGAGGTGCCCGGTATGCCGGCCAACCCCAACCCGGCCGATGTCATCAACCTCTCGTTGTCGTCCTCAGTGACCTGCCAGCCGTTCGTCCAATCGGCCATCGACGATGCGATCGGCCGCGGCACGACTGTGGTGGCGGCCGCCGGCAACAGGTCCACGAGCATCGCCAACGCCACTCCGGCCGGCTGCTACGACCTGATCGCGGTCGGGGCGGTCTCGCGCTCGGGCAGTCGGGCGGGCTATTCGAACTACGGGGTGGCGGGCCGGGACCTGCCGATCTTCGCGCCGGGCGGAACCGCCGAGACACTCGCCGACGGTCTGGTGTCGACCGTCGACACCGGCGACACGGTTCCCGCGGGTGACACCTACGCCCCCTACTACGGCACCAGCATGGCCGCACCGCTGGTCTCCGGGGCGGTGGCGATGCTGCGGCAAGCCCGCCCCATGTCCCCGGCGGCTGTCGCTGAACATCTGCGCGACACCGCGGACCCCTTCCCGGCCGGCAGCAACTGCACCGGCAGTTGTGGAGCGGGGATCCTGGATGTCGAGCGGGCTGTGGCCACCGCGCCACGCACCCCCGGTCCGGTCAGCGCGGTCACAGCGACATCGGCCGATGCCGCCGCGGTGGTGGCATGGGAACCGGCCGCCGACCCCGGCTCGGGGCCGGTCAGCAGCTACGCGGTGGAGTACCGTCAGGTCGGGGGTGACTGGATCACCACGCCGGATCTGTGGGGCAGCACGTTGCGCCAGAAGGTCCTGTCCGGGTTGGCCAACGGAGTGACCTACGAGGCCCGTGTGGCCGCGAGGACCGTCTTCGGGCAGGGGCCCTGGGTCACATCACCGCCGGTCACCCCGCTGGGATTGCCGGGCGCCACCCGGATCCGGTCGGTGTCCTACCCCTCCAAGACCTCGGTCCGGCTTGATCTGCAGCTGCCGGCCGAGAACCTCGGGGGTCTGCAGTACCGCGTGACGCGCGCCGGGAGGCAGCCCGCGAAATGGCAGGACTCGGCTGTCACCACCCGGTTGCGCGTGAAGCGATTGGCGCGTGGTGTCCGGCACACCGTCGAGGTGCGAGTGCTCAACGATCGTGGCGCTGGGTCGGCTGCGACCCGACAGGTGGCCACGCCGGTGAAGCCCGGCCCCGTGAAGTCCCTGCGTGTGAGGCGCTCGGCGTCGAAGGTCAAACTCTCCTGGCGGGCCCCCACCCGCACGGGTATGGCCCTGCGGTACCGCGTGCGCGTCGGCGCGGGCACGTGGCGTACGACACGGGAACCCTCCGCGGTCCTGCGCCGGGTGCCTGCGGGGCCTGCACGGTTCTTCGTGCGAACCAGGAATGAGGCAGGCCTGGGACCTGTTAGATCTATCGTGAAACGCAAATGATGATTTATGTGCCCGTGGCGGTGATGGCGGGTGTCGCCGGTTGCCCGTACCCTTGTGCCAAGGAGGAATGATGCAATCCAAGAACCCGATTTTCCGGGACATCGAGAAGCAGCCCGGCTTCGCCTACAACGAGGGCGTCAACGCCTATCAGCAGGCGGCTGCAGGCACTGCCACACTCGACCAGCAGACGCAGCCGACCGTGGGTGCCCCCACCGCCGGACGGCCCATGACGATCGACGACGTGATCATGAAGACCGGTCTGGCCTTCGTGGCGCTGCTCGTCGGAGCCGGCATCGGGTGGGTGCTGACACCCTCGATGCCGTGGCTGCCTTTCGTGGCGATGATCGTGGGGCTCGTGATCTTCTTCGTGGGGGCGTTCCGCAAACTCCCGAAGGCGGGCACGGTCCTGTCCTATTCGCTGGTCGAAGGTGTGTTCCTCGGCGGCATCAGCATGTTCTACCAGGACTTCGTGGCCGCCTCCGGCAGCGATGCGAACATCATCACGCAGGCGGTCATCGGCACCTTCGTGGCCTTCGGGGTGATGCTGCTGCTCTACCGGACCCGGATCATCAAGGTCAATGGCACGTTCATGAAGATCATGATGGTGGCACTGGTGTCCTATCTGGTGATCGCCTTCATCAGTTTCATCGCCGCCCTGTTCGGCGTCGGCGGCGGCTGGGGCTTCTACGGGGTCGGTGGACTGGGCCTGCTGCTGTGTGTGGCGGGTGTCGCGCTGGCGGCCTTCTCGCTCAACCTGGACTTCGCGGCCATCGAGCAAGGCATCAACGAGGGTCTGCCGGAGGCTTATTCGTGGCGTATGGTGTTCGGCCTGGTTGTCACACTGGTCTGGCTGTACCTGGAGATCCTGCGCTTCCTGGCCATCCTCAACAGCAATAATTAGTCCATGGGTGTCGTCGCTCTCGGTCCAGGGGTCTACCGGATCCCGACCGCGGGCGACTACATCAACTCCTTCGCGTTCGTCGAGGATGACAGCTCGGTCACGCTGGTGGACACCGGGACCCGCTTCGCCACCAAACGCATCGTCAAAGGGCTTGCGACGTTCGGCAAGCACCCGCGCGACGTGCAGCGGATCATCCTCACGCATGCGCACGCCGACCATGCCGGCTCTGCCGCCCGCCTGCTGCCACACACCCGCGCTGAGGGTGCCGACGTGCACGTCGACGATGCGGAGTACATCCGGGCCGGTACGCCCGCGCCGTATTCCTCCGGCCTGCTGCAGATGATGGATCGCCTGCCTGGAATGGGGTTCACCGCCTGCCCGGTGGTGCGCACGATCCACGACGGGGAGGTCCTCGACGTTGCTGGCGGCATGCTGGTGAGGCACACCCCGGGTCATACCCCCGGGCACGTGAGTCTGCTGCACCAGGTGACCGGGGTGCTCATCACCGGCGACTCCATCTTCAACATGGCCGGACGCATGACGTGGCCGTTCGCGTCCGCCTGCACCGATTTCCCGTTGACCCAGCAGACCGCGGCGGTGTTGGCGGACGAGGATTACCGGGTGGCCGCGTTCACCCACGGTCCGCACATCGACACCGGGGCGCGCGAGGCCGTGCGCGGGTTCCTGCGCCGGGAGGGCGTGGTGCGGTGAGCCGTGCGGAGCACGCCAAACGCCTCGCGATGACCGCTGCGTACGGTGGCGGTGGCGCGCTCGGTCTGGGTGCGGCGGCCTTCGGGGTGGCGTTCGCCCAGGGCCGGCACGCACGCCGCGAGATCGGGGTCCGCCGACAGGCCGCGCCCTACGCGGATGGTCTGTACGGTGCGCGCAAGCAGGGCACATCGCAACGTCTCGCGATGCTCGGGGACTCGCTGGCGGCGGGGCTCGGGGCGGGGGAGGCCCGGAACACGCCGGCGGCGATGATCGCACAGGGCGTGAGCAACGTGCTCGACCGTCCAGTGCGCCTGATGAACGCGGCCACCGTGGGCGCCCGCAGCGCTGATCTGCTCGGCCAGGTGGACCGGGCCCTGCACATGCGCCCCCACCTCGCCGTCATCATCATCGGCGCCAACGACATCACCCATGTCGGCCGTCCGCAGCAGGCGGTCGGCCACCTCGAGCAGGCGGTCCGCCGTCTGCGGTCAGTGGGTTGTGAGGTCGTGGTCGGTACCTGTCCGGACGTGGGTTCCGTGCGCCCGATCCCGCAGCCGTTGCGGTGGGTGGCACGCCGGCTGAGCCGGCAGCTCGCCGCGGCGCAGATGATCGCCTGCGTTCGCGAAGGGGCGCATGTCGTCTCCTTCGCCGACGAACTCGGGGAGGAGTTCTCCGCAGATCCGGATCTGTTCGCGGAGGACCGATTCCATCCGGGCCCGGAAGGGTACGAGCGGGTCACCCAGGTCCTGTTCCCGGCGGTCCTGGCCGCGTTGGACTCCACTCGTCCTGGCGATGAGACCTCAGCGGCCGTCGTGGAACTGGCTGAAGCTGCGGCGGATGCCGCCCAGGAGGCGGGGACCCACCTCACGGCTGGTGGCCGTGGGCCGCGGGGGCCCTGGGCGCTCATGCGCAGGGTGCGGCGGCAGCCGGTGCCGGAGGTGGACGAGGAGCAGGTGGGGGCGTGACCTACGAGCGCGAGTTGGAGAGGACCTGCGATCGGTTGCGGCAGTTGCCCCCGGCGCGTTTGCGAGCCGAGGAGCAGAACTATCGCCGGGTGCTGCACGACATGGCTGGCCGGCCGGTGCCGGAGATCGCCCCGCAGGCGTGGGGCGATCAGCTCTACGTCGTCGGTCTCGAGGTTCCTGAGGGCCGCCAGGAACGGCTGCGCGACGAGTTGGTGGCGCTGCGCAGGGCCTTCGACCTACTGCCATGAGGCTGACGACCCCGGACATGCTGATGGGGCCGTCCGGCGTCGTAGGACGGCCCCATCGTGGGAGGAGGAAGTGTGGTCAGTCGGTCGGGCCGCGCTGCGCGAACAGCCACAGAGGTGCCGCGAGTAGCCCGAGTGTGAAAGCGAACGTGACGAAGACGTCGGACACGGCACGCTCACCGCTGACGGTCAGCAGCGCCGCGGAACCAACAGCGAGCAACGAGAACATCAGGGCGATCCGCCAGGCCCACGGGTTGAGTCGCCGGGACTGCGTGGGCAACACCTGGGGACGCTCGCGCAACGGGGTGTCGAGGAGCTGGCCGTTCTGCATGTCACGATCCTGGTCGGAGAACCTCAGGAACACCTCAAGCCCTGCTCAGGGGATGAGCAGGGCTTGAGGTGGTTCGGGGGGTGATCAGCTCAGAGTGGTGTTCTCGAAGAAGACCGAGGAGGAGGCGTTCCAGGAGCGGAACCCGACCTCGGTGCCGTTCGGCTCCGCGAAGTTCGCCGAGCAGCCGGAGCTCTTCATCGCGTCCTTGAGGCTCGGCACGTCGAACATCTTGATGCCGTCGATCGAGGCGTACAGGGTGTCACCCTTGTTGACCACCACGACCTTGTGCTTGTCCTCGACCTTGAGTCCCTCCGGCCACTTGACCTTGGCGACCGGGTTGCCGCACTCGCGGCCCGAGTCCCAGACCCGCAGCAGCAGGGCCTTGCCGAAGCCGGGGTTGACGTTGGCGTAGCCGGGGTCGTACTGGAAGGAGTAACCGGACACCGAGGCGCCCTTCTCAAGGGATGCGCGGGTCCAGATGCCGTATCCCCAGCCGGAGCGAAGGGTGGCTTCGGTGGTGAACACCGCATCCTGGGAGTCGCGCTTGGTCGTGGACATCACCCGGGACTCGTTGCCGTACTTCATGTCCACGAAGTTGCCCTGGATGTCGGCCCTACCGTAGACGAGCTTCCAGTTGGCGGCGGGGATGATGCCGGTGTCGCAGCGGTTGATCACCTGCCGGCCGAACTCCTTGGACTCCTTGTCCGCGTTGGTGCCGGTGACCGTCACGGTGTACACGCCGCACGGGACCTGCGTGAACTCGGCCTGACCCGCTCGGTTCGAGACCGTGTGGGTGTCGCTGAAACCCTTGGTGGCAACCGTGGGCTTGATGGACAGGACCATGTTCGGGTACTTGCTGCTGGAACCCACCGGGCCGGTGAAGTCGACGGTCACCGTGCCGTTGTTCTCCGCGATCTTGACCGCCGGGTCGAGTTCCGCGACGCCAGCGGGGATGTCCTTCATCAAGGTGGCCACCTTGGACCAGTTGCCGCGCTCGTTGCCGATGGCGCGGACCTGGAAGGTCCAGCTGCGCTTGGGGTCGAGTTCGAGTCGGGCGGAAGTCTGGTCGGCCGGAACCTTCTGCCAGTTGGAGTCCTTGACACCGATGGCGCGGTAGACGATTTCGTAGTCGCTGACGTTGCCGTAGCCGCGCCACTTCGGTGCGGACCACTTCAGCAGCGCGATCGCCGAAGCAGCGGACTCCCGGGTCACGGTGAACGCCGTCGGCTCCGCCGGCTTCTCGTTGCGCAGCAGGCTCGTGCTGGTGACGCAGGAGCCGAAGTCGTTGCTCGCGGTCACCTTGGCGGCGTACGCACGCTTGGGATTCAAGTCGTTGAAGCTGACCTTCGTGCCGTCGGTCGTCTGCTCGTCGACGACCTTGCCGCTGGCCAGTTCCTTCAGCTTCACCTGGTAGGTCGGGGATCCGGCGCCCGGGAAGCGGGGAGCGTTCCAGAAGACCACTCCGCTGGTGCCGTCGGTCGTCCGGTCCACGTCCATCCCACTGACGCCGCCAGGTGCCAGGGGTGCCACGCGGTAGGCGTTCGTCGAGGCGGTGTTGCCATCGGCATCCACAGCGGCCACGCGCACCTGCCAGCGGGTGCACTCCCCTGGGGCGGCGACCACAAGCTTGGTGGTGTTGGCGTCCACGACCTGGGAGAGGTCCTTCGAGCCGTTGAACACCGTCACCGTGTAGTGGTCGATGTTGGGCACGCCCTTCCATCCGATGGCCAGTTCGGTCAGCGAGGCGCCGGTGCGCTCAACCTTGAGCATGCCGGGAGCCTTGGGCCCGACTGCCGAAGCGGACAGTGCGGGCAGCAGGGACAGGGACGCGGTGGAGACTGCCAGCGCGGAGGCGATCGCGGTGCGACGCATGGTGTTGTTCTTCACGCGACCCAGAGTGCCCGCCGCTGTTCAAGGGACCCTCAAGATCGGTTCGGGGTAGAGGCAGGATTCCGGGACGGGGATGGGTTGGGGCCGGCGGGCAGGTGCCGCAGGGCAGGCGCCGCAGGGCAGATTGCGTTCCCGGCCGCCTACTGGTCGGATCTGCAATTTGCCGCGTCGGGGGGTTGTGGGTTGGG
>Ga0209607_1000706_pt1 | contig 29223 bp, 25 predicted proteins | sample AD_UKC117_MetaG_FD_184413 | JGI IMG/M metagenome (GOLD analysis project Ga0209607, IMG submission 184413) | Active sludge microbial communities of municipal wastewater-treating anaerobic digesters from Hong Kong - AD_UKC117_MetaG (SPAdes)... | ecosystem: Engineered > Bioreactor > Anaerobic >... | reverse complement strand
TCAAAGGTTGCGCTCGCCCGGCCGGAATAACCCCGCCGCAGCAGCGCCGTGCTGCCGAACTCCACGCTTTCCTGCCGCGTCTGCCCGTTTTCCTCGATCGTCACGTCCGCTTTATCGTCCTCGAAGGCGCACCCGGCGAGCGTCAGGATGCTTTGGTTCAGCGCCAGTTTCGTGTGGTTTGCGTCCAGCGCCGTGTCGTTTTCTGCGGAAAAATACGCATCGATCACGGAATAAATCGCCGCCGCGGACACGCCGCAGACCGTCGTGACATGGGCGTTTGTCAGCGCTCCGCCCTCATCCAGCAAAAATAGCTCGTCTCCCTGCGCCGCGCACCGAAGCTGCACATACCGGCCGGTCAGTCCCTTGGAAGCGCCCGACGCGGCGGTGTGCGCATCGTTCAGCGAGTTAAGATATTTCGACACGGCCAGTTTGAACGTATCCGCATCGCACGTGCCGGAGGCCGTCTGCAGAAACGCCTGCTTTGCTTCGAGATATTTTTCCGGGTACGGTTCGTCGATAAACAGTGGATGCGTCTGCTCCAGCGTTTCGATCAGCGAATTCGCGTCGGAAAGATAGATCTCGGTATCCGTCGCCGCCGTTATCGCGGGTGAAGCAGCCGCGTCCGCCATTTCCGCAGGCACCACGGTCCCCGTCGCCGTGCCCGCGCAGCCGCATAAAAACAGCGCCGCGGCCAGCGCCGAAAGAACCGTTTCTGTAATCCGCCGAAACTTCATGCTCCACCGCCTCCGTGCGTACATTCGCTCATCCTGAACAGTATAGCACCGGCTTTGTACGGCTGTCGAGCCGCGGGAAAACGAAAGCAAGCCTTTCATACGAGCGGTAAACATGGTATAAATATAAAAGGTGATTTTATGCATATATGCTATCTTTTTTGTGCGCTGCCCGGCGGCGCGCCGCATGTGGACGCGGACGATCTCGTGATCGCCGTGGACGCGGGCTACCGCCAGCTCGGCGGTCTCAAAGCCGATTATGTGGTGGGCGATTTCGACTCGCTCGGCTTCGTCCCGGAGGGTGAAACCGTCGTCCGCCTGCCCGCGCGAAAGGACGATACGGACGCACTGTTCGCCGTCAAACTCGGCCTTGAAAAGGGCTTCCGCCGATTTGTGATCTACGGCGGCGTGGGCGAGCGCCTCGATCATACGATTGCAAATATCCAGACGCTTGCGTACCTGACCCGCCGCGGAGCGCGCGGCTGCCTCGTCGGCGAAACGGAAAGCTTCATGATGATTCAAAACGGTTCCGTGCGTTTTGCAGGCAGTCCGCAGGGCACGATTTCCGTGTTCGCGCACGGGGAAACGGCATACGGCGTTACGCTCGAAGGACTGGAATACCCGCTTAATCGTGCGACGGTCACGACGGATTTCCCCATCGGTGTAAGCAATCTTTTTACCGGCAAACCCGCATGCGTCACCGTTGAAGACGGGCTTTTGCTGATCGTCTGGAACGGCAGATACGAGCAGACCGACCTGCTGGACGCACTGGGGGAGCCGTAAGGCTAAGGATATTATATGCCGCTTTCAAACATTACCCAGCCGGATATTCTGGCAATCGATTCCGGTCTGCGGCTCAGAAAATATGACGGTAAATTTTCGTTTGCTCTGCCCTGGTATCAGGATGCGGAAACGCTTTTGCTTGTGGACGGAAAGACCGACCCATACGACCTTGACCGCCTTGAACGGATGTATTCCTATCTGGACGCGCGCGGCGAGCTCTATTTTATCGAGTTCCTGCAAAGCGGCGTGTTCCGTCCCGTCGGCGACGTCACGCTCTGCCGAAACGACCTGCCGATCGTCGTCGGTGAAGCGTCGCTCCGCCGGTGCGGCATTGGGCGGCGTGTTTTGATTGCGCTGATCGGGCGCGCAAGACGACTCGGTTTCCCCGCGCTGTATGTGGATGAAATCTATGCTTTCAACACAGGCTCGGCGCGGCTTTTTACCGCCTGCGGGTTTTCGGCATACGAATCGACCGAAAAAGGCGCACGCTATGTCCTCCCGCTCTCCTGATCTTCGGCATAAAAGAGCGCATTTCCCGCAGAATTATGGTATGCTGTTAAAATCCCGGTGTTTTGAGTGAAGCCTCGCCCTAAAACGCCTGAATCCAAAGAAAGAATCTATTGCCCGCATTATGAACCTGAACGAAATTGCAACTTTTTTCGACCAACGCGCTTCCGGCTGGGACGCGCAGCGCCAGCCCGACGAATCGATCGTCAACGCTATTCTGGACATCGCCGGCATTCAGGCCGGGACTACCGTGCTGGACGTCGGCTGCGGCACGGGCGTGCTGTTTCCATATTATCTTGCACGCGGCGCTTCGCAGATCACCGGCGTGGACCTCTCGTCCGGCATGATCGCGCGCGCCGCCGGCAAGTTTGCCGGGCCGCACGTGAAGTTCGTCTGTGCGGACGCGACAAACACGACGTTTGCGCCGCACGCACGCTGCATGGTGTTCAACGCGCTCCCGCATTTCATCAGCCCGGAGGCGTTGGTGACCTCTCTCGCCGGTTCGCTTCTGCCCGGCGGGCGGCTGACCATCGCGCACGGCGAAAGCCGGCGCTACATCAATAATCACCATGTTTCGCGTGCGCCGGAGGTTTCCCATGGGCTGATCCCCGCGGCCGTTCTGGCCGGGTTTTTCGAAGCGTGCTTCACCGTGGACGCCGTTGTGGATTCGGACGAGTTTTACGCCGTTTCCGGCACGCTGAAACCGCGGTAAACACAGAGGATAAATAACCGGGTCGGACGTTTGTCCGGCCCGGTTTTGTTTCTTATCACGGTGTAAGGCGGTTCGGCCCGCGGAAAAGGAACATCGCTTCCTTAATCGGCGTGCCGAGCAGCAGCATCGTCATGCGGTCGAGGCCAAGCCCGAACCCGCCGTGCGGCGGGCAGCCGTAACGGAAGAATTCCAGATAAAACTTCACGTCTTCGCCAAGGCCGCGTTCCTCCGCCTGCCGCTTCAGAATTTCATAGCGGTGCTCGCGCTGTGCGCCGGTCGTAATCTCCACGCCGCGCCAAATCAGGTCGTACCCCTGCGGCACGCCGTTTTTGCGCATGTGGTAAAAAGCGCGCTTCTCCGCCGCAAAGTCCGTCACGAATAGGAATTCGTGCCCGAACGCCTCCTGCGCAAACCGATAGGAAAGCCGCTCGGCCTGCGTAGTCATGTCACCTTTTTCGCCCTCCGGTACACGATAGCCGTACCGTTTCTCCAGCTCCCGGTAGAGTTCGGACAACGATATTACGGGAAACGGCAGTTTCGGCACGACCACCTTTTTCCCATAGAGCCGCTCGATTTCGTCTCCGTATGCCGCTTCTACCCGCGCAAGCGCGTTTGCGAGCAGTTCGGCTTCCAGTTGCATCACATCCTCAAACGATTCGATGAACGAAAATTCGAGGTCGAATCCGGTGAATTCCGTCGCATGCCGGTTCGTAAACGACTTTTCTGCGCGAAACACCGGCCCGGTTTCGAAGATGCGCTCCATCCCGGCAGCCATGGCCATCTGCTTGTAGAACTGCGGGCTCTGCGCAAGATATGCCTTCCTGCCGAAATACTCCACCGCGAACACGTCCGCGCCGCTCTCGCTCGCGGCGGCAATCAGCTTCGGCGTGTGGATTTCAACGAACTCCTTTTCCAGCAGAAACCGCCGCATCGCGTTTGCAAGGCAGGTCTGCGCCTCGAAAAGCAGCCGCTCCTTTTCACCGCGCAGGCAAATCCAGCGGTAGTCCATGCGCGTGTCCGCGCCGGACTCCGCGTTGACCGGCAGCGGCGCCGCCGCGGACTCGATTTCGATCTCCTCCGGCAGCAGCTCGATTCCGCCGAGGCGCACCCGCGGGTTTGCCGCCGCTTTCCCTTCCGCCGTGATAACGGACTCCGGCGTGATTTGTTCCGCCGCCGCGTCCAGTTCCGCGCAAACGCCTTTTTCCAGCGTAAGCTGCACTCTGCCCGTGCGGTCACGCACGACCAGAAACGTCATTGCGCCAACGCCGCGGATGCGCTCGGCAAATCCCTGTATTTTAACCCGTGAACCGGGTTTTATGTCCCGAATCAGTGTCCTTTTCATATCTTTTCCCTCCATTTCTGATTTTTTTGCAATCAAAACGGCGGGATCATATCCGGCATCATCCGTATGCCGCATGGGATCACCTCCTTTCGATAAAAACGCCAAAACAAAACCCGCACCGGCAAAGTCCATGCCGGCGCGGGTATCAAACGAGCGTACCGATTATTTAATATAATACGGCTCTTTTTCCCTCGCAGGCACGGCTTTTCAAGCACTTGCGCCTGCGGGAAACGCCGCGGTGCAAGTGCTAACGGTCCATGTCGCCTTTGAGGAACGAACGGAGCATGTTTCGCGCCCTTTCTATCACGTAGTTTCGATCAGTATATCCCCGCGGATACACACTGTCAAGCGCCGCGTCAACGTCCAAGCCTAACGCGGATGTTGCACAGGCGCTCGGCTGCGGCAACGAGCGTTTCGTCCTTTTTAGCAAAGTGCATGCGCACGATATGGTTGACGTTCCCCTCGAAAAACGATGTGCCGGGCACGCAGGCCACGCCGACTTTTTCGGCAAGTTCCTCGCAGAAGGCAACGTCGCTCTGCCCTTTCTTCATAAACGGCGCAACGTCCGCCAGAACAAAATACGCGCCCTGCGGGTCGGTATACGGAATTCCCGCACCGGTCAAACCGCTCATGAAGATATTTTTCATGTGCGTATAGTGCGCAAGCAGCCCGTCGTAATAGCTCTGCGGCATCTCCAGCCCGACGATCGCCGCTTCCATCAAAACCGACGCGGCCCCGACGGCGTTGAAATCATGATACTGCTTAATGCGGTCCATAATCCGTTTCGGCGCAATAGCATAGCCGATGCGCCAGCCGGTGATGGAATACGTTTTGGAAAGCGAGCTTAAGGAGACCGTCCGCTCCCACATGCCCGGCAGACCGTTCATATACGTATGCTTGTACGGCGCGTAGACGATATGCTCGTAGACCTCGTCCATGATCACGTAGATATCGTAACGAACGGCCAGCTCGGCGATGAGCGAAAGCTCCTCCGGCGAAAACACCTTGCCGCTGGGGTTGCTCGGGTTGCAGATCAAAAGCGCTTTGACGCCCTTTCTGAGCACGTCTTCGAGCACGTTCGGGTCAAAACTGAACGCGGGCGGCGCAAGCGGCACGAACACCGCCTCGCAGCCAACCATTAGGATCTGCGCGGTGTAGTTCTCGAAATACGGAGAAAACAGCGCGATTTTATCCCCTGGATTCGTCAGCGCAAACAGCGTGTCCACCATGGCTTCCGTCGAGCCGATGGTCACGACCATCTCCGTGTCCGGATCGAGCGTCCTCTGCATACAGCGCCCGCATTTTTTCGCGAGCGCCTGCCGGAAATTCGGCGCGCCCATCGTGATGGCATACTGATGCGGGCCGCTCGCGCTGATTTCCCGCAGCCGGTCGGTGATCTCCTCCGGCGGGTCGAACTCCGGGAACCCCTGTGCAAGGTTGATGGCTCCCGTCGCGTAAGCAAGCCGCGTCATGCGCCGTATCACGGAATCGGTAAACCGTTCGGACGTCCTGTTGAGTTCCTTCATGCGTTCTTACCCGTTCTCCTTTGCCTTCGTGAGCTCAGCGGATGCCGAGTTCTTCCTTGGAAACCGTCAAAATTCCCTTTGCGCCAAGCAGCTTGAGCAGCTTTTCCTCGTTGGACACGCGGAAGACCATATACGCCTTGTCCTCTCCGCGCCCGATGAGCGAATACATGTATTCGATGTCCACGCCGCCTTCGGAGAGCAGCGAGAGCACGCGCGCCAGCCCGCCCGGTTCGTCCGGCACGGCGACGACCGTCACCGGCGTAAGCCCGACGGCGTATTTCTTCTTTTCGAGGATGTTTTTCGCCAGCGCCGCGTTGTCGACCAAAAGACGCAGGATACCGAAATCCGTGGTGTCCGCGATGGAGAGCGCGCGGATGTCCACGCCGCCCTTGGCCAGCGCGCCGGTCAGTTCCGCAAGCCTGCCGGGTTCGTTCTGAATGAATACCGAAATCTGCTGCACCATATCTGTTTCCTCCTTTTCATGCGTTACTTAAAGTTTAATCATGCAGCTTGCGCTTGTCCACCACGCGGACGGCTTTTCCAACCGAACGCTCGATGGTATTGGGTTCAAGCAGCCTTACTCTGGCCGAAATGCCGAGCAGCGAATGCAGCGCTTCCTCAAGAGCCCTTTCACGCAGGCTCAGCCCACGCACGGTGTCCGACATAAGTTCGCCCGGGATTTCGACCTCCACCTCGATGGAATCGACGTTTGACGAACGGTCGACCACGATGCGGTAGTTCGCGGTATAGCCCTGTTCAAGCAGCACCGTTTCGATCTGGCTCGGGAACACGTTGACGCCGCGCACAATGAGCATATCGTCCGTCCGGCCGCGGGGTTTGGTCATTTTGACCAGCGTACGCCCGCAGGAACACGGCTCGCGCGTGATCACGCCGATGTCGCGCGTGCGGTAGCGCAGAATCGGGAACGCCTCTTTGGTAATACACGAAAAAACGATTTCGCCCTGCGTCCCTTCCGGCAGTACCTCGCCCGTGTCGGGGTCGATTACCTCGATGATAAAGTGGTCCTCGTTGACGTGCATGCCCGTCTGCTCCGAGCACTCGAACGCCACGCCGGGGCCGATGATCTCGGTCAGGCCGTAAATGTCATACGCCTTGATGCCGAGCTGCTCTTCGATCTGCAGCCGCATTTCATGCGTCCATGGTTCCGCGCCGAAAATCCCGGCTTTCAGCGAAATGTCGTCCTTGGTGCCGCCGCTTTCTTTGAGCACTTCCGCCATGTGCAGCGCATAGGAAGGCGTGCAGCAGAGAATGGTCGAGCCAAAATCTTTGAGGATCGTAATCTGCTGCTGCGTGTTGCCGCTGGAGACCGGCACCGTCGTCGCGCCGAGCTTGTGCGCCCCGCCGTCCAGCCCGAGACCGCCCGTGAACAGCCCGTAGCCGTAGGAAACGTGCACAATGTCCTCTGCTCCGCCGCCCGCGGCGACCAGCGCGCGCGCGCAGCAGTCCGCCCAAACCTGCATATCGTTTTCGGTATACCCAACGACAATCTGCTTGCCGGTCGTGCCGGAGGAAGCGTGCAGCCGCACAACGTCCTTCATCGGCACGGCGAACATGCCGTAGGGGTATGTGTCCCGCAGGTCCTGCTTATACGTAAACGGGAGCTTATAAAGGTCGTCCACGCTCTTGACGTCGTGCGGTGAAACACCCGCCTCGTCCATGCGTTTGCGGTAGTGCGGCACATGCTCGTAAACGCGCTTGAGCGTCGCAACAAGCCGTTCGCTTTGCAGCGCGCGGATTTTCTCATGCGGCGCAGTTTCGATCTCTCTTTGGTAATACGCTTCCATTCTAGTCTCCTTCATGCGCGGGCCGGCGGCGCGCCGTCCCTGATTTGCAAAATTTTTGTGGTTCCACGGGCAACAAAAAACCCGTCCTCCGCTGTTTCCAGCAGAGGACGGGATGTGCCCGTGGTACCACCTCTGTTTACCGTTTGAAAAACGGCCTCATGGGATACAATCATACCCCCGGCGCTGTATCGGGCGCACCCGTCGTTGCCTACTTACGTTCGTTTCAGCAAGCCGCTCGGGAAGGAATTCGCCGTCTCCGCTTCCGCCGCCTCACACCATATGGCGGCTCTCTTTGGAAAGCTTATGGACGGGTACTGATTTCCGTCGTCGCGTTTTTATTTAATTGCGCTTACTCTAGCACGCTTTTAAGCGGCTGTCAATAGTATATGATATATTTTAAGCAACTATTTTTTCAGCACAATCTGTTCTTACGCTCAGTTTACCCGTTCGATCCAGCCGCGCGTATCGGGAATTTTGCCGGTCTGGATGCCGCTGAGCGTATCATAGAGTTTCTGCGAAAGCGCGCCGACTTCGTTGTTGTTGATCACAAAATCGTCGCCTTTATAGCAGAGCGTGCCGATCGGCGAAATGACCGCCGCCGTACCGGTTGCGTACACTTCCTTGAGTTCGCCCTTCTTCGCCGCGGCAAAGAGGTCGTCCAGCGAAAGTCTGCGTTCGGCCACGGGCACGCCCCACTCTTTGAGCAGCGTAATCACGCTGTCGCGCGTGATGCCGGGCAGAATCGTCCCGCCGAGCGGCGCGGTAATAACCTCGTCGCCGATTTTAAAGAACGCGTTGGATGTGCCGATTTCCTCGACATACTCATGTTCTTTGGCGTCCAGCCACAGAACGTCCTTGCAGTGATACGCCTGTGCCTTCTGGCTGGCTTTCATGCCGCCGGCATAGTTGCCGCCAACCTTGGCAAAACCCGTTCCGCCCTGTGCCGCGCGGATGAATTCGTCCTCAACGTAGATGCGCGTGGCAGAAAGCTTGCCCATGTTGGCCGCGTAATACGGACCGCTCGGGCAAAGGATGACCATGAAGCGATAATGCTTGGCGGGCAGCACGCTGAACGACACTTCATCCGAAATGATGAACGGGCGCACATAGAGCGACGTGCCGGGTTTTTCCGGCACCCAGTCGATGTCCGCGCGCACCGTGGCCTTGACCGCTTCAACGAAGAGTTCCTCATCCATCTGCGGGATGCACATGCGCTCGTTCGTGCGATTAAGGCGCTTTGCGTTCATATGCGGCCGGAACAGCTGCACGTGCCCGTCTGCGGTTTTGTAGGCTTTCATGCCTTCGAACATCATCTGCGCATAGTGCAGCACGCAGCTGGCCGGGTCGATCGAGATATCGCCGTAAGGGACGATTCTCCCGTCGTGCCAGCCCTGTCCTTCGTCATAATCCATGGTGAACATGTGGTCGGAAAAATGCTGCCCGAACACCAGGTGGTCCTGGTCGGGTTTGGGTTTGGGGTTTGGGTTTCTTGTTACCGGAAATTCGTAGCTCATGATTGTTCCACCTCTATTTTCATTCAAAAATCAGCAATGTTTTTTGCACGCTTCCATGCGCTCAGTCCAGTTCGTACAAATCCGGTCGGCGGTCGCGGAACACCGGAATCGAGGCGCGGATTTTTTCCAGTTCAGTCAGATCGAAATCGGCGGAGACAATCGTTTCCGCGCTGTCCGCGCGGGCAAGCACCTTGCCCCAGGGATCGATCAAAGCGGAATTGCCGCCGTATTTCGTTCCAAACGCCGTTCCGCAGGAGTTGCAGAGCGCAACGAACATCTGGTTTTCGACGGCGCGCGCCTCGGCGAGCACGTTCAGATGCTTTACACGCTGCTCCGGCCACTGGGACACAACAAAGAGCACGTCCAGCCCCGGCAGGGCGAGCGTGCGTACCAGTTCGCCAAAGCGCAGGTCGTAACAGATGATCACGGCGCACTGCGCGCCGTCGAGCGAAAAGCGCGCAAGCGACGCGCCTTTTGCAAAATACAAGTCCTCGCCCATCGGCGAAAACAGATGCGTTTTATCGTACACGGCAAGGCATTCGCCCGTACGGTCAAAGACATACGACGTGTTGAAGAGCTTCTGCCCGCGGCGGTTCGCGACGCTGCCCGCAACGATCTGTACGCCGAGTTCCTTTGCCAGCGCGGAAAACGTCCCAATCGTGCGCTCGCCGTCCCTGTCGGCGAACTCCGCGCCGATTTTACCCGGCGCAAAGCCCGTGTTCCAGGTTTCCGGCAGCACGATTACGTCCGGCGCCTCCGTTTTGGCGGCGCGGCGCACAAGTGTCTCCGCGCGGGCAAAATTTTGCTCCGGCGCGGCGGGCAGCATGTCCATCTGTACGCAGGATACCCGCATTTTTTACGCCTCGTAATCCTTTCCGAGCGCCAGCGCCCTGAGGTTGGGTTCGATAAGGTGCGCCTTTTTCGGCGGCACGACCTTCTTCAGCGCGGTTTCGATCAGCGGTTCCGCTTCGGGCATGCATTCCTGCAGGAACTTGCCCAGCAGGATCATGTTGCCGAGGCCGTCCAGCCCGCTTTCCGTGGCCAGTTGTGTGGATGGAATCGCGAACGAGCGAACGTCCGTGCGGTCCGGCTGTTCGCCGATGAGTGAAGAATCCAGCACCATCAGTCCTCCCGGCTGCACCTTGGCTTGATATTTCTGAAAGGACGGCAGGTTCATAACGATCAGCGCGTCCGGCTCAGTCACAATCGGAGAGCCGACCGGTTCGTCGCTGATGATCACGCTGCAGTTTGCGGTGCCGCCGCGCATTTCCGGCCCGTAGGAAGGCAGCCAGCTGACCTGTTTTTCGCCGAGCAGGCCGATGTACGCAAGCAGCTTGCCGATAAACAGAACGCCCTGCCCGCCGAAGCCCGCAATCAGTATCTTTTTCGTTCCGGCCATACGCTTACGCCTCCTTCCCGCTGCGGTCTTTATAAACGCCGAGCGGATAGTACGGGATCATCTTGTCGTCAATCCATTTGAGCGCGTTCTGCGGCGTCATTCCCCAGTTGGTCGGGCAGGCGGACAACACCTCGATGAGCGAAAAGCCTTTGCCTTCGATTTGGTTGCGGAAGGCTTTTTCGATCGCCTTTTTCGCCGCACGCACGTTTTTGACGCTGTTGACCGCCACGCGTTCGAGATATTCCGGCCCGTCCAGTTCGGAGAGCATTTCACAGACTTTGACGGGATATCCGCAAAGCGTTACGTCCCTGCCGTACGGCGACGTCTGCGTGACCTGCCCGGGAAGGCTGGTCGGCGCCATCTGTCCGCCGGTCATGCCGTAAATGGCGTTGTTGACGAAGATAATCGTGATGTTTTCGTTGCGCGCCGCGGCATGCACGGTTTCCGCCATGCCGATGCTGGCAAGGTCGCCGTCGCCCTGATAGGAGAACACAATGTTGCTGGGATCGGCGCGTTTCAGCCCCGTCGCAACGGCGGGTGCGCGTCCGTGCGCGGCCTCGATCATGTCGCATGCAAAATAATTATACGCCAGCACCGAGCAGCCGACCGGCGCGACGCCGATGGTAATGCCCTCGATGCCCAGCTCGTCGATGGCCTCGCCCACCAGCCGGTGGATGATGCCGTGCGTGCAGCCCGGGCAATAGTGAGTCGGTACGGCCAGCAAAGATTCGGGTCTTTTTGCTACAATCATTTGTTTTCACCTCCGGCGGCTTTTTCGATTGCGGCGAGCACCTGTTCCGGCGCGGGAATCATGCCGCCCGCACGGTTGACCAGCGTCACCGGCTTCGAGCAGCGGATTGCCAGCTCGACGTCCTCGATCATCTGTCCCATGGAGAGCTCCACGGAAAGGAACGCGTTCACCTGCTTTGCCGCGTCAAAAAACGCCTGCTTGGGAAACGGCCAAAGCGTAATCGGCCGGATCATTCCGGCGCGGATTCCCTTTGCCCGTGCGGCGTTGACCGCGTTCCTTGAAACGCGGGACGCGATGCCGAAGGCCGCAACGCAGATTTCCGCGTCCTCCATCCGGTAGGATTCAAACAGCGGTTCGTTCTTTTCAATCGTTTCATACCGCTTATAACGCTCAAAGTTCTTCCGCTCCAACTCGTCCGGCTGGAGATAGAGCGACGTTACGATATTGTGCTTGCGCTTTTTCTTCGTGCCGGTCAGCGCCCAGGGTTTTTCATAGGTTTTCTGCTCGCCGGCTTCCAGCAAAACGGGTTCCATCATCTGCCCGATCGTTCCGTCGGCAAGAATCATGGCCGGCATGCTGTATTTATCCGCCAAATCGAAGGCCTTGGCCGTCAGACTCGCCATTTCCTGCACGGACGCAGGCGCAAGCACCAGCACGTGGAAATCCCCGTGCCCGGTCGCGCGCGTCGCCTGAAAATAGTCCGACTGCGAAGGCTGGATGCCGCCGAGGCCGGGGCCGCCGCGCTGCACGTTGACGATCAGCGCAGGCAGATCGCTGCCGGCAAGATAGCTGATGCCCTCGCCCTTGAGCGAGATGCCCGGGCTGGACGAACTGGTCATAACGCGCTTGCCCGCGGCGGACACGCCGTAAACCATGTTGATCGCGGCGATTTCGCTCTCCGCCTGCAAAAACACGCCGTTGATCTTGGGCATACGTTTGGCCATATAGGCGGCGATTTCCGTCTGCGGCGTGATGGGATAGCCGAAATAATGGCGGCATCCGGCTTGGATGGCCGCTTCGGCGATTGCTTCGTTTCCCTTCATTAACACTTTTTCGGACACTTGTTCTTCCCTTACCTTTCCACCGTGATCACGCAGTCGGGGCACATCGCCGCGCAGGAGCCGCAGCCGATGCACAGCGATTCGTCCGTCACCGTGGCGGGCGAATGTCCCTTTTGGTTGATCGTTTCGCGATCGATTTTCAGAATCTTTTTCGGGCATGCGTCCACGCAGAGGCCGCAGCCCTTACAAAGTTCCGTTTCAAACGTCAGTTTTGCCATAATCGCTTTTGTACCTTTCCTGCTCATTGCATTTTCTATCCAAATCGTCCCGGCGTGATTCGCCGGCGCGTCAGCCGTCCATATAAAACAGGTTTTCCGCTTTGCCTTCCAGCGCGTCCGCAAGACGGCGCGCCGCGGAAGTCATCTTCACGGGGAGGCCGCATAGCCCGGCCAGCGCGTCCATCTTTTTCTGCGTGTCCAGTACGTCCCGCGCGGCCGTCTCCGCGCCAAGGTTGGAGTTGTTGACCAGCGCGGTCGCCCGCATGCCGCAGGCGGTCTCCACTTCCCGCAGCACGCCGAGGGCGTGTTCCGGCGTTCTGGTCAGAGGCCGGAAGAAGTTGACCACAAAGAGCATCTCATAGTCGTCCTCGTCCAGGATGGACGGCACGTACCGGCCGAGCGCGACCGCGCCGCGGTCGTCGCCGCCGATATCGAGCACCGCACAGGTATGCCGGTCTTCCACCGCCGCATACAGTTCCGCCGGCAGCGAAGGCAAATCGACGTTGCTGCCCGCAAACTGCGAGGCTATGAGCGAAATGCCGCTTTCCTCCAGCTCGCGCCGGTGGTCGGCCGTGCGGAAATAGGGATTGACGATGTCCAGATCGTAAACCGCAACCGCTTTTCCCTCGGCCCGCAGGTATTTTGCCCAGGCAACGGCCAGGCTCGTTTTGCCGCTGCCGTAATGCCCCGTAAACAGTGTGACGCGCTTAAAGTCCAATGTTTTTCCCCGTTTCTCTACAAAAGCCTCCGGATAATCTTGCCGCTCGTGGTCTTGGGAAGCGTCTCCCGAAACTCCACGACACGCGGGTACTTATACGGCGCGGTGTGCTTCTTGACGTAGTCCTGAATCTCCGTCTTGAGCGCATCCGTGCCCTCGGTGCCCCTCGTGAGCACGATGCTGGCCTTGATGACCTGCCCGCGGATTTCGTCCGGCGCGGCGGAAACGCCGCATTCGAGCACGTACGGCAGTTCCATGATCACGCTTTCGATCTCGAACGGCCCGATCCGGTAGCCGGACGACTTGATCACGTCGTCCACGCGCCCGACATACCAATAGTAACCGTCCTCGTCGCGCCAGGCCAGATCGCCCGTGTGGTACATGCCGTCCCGCTTGGACTCCGCCGTGGCCTGCTCGTCGTTGTAATACTCGGCCACGAGCCCGCAGGGTTCGCCTTTATCGAGGCGGATCACGATTTCCCCGTTCGTCCCGGTTTCAACGCTGTTGCCGTCCGCGTCGACCAGGTCCACGTCGTAGAGCGGCACAGGCTTGCCCATGGAGCCAACTTTATGCGTGCCGCCGCGCAGGTTGCCGATCATCAGCGTGGTCTCGCTCTGGCCAAATCCCTCCATAACCTGCAGCCCCGTGGATTTCTCCATCTGGCGGAAGACCTCGGGGTTCAGCGCCTCGCCCGCGATGGACGCGTGCCTGACGGAGGACAGGTCGTAATGCGAAAGGTCCTCCTTGATGAGCATGCGGTACATCGTCGGCGGCGCGCAGAACGTCGTGATGTGGTAGCGCGCAAACATCGGCAGGATGTCCGCCGCGTCGAAGCGGTCGAAGTCGTAAACGAACACCGCCGCTTCCGAGAGCCACTGCCCGTAGAGCTTGCCCCACATGGCCTTTGCCCAGCCCGTGTCGGAGATGGTCAGATGCAGCCCGTTGGGGTCGACGCACTGCCAGTAGTTCGCGGTGATAAAATGCCCGAGCGGGTATTTGTAGTTATGCGCCGCGAGCTTCGGCTGCCCGGTCGTTCCGGACGTAAAGAACATCAGCATGAGGTCGCAGCCGCAGCAGGCGTCCTCGCCGCGTGCAAAGCGCCCGCTGAAGCGCGTGTATTCCGCGTCGAAATCGTGCCAGCCTTCCCGGCTGCCGCCGACAAGGATTTTGGTCTTCAGCCCGGCGTAGTTTTCCGCGGCCTGATCGGCGATCTCCGCCGCGTCCGCATCCGCCGTGCAGATCAGCGCGCTCACGCCCGCCTTTTCAAAACGGTAGGTGTAGTCGTGCTCCTGCAGAAGGTATGTCGCCGGAATGCCGATTGCGCCGAGCTTATGCAGTCCAAGCAGCGCGAACCAGAATTGATAGTGGCGTTTGAGCACCAGCATGACCCGGTCGCCCTTTTTGATGCCCAGCGACGCGAAGTAGTTGGCACACTGCGCGGAAGCCCGCTTCATGTCCGCGAACGTAAACCGCCGCTCGGTGCCGTCGCGCGCGATATGCAGCATCGCCAGCTTGTCCGGCTTGGTCTCGGCCAGCGCGTCCACGATGTCGAATGCAAAGTTGAACGTTTCCTCGTTCTTAAAGCGGATGGCCGTGAGAGCGCCGTTTTCGCCGGTTTCCGTTTCGATAAAGCGGTGATAGATACGCTGCGCATCCGTTTCCGCTTCTTCCTGCGGTTCCCAGTCCGGATTTTTCAGTTCGGCCGCGCCCTGTTCGCCCGTATAGGCGGAAGGGTTGAGCACGATTGCGTAAAACCGGCAATCTTTCCCGCCAACGGCGATCATGCCGTGCGGAATCGAGCTGTCGTAGTATGCGCAGTCGCCCTCGTGCAGAATTTCGGTATGCGAACCGATCTGCACCTTGAGCGTCCCGCTGATGACGAGATCGCACTCCTGCCCAACATGGCTGGTCAGCTCGATGGGCTTCGTCTCCGCTTCGGCGTTGTACGCGCACTCGACATACAGCGGCTCGGAGATACGGTTCTGAAACGGCGCGGCGAGGTTATAGTAAACCATTCCGTGCGCCTGTTCGATGCGCGCGCCTTCGCCCGCCCTCGTGATGGCGTAGCCGCGCAGCGTCGGGCTCGTGCCTTCTATAATATCCGTTACGTTGACATTAAACGCCATTGCGCAGCGGTAGATAAACGCAAAGCTGAGGTCGTGCGTCCCGGATTCGCAGGCGATATACTCCTGCTCCGGTACGCCGGTCGCCAGCGCCATTTCGGCGGCGCTAAGTCCCGAAATGCGTCTGAGTTCGCGGATGCGGGCAGCCATTTCCTTGAGCTGCAGGTCCAGTCCAGTGGTGCTTTCCATTCTGTATGCTCCCTTCGCTGGGGGTATAAAAAAATCGTCCCCCAGATGATCGACCGATTTTGATAATCCGACCATCTTTGAGACGAGCACACAGTTATAATTCCTGCTTACCCGCGGTACCACTCAAATTGCACCGGCATTACTGCCGATACCGCTCTTCAGGCTCCATCAAGCCCTATGCCGTAACGCCGCATCCACGGGAAGGTTCTACTCGCCGTCCAAACGGTTTTCTTCCTTCCGGCTCGGGAGCTACAAATACCATACCGCGCTTTCCCGGCTTTCACCAGCCGCCGGGTCTCTTGAAAAACGCTTCCGCCGATATCCTCTCCGTCGTTGCCTTTCAAATTTTGTACAGACTATCACAAATTATATATGATTGTCAAGGTGTATCCATAAATAATTATGCAAAATTTTGATCAAGCGTATTTATGCATATTTTGCGCCGCGCCGCCGCGCGCTTTTGCCGCGGCGGCGCGGCTGTATTCGCTAGAGCAGCCGCCGCATGATCTTTCCGCTGATGGTCTTCGGCAGATCTTCGCAGAAGACCACCACGCGCGGGTATTTATAGGGCGCGGTGTGCGTTTTGACGTAGTCCTGAATCTCTTTCTTGAGCACGTCCGTGCCTTCGGTGCCTTTAGTGAGCACAATGCTGGCCTTGATGACCTGTCCACGGATTTCGTCCGGTGCTGCGGAAACCCCGCATTCGAGCACGTACGGCAGCTCCATGATCACGTTTTCGATCTCGAACGGCCCGATGCGGTAGCCCGAGGATTTAATCACGTCGTCCTTGCGGCCCACATACCAGAAATAGCCGTCCTCGTCCCGCCAGGCCAGATCGCCCGTGTGGTACACGCCGCCTTCGCAGGATTCCTTCGTCTGCGCCTCGTCGTGGTAGTAACCCTGAAACAGTCCGCAGGGTCTGCCGTCGTCCAGATGCAGCACGATTTCGCCCGGTTCGCCGAGTTCGGCGCGCTTGCCCTCCGGCGTGAGCAAATCCACATTGTACGTCGGAACGGGTTTGCCCATGGAACCGGGTTTGGGCGCCATGCCGGCGAGCGTCCCGATCAAAAGCGTCGTCTCCGTCTGCCCGAATCCTTCCATAATGCGCAGGCCGGTCGCCTGCTCAAACTGGTAAAACACCTCCGGGTTGAGCGCTTCGCCCGCGGTGGTCGCGTAGACGATGCTCGAAAAGTCGTACTGCGTGAGGTCTTCTTTGATCATCATGCGGTAGATCGTCGGCGGCGCGCAGAACGTCGTGACGTTGTATTGGGCCAGCATGGGGATGAGGTGTTTTGCGTCGAAGCGGTCGAATTCAAACACGGCCACCGCCGCTTCACAGAGCCACTGCCCGTAAAATTTGCCCCAGAGCGCCTTGCCCCAGCCCGTGTCCGAAACGGTCAGATGCAGCCCGTCAGAGTGAACGCAGTGCCAGTATTTGGCGGTCACGAAATGCCCAAGCGCATATTTGCAGCTGTGCGATGCGATCTTGGGGTAGCCGGTCGTGCCGGAGGTAAAGAACATCAGCATCGTGTCGTCGCCGCAGGCCGCGTCGTCCGGGCGGTCGAACCGGCTGCTGAAACGCGCGTATTCTTCGTCGAAATCATGCCAGCCTTCGCGCGTCCCGCCGACAAGCAGCTTGATTTTCAGCCCAGGGCATCCTTCCTCGCCAAGCTCCGCCTGATGTGCAACGTCCCCGTCCGCCGTGCAGAGGATGGCGGACACTTCCGCCGCCTGATAACGATAGGTGAAGTCGTGCGCAACAAGCTGATAGGTCGCCGGGATGGCCACCGCGCCGATTTTGTGCAGCGCGAGCATGGCGAACCAGAACTGATAGCGCCGTTTGAGCACCAGCATGACCTTGTCGCCTTTTTTGATCCCCAGCGAAAGGAAATAGTTTGCGCAGCGGTTGGATTCTTTACGGATCTGCTCAAACGTAAAGCGTCTCTCCGCGCCGTCCATGTCCACATGCAGCATGGCCAGTTTTTCCGGTGCTTTCTGCGCAATCGCGTCCACAATGTCGAACGCGAAGTTGAACGTATCGGCGTTTTTAAACGTCACGCCCGCCAGCGCGCCGTGTTCGTCCTCGCGCGTTTCAACGAACCGATTGCAGACAAAGTCCTCCGAACGGCGCGCTTCCACGATGCTTTCGTGCAGCTCTGCGACCTGTTCGCCGCCTTCGCCCGGCAGCACGACCGCAAGGAAGCGGCATTCGCTGCCGCCGACGGCGATCATGCCGTGCGGCGTGGCGCTGTTGTAGTAGATGCTGTCGCCTTCCTGCAACACCTCCACGTGCTCGCCGATCTGCACCTTGAGCGACCCGCTGAGCACAAGGTCGAATTCCTGGCCGTTATGCGTGGTCAGGTGGATCGGACGGTTCTGCTGCGTTTCGGAATAGTCGTACCGCACCCAGTAGGGTTCGGCGATCTTGTTGCGGAACAGCGGCGCAAGGCTGTCGATCTCGATGCCGTCCTCCTTGGCGGCCGGCTGTCCCTGTCCCCTGCGCGTAACGGTGTAGCTCGAAAGCTTCGCGCTGTCACCTTCCAGCAGGTCGGTAATCCCGATGCCGAACGCAAGCGCGCATTTATGGATAAACGTAAACGGAAAATCCGCCGTCCCCGCCTCGTACGCCGCGTATTCGGCCGGGGATACATCCGTCTTTTTCGCCATTTCTTCCCGGGTAAACCCGGAAATTTCGCGCATCTCGCGGATTCGGTATGCGACCTCGAGCAACTGCGTGTTCATTTCGACTGCTTCCATAAAACGCCTCCCGTCCGGCAGCTTCTGCCGTTCCCTGTTTATTTACGGCCGGATTTTCCCGGTCCGCAGATATCCTTTTTGCCAGGACGTGGCATAAAAAACACCCGTCCCAAGATTTTTTTCTTGAGACGGGCGATCGGTTGCGATTCTGCCCGCGGTACCACTCAAATTGCGCGAAAAACGCGCCTCTCACCGGACTCAAACAAGTCCTTTGCCTTCACGCGGCAACTACGGAAAACCCTATTTGCGCTTCCACGCTTTCAGATTTTCGGCTCGGAAGGGATGGGACTTTTTGAAAGGTTCCGCCGCCGGGATTCCACCATCCCCGGCTCTCTTTGCGCTTCCGCTTTCGTCCGTCTTCGTCACGGCCTTTTCTGGTTCGTATTCGATTGCATTGTATATTATCAGCATGCGACCGCTTTGTCAACGCTTAATTTTGCTTCCGGCAAAGCGAATATTTATGCATGCTATGCGGTGACGACGCCGGCGGCTTTCTGCAGCCCGAGTTTTTGAATCGCGTCTTCGCGCATTTTGTACTTGAGGATTTTGCCCGCCGCGTTCATCGGGAAAGAATCTACCATCTCGACATACCGCGGAACCTTATGCTTGGCCATGTTGGCGCGCACATAGTCCTGAATCTCCTCCTGCGTCGCCGTCTCGCCTTCCTTGAGGACCACGCACGCCATGATGACCTCGCCGTACTGCTCGTCCGGTACGCCGATGACCTGCACGTCCTTGACTTTCGGATGCGTGTAGAGGAACTCCTCGATCTCCTTGGGGTAGATGTTTTCTCCGCCGCGGATGATCATGTCCTTGAGACGGCCCGTGATACGATAGTTGCCCTCCTGCGTTTTGCAGGCCAAATCCCCCGTGTGCAGCCAGCCGCTCCGGTCGATGGCGGAGCGGGTCGCGCCGGGCATTTTATAATAGCCCTTCATGATATTGTAGCCGCGCGCGACGAACTCGCCGATCTCGCCTGTCGGCATCTCTTCGCCCGTCTCAGGGTCCACGATGCGGCATTCGATCTCCGGCAGTGCGCAGCCGACCGTGCCGACGCGCACGTCCAGCGGGTCGTGCGTCGAGCTCATCGTGCAGCCGGGGGAAGCCTCGGTCTGGCCGAAAACAATGGTGATTTCGTCCATGTGCATCTTGCTCACAACGTCCCGCATCACGCTGATCGGGCACGGGCTTCCGGCCATGATGCCGGTGCGCATATACGAAAAATCCGTCTTCGGAAAGTCCGGGTGTTCAAGCATAGCGATGAACATCGTCGGCACGCCGTGAAACGCGGTGATGTGCTCCTGATGGATGCACGCGAGCGCGGGCCGCGGCGAAAAATACGGCAGCGGCAGCATACTCGAGCCATGCGTCATGCAGGCGGTCATGGCCAGCACCATGCCGAAACAATGGAACATCGGCACCTGAATCATCATGCGGTCCGCCGTGGAGAGGTCCATGCGGTCCCCGATGCACTTGCCGTTGTTGACGATGTTGTAGTGCGTGAGCATGACGCCTTTTGGAAAGCCCGTGGTGCCGGAGGTATACTGCATGTTGCAAACGTCGTGCGGGTTGACCGAGGCGGCCAGGCGGCGCACTTCCTCAATCGGCGTGCGCTCCGCGCGGCGCAGCAGTTCTTCCCAGGTGAGACACCCCTTCTGGCGGTAACCGACTGTCACGACGTTGCGCAGAAACGGCAGTCTGCGGCTATGCAGCGGCTCGCCTGGACGGTTTTCCGCCAGTTCCGGGCAGAGCTCGCCGACGATGCCGGCGTAATCGGAATCCCGGTAGCCCTGTTCGAGAATGAGCGTGTGCGTATCCGACTGCTTGAGCAGATACTCAGCCTCGTGAATTTTGTACGCCGTGTTGACGGTGACCAGCACCGCGCCGATCTTCACCGTCGCCCAGAACGCGATATACCACTGCGGCAGATTCGTCATCCAAACCGCGACGTGGCTGCCCGGACGAACGCCTGCCGAAATCAGCGCGCGGCAGCACTCGTCCACGTCCTCGCGGAACTCCGCGTAGGTGCGCGTGTAGTCGAGCGTCGTATACTTGAACGCATACTGATCGGGAAACTCATCCGTCATACGGTCGAGCACCTGCGAAAACGTCGCGTCGATCAGGATGTCCTTGCGCCAGACAAAGCTGCCCGTGCCTGCGTTGTTGCGGTAGAGATGCGGCTTGCCGCGCGCGGGCGTGCCGAAGCGCTGCATGTAGTTGGCAAAGTGCGCAAGCACGCTCTCCATGTCGCTGAGCTCCGGCATCCAGGCCGGGTCCCATTCGAGCGAGATAAACCCGTCGTAGTTAATCGACGCAAGCGCGTTCATCAACTCCGGCATCGGCAGTTCGCCTTCGCCGGGCAGGCAGTAGACGCGCGCGCCGTCTTCGAGCGCAGAATCCTTCACATGGACATGTTTGACATACGCGCCGAGATTTTTAATGCTCGTTTCCGGCGATTCGCCGTGCTCAAAATACGGGTGATGCACGTCCCAGAGCGCCGCAAGCGTATCGCTCGAAAAGCGCATCAGAAAATTCTGCAAAAGCGCGGTGTCCGAAAACGCACCGACGGTTTCGACCAGCAGCGTCACGCCCCGCTCCTCCGCAAGCGGCAGGACGCGCCGCACGCGCTCATAGGCATTTATCAGTCCCTGTTCGGACGCGTCGCCGGAGCGCACGCGCACATACGGGATCGAAAAATCATGTGCAAGGCGCACGCAGGCGATGAGTTCCGCCTCATCCTTTTCGCTCTCTGCGGAAAGATCGCATACGGAATCCAGGCAAACAAGCGACAGCCCCTCGTCGAAAAGATTTCGCACGGTGCGCGCCGCGCTCGCGCGGCAAAACGGCTGCCCGTCCTCCGCCCAGGGGGAGCCGATCAGCCCGTGCAGCTCAATCCCCGCATAGCCGACGGTTTTGGCCGCAGAACAAAAGTCGTCCCAGGTGTATCCGTTCCAGGCACGGGTGGAAAATGAAAGCTTCATTGTCGCCCGCCCTCCTCATATACAATCTTGTTGAGCGCATTGAGGTAAGCATGGATGCTCGCACCGATGATGTCCGTCGAAATGCCTTTGCCGGAGTAGAGCTTGCCGTCCGCTCGCAGGCGCACCAGCGCGCTGCCCATCGCCTCGCGCCCTTCCGTGACCGCCTGAATCTGGAAATCGTCCAGCTCGTAATGATGGCCGATGATCTGCTCAATCGCCAGAAACGCCGCGTCGATCGGGCCGTCGCCAAGGCCGAAGCCCTGCTTGGTCTCGCCCTGCCGGAGCAGCTTAATATGCGCCGTCGCGGTGATGACGTTGCCGCTGTTAATCACATAGCTTTCCAGCGTATAGGTCGGCGGAACCTGCAGCGCGGCGCTGGCCACGATGGCGTCGAGTTCCTTTTCGCCGACACTCTTTTTGTCCGCAATGCGCAAAAACGCGGCGTATACCTTCGCTGCATCCTCTTCGGAGAGTTCGTATCCGAGTTTTTCGACCGCGGCGGCAATCTCCGCGGGTCCGCTCGCGGCGGAAAGCCGCATGTTTTCATCCGCTTGCCGCTGTACGCTGTTGTCGTACGGGGTGTTCGCGCCGCGTTTGGCGCTGACCATCCAGCGCACCTGACCGGCGGTGCGGCGCAGTTCCGTCATGGCAATGCCGGAATCCAGCCCGTGCTCCATGCCGCGCGCGCGGAGGATGGCGGCAAACGTTTCCAGCGAAAGCGGCGCGTCGTCGCCGCAGGACGTTTTAATCAGCCTTGCGCCTTCTTTCACCGCGCGCATTGCGCAGGCGGCGGCCAGATCGAGCGCGTTTGTGCACTCGACGCCGGCAAGCACCTTTGAAAGCGAGGGTGCGCGTGTGTACAAATCCGCCAGAAAATCGCCGAATTCGTCCGGCAGCATACCGTCCGAGCCGTCGCAGAGCGTCACGGAGTCCGCGCCCGCGGCAATCGCCGTTTCCACGGCGCAGCCCAAAAATTCCGCGTCGCTGCGCGTCGCGTCCCCGGCGCAGAATTCCACCGAAGGGCAAAGCGACTTCGCATAAGAAACCAATTCCTCGATTACGAGAAGGATTTTGTCCGGTTTTTTGTGGCAGATATATTCCATCTGCGCGGTCGACGTCGGCACGGTAATTTGAAGACACGGTTTTTTCGCTGCGCTGACTGCGCTCCATGCGAGTTCCACGCCCTTTTTCGTGAGTGCGCAGGGCAAAACAAGCCTGCTTTCGCGCACGGCCGCGGCAATGGACTTAATCAGCAATACGTCGGCTTTTTCGTTTTCGATTTTCGGAAGTTCCACGCCGTAAAGTCGCAATCGGTCCAGCGAGCGGGCGATCTCCAGCTTTTCGCGGAAGCTCGGGGCTGTGTCGGTGCGGTTGGATTCCAGGCGCAAGGTTGCGTCGGATACATAGATGTTTTCCATGGCGTTTCTCCTTCCGGTCTAATTTCCGGCGATTATAAAAACAGTCCGCGCTCCGCCAAAACGGCGGGTTGCGGGACATGCCGGACTGACCTGTTTTACTAAAACGTTCGCTTACGGATCAAGCGAAACAAAATGACCGCTCAAAAGGGTATTTGTTGGATGGTAACACAGCGTGCGTGCGGTGTCAATATATTATATATGGATTTTACGCCTATATAACGCCAAAAATAAGAAAGCACCGGTTTTACCGGTGCGCAGCCTGTCGAAAAAGTCCCTGAGATTGTTAAGGGCCGCAGCCCTTAACCCGCTTTTCCGGCTGCGCCGGTTCATCCGGCGGAACGGATCGCCCGGAACGGGCGGTTTCTCCAAAGCTCTTTGCCGCCCGGGAGTCCGAAGGACGAGAGGCAAAGAGCGGTTATCCCGTCAAAAAACAAGTTTTTTGACGGCCTCAGCACCGGTTTTGCCGGTGCGCAGACTGCCCAAAAAGTCTCCGGTATTGTTAAACGCCGTTAGCTTGAACCCGTTTTTCCGGCGGCGCCGGTTCATCCGGCGCAACACCATCGCCCTTCAGGGCGATTGCTTTGTGCGTTTTGCCGCTCGGCAGACCGCTGGGCAAGCGCAAAAGAACGCTTATCAGTATTTTTCGATGTCCACCCGTTCGGCGCACGCGGTCACATCCGCGCCGAGAAAGAGCGCCGCCGTGACCGCAAAGTCCGCCGCGCTGTCGCTGGCAAAATAAAGCCGCTCGCCCTCCCGTTTGGAGTCGTTGAGCAAGTCTTTTTCGCTCAGCAGCGCCGCAAGCGCGCGCGCGGCCTGTTCGCCGGTATCGATCAATACAACGCCTTTTCCCATATAGTCCGAAATCACGTCCCGCAGCAGCGGGTAATGCGTGCAGCCGAGCACGACCGTATCAACGCCCTCGGCCTTGACCGGAGCGAAATATTCCTCCACCACGCGTTCGGTCACGCAGTCCCCGCGCGAAACGCGCCCTTCCTCCACAAGCGGCACAAGCAGAGGGCACGCCTGCGCAATAAAATGCGCGCCGGGCAGACGCTTTTTGATGGCGGTTTCATACGCGCCGGTGCGGATGGTCGCTTTGGTTCCTACCACGCCAATCCGCAGGTTTTTGGTCGCTCTGACCGCCGCTTCCGCAGCGGGCTCGACCACACCGAGAATCGGAATATTGTTTTCGCCGCGCAGCACGCCCAGCGCGGTGGCGGACACGGTGCCGCAGGCGATCACAATCGCCTTAAGATCATAACTTTTCAGGAACGCAACGTCCTGTCGCGCATACCGCACGATGGTTTCCGCCGAGCGCCCGCCGTACGGAACGCGCCCGGTGTCGCCAAAATAAACGATATCCTCACCCGGCAAAAGCCGAAGCATCTGGCGCATCGCTGTGAGCCCGCCCATGCCCGAATCGAAAACGCCGATCGGTCTTGCATCCATGTTTGTTCCTCCGGATGGAAAACGGGCAGGCACAACCTGTCCGTCGGAATTCCTGTAAATTTGATTATACCACACAGCCGGTCTGCTTGCGAGCTCCCCCGGCCCGTCAGTGCTCCCCGCCGATCGGCGGATCGATACCGTGCCCGCCGAAAAGTTTTCCCGCTTCATCGAGACTCAGGCGGTTCACAATGCAGTAGATAATTGCCGCGTCACGCTTAAAACGCGGTTCCAGCGGATTTTTTCCAGCCGCGCGCAAAAGCTGCTGGGTTTGCTCCAGGTCCAACCGGAAGCCGAACGCAAGCTGAATCGCCTTTTCGCGCGAGGGCTTCCGCGTGCCGTTAAAAAGCTGATAACCGTACGTCCGGTCGATTCCCGCGCGCGCAATGACCTGTCCGCGCGAATCGCCCGTTTGCGTGCAGAGCCGCCCGAGGTATTCGTGGAATACCGGCTCCGTGGCGGTCTCCTCCAGAAACTCGCCGAGCGACTCCGTCCGCAGTCTTTTGAGCAGTTCGCCCGATATCGGATAATATGTCGTTTCCATCGTTCTCTCCTCGCTGTTTTCAGCCGATTGAAATTGTTCCCCGGCGGCCGCTTCCCCCTTTGCTTCCGCCTGCGGCTATCATACCGCATCCAATCGCAAAATCGGTGTGCTCCCGGCACACAATGTGAAGATAGCTCACGCCAAACCCGTTTTCTCTGCCAGACGCTCTTTCCTTTGTGCCTTCGGCGTTCCGTCCTTCCGGCAGCAAAAGTACAAATAAATCAGCCGCCCGAAACAGACGTTTCGCCGCGCCAAACCAACTGAATATGCCCGGCGGCCCGCAATACGATGCGCACGCATTATGGCTGATTCGTTCAGCAATCCAGATATGTTGTGCCGATCATAATTTTCCGACACAATCGTCAAAATTCGTCTTAAAATCGTTACGATCCGTTGATGTCTTGTTCATGTTTTCCTGATAGCATTACAGACGTGGGGTCCAAGCGGCGCAGCAATCATTCCTCCCTTCCCCCCCCCCATTAAAATCTTTAGCCGCAAGGACCCGGTACATAAGGACGCTCCGAGAGGGGCGTCCTGCCAATTTTGGCGGAGGACCGCAGCAAAAAAACCCGCCGCCGGAGCAAAAGTCCGGCGGCGGGTTTCGCTGATTCTGCAAGGGATTACAAAAGACCCTTTACGGTTTCCACAATGTGCTCCGCAGTCAGGCCGAAACGCTGCTGCAGATAATCCTGCGGCCCGACTTCGCCGTATTCGTCGTTGACGGCGACCACGTCCACCCGCGCGCACATGTCGCGTGCGAGCGCTTCGCAGACCGCGCTGTAGAGTCCGCCGACGCGGTTGTGGTTTTCGGCCACGACGACCACGCCCGTCTGCTTTGCATATTTTTTCACCGTTTCGATGTCCAGCGGCTTAATCGTGAAGATATTTACAACCGCCGTGCTGACGCCGTCCTCTTCCAGCTGTTCGGCCGCCTGCATGGCTTCGTGCACCATGATGCCGGAAGCAAAAACGACCGCGTCCGTGCCTTCTTTCAGCGGAATAGCCGGGCCGATCGGCGTCTGCTCGCCGTCGGCAAACACCTTGGCCGCAAATTTTCTGCCGACGCGGATATACTTGACCCCCGGCATGTCCTTGCACTGTCGCAGCACGCTGATGAGCATATTCACGTCCGTTATATCGATAATCGTCGCGGTCGGGACCGTGCGGTAAAGCGCGATGTCCTCAAACGGCATATGCGTGCCGCCGTTGAACGCGGCGCAGACGCCCGGATCGGTACCGATTACCGTAATGTCGTTTTTGGCGTACCCAGCCGAAAGAAAAACCTGGTCAAACACGCGCCGGGACGCAAACGGCCCGAACGTATGCACAATCGGCTTGAAACCCGTCGCCGCAAGGCCGCCCGCAACGCCGATCATGTTCGCTTCCGAAATGCCGCAGTTCACGCCGCGCGTCGGATTCTCCATCGACCACTGGCAGGTGCCGATGCAGCTCATGAGGTCCGCGTCGAGATAGATCACGTCCGGATCTTCAGCGGCCAGCTGCAAAATCGTTTCCCCGAGCACGTTTTTGAACGCGCGGGATTCCATGCTTCCGTCGTATACGATCTTCATTTGCTCCGCCTCCCTCAGTCCAGCTGTGCAATGAGTTCCTGCTGCCAGGTTTCCCATTGCTCTTTCGGCGCCGTCATGCTGTGATTGCTCTTCGCGTTTTCAACGCCCGGAACGCCCTTGCCCTTGATCGTGTTCATCACAATCGCATACGGCTTATCGCCGCCCGCTCTGGTACGCTCGAGCGCATCGTAGAGCGCCCCGACGTCGTTTCCGTCCACGCGCACCGTGTCGAACCCGAACGCCTCCAGCTTCGCGCCCAGATCGAGCGTGTCCAGAATATCCTGCGTGCAGCCGTCGAGCTGCTTGCCGTTCACGTCCATGAGCAGCACGAGATTGCCAAGTTTCTTTGCCGCGGCAAACATGCAGGCTTCCCAAACCTGCCCTTCGTTCGCTTCGCCGTCGCCGACGATCAGAAATATACGCGTGTCCCGCCCGCGCAGCCGTTCGCCGAATGCCATGCCGCAGGCAAGGCTCGTGCCCTGCCCGAGGGAGCCGGTCGTCATGTCGATGCCGGGGGTTTTGTTCCGGTCGCAGTGGCTCGGCAGCAACGTGCCGGGCTGATTGAGCGTTTTGAGCCATTCATAAGGAAAATAGCCCAACAGCGCGAGCGTTGCATAGACCGCCGGACCCGCGTGCCCTTTGGAGCAGACGAGCTTATCCCGCTCCGGCCAGCTTGGATTTTGCGGGTCGAAGCGCATTTGCGTTTTGTACAGTACGGACAGCGCGTCCGCAATGCTCAGCGAACCGCCCACGTGGCCGAATCCGCGCGCCTTGAACTCCTCGAGCATACCGATGCGGATTTCCAGCGCAAAGCGCTCCAGTTCCTTTCTTTTTTCCGCGTCCATCGCAGAATATCCTCCTTTATTTGGCAATGATTCTCCGGTTTACCGGTAAAACTTTATATGCGGCACGTTCCGCATTCAATCCGCGGCAGTGTCGAACCGCCGAACGGCATGACCAGCACGGTCGCGTCTTCTCCGCAGTGCGCCAGCGCCGCGTCAAACGCAGCCTGCACGCCGGAAAACGGCTCAAAAAAGATGCTTTTTACAAACGCCGGATCGAGCTCGGAAACGAGGTAGATTTCCGCATGTTCGAGCACCATGGCGATCGCCGCCGCCTTGTGTCCGCCGAGCTGAAAGTCCGCCTGAATGCGCGCGATCATGCTTTGCGGGGTCCCAGAATGCGTCATCCATTCCTCGAACACCCGCTCGCCGAGCCCTTCCCTGCAGGAACCCACCAGCACGATCACGCCGCCGTCCTTGACCGCGTGCTTGGCATTGTCGAGCGCCTTCTGCGTTTGGTAAAGGTTCAAATCCTTTGGCGCGCCGCCCTGGGAAACCACCACGATATCCACTTTTTCGTAGATTGGTTTTACATAGAGCCGGTCGAGATAACGGCAGCCCTCGCGATGCGCTTTTGTCACGTCCCCCGCGACCGCGCAAACGATTTCCTTGTGTTCGTCGAGCACCACGTTGACGATGAAGTCCACGCCGACCATCGACGCGGCCTCCTCGATGTCTTCGCGCACGGGGTTGCCGCCCAGTTTGCCAGCGCAGGCGGTTTCTTCGACCATGCGGCTGTGATTACTCTGAATCGCCGCGCGTGTACTTACGCCCGGCATAATCGCCTTTGCTCCGCCGGAGTATCCGGCGAAATAGTGAAATTCAATGTTGCCAAGGCAAATCCGCCGGTCTGCTTCCGCCACAACGCGCACGATGTCCACGGGCGTGCCGCGGCTCGTAATGCCGATGTGCACGCAGTCCGAGTCGTCTCCGTCGACGCACCGCACTTCTGAAAAGGCGCGCTCGCCAACCAGTTTTGCCTGCTCCGCCGGGGTTTGCTTGCGGTGGCTGCCCAGCGCAAACACGATTGTGATATCCTCTTTTTGCACGCCCGCTGCATAAAGTTCATCCAAAAGCGCGGGCAGCACCTTGTAGCTCGGCAGCGGACGCGTAATATCGCTTGTAACGATCGCGACCGTTTCGCCGGGCTTCACGATTTCGCGCAGTTTCGGCGTTCCGATTGGGTTCATGAGCGCGCGGCGCACCTCAGCCTCGCCCGTGAGCACATGCTCCACCGGGTTGGGCCGCAATACACCGATGAGGTTTTCGTCCGGCACGGTCAGCTTCTGCACGCCCGTGCCGAATCCCAGTTCAATCTCCATAGCGTTCGTCCTTATCGCACAAAGAACCTGCCTACCGTTCTGCGGGAAATGCTTTGGCCGCGTGCCGAAGCGCCTTGACCACAGGCAGTTCTTCGCCGGTCAGAAAGCGAATCAGCGCCCCGCCGCCGGTGCAAACGTACCCCATTTTATCCATCAGGCCGTATTTTTCCGTCGCGGTGATGCTGTCGCCGCCGCCGAGCACGGTGTTCGCGTCCGTTTCGCCGAGCGCCCGCCAGACTTCTTTGGTGCCAAGCTCCGTTTCCGGTTTTTCAAACACGCCCATCGGCCCGTTGACAAACACGGTCTTTGCGGAGCGAATCTTTTCCGCATACAGCGCCGCAGTCTTTTTGCCGACGTCCAGCACGCCCGCGTCCGCCGGGATGGCATTCACGTCCGCTTCCCTGCGTTCACCGCCGACCAGAAACGCCGCGTCAAGCGGAAGCACAATCTTTTCGCCGTATTTTTCCAGCAGTGGTTTGGATGTTCCGATAAATCCCGCGTAGCCGGACTTTTCGATGAACGCAAGGCTGCCGGTCCCAATCGCCTCGCCTTTGGCCGCAAGCAGGATGTTCGCCACGAGCCCGCCGGTCAGCACAAGGTCCGCCGTCCCGCCGGAAAGCACGGTTTCCATCATTAAAAACGCGTCCGCCACCTTTGCTCCGCCGAGTACGAACACGCAGGGCCGCTCGGGCGATTCCATCAAGCCGGAAATCACGCAGAATTCCTTTTCGAACAGCCGCCCCATCATGCTCGGCAGCACCTGTTCGAACCCGCAGAGCGACGGCTGGTCGCGGTGTGCCGCGGCAAACGCGTCGCATACATAATAATCCGCCAGCTGAGCAAGCTTCGTTACAACCTGCGTCTGCGCCTGCTGTTCGTGGCTTAAACGCAGCTTGTTTTCAAAGAGCGTCTGCTCCTCCGAGCAGAAGCGCACGTTGTCCAGCAACAGGATCTCGCCGTCGT
>Ga0209607_1000702_pt1 | contig 29342 bp, 23 predicted proteins | sample AD_UKC117_MetaG_FD_184413 | JGI IMG/M metagenome (GOLD analysis project Ga0209607, IMG submission 184413) | Active sludge microbial communities of municipal wastewater-treating anaerobic digesters from Hong Kong - AD_UKC117_MetaG (SPAdes)... | ecosystem: Engineered > Bioreactor > Anaerobic >... | reverse complement strand
TGCAGCCCGGACCGACCGCCGTGCCCCTGGGCCCGGCCGCCCGCGACCGCGCCGACCGCGAGGCGCTCAAGCTCGAGAAGCGCCTGTGCCGCCAGGTCGGCCAGGCGATCGCCGACTTCAACATGATCGAGGAGGGCGACCGGGTGATGGTGTGCCTCTCGGGCGGCAAGGACAGCTACGGCCTGCTCGACATTCTGATGAAGCTGCAGGCGCGCGCGCCGGTGCGCTTTGAGCTGGTGGCCGTGAACCTCGACCAGAAGCAGCCCGGCTTTCCGGCCGAGGTGCTGCCGGCCTACCTGCAGGGCCTGGGGATCGAGCACCACATCGAGACGCAGGACACCTACAGCATCGTCAAGGCCAAGATCCCCGAAGGCAAGACCACCTGCAGCCTGTGCTCGCGCCTGCGCCGCGGCATCCTCTACAGCGTGGCGCGGCGCCTCAAGTGCAACAAGATCGCGCTCGGCCACCACCGCGACGACATGTTGCAGACCTTTTTCCTCAACATGTTCTTCGGCGGCAAGCTCAAGGGCATGCCGCCCAAGCTGACCAGCGACAACGGCGAGTTCATCGTCATCCGCCCGCTGGCCTACGTGCCCGAGAAGGATTTGGTGCGCTGGGCCGAGCACCGCCAGTTCCCCATCATCCCCTGCAACCTGTGCGGCAGCCAGGAGAACCTGCAGCGCCAGGTGGTGGGCGACATGCTGCGCGAGTGGGAGAAGAAGCACCCCGGCCGCATCGAGAACATGTTCACCGCGCTGCAGAACGTGGTGCCCTCGCACCTGATGGACGCCGCCCTGCACGATTTCCGCCACCTGCGCGCCACCGGCGTGGCCGACGAGAACGGCGACAAGGCCTTCGACGACGAGCCGGTGGTGGCGCCGGGCGCCGGGGTGGTGCGGCTGGATTTCTAGCACCGCGCTCAGGCGCCTTCCTGCCCCATCGCCAGCCCGCCGCGCTGAGCCGGCGCGGCCGCAAGCCGCGTGGCATGATGCCCGCATGGAGGCCACCCGCATCATCGCCATCCGGCACGGCGAAACCACCTGGAACGCCGATGGCCGGGTTCAGGGCCACACCGACATCGGCCTGAGCGACACCGGCCGCGCGCAGGCGCAGCGGCTGGCGCAGGCGCTGGCCGGGCGCGACCGGCTGGACGCCATCTACAGCAGCGATCTGGCCCGCGCCCGCGACACCGCCGCCGCCGTCGGCGCGGCCATGGGCGTGGCGGTCCAGCTGGAGCAGGGCCTGCGCGAGCGCGCCTTCGGCCGGGTGGAGGGCAACACCTTCGCCGGCATCCGCGAGCGCTGGCCCGACGACGCCGAACGCTGGCGCCGGCGCGACCCCGAATGGCGGCCCGAGGGTGGCGAATCCCTGCTGCAGTTTCGGGAGCGCATCACGCTTGCCCTGAGCGGTCTGGCAGCCAAAAACATAGGCAAACACATCGCCGTGGTGGCGCACGGCGGCGTGCTCGACGTGCTGTACCGCGCGGCCACCGGCCTGGGGCTGCAGGACGCGCGCACCTGGCAGCTCGGCAACTGCACCATCAACCGCCTGCTCTGGACCCCGGACGGCCTGACCCTGGTGGGCTGGGCCGACGACCAACACCTGCAACAACCCGCCGCCGATGAGACCTTCTCCTGACGCCACGCTCACCCCCGCCGTCGCGCGCCTGAAGTCCTGCATCGGGCAGGGCGTGGACGCGCTCGAGACCCCGGCGCTGGTGATCGACGTGGAGGCGCTGAACCGCAACATGCAGCGCATGACCGAGTTCGCCGCCAAGCACCGCGTGCGCCTGCGCCCGCACGCCAAGACGCACAAGAGCGGCGACATTGCGCACCTGCAGCTGCAGGCCGGTGCGGTGGGCGTGTGCGTGCAGACCGTGGCCGAGGCCGAGGCGCTGGCCGCCCGCGGCGTGAAGGACATCTTCATCAGCAACCAGGTGCTGGCCGTGCCCCGGCTGCGGCGCGTGGCCGCGCTGGCGCACCAGCTGGCGCAGCGCGGCGGCCGGCTGGCCATCGCGGTGGACAGCGGCGAGGGCGTGACCCGCCTGGCGCAGGCCATGAACCTGACCAACAAGCCGATCGACGTGTTCCTGGAAATCGACGTCGGTCAGGGCCGCTGCGGCGTGCCGGTGGGCGAGGCGGTGGTGGTGCTGGCGCGGCTGATCGCCGACCATGCGCCGCGCCTGCACTTCGCCGGCCTGCACGCCTACCACGGCGGGGCGCAGCACGTGCGCTCGGTGGCCGAGCGCCGCATGGCCGTCTCCGTGGCCGCCGAGCGGGTGGCCGAGGCGCGCGACCTGCTGCGGGGCGCAGATATCGAGGTGCCGCTCGTCACCGGCGCCGGCACCGGCAGCTTCGGCCAGGAGGCGGCCAGCGGCCTGTGGGGCGAGCTGCAGGCGGGCAGCTTCATCTTCATGGACGCCGATTACGCGCTCAACGAACGCGACCCGGCCCAGCCGGTGTTCGAGCACGCGCTGTTCCTGAAATCGCAGGTCATCAGCGCGCGCGGCGAGCAGGTGGTGGTGGACGCCGGCCACAAGAGCCACGCCGTCGATTCCGGCCTGCCGCTGGTGCACAGCCTGCCGGGCCAGCCGGCCATGGTGTACGCCAATGGCGGCGACGAGCACGGCATCCTGCGCCTGGCCGACGGCGCCGAAGGCCAGTTGCCGGCGCTGGGCGACACGGTGTGGCTGATCCCCGGCCACTGCGACCCCACCGTGAACCTGCACGACGCCATGTTCGCCGTGCGCGACGGCCTGGCCGGCGGCGTGGTCGAGTCCATCGTCTGGGTGGACGCCCGCGGCTACACCGGCTGAACCCGCCCGGGGCAACGCGCCATGCTGACTGGCAGCCAGGTCATCGTGCTTGCGGTGCCGGTGTTCCTGGGCCTGATCGTGCTGGAGTTCGCCTGGGGCCGGGCGCGCGGGCGCAACACCTACGCGCTGGGCGACGCCGTCAACAGCCTGGGGCTGGGCGTGCTGAGCCAGATCAGCGCGGTGTTCACCGGCCTGCTGCGCCTGGGGCTGTACGTGCTGGCGTTCGAGCACCTGGCGCTGTGGCGCAACGATGCCTTCTGGACCGCCTGGTACGGCTGGCTGCTGGCGCTGCTGTTCTACGACCTGTGCTACTACTGGCTGCACCGCCTGGGCCACGAGGTGGCCGTGCTGTGGGCCGCGCACGTGGTGCACCATCAGAGCCAGCACTACAACCTGAGCACGGCGCTGCGCCAGACCAGCAGCGGCGCGCTGCTCGGCTGGGTGTTCTACCTGCCGATGGCGCTGGCCGGCGTGCCGCCGCTGGTGTTCGCGGTGGTGGCGCTGGTGGACCTGCTCTACCAGTTCTGGGTGCACACCGAGCACGTGCCCAGGCTCGGCTGGTTCGACCGCTGGTTCTGCAGCCCCAGCAACCACCGCGTGCACCACGCCGTGAACGACCGCTACCTGGACCGCAACTACGGCGGCATCCTGATCGTCTGGGACCGCCTGTTCGGCAGCTTCGAGGACGAAGACCCGCTTGAAAAGCCCATCTACGGCACGCGCGCGCCGCTGAACTCCTGGGACCCGCTGTGGGCCAACCTGGAGGTCTACTGGGCGCTGGCGCAGGACAGCTGGCGCGCCCGCCGCTGGGGCGACAAGCTGCGTGTGTGGTTCAAGCCGCCCGGCTGGCGGCCGGCCGACGTGGCCGCGCGCTGGCCCAGGCCGGCCTTCGACATCGCCGCCGTGCAGCACTACGACCCGCCCGCCGGCCGCACCGTGCAGGCGCTGGTGGCAGCCGAGTTCGTGCTGCTGCTGGGCGCCACCAGCCTGTTTCTGTGGCACGCCGAGGCACTGCCGCTGCTGGACGGCCTGCTGTGGTTCGGCGTGCTGACGCTGGTGCTGTGGACGCTGGGCGCGCTGCTGCAGGGGCGCATCGATATCTGGCTGGCGCTCGCGTTGCAGGCGGCGGCGCTGGCCACCGCGACGGCGGCGCTCGGCCTCGTGCCCTGGCACCGCGCGGCCAAGCCGTCGGTGATGGTGTTTGCTATGGTGTTGGTAGCTGCCTGCGCCCGACAGGAGCGGGCGGAGCGCGGTTTTTACTGGAATCTCGGGGTGGCGCTGTTGCTGTCGCTGCTGGGCGACGTGGCGCTGATGGTGCCCGGCGGCTTCGTGCCCGGCCTGGCCGCGTTCCTGCTGGCGCACCTGGCCTACATCGCCCTGTTCAAGCGCGGCGTGCCCTGGTTTCCCAGCCGCGGCGCGCTGGTGCTCACGCTGGCTGTCGGCGTCGGGATGTACGCCTTCCTGTGGCAGGGCGGGCTGCCGGTGGGGCTGCGCGCGCCGGTGGCGGCCTACGTGGTGGCGATCTCCCTGATGACGGCGCAGGCCCTGGGCCGCGCGCGGGCGCTGGGCACGCGCGGCGCCTGGCTGGTGGCGGCGGGCGCCTGCTGCTTCATGCTCAGCGATGCGCTGCTGGCCACCAACCGCTTCGTGCAGCCGCTGCCGCTGGCCGCGCTGTGGGTGCTGGCGAGCTACTACATTGCTCAGTTGTTGATAGCTGCCTGCGCCCGTCCTGTATGGGCTAAACCCTGATTTAATGCCTAAAACGTGGCGCGTGCGTGGTCCAGCGGAATGGCCGTGCCGAACTTGGCGCGGCGGGTGGCGAAGAAGGCCTTCACGTTGCGCACGTTGGCGTCCTGGGTGAACAGGCGCTCGGCCAGCACCTGGTAGGCCGGCATGTCGGGCACGCGCAGGATGAGCACGAAATCCGGCCCCGGCGCCACGCGCCAGCACTGGGTCACGGCCGGCTCCGCCACCGCTCGGCGCTCGAAGGCATCGGCGTGCTCGGCGCCCTGGCGGTCCAGCGTCACTTCCACGATGGCGCTGAGGCCGTGGCCCAGCTGCGCGGCCACGGCGTCCTCGCTCAGCACCGCCACCTGGCGCTCGATCAGCCCGGCCTCGCGCAGGCGCCGCACGCGCCGCAGGCAGGTGGGTGGCGACACGTGCACGCGCTCGGCCAGTTCCTGGTTGGGCAGGGAGGCGTCGTCTTGAAGCGCGGCGAGCAACTCCCAATCTATGTTGTCAAGTTCCATCATGATAGAAATTATGGAATCCAATTTCTTGTTGTCATCATTTTGACGATGTGTTCCATTAAATGGCAATAGTTGACATGAAATTTCTTGTCGGCTTGCCTACCATCCGCACATCCGATCCAGTTCAGGGAGAACCACCATGTGCGGCATCGTCGGCGCGGTCGCCACGCGCAACATCGTTCCCATCCTCGTCCAGGGCCTGCAGCGGCTGGAGTACCGGGGTTACGACTCCTGCGGCATCGCCGTCAACACGGCCGGCGTGGCGCCGCCACCGGTGCGGCTGCGGCGCGTGCGCGGCATCTCGCGCGTGGCCGACCTGGCGGCGCAGGCGGCCGAGCAGGGGGTGGAAGGCCACATCGGCATCGCCCACACGCGCTGGGCCACGCATGGCGCGCCGGCGGTGAGCAACGCGCACCCGCACTTCAGCATGGGCGCCCACGGGGGCGAGCTGGCCGGCGACGCCGCGGACGACGCGCGCGGCCGCGTCACCCTGGTGCACAACGGCATCATCGAGAACCACGAGACGCTGCGCCGCGAGCTGGAGGCGCGCGGCTACCACTTCAGCAGCCAGACCGACACCGAGGTCATCGTCCACCTGATCGACAGCCTGTACGACGGCGACCTGTTCGAGGCCGTGCAGGCCGCCGCACGCCAGCTGCACGGCAGCTTTGCCATCGCCGTGCTGCACCGCGACGAGCCGCAGCGCCTGGTGGGCGCGCGACAGGGCTCGCCCCTGGTGCTGGGCGTTGGGGCCGATGGCAAGGAGCACTTCCTGGCCAGCGACGCCATGGCCCTGGCCGGCGTGACCGACCAGATCGCCTATCTGGAAGACGGCGACGTGGTCGACGTGCAGCTGGGCAAGCACTGGATCGTGGGCGCCGGCGGCCAGCGCGTGCAACGCGCCGTGAAGACCGTGCAGGTGGCCAGCGGCGCGGCCGAACTGGGCCCCTACCGCCACTACATGCAGAAGGAGATCTTCGAGCAGCCGCGCGCCGTGGCCGACACGCTGGAAGGCGTGCTGAGCGTGGCGCCCGAGCTGTTCGAGGCGGCGGGCAACCACGCGCCGGGCGAGGGCGCCCACGCCACCTTCGGCGCCGTGGACCAGGTGCTGATCCTGGCCTGCGGCACCAGCTACTACGCCGGCTGCGTGGCCAAGTACTGGCTGGAAGCGGTGGCGCGCATCCCCACGCAGGTGGAGATCGCCAGCGAATACCGCTACCGCGCCTCGGTGGCCAACCCGCGCACGCTGGTGGTCACCATCAGCCAGAGCGGCGAAACCGCCGACACCCTGGCCGCGCTGCGCCATGCGCAGGAGCTGGGCATGCGGCACACGCTCACCGTCTGCAACGTGCCCACCAGCGCCATGGTGCGCGAATGCAGGCTGGCCTACCTGACCCGCGCCGGCACCGAGATTGGCGTGGCCAGCACCAAGGCCTTCACCACCCAGCTGGTGGGGCTGTTCCTGCTCACGCTGGCACTGGCGCAGGCGCGCGAGCTGCTGCCCGAGGCGGCCGAGGCCAACTTCATCAACCAGCTGCGCCACCTGCCGGCAGCGCTGCAGGCCGTGCTGGCGCTGGAGCCGCAGGTGATCGGCTGGGCCGAGCAGTTCGCCAGCAAGGAAAACGCCCTGTTCCTGGGCCGCGGGCTGCACTACCCGATCGCCCTGGAGGGCGCGCTCAAGCTCAAGGAGATCACCTACATCCACGCCGAGGCGTATGCAGCCGGCGAACTCAAGCACGGCCCGCTGGCGCTGGTGACCAGCAGCATGCCGGTGGTCACCGTGGCGCCCCATGACGCGCTGCTGGAAAAACTCAAGAGCAACATGCAGGAAGTGCGCGCCCGCGGCGGCGTGCTGTACGTGCTGGCCGACGCCGACAGCCGCATCGAAAGCGCCGACGGCCTGCACGCCATCCGTATGCCCGAGCACTACGGCCTGCTGTCACCCATCCTGCACGTCGTGCCCCTGCAGCTGCTGGCCTACCACACCGCCGTCGCGCGCGGCACCGACGTCGACAAGCCGCGCAACCTGGCCAAGAGCGTGACGGTGGAGTGAGCGCCGGGCCGGGGCCGCAGCCCGCCCGGCTTCCGAAACAGATGATCAGCGGGTTCGAAAGCCCGCTGGAGCGGGTTGCGACCTGATGGCGCTCCCTTTTTCGCCATAAGCCCACATCAAGTATTGCTGCGTTGCAGCATAAAACTAGGGTTTACCCCTATACTTGCGTCATTGTTCGCTCACACGGGAGTTGGAAATGATGGTTGCTCTGATCCTGGTGGCCGCCGTGGTGGTGGCGGTTGGCACTGGTTACTACGCCTCCAAGAAGATCGACGATCTGCGTTGATCGGCATCCGGCGCTGCGGCGCCGGAACCATCCCCTTCGGGATGAAGCCAGGGGCTCCTTCGGGAGCCCTTTTTGCTGGGCGGCGTCTGCCGGCCTTGCTGGCCAGCGGGTTCAAAGCTGCTCGGAAATCTCGATCAGGTTGAAGTCCGGGTCGCGCACGTAGACGGAGCGTATCCTGCCAGTGGCGCCGGTGCGCTGCACGGGCCCTTCGATGATGGGCCAGTGGCGCTCGGCCAGCAGGGCGATCACGGAGTCCAGAGGCACGTCGGCGATGAAACACAGGTCCAGCGCGCCGGGCACGGGCAGATGGGCCTTGGGCTCTAATTCCGCGCCCTGCACGTGCAGGTTGATCTTCTGCTGGCCGAACTTGAGTGCTTTGCGTTCGACGGGCGGCGTGCCGCCGACGAAGGATTCGAGCTGCATGCCGAGCACGCGGGTGTAGAAGTCGATGCAGGCTTCGGGCCGCGCGGTGGTGAGCACCAGGTGGTCGAGGTGGTGGATCATGCGGAACAGGTCTTTCTGAGTGGGGCCGGCGCTGCTGGGTCGGACCTGAGTTCGGGGCGGCGGAAAACAATGGCCCGGTGGTCGGCAAAGGTCATTCCTTCGGCTCCTGGCCGGCCGCCAGCGGCAGCGCAGTCTTGTAGCGCACCTGCTTGAGCGCGAAGCTGGAGCGGATCTTCTCCACCTGCGCGATGGGCGAGAGCTGTTCCAGGATGAAGCGCTCCAGCGCCGGCATGTCGGGCACGGCGACGCGCAGCAGGTAGTCGGCATCGCCGGTCATCAGGTAGCACTCCATCACCTCGTCGCGCGCGGCGATGCGGCCTTCGAACTCCTGCAGCGCGCTGCGGCTCTGCTGCTTGAGGCTGATGGAGATGAACACGTTCAGGTGCAGGCCGAGCTGCTGGGCGTCGAGCAGCGCCACGTACTTGCGGATCAGCCCGCGCGCCTGCAGCGCCTTCACGCGCGCCAGGCAGGGCGAAGGCGAGAGATGCACGCGCCGCGCCAGCTCCACGTTGGAGAGGCTGGCGTCTTCCTGCAGCTCGCGCAGGATCCTCAGATCGGCTGAGTCCAGGCGTTTTGTGCTGTCATCGGTCATCTCGACGGCATTTTATGCCGTGATTCGGCGGGGTGGCTGCTTGAATCGACACCATCTGCGCCGGGCCGGCCGGTACAGTCTTTAGGCGCCATTCCCTGCCCGCAGATCACCCGCGCCGCCGTCATGACCCGCCTGCCGCCCACATCATGGACATCTTCCCGGCCACCGATCCGAACATCGAGGAAACCCAGGAATGGCGCGACGCGCTGCTGTCGCTGATCGCCAGCGACGGGCCCGGCCGCGCCGTGCAGATCCTGGACGAGCTGGTGCGGCTGGCGCGCGCCCAGGGCCTGGGCTGGAAGCCGGACCTGAACACGCCCTACGCCAACACCATCCCGGTGGCCGGGCAGCCCAGCTTCCCGGGCGACCTGGCGATGGAAGAGCGGCTGGCGTCCATCATGCGCTGGAACGCGCTGGCCATGGTGGTGCGGGCCAACAAGGCCTACGGCGAGCTGGGCGGCCACATCGCCAGCTACGCCAGCGCGGCGGATCTGTTCGAGGTCGGCTTCAACCACTTCTTCCACGCCGGCGAGGGCGGCCGCGGCGGCGACCTGGTGTTCTTCCAGCCGCACAGCGCGCCCGGTGTCTACGCCCGCGCCTTTCTGGAAGGGCGGCTCAGCGAGGCCGACCTGGCGCACTACCGGCAGGAAATCGTGGCGCCGGCGCAGGGCGCGCGCGGCCTGTCCAGCTACCCGCACCCCTGGCTGATGCCCGATTTCTGGCAGTTCCCCACCGGCTCCATGGGCCTGGGGCCGATCAGCTCGATCTACCACGCGCGCTTCATGCGCTACCTGAGCGACCGCGGTCTGCTCGACTGCACGGGCCGCAAGGTCTGGGGCGTGTTCGGCGACGGCGAGATGGACGAGCCCGAAAGCATGTCCGCGCTCACATTGGCCGCGCGCGAGCGGCTGGACAACCTGGTCTGGGTGGTCAACTGCAACCTGCAGCGCCTCGACGGCCCGGTGCGCGGCAACGGCCGCATCATCGACGAGCTGGAGAGGCTGTTCGCCGGCGCCGGCTGGCACGTGATCAAGCTGGTTTGGGGCAGCGACTGGGACGGCCTGTTCGCCCAGGACCGCAGCGGCGCGCTGCTGCGCGCCTTCGCGCAGACGGTGGACGGCCAGTTCCAGACCTTCGCGGCCAAGAACGGCCGCTTCAACCGCGAGAACTTCTTCGGCCAGAACCCCGAGCTGGCGCGCCTGACCGAGGGCATGACCGACGAGCAGATCGACAACCTCAAGCGCGGCGGGCACGACCCGGTGAAGATCCACGCTGCCTACGCCGCGGCCGCCGCCCACCAGGGCCAGCCGACGGTGATCCTGGCGCAGACCAAGAAGGGCTACGGCATGGGCAGCGCCGGCCAGGGCCGCATGACCACGCACAGCCAGAAGAAGCTCGACGATGCCGACCTGATCGAGTTCCGCGACCGCTTCAGGCTGCCGCTGACCGACGCGCAGGCGCGCGAGCTGATCTTCTACCGGCTGGGCGACGAATCGCCCGAGATGCACTACCTGAAGGCCCGGCGCGCGGCGCTGGGCGGCGCCATGCCACGGCGCAGCGCGGCCTGCGCGCCGCAGCCCGTGCCGGCGGTGGAAAACTACGCGCAGTTCGCCCTCGCCGCTGCCGGCAAGGAGATGAGCACCACCATGGCCTTCGTGCGCATGCTGGGCGGCCTGCTGAAGGACGCGCAGCTCGGCCCGCGCATCGTGCCCATCGTGGCCGACGAGGCACGCACCTTCGGCATGGCCAACCTGTTCAAGCAGGTGGGCATCTACAGCAGCGTGGGCCAGCGCTACGCGCCGGAGGACATCGGCTCCGTGCTCAGCTACCGGGAGGCGCAGGACGGCCAGATCCTGGAAGAAGGCATCAGCGAGGCCGGCGCCATCGCCAGCTGGACGGCCGCCGCCACCAGCTACAGCGTGCACGGCCTGGCCATGCTGCCGTTCTACATCTACTACTCGATGTTCGGCTTCCAGCGCGTGGGCGATGCCATCTGGGCCGCCGCCGACCAGCGCGCGCGCGGCTTTTTGCTGGGGGCCACGTCCGGCCGCACCACGCTGGGCGGCGAAGGCCTGCAGCACCAGGACGGCTCCAGCCATCTGGTGGCCGCCACCATCCCCAACTGCAAGGCCTGGGACCCGGCGTTCGCGGGCGAGCTGGCAGTCATCATGGACCACGGCATGCGCGAGATGCTGGTCGAGCAGCGCGACGTCTTCTACTACGTCACGCTGATGAACGAGAACTACGCCCAACCCGATCTGCCCGCCGAGGCGCGCGGAGGTGTGCTCCGTGGTTGCTATCTGTTTGATAGCTGTCTGCACCCGTCACCAAAGGGCCAGAGTCCGATTTCATCTGAAGAAGCGGTGAACCTGGCCGTGACCCAGGCTGTGACCCTTCTGGGCTCCGGCGCCATCCTCACCGAGGTGGTGAAGGCCGCCGAGCTGCTGGCGGGCGAGGGCATCGCCGCCAGCGTGGTCAGCGTCACCAGTTGGAGCGAGCTGGCGCGCGACGGCATGGCTTGCGAGCAGCGCGCGCTGGCCGGCGATGCCGATGCCGGTACGCCGTGGCTGGCCCAGGTGCTGGCCGGCACGGCCGGCCCCATCGTCGCCGCCACCGACTACGTGCGCGCCGTACCCGAGACCGTGCGCGCCTGGGTGCCGCCCGGCCGCGCCTACGCCACGCTGGGCACCGACGGCTTCGGCCGCAGCGACACCCGCTCGGCGCTGCGCGGCTTCTTCAACGTGGACGCCGCCAGCATCGCCGAGCGCGCACGGTCGTTGATCCAGGCTGGCTGACGCTCGGCCGCTCGCTGCGGCTGAGTCTTGTGAGTTGGGCCAAGTGGGTGGGACCGCCGCTGTCGAGCAGCCCAGCCGATGTGATTCCAGAAGACGTCCTCCCGTCGGCGCTGCGCCGGAAGAAGGACTCAGTCCGAAAGGTTGTTGCCGCACCTTCGAGATTTGTGGCCAAACATGGCTTCAGTCCTTGTGGGGCGGGCGCAGCCAGCTACGCTTTCTGTAGTGCTTCCAGCAGCTTGCCGTGCACGCCGCCGAAGCCGCCGTTGCTCATGCAAAGCAGGTGGTCACCCGGTTGCGCGGCCTGGGTGACCTGGCGCACCAGCTCGTCGATGCTGGCCGCGGTGTGGGCGCGCTCGCCCATGGGGGCCAGGGCCTCGGCGGCGTTCCAGTCCAGCCCGGCGGTGTGGCAGAAGGCCAGGTCGGCGTGTTCCAGTGCCCAGGGCAACTGGCTCTTCATGGTGCCGAGCTTCATGGTGTTGCTGCGCGGCTCGAAGATGGCCAGGATGCGTTCGCCCCGGCGGCCGGCGGCGTCGAGCTGGGTGCGCAGCCCGTCCACCGTGGTGCGGATGGCCGTGGGATGGTGGGCGAAATCGTCGACCACGGTGATGGTGCCGCCGGCGCGCTGCACGCTGCCGCGCACCTCCATGCGGCGGCGCACGTTCTGGAAGCTGCCCAGTGCTTCGCAGGCCAGCGCGGGCGGCACGCCCACGTGCTCGGCCGCGGCGATGGCGGCCAGCGCGTTGAGCTGGTTGTGCGTGCCGGACAGCGGCCAGCGCACGCGGCCCACGGCTTGGCCGCGCAGCAGCACCGTGAAGTCGCTGGCGTCGCCCTCGGCGGTGAAGTCGCTCACCGCGGCGCCGAAGCTGCGCTGTTCGCTCCAGCAGCCCTGCGCCAGTACGCGCGCCAGGCTTTCCTCCAGCCCGTTGAAGACCACGCGGCCGGAAGGCGGCACGGTGCGCACCAGGTGGTGGAACTGGCGCTCGATGGCGGCCAGGTCGTCGAAGATGTCGGCGTGGTCGAACTCCAGGTTGTTCAGCACCGCCGTGCGCGGCCGGTAATGCACGAACTTGCTGCGCTTGTCGAAGAAGGCTGTGTCGTATTCGTCGGCCTCGATCACGAACAAGGGGCGCGGCTGACCGGCGGCCTGGCCGCCCAGCCTGGCGGAAATGCCGAAGTTGAGCGGCACGCCGCCCACCAGGAAGCCCGGCTGCAGACCCGCGTGCTCCAGCACCCAGGTGAGCATGGACGTGGTGGTGGTCTTGCCGTGCGTGCCGGCCACGGCCAGCACGTGGCGGCCCTGCAGCACGTTCTCCAGCAACCACTGCGGGCCGCTGGTGTATGGCAAGCCGGCGTCGAGGATGGCTTCCATCAGCGGGAACTTGGGGGCGCCATCCGGCAGCCGGGCGCGGCTGACCACATTGCCCACCACGAACACATCGGGCTTCAGCGCCAGCTGGTCGGCGCCATAGCCTTCGATCAGCTCGATGCCCAGCGCGCGCAGCTGGTCGCTCATCGGCGGGTACACGCCGGCGTCGCAGCCGGTGACCCGGTGCCCTGCCTCGCGCGCCAGCGCCGCCAGCCCGCCCATGAAGGTACCGCAGATGCCCAGGATGTGAAGATGCATGGGCGCGATTCTACGGTGCAATTTCAAAGCCTTTCGGGCCGCTGGCCGGCTTGTGGCCGGCGCAGCCAGCTATTCAAACCATAGTGAACTACGGCAGGTTGCCTTCGTTTGACAGGAGCCGTTCGGACTGAGCTTGTCGAAGCTTTGCGCGGCGCTTCGACAAGCTCAGCGCGAACGGGTGGAGCGGGTCAAGCCGGTGGCAACCGTGTCCGCGGTTTGCCCGGACACTGGTTGCGCCCCCGAGGGGGCCAACAACGCGGAGCGTGTGGAGCCTGGGGGTGGGCCTATCTGGGAAACTGCTCCCGCAGCTTGAGCTTGTAGAACTTGCCGGTGGAGGTGCGCGGCACGGCGTCGATGACTTCGTAGCGCTCCGGCAGTTGCCACTTGGCGAAGCCCTTCTCGGTCAGCAGCGCGTTCATGGCTTCCGGCGTGGCGCTTTCGCCCGGCTTGAAGGCCACGCAGGCCAGGGGGCGCTCGCTCCATTTCTCGTCGGGGATGGCGATGACCGCGGCCTCGGCCACCGCCGGGTGGGCCATGAGGGCGTTTTCCAGGTCCACCGAGCTGATCCATTCGCCGCCGGACTTGATCAGGTCCTTGGTGCGGTCGCTGATGCGCACGAAGCCCAGTTCGTCCACGCTGGCCACGTCGCCGGTGCGCAGCCAGCCGTCGGGCGTGAACTTGTCGGGCGTGGCGCCCACCTTGTGGTAGCTGCCGGTGATGTAGGGCCCGCGCACCTGGATCTCGCCCACGCTCTTGCCGTCCCAGGGCTGGTCGCGGCCGTCGTCGCCGCGCGCGCGCAGGTCCACCAGCGGCACCGGCGTGCCGGCCATGGCGGCGCGGCGGTACTTTTCTTCCAGGCTGGCGCCGGCCAGTTCGCCCCGCGCGTAGCTGACGGTGGCCACCGGGCTGGTTTCCGTCATGCCCCAGCCCTGCTGGATCCAGATGCCGTGCGCGTCGAAGGCGCGGATGAGGCTTTCGGGCACGGCGGCGCCGCCCACCAGCGACTTCATGCCGCGCGGCAGCTTCCAGCGCCCCGCATTGGGCGAACCGGGCTTGAGCGAGGCGTCGTAGGTCTGGATCAGGCTGAGCCAGATGGTGGGCACGCCCAGGGCCAGCGTGGGCGGTTCCTGAGTCATGAGGTCCAGCAGGTCGTCCGGGTGCAGGTGCGGGCCGGGGAAGACCAGCCTGGCGCCCAGCATCACCGCGATGTAGGGCATGCCCCAGCTGTTGGCGTGGAACATGGGGGTGACGGGCAGCACCACGTCGCGGCTGTGCACGTCGGTGAAATCGGGCAGGGCGCCGACCAGCGAGTGCAGCACCGTGGAGCGGTGCGAATACACCACGCCCTTGGGCTTGCCGGTGGTGCCGGAGGTGTAGCACATGGACACCGGGTCGTTCTCGTCGTGCGGGGCGTACTCGAAGCCGTCCGGGTCGGCGGCGGCCAGCAGTTGCTCGTAGTCGGCAAAGCCCTCCGGCACGGCGGCGCCGGAGAAGGGGAACACGATCACCTTCTCGAACATGTGCAGGCCGGCGAACTGCTGGTAGAGCGGCAGCAGCACGTCGTCCACGATCAGGAAGCGGTCTTCCGCGTCATCGGCGATCCAGCCGATCTCGGCCGGGGCCAGTCGCAGGTTGAGCGTGTGCATCACGCCGCCGGCGGCCGGGATGCCGAAGTACGCCTCCAGGTGGGCGTGGTGATTCCAGCACAGCGTGGCCACGCGGTCGCCCTTCTTCAGGCCGAGCTTCTGCAGGGCCGAGCCCAGGGCGCGGGTGCGGCGGTAGAACTCGGCGTAGCTGTGGCGCACCAGCGACTTGTCCGGCCGGCGGGACACGACGGTGTTGGTGCCGAAGATGGTTCCGGCGCGGTCCAGCAGGTGGTTGAGCGACAGCTGCGCCTGCATCATGGTGCTTTGCATGGGGTACGTCTCCTGTGTCAATGGCCATGCCGACTCTACGAAGCGCCCGTCCATCCGGCAATGCACAATGCCCCCATGCAAACCCTGACGCACGAGATCGCCGCCGCCGCCGCGCGCCTGGTGGTGGAAGAGGGGCTGGACTACGGCGCCGCCAAGCGCCGCGCCCAGAAGCAGCTGGGGGTTCCGCCGCGCACGGCGCTGCCGGACAACGACCTGCTTGAAAATGAAGTCCGCGCTTACATAAGCGTTTTCTGCGCCGATACGCAGCCCGTGGAGCTGCGCGCGCTGCGCGAGCTGGCGCTGCAGTGGATGGAGCGTCTGGTCGAATTCCGCCCCCATCTCACGGGCCCCGTGTGGCGTGGCACGGCCACGCGGCTGTCGGACGTCACGCTGCAACTCTTCTGCGACGACCCGAAGTCGGCCGAGATCGCCCTGCTGGACCAGCGGGTGGACTTCGAGGTGCGGCAGGTCCAGGGCTTCACCGGGCGGTCGGTGGATTCGCTCACGGTGTGGGCGCCCAGCCCGGCACTGGGCGAAGCCGTGCCGGTTCACCTGAGCATCTACGACCATGACGACCTGCGGGGCGCGCTCAAGCCCGGCGCCGACGGCCAGGCCCCGCGCGGCGACGCGACCGCGCTGCGTGCCCGGATGGCGCAGGAAGAGGTGGCACCATGAGCGGGCCGCAGTCAGCCGCGCCAGCGCGCGGCGCCAAGTCATCAGACAAGACACGGCGCTGGTTGCTCGCAGGGGCCGGCGCTGCCGCCGCCGCTGTGGGGGCCGGCATTGCCTTGCGGCGCCTGGAGCCCGAAGCCACTGAATCGCCCCGGTTCTGGACCTTGTCCTATCCCACGCCCGACGGTGGCACCATCCGGATGGCGGACTTGCGGGGCAGGCCCCTGCTGCTCAACTTCTGGGCCACGTGGTGCCCGCCCTGTGTGGACGAAATGCCGCTATTGGACCGTTTCTACACCGAAAACAAGGCCAACGGATGGCAAGTGCTCGGCCTGGCGGTAGATCAGCTCGATCCCGTCAAGCGCTTCCTGGGCAAGCTGCCGGTACAATTTCCCATCGGCCTGGCGGGATTGGCCGGTACGGAAATCGCCCGCGAACTGGGCAATGCGGCCGGCGGACTGCCGTTCAGCGTGCTGTTCGATGCGGAAGGCAAGGCGCGCGAGCGCAAGCTGGGGCGCCTCTCGCCCGATGAACTTGCAGCCTGGCGCCGCGCGGCTTGAGCGCCACCGGCAGCTCCGCCAGGCGCCTCGTCACCTTGTGGGTTGCCAAATAATTGAGAGCAGATGCTGAAAATTAACTGCAATCTGGTGTAAATTAGACAAGTTTAATTCCATTGGATACATATGGACCTGCGCAAGCTGAAGACCCTGATCGATCTGGTGTCCGAGTCGAACATCTCCGAGCTCGAAATCACCGAGGCCGAGGGCAAAGTCAAGATCGTCAAGGCCGTGGCGGGTGCCGTGCAGTTGATGCCGGCGGCGGCGCCGGTGGCGATGGCTGCGGTGCCGGCCCTGGCCGCCGCGCCGGCTGGCGAGGCGTCTGCAGCGCCTGCGCCTGCGGCGGACAAGCCGGCCGCCGCGGTGGCTGAAACGGGCTTTGTCGTCAAATCGCCCATGGTGGGCACCTTCTACCGTTCGGCCAGCCCCGGCGCCAAGGCCTTCGTGGAGGTGGGCAGCCAGGTGAAGGAAGGCGACACGCTCTGCATCGTCGAGGCCATGAAGATCCTGAACGAGATCGAGTGCGAGAAGGCGGGCACCGTGGTGAAAATCCTGGGCGAGAACGGGCAGGCGGTGGAATACGGCCAGCCGCTGTTCGTCATCGAGTAAAGCCCGGGATTGCCCATGTTCAAGAAAATCCTGGTGGCCAACCGCGGGGAGATCGCGCTGCGGGTGCAGCGCGCCTGCCGCGAGCTCGGCATCAAGGCCGTGATGGTCTATTCCGAGGCCGACAAGGACGCCAAATACGTCAAGCTGGCCGACGAGGCGGTGTGCATCGGTCCGGCGTCGTCGGCGCAGAGCTACCTCAACATGCCGGCCATCATTTCGGCCGCGGAAGTCACGGATTCCGAGGCCATCCACCCCGGCTACGGTTTCCTGAGCGAGAACGCCGACTTCGCCGAGCGGGTGGAGCAGAGCGGTTTCCAGTTCATCGGCCCCACGCCCGAGTCGATCCGCATCATGGGCGACAAGGTGTCGGCCAAGCAGGCCATGATCAAGGCGGGCGTGCCCTGCGTGCCGGGCTCCGACGGCGAGCTGCCGGACGAGCCGGCGGCCGTCAAACGCATTGCCAAGAGCGTCGGCTATCCGGTGATCATCAAGGCGGCCGGCGGCGGCGGCGGCCGCGGCATGCGCGTGGTGCACACGGAGGCTGCCTTGATCAACGCCGTGCAGATGACCAAAGCCGAGGCGGCGGCGGCCTTCGGCAACCCGGCGGTGTACATGGAGAAATACCTCCAGAACCCGCGCCACATCGAGATCCAGGTGCTGGCCGACAAGCACAAGAACGCGGTCTACCTGGGCGAGCGCGACTGCTCCATGCAGCGCCGCCACCAGAAGGTGATCGAGGAGGCGCCGGCGCCCGGCATTCCGCGCCGGCTGATCGAGCGCATCGGCGAGCGCTGCGTGGCCGCCTGCAAGAAGATCGGCTACCGCGGGGCGGGCACCTTCGAGTTCCTGTACGAGAACGGCGAGTTCTACTTCATCGAGATGAACACCCGCGTGCAGGTGGAGCACCCGGTGACCGAATGGGTCACGGGCATCGACATCGTGCGCACCCAGATCATGGTGGCGGCGGGCGAGAAGTTGCCTTTCACGCAGCGGCAGATCCAGCTCAAGGGCCATGCCATCGAGTGCCGCATCAACGCCGAAGACCCGTTCAAGTTCACGCCCTCGCCGGGCCGCATCACCATGTGGCACCAGCCGGGCGGCCCGGGGGTGCGGGTGGATTCGCACGCCTACACCAACTATTTCGTGCCGCCCAACTACGACTCGATGATCGGCAAGATCATCGTGTACGGCGACACGCGCGAGCAGGCCATCGCGCGCATGCAGACCGCGCTGGCCGAGACGGTGGTGGAAGGCATCAGCAGCAACATCCCGCTGCACCGCGAACTCATGGTGGACGCCAAGTTCCGCGCCGGCGGCACCAACATCCACTACCTCGAGCGCTGGCTCAGCGAGCACCAGCGCTGAAACTGCGACGTGCCGCCAGTTTTTGAATGAAATTGGCTTCTGGCCGGCTCGTGGCGGGCGCAGGCAGCTATTTTTGCGATAGCATAACGGCATGCATGAACTGCGCCTGATCTGCCCCGAAGACCGGGTGGAAACGCTGTCGGAAGCGCTGGAGGCGCTCGATGCCCTGAGCGTTTCCACGGCCGATGCCGACGCCGACTCTGAAGCCGAGCGCGCGCTGTTCGGCGAGCCGGGCATGCCGCCGCCGGCGCAGGCCTGGGAGCGCTCGGAACTGCGCGCGCTGTTCCCTGATGAGCGTGCGGCGCAGGAAGCCGCCGTGCTGCTGGCCGCACAGGAGTTCTTCGAAGGTTGCGCCGTGCTCGCGGTGGCCGAGGTGCCGGACGCCGACTGGGTGCGCCTGACGCAGTCGCAGTTCGAGCCGGTGCAGGTCACGCCCACGTTCTGGATCGTGCCGAGCTGGCACGTGCCGCCGGCCGAGGCCGAGCGCGTGATCAGGCTCGACCCGGGCCTGGCCTTCGGCACCGGCACGCATCCCACCACCCACATGTGCCTGCGCTGGCTGGCTGGGCGCGACCTGGCGGGCCGGCGCGTGCTCGACTACGGTTGTGGCTCGGGCATCCTGGCCATCGGCGCGGCGCTGCAAGGCGCGCGGGAGGTGGTGGCGGTGGACATCGACCCGGCCGCCGTTCAGGCCACGCAAGCCAATGCCGAAGCCAACGGTGTGGCGCTGCAGGCCGGCCTGCCGGAGCTGGCTGAAGGCACGTTCGACGTGGTACTGGCCAACATCCTGGCTGCGCCGCTCAAGGTGCTGGCGCCTCTGCTGTGCGGCCACGTGGCCGCGGGCGGACATCTGGTGCTGGCCGGCGTGCTGGAGCGTCAGACCGAGGAGTTGCTGGCGGCCTACGCGCCCTACCTGGCGCTGCAGGTAGCGGACACGCTGGACGGCTGGGTGCTGCTCACCGCGTCGCGCGCTGCGGCAGCCCGGTGACGCGCGGTCGTCAGCCTGTGCTTGCCTAGAATGCGGGCACCATGAGCCTGATCACGCGTTGCCCGGCCTGCGCCACCATGTTCAAGCTGGTGCCGGACCAGTTGCGCATCTCGGCAGGCTGGGTGCGCTGCGGGCAATGCGGCGTGGTGTTCGATGCGTCGGCGCAGATGCTCAGCTACGCCGAGGCTGCAGCGGTGGAGGCCGAGGCCGCGCAGCGGCGGTCGGCCCCGGTGGCAACTCCGTCGCCGACCGTGGCTCCGTCGCCAGCGTCAGCGTCATGGCCTGTGGTCCCCGCGACCACCAACGCGCCGACGGGCGCCACCTCGTCGCCGGAGCCGGTTGCACCGCCATTGCCGCAACCCAGGATCGAACCCCCTGCGCCTGCGCCTGTGCCCGCGCCGGCGAGGGCTCCCGAACCGGTCGCACCACCCGCACCGCTGCCCCAGCCCGCTACGAAACCCGTGGAAGCCGTTACCGACACGGGCGATTCGGTGCCGCCCGCGCGAGCGGCCGACCAGCCCTCGGTGACGGCGGACGAGATCGCGCGCTGGCGCGCCGAACGTACCGTGCCGGGTTCGCCGGAGGCTGGCGCCCAGCCTGTGAACAGGGCGGTGTTCGACGACGAGCCCGCTGAAATCCACGAAGTCGACCTGTACCTCAGCAGCCTGGACGACGGTGCGCGCGACCAGGCGGAAGACGGTGTGATGGACGAAGCGATGCTGGGCGCGTCGCCTGCAGAAGCGGCAGCCGAGGCCGACCTGGCCGACCGTGCCCTGGCCGACGCGTCCTTCGTGCGCCAGGCGCGGCGGCGCGCTTTCTGGCGTTCGGCGCCGGTACGTGTCGGGTTGTGGCTCGTGCTGCTGGCGTTGCTGGCGGGCCTTGCGCTGCAGTTCGCCCTGGGCCGGCGCGAATGGCTGGCCGCGGCGTACCCGGCCACGGAGCCGGCACTGCAGCAACTGTGTCGCCTCACTGGCTGCGAGGTCGGCCCGTACCGCCACCTGGATGGCATGGTGGTGGAAAGCTCCAGCTTCGCGCGGGTCACGGGCAACGTCTATCAGCTCAACATCACGCTGCGCAACAAGGCTGTGCTGCGCGTGGCCACCCCCTCGTTCGAGCTGACGCTGACCGATGCGCAGGACCAGCCCTTGCTGCGCCGGGTGATCTCGCCGACGGAACTGGGTGCGCCGGCGACCGTGGCCGCGGGTGGCGAGTTCGCCGGCACGGCACGCCTGACGCTCGGTGAACTGCCGGCAAACGCCGCCGTCATAGGCTACCGCGTTCTTGCTTTCTATCCCTGACTTTCGACCTGATTCATGGCTACCCTCATCTGCGGCTCGCTGGCCTTCGACACCATCATGGACTTCGAGGGGCGGTTTGCCGACCAGATCCTCGCGGAGCAACTGCACATCCTGAACGTGTCGTTTCTGGTGCCCACGCTGCGGCGCGATTTCGGCGGCTGCGCGGGCAACATCGCCTACGCCATGAAGCAGCTCGGCGGCGAGCCGCTGCCCATGGCCACCGTCGGCACCGACGCCCAGGGCTACCTGGACCGGCTGCGCGCCCTTGGTATCAGTACCGAGTTCGTTCGCTCGCTCGACGACGCCTACACGGCGCAGGCCATGATCATGACGGACCGCGACAACAACCAGATCACGGCCTTCCACCCCGGCGCCATGTCCGCGGCGCACCTGAACGCGGTGCCGGGGCGGCCCGACATCCGGCTGGGCATCATCTCGCCGGACGGGCGAGAGGCCATGCTGCAGCACGCGCAGCAGTTCCATGGCGCCGGCGTTCCGTTCGTGTTCGACCCGGGGCAGGGCCTGCCCATGTTCAGTGGCGAGGAGTTGCGCCACTTTGTCGAACTGGCCAGCTGGATCGCGGTGAACGACTACGAAGGTCGCATGTTGAGCGAGCGCACCGGCTGGTCGCTGGCGGAGCTGTCGCAACGCGTGCGTGGCCTGGTGGTGACGCTGGGCGCGGCTGGCTGCGACCTCTGGGAACAAGGTCAGTCCACCCATGTTGCGGGCGTGCAGGCCGCGGAGGTTGTTGATCCCACTGGATGCGGCGACGCCTGGCGCGGCGCCCTGCTATACGGTCTGGAGCAGGGCTGGTCGCTGGCCCGGTGCGCCGAGTTGGGCAACCGGCTGGGAGCGCTCAAGGTGGCGGCGCGTGGGCCGCAGAACTATGTCTGGCGTGGGGATGGGTTGACGGCCTGACAGGCCGGCTTCGGCGCTTCGCTCCGCACGTTTTCGCGCTGTAAGAAAGACAAAAGCCCGGCGCGCAAGCGCCGGGCTTTGAGGGGCCATCAAGCTCAGGGCTTGGCGGCGGTCGGGAACGGCCAGGCTGCTTGCGGGTTCAGCGTGGTCTGGACCGTGGGGGCCTTCTTCGCAGCCGGCTTCTTGGCAGCGGGCTTTTTGGGGGCAGGCTTTTTGGCGGGCGCTTTTTTCGCAGCCGCTTTCTTGGCCGGGGCCTTTTTCGCCGGGGCTTTCTTGGCAGCGGCTTTTTTCGCCGGCGCCTTCTTGGCAGCGACCTTCTTCACCGCGGCTTTCTTGGCCGGGGCTTTCTTGGCCGGCGCCTTCTTGGCGGCAACCTTCTTCACTGCGGCTTTCTTGGCCGGTGCCTTCTTGGCGGCGACTTTCTTCACCACGGCCTTCTTGGCCGGAGCTTTCTTCGCAGCAGCCTTCTTGGCCGGAGCTTTCTTTGCAGCAGCCTTCTTGGCCGGAGCTTTCTTTGCAGCGGCCTTCTTCGCGGCCGGTTTCTTCGCAGTTGCCATGTTTTTCTCCTTGATCAAGTTGAACGATCAACAGCAGGAAACGCTTAAGCCTTCTTAGTGAAAGCCAAGCGATTCATGGCGATGGATGCAGTTCCATCGCCATGAACGGGGGCGCAGCCGCGATCACCCTTGCGGGTGGCATAGCGGGCTGCCAAAACCGGTGCACCGAAGAAGGTTGCCTTCAGTCCCAGGACAGTGCTCCTCCCGACTGATACTCGATCACCCGGGTTTCGAAGAAATTGCGTTCTTTTTTCAGGTCGATCATTTCGCTCATCCACGGGAAGGGGTTTTCCTCGTTCGGATAGAGCGCTTCCAGGCCGATCTGTACCGCACGCCGGTTGGCGATGTAGCGCAGATAGCCCTTGAACATGGAGGCATTGAGGCCCAGCACGCCGCGGGGCATGGTGTCTTCCGCGTAGCGGTATTCGAGCTCAACAGCGTGCTCGAACAGCGCCCGGATCTCGGAACGAAAAGATTCGGTCCACAGGCCGGGATTTTCCAGCTTGATCTGGTTGATCAGGTCAATGCCGAAGTTGCAGTGCATCGACTCGTCGCGCAGGATGTACTGGTACTGCTCTGCGGCGCCGGTCATCTTGTTCTGGCGACCCAGCGCCAGGATCTGGGTAAAGCCCACGTAGAAGAACAGCCCTTCCATCAGGCAGGCAAAAACGATCAGGCTCTTGAGCAGAGTCTGGTCGGCTTCGGGCGTGCCGGTGCGGAAGTTGGGATCCATGATCGCGTCGATGAACGGGATCAGGAATTCGTCCTTGTCGCGGATGGACGCGACCTCATGGTAGGCGTTGAAGATCTCCGATTCGTCCAGGCCCAGCGATTCGACGATGTACTGGTAGGCGTGGGTGTGGATCGCTTCCTCGAAGGCCTGGCGCAGCAGGAACTGGCGGCACTCCGGCGCAGTGATGTGGCGGTAGGTGCCCAGCACGATGTTGTTGGCGGCCAGCGAGTCGGCGGTGACGAAGAAGCCCAGGTTGCGCTTGATGATGCGGCGCTCGTCTTCGCTCAGGCCACCTTGCGATTTCCAGAGCGCGATGTCGCGGTTCATGTTGACTTCCTGCGGCATCCAGTGGTTGGCGCAGGTTGCCAGGTACTTTTCCCAGGCCCACTTGTACTTGAAAGGCACCAGCTGGTTGACGTCGGTCTGGCCGTTGATGATGCGCTTGTCGGCCGCGTTCACGCGGCGCTGGGATGCGGAGGCTGCTCCGCCGCGCGTGGCAGGCTGAGGCACGGCGCTCGGGGTCAACGGCACTTCGGCCAGCCGCGGCGTACGCGCAGCCAGCGCATCCTCATGCCAATCGGCAGCTTGCGGATGAACAGCTTCAACGGCGCGCGTGCCGGGCAGCGAACGCGGCGCAGAAGTCAGTTCATCGTTCCAGTTCAACATAGACATGTCCAATGCTCCAATTATGGGAGCAACGCAGCCACTTGAAAAGTACTTGGCTGCGCTGCGCTATGGAATTTGTTGTATGGCGGCATCGTCTGGCGCCGGTGAAGCGCCAGACGGCGTGCTTCATTGGCAGGCTTCGCAACCGGGATCGTCGATGGCGCAGAACTTGATATCCGATGCAGGTGCATCCTGCACGGCATGCTCGGCGCCGCTGGCGTGCGCAGCGTCTGTTCGACCGCTCATCGCGCTGACGGCGTTGAGCTTGCCGGATTGCACTGTGGACTTCTCGGCGTGCGTCGCACTGGTGGTGCGCAGGTAGTAGGTGGTCTTCAGGCCGCGTTGCCACGCGAGCTTGTAGGTGTCGTCCAGCTTCTTGCCCGAGGCGCCGGCCATGTAGATGTTCAGGCTCTGCGCCTGGTCGATCCACTTCTGCCGCCGCGCGGCGGCCTCCACCAGCCAGCGGGGTTCGATCTCGAACGCGGTGGCGTAGAGCGCCTTGATGTCGGCGGGAATGCGGTCGATCGGGCGCAGTGAACCGTCAAAGTGCTTGAGGTCCATCACCATCACGTCGTCCCACAGGCCCTGCCGCTTGAGGTCGCGGACCAGGTAGTGGTTGACGATGGTGAACTCGCCCGAGAGATTGCTCTTGACCGACAAGTTGCCGAAGCAGGGCTCGATGGAGGCGTCCACACCGATGATGTTGGAGATGGTCGCCGTCGGGGCGATGGCCACGCAGTTGGAATTGCGCATCCCGTCCCGGGCGATCTTGCCGCGCAGCGCGTCCCAGTCCAGGGTGGAAGATCGGTCCACATCGACATAGCCGCCGCGCGCCTGCTCCAGCAAGCCCAGCGTGTCGAGCGGCAGAATGCCCTGATCCCACAGCGAACCCTGGTAGCTGCTGTAGCGCCCGCGCTCGGCCGCCAGGTCGCTGGATGCCCAGTAGGCGTGATAGCAGACTGCTTCCATCGACCGGTCGGCGAAGGCCACGGCCTCTTCGCTGCCATAGGGCAGACCCATCTCGTACAGCGCGTCCTGGAAACCCATGATGCCAAGGCCCACCGGACGGTGGCGCAGGTTGGAGTCACGTGCCTTCTTGACCGCGTAGTAGTTGATGTCGATCACGTTGTCGAGCATGCGCATGGCGGTCTGTACCGTGCGCTGCAGCTTGTCGTGGTCGACTTCCTTGCCGGCGGGGCCTTCCTTGAGGTGTTGCAGCAGGTTGACGGAACCCAGGTTGCACACCGCGGTTTCGCTGTCGCTGGTGTTCAGGGTGATCTCGGTGCAGAGGTTGGAGCTGTGCACCACGCCGGCATGTTGCTGGGGCGAGCGCAGGTTGCAGGCGTCCTTGAACGTGATCCAGGGATGGCCGGTCTCGAACAGCATCGAGAGCATCTTGCGCCAGAGGTCGACCGCGGCGACGGTCTTGCACGGCTGGATTTTGCCGCGGCGGGCGAGCTCCTCGTAGGCCGTGTAGGCCTGCTCGAACTCGGTGCCGAACTTGTCGTGCAGATCCGGTACCTCAGAAGGGGAGAACAACGTCCATTCACCCTGCTCCATGACGCGGCGCATGAACAGGTCCGGGATCCAGTTGGCCGTGTTCATGTCGTGCGTGCGGCGGCGGTCGTCGCCGGTGTTCTTGCGCAGCTCCAGGAACTCCTCGATGTCCAGGTGCCAGGTTTCCAGGTAGGTGCAGACGGCACCCTTGCGCTTGCCGCCCTGGTTGACGGCCACCGCGGTGTCGTTGACCACCTTCAGGAAGGGCACCACGCCCTGCGATTCGCCATTCGTACCCTTGATGTGGCTGCCCAGGGCGCGCACGCGGGTCCAGTCGTTGCCCAGGCCACCTGCGAACTTGGACAGCAGGGCGTTTTCCTTGATGGACTCGTAGATGCCGTCCAGGTCGTCCGGCACCGTGGTCAGATAACAGCTGGAGAGCTGCGAGCGCAAGGTGCCGCTGTTGAACAACGTCGGCGTGGAACTCATGAAGTTGAAACTCGACAGCACTTCATAGAACTCGATGGCGCGCGCCTCGCGGTCGATCTCATTCAGGGCCAGGCCCATGGCGACGCGCATGAAGAAAGCCTGCGGGAGCTCGATGCGCGTCTTGCGCACGTGCAGGAAGTAGCGGTCGTACAGCGTCTGCAAGCCGAGGTAGTCGAACTTCAGGTCGCGTTCGGGCTTGAGCGCAGCACCGAGGCGGGCCAGGTCGAACTCGGCCAGTTTCGGGTCCAGAAGCTCGTGCTGGATGCCGGTGCGGATGAACACCGGGAAGTAGCCGGCGTAGCGCTCACCCAGCTGCGCAAGCGTCACGCGCGCGCCCAATACCTCCTTGGCGATGGTCTGCAGGAGCAGCCGGGCGGTCACGAAGGTGTAGTCCGGCTCTTTTTCGATCAGCGTACGGGCCGAGAGGATCGCGGCTTTGTCCACTTCTTCGATCGGCACACCGTCGTACAGGTTGCGCAGGGTCTCGGCCACGATCGGAGCGGGCGACACCTCAGTGGACAGACCGGCACAGGCGGCTTCGATCACCTGGGTCAGGGCATTCACATCCAGAGGCACGCGCTCGCCGCCGTCCACCGCATGGATGACTTGAGCTGGCGCCGCATGCATGGCGCTGCTTTTCTGCTGTGCCCGCTCTTGGGCACGCCGCTCCCGGTACAGCACGTAAGCGCGGGCCACTTCGTGGTGGCCACCGCGCATCAGGCCGAGCTCCACCTGATCCTGCACGTCCTCGATATGGAAGGTCCCGCCCCCCGGCCGCGACCGCATCAAGGCGCGCGTGACCGCGTCGGTCAGATTCTCGACCACCTCACGGACGCTCGCGGACGCCGCGCCTTGCGTGCCATGCACGGCCAGAAACGCCTTCATCATGGCCACGGCGATCTTGTTGGGCTCGAATGACACCACTGCGCCATTCCGTCGAATGATCTGGTAACCCACCGTCGCTGGCTGACGTGGGTTGGTGCCGACCGCATGGGGATCGTCGCTGGAGCGCAGGGCGGAAGAGCGCTGCGCGGTGGCAGCAGACGTGGTGCTGGAGCTTTGCATGAATTCCTCTCGGTAAGCTGTTGTCGTGCCTCGCTCTGGCGCTGGAGCGGGTGTCCTGTCGTTCTTTTTGGGCTGCAGTCTGATGCTGCTGGGCACACTATATATAGTGTGTTTGGCGCTGACAAGGCACTATCTGTAGTGTTTGCCCCAAACCAGCGCTTTTTTTGCTTCGGCGCTGAACCCGGCGCTGAAGGGGGCTCCAGGGCTTTGCAGGAGAGGGATGCGAGGCGTCAGGGGGGCGTGCCCGCGGACTGGCGTCAGGCCTGTTGGCCCGGCGGAAACATGCCGGCGGGCCAGCTCAGCAACCGTTGCAGCAGCGCCCAGTCGAAGCCGGGGCCGGGGTCGTGCTTGCGATCGGGCGCAATGTGCTCGTGCCCCGCTAGGGCTCGGATGGGGTCGCGCGCAGCGATCGCCGCGCACAGGCTGGTCAGCGTCTCATATTGGGGGGGATCGAAGAGTCCCCCTTCGATGCCCTCGAGCTCGATGCCGACCGAGAAATCATTGCAGTTGCTGCGCCCCAGATAGTGCGAGGCCCCCGCATGCCAGGCGCGGTCGTCTGCACTCACGTACTGCCACAGGGCACCATCGCGACGGATTAGCCAATGGGCCGAAACTTCCGCACCCCGGATTTCCTGGAAATAGGGATGGGCATTCCAGTCGAGGCGGTTGGTGAAAAGCTGATGCACTTCGTCGCCGCCATACTGGCCGGGGGGCAGGCTGATCGAATGCAGCACGATGAGTTCCACCTGCGTGCGTGGCGGGCGCGGCCCGAAGTTGGGCGAAGGCAGCCGCCGAGCGTGGCGATACCAGCCGTTGTCCCAGAGGGTGGGCGGCAGGTCAGCCGCCATCGTCGTCATCGTCGGTCGTATTGGAGGGATCGGTGATGCCCAGACGCGACATGCGGTAGCGGATCTGGCGCAGGTTGAGCCCCAACTTGGCGGCTGCGGCCGTGCGGTTGAATCCGGTTTCCTCGAGCGCGCGAATCAGGATCTGCTTCTCCTGGGCCGCCAGCCAGGCCTCGAGGTCCGATGGGATTGGCATCTCCTCAACCACTGACGCACCGGCGGTGTGCGATGGCCCCGCAGGCATGGCGGGGGCTGGGGCTTTCAGCGAGCCGTGATCCAGCGACGGAGCGGCTGGCAGGCTGGTGGGTTCGGGTGCGGCGTCGTCGATGCCGGCTTCTCGCACGTCACCCAGCGCCACCGCGCGATGAAGCACGTTTTCCAACTCGCGCACGTTGCCTTCAAGGGGCAATTGGCTGACGGATTCGAGTTGGGCGGCAGACAAACGATAGCCCTTGGCACCCGATTCCCTGGCGATCCGCGCCAGCAGGGCTTCACAGAGCTGCGGCAGGTCTTCCCGGCGATGCCGCAGGGGCGGAACCGCGATCTCGATCACGTTGAGCCGGTAGAACAGATCCTGCCGGAAGCGACCTGCATGCACTTCGGCGCCCAGATCCCTGTGGGTGGCACTCACGATGCGTGCATCCACGGGCTCTTCCAGCGTCGCTCCCAGGGGGCGCACCTTGCGCTCCTGGATGGCGCGAAGCAGCTTGGCCTGCATCGCCAGGGGCAGGTCGCCGATCTCGTCCAGAAACAGGGTCCCGCCGGAGGCCGCCTGGAAGAAGCCTGGCCGATCCTGCGCAGCCCCGGTGTAGGAGCCCTTGAGCGCGCCGAAGAATTCGGCTTCCAGCAGATTCTCCGGAATCGCGCCGCAGTTGACGGGCACGAACGGCCCGTCGCCGCGATGGCTGCAGGCGTGGATGGCCCGCGCCACCAGCTCCTTGCCAGTGCCGGACTCACCGTGCACCAGCACCGGCGCCATGCTGCTGGCCACCTTGGCCACGCTTTGCTTCACGCGCTGCATGGGCGGCGAATCGCCGACAAGCCGCGACAGAGCGGCACTGCCTGCTTCGCGGGTCGAACCCGGCCCATTGCCGTCGGGGCGCTCCAACGCCTGGGCTTTTGCCGGCGTTGCCTCTGCCGGTCCGGCGTTGTCGGACGCCGCGGGCCACGCCGGGCCGGCCTGGCCATGCAGGGCCGAGGCGACGACGTTGCGGAACTGTTTCAGATCAACCGGCTTGGTGAGGTAGTCGAAGGCCCCGGCCTTGAGTGCCTGCACGGCGTTTTCCGCCGAGCCGTAGGCGGTGATCATGATGCAGCGCTCCGGGCGCTGGTCACTCGCCAGTTCGCGAAGCAATGCCAGCCCTTCGCCGTCGGGCAGGCGCATGTCGGTGATCAGCAGGTCGTAGCGGTTGCCCGCCAGGAATTCGCGGGCCTCGGCCAGCGAGCCGGCCGTCTGCACCTCGTAGCCTTCGCGCAGCAAGGTCAGCTCGTACAGCGTGCGCAGATCGGGTTCGTCGTCGACAACCAGCAGCCGCGGTGTATCGCTCTGCCCTGGGCTCTGGAGGGATGCGCTCATTGGAAGTCCATCGCGTCAAGCGGCAACATCGAGTCGGAAGCACGCGGGCGCTGGAAGCTGAGAAAGAACTCGTTGCCATCCACCAGCACATCGCCCTGGGCACGCTGCGTACGCTCGTAGGCGATCTCTGCGCCGTGTCGCTCGCAGAGTTCCCGGCAGATGAACAGGCCCAGGCCGCTGGAGCGGCTTTCAGACGAGAAGAACGGTTCGAAAAGATGGCGTCGCACGCTGGGTTCCATGGCCGGGCCGTCGCTCCAGACCATCAGCATGACGGGCCCGTAGTCCACCGCGTGGGTGGTCACCTGGATCGCGCCTTCCCGCTGGCTGGCGTAACGGGCCGCATTGTCCAGCAGGTTGACCAGCACCCGCCGCAGGTGCTCGGTGCTGAAGTAGACCTCGGTCTCGGGTGCGTTCCAGCTCAGGCGGACGCGCGCGCCCGCACCGTGCTGGCCCACCCAGTCGGCGCACAGGGCGGCGGCCTGGGCATCGAGTTCGACCTCATCGCGCTCGGCCGCGCTTTCGCCGGACTGCTCCACCCGCACCACGTCGAGCACGTCGTCCACGATGTGGCCCAGGCGTTCCGCGTTCTGTCGCACCATGCTGGCCAGCCGCTGGTGCACCGGCTGCTGCAGGTCTTCGGCCAGCAGGGCGTTGGCCTGGCTGATGGCAGCCA
>Ga0209607_1000697_pt1 | contig 29481 bp, 24 predicted proteins | sample AD_UKC117_MetaG_FD_184413 | JGI IMG/M metagenome (GOLD analysis project Ga0209607, IMG submission 184413) | Active sludge microbial communities of municipal wastewater-treating anaerobic digesters from Hong Kong - AD_UKC117_MetaG (SPAdes)... | ecosystem: Engineered > Bioreactor > Anaerobic >... | reverse complement strand
GGGGGCGCAATCTGCCATGAAGCCCCTATGTTGTATGAACGCATCCCATCTCAACTGCATGATAAACGGAAATTTAGCGTAGGGAGGTTATGCTCATAGTCTTGTTTTGATTAATTCAGCAGCTTGTAATGGCGTGATATTGCTTACATCAATTTTTACTGTATCTAACAAATTGTAATTGTTTATCCGAGCAACGCTTCTTTCAATAACGTCTGCCGTCCTTATCCCGCAGTTAATATCCAACTCTATTCTTTTTACTAAGGAATGCTTATCTGCAATTAGAGAGAACGATTTTATCAAACAATCGTTCGTATCAAGTGAGGATAAAATGGAGTCAATGATACCTTGTTCGTGCATTACCCAGCAAAAAATAATGTATTCATATTGAGAACACTTTAAAAATTGGTTTAGCTGAAAGCAAATATTTTTCATAACCATAGTTTTAGTTTCTTGATTAACAACAAAAGGCTGCATATCCCAACACCAATCTCCATCGAGAAAAACATTGCGAGGCAAGATTTTTTGCAGTTCCCTACAAGTAGTTGTTTTACCAACACCCATTGTGCCGCTTATCATAATTAATGTTTTCAATTATTACACCTCGCAAAACATAAATAATCTCATCTTCAACCTCCGATTTATCGGGCTGATTATACCACGCCCAACGCCCATCCCGCAACCACAATATGCTATGCGCCAAACCGACCCTTCTTTGTTTTATTGTTCATATATTGACTGAATTTATAAAGGTTAGCGGGCTATGGCACTTGCGCCTGATTAAGTGTCCGTGGTATACTGGGCTTAGACAAATCGCGGCGAACGGAGGTATAGTCCATGCCATTTTTCATAACTCACGGCGATATTACCAAGGTTGAGACTGACGCCATAGTCAACGCGGCCAATACCAAGCTCTCATACGGCGGCGGCGTTTGCGGCTCGATATTCCGTGCGGCGGGCGTGGACGAGATGACCTCCGCCTGCGCCGCATTCGGCGGCTGCGCCACGGGTTCCGCCGTCATTACACCCGCGTTCAATCTGCCCGCAAAGTATGTAATTCACACGCCCGGCCCGCGCTGGAGCGGGTCTGAACGTGACAAGGAGCTGCTGACCTCCTGCTATATCAACGCGATGCGCCTTGCTACACAGCACAAGCTAAGCTCCATCGCCTTCCCTCTTATATCCTCCGGCATATACGGCTGTCCGCCCGATGTTGCCCTGAGCACGGCGGTTTGCGCAATACGCGACTATCTTCTACACAACGAGCTGTCCGTCTGTCTTGTGTTCTATGACAAGGCTGAATTCATGCTCCCCAAGGGGTTGAAGGGCGAACTGTCGGAGTTGTTGCGCCCCAAAGAACCCGCAAGGCTCTCGGCGTTAAGGTACGCCGAACGTCCCAAGCCTCAGCCTTGGAAGGCGGATTCGCGGCCCGTCGATGAGAACGCTCCCCCGCCCTTTGATGACGCGGACGTCTGCTTCATGATGTCCATGCCGTGCGGCGTGGAGTCGGATATGGAGCTTGATAACATGCTAATGCGCAGAGCCGAAAGCTTTTCCGGTATGCTGTTTCGCCTTATCGACGCTCGCGGCATGAGCGATCCCGACGTCTACAAGCGCGCCAACATCGACCGCAGAGTCTTTTCACGCATACGCTGCGATCCCAACTACTGTCCGAGCAAGAACACCGCCCTTGCCCTGTGCGTCGCGTTGGAGCTTGACTTGGACAGAAGCTGCGACCTTTTGAGACGGGCAGGCTACGCGCTCTCACCCTCAAACAAGTTTGACATCATTGTAAGCTACTTTTTGGAGCGGGGCAGATACGACATCTTCGAGATAAACGAAGCTCTGTTCGACCGCGACCTAAGTCAGCTTGGAGCGTAACAGCCGCAATTGCATACATAAGCGGAGCGGCCAAGCATGGCCGCTCCGTGTCGTATGTGCTTCTATTTGATTTTTACGGGTTAGTCCAATCGCCCGGAAGCTCAATTTCCGTGGAGCCGGAAGGATCCGCGGTGACAATATTGCCGCCGTCCTTGACCTCATACCAGCAATAGGTGTTCGAGTAGGTTCCCGGCCGCGTTACGGTGTGTTCTATCGGAATATAGCCGGAATTGACGCCGTAGCTGATGTTGTTGGCCCAAAGCTTAACGCTGCCATTCGCAACAGTCATGTCATAAGTGCCTATCCAAAGCGACATATCGGAGTCGTTGATATGTGCGCAATACCACTGGGTGTAAACCCCTTTTCCCGTGGTCACGGTAACGTCATTTGAGTTTCCGGTCGCGGATTGCCCGTTGTCGTCTCTGGTCTGGACACAGACGCAGCGATAGGTGTAGGTTGCATTCTCGCCGGAAAACTTGAACGTCTGGCTGTACGCCGCGTTTGTCGCTCCCTCAACCGCCGTGAACTCGCTCGAGTTCGGCTCCTTTAGATACCACTGATAGCTTATGGTATAGCTTGTGGTTGAAGGCATGGAGTACGGCATGTCGGTCTCCAGGTAAATCGGATCTATGATGGGAGCCACGCTGGCGCTGAGCGTCAGCTTGTCGCCGTAGTTGGCGGTTACCGAGGAAGCGCCTGAACCATAGTTTACATACGCCACTGCCGTTACAGCTGTGGAAACAGCGGCCTGCGGCGTCTTTGTGAACTGTATGCTCTCGATTGTGACGTCGGCGTTGGGCATGGTAAAGGATACTATCTTATCGTTGCATCCCTTGGCCGTGAAGCCGGAGTCCGTTGCCGCGGTGACCGTAAACTGCGTCGCTTGATTCGTTGTGGGGTTTGTATAGCTCAGGGTCATGCCGCTAAGCTCGTATGTATAGCCGTTGTAATAGTGCTTCAACTTGATGTACACCGTCTCCCCCGCCCAAATGTTTGCGCCTGATATGGTGTTGGCGGGCAGATACTGCTGTGTCGCTGTATTGTTGGCGCACTTATGGAACGTCTGAATGATGCTGTCATAGTCGGTTCCCGACTTTGTGAACAAATGCCTGTAATAGTTGGCGTAAATCGTAAAGTTGGCGGATGACGCCGTCAATGAAATACTGCTGCTGTAAGCGGAGGTGTCATCGGGGTCAAAGTACGCGTCCTTAGTCCACCTAAAGAAGTCCGCGTCGGCGTTCGCAAGCTTGCTCATATCGAACGAGCAGACTTCCTCACTCGGATGCAGGCCTGAGCTCATGGTGTATTCCTTCACGACATAGACGGGGTTGGCTCCCGTATATCCGCCGTCGGCGTCCACAGCGGTGACCTCGCAAAGATTCACCGGCCTAAGCCCGTCGAAGTTGGCGTGTGCGACGTCCCCCGACGTCTCAAGCGACAAGGTATACGAATTGCAGGCGAGCCAGCGTGTATACGCGGTACCGTTTATGGTCTGCTCCACCTTAAAGCGATAGGAGCCTTGGCCGTTATACGTGCTTTGCATCTCCGTTACGTCCGCGGCCTTGTTCGCGTTTGTCACCGTTGTCCACTGCACCGCACCGGTAGAGGCGACTATCATGAGGCTGAGGTATGATCCCGATGCTAAGTCAGGATGCTTAAGCTCCAAATGACCGCATTCTCCGCCCGCTATGCCGCCCGTAGCGTGAAGCATAAAGAGATATGGCTGGCTGGTACCATCGGCGGAAGCAATGGCGGAGCAGCGCACTACGTCATACTCCGACCCATCATAATAGTCGATGCTGGTGAACCAGTGATAGCTGTTGTCTGTCCTAAACGTGTTGTTCGTCGTACCTACCCTTGAGGGTATGTTGCCGCTCTTAGTGCGAAGCGCCATATATTCTGAAATGGACTATATAAAACACGGCACAAACCCTTGATATTACTGGGTTTATACCGTGTTTGACTTCCGTTGTGTCGCTTGTTTGTCGCTTAAATCTGCTAAACGATACTTAAAGATACTCATTGAAACGCAAAAATATTTTACTTAGAGGGATTGCGTTTTGCTTGAGATTGCATTATAATATCAAATGTATTGTTGTACGCTTTTTGCGTATGCGCAATAATACCTGTTTAGCAATAAATCACTCTGTAAGGAGAATTTCATAATGAAACGTGCGGATATTATTACAACCGTAGGTAGGGACTTCCTAACCGATAATATAGAAAACGGTGAATTCAGTTATGAAAAAGCCCTCAAAGAGATAGGCAAAGACTATCTTTCTTTTCTTGCTTCGGATGCTTCACGCCGATACAAAAACTTAGACTTGCGCTTTGCAAACGATAGAGTAACTGTGCTTATTGAAACAAAGACGAAACTTGTCAAGGGCAATGCCGCAAAGGACATTGAGCAGTTACAACAGTATGTTACCTATGAAAAACAACTAACGGCTAATAAAGTTGTTGCTATCTTGGCAGCAACTCAAACCGATGAAATTCGTGTATGGCTTGACGACAGCGGCGTTATTGACGACGAACACGAAAATAAGAGCGAACGTGTTATCCGTCCCTTTACAGACTATGTAGATGTGTTTTTCGGCGCAAAGAATGACAAAAGGACTATTGTTGAAAACACCTACGCACTTAACGAATTACTCCACGGCTACGGAATAAACGAAAAAATCCGTAGTCAGTTTGTTGGTACTTGTCTTTTAGCATTAAAAAACGGCTTAAAATATGAGGGATTAAGCACGAAACAAATTCGCGCAGGTATAGAGGAAATTCTAAATGCCCTGCTTGATAAAGCGAAAGACTTAAATAAAGCCGCTAAATTGGTAATTTTGAAAAGCAAAGTTATTGATTCACAAGATGTTACCGACTTAACAAAGGAACAATTTTCGCACGTTTTGCAGGAAATAAAAGATAAAATTCTACCGTTTATTAACGATAGGACTACAAAGGGGCAAGATTTATTAAACCTGTTCTTTACGACGTTTAATAAATACGTTGGTAAAGCAGATAAAAATCAAGCTTTTACGCCAGACCACATAGTTCATTTTATGTGTAAGGTCGTCGGTGTTAATCGTAACTCCGTTATATTAGACCCTTGCTGCGGTAGTGGGGCTTTCTTAGTCCGCGCTATGACAGAAGCGTTAGCGGACTGCGATACAGAGGACGAAAGAGAACGCGTTAGGAAGAAACAGATTTATGGCATTGAATATGAGGAAACGGCTTTCGGACTTGCCACAACGAATATGTTAATACATAGCGATGGCAATTCTAATATTGTTCAAGGAAGCTGTTTTAAGGCTGATAACTATATTGACGCGGGGGTAAATGTTGTATTGATGAACCCTCCTTATAACGCACAAAGAAAGCATAGTAACCCCGACTATGTAAAGACTTGGAATAGTAAAGTTAAAGAAGACCCGTCAAAAGGCTTTCATTACGTTTATGAAATTGCCGAAAAGGTCAAAACCGGCCGGCTTGCTGTCCTGTTGCCCATGCAATGCGCTATTGGTACAGGCGCGGATATAAAGCTATTCAAAGCAAAAATGCTTGAAAAACATACCCTTGACGCGGTTTTCTCGTTCCCGCCTGATGTGTTTCACCCCGGCGCAAGTGCTAATGCCTGCTGTATGGTTTTCAATCTTGGAACAAGGCACGAAAACGCCCCTATTGATAAAACCTTTTTTGGGTATTTTAGGGACGACGGATTTGTAAAGAGAAAAAACCTTGGCAGGATAGAAAAGACAGATGATAAAGGTTTAGGAGTTTGGGCTAATATTGAAGCAAATTGGCTTGAATTATATCGTGGTAGAAAAACAGAAACAGGACTTTCCATATGCCGTAAAGTTACTGCTAACGACGAATGGTTAGCAGAAGCGTATATGAGTACAAATTACGCCACTTTGACACAAGGCGATTTTGAAAAGGTCATAAAAGACTATTTAGCCTATGTCTTGAAAAACGGTGAGCAATTATGAAAATAAAAGATTTGTTTGTGCCGTTGCAAGGGAACGGGTTAGAGTTAATAAACCTTGATATTTCGGAAAAATCGGATATTAACTTCGTTTCCCGTACAGCACAGAATAATGGTGTTGTTGCACAAGTGGAAAAAGTCGAAAGTCTAATGCCGTTTGACGCGGGGTTAATTACTGTTGCCCTTGGCGGTAGCGTGTTATCGTCATTTGTTCAGACAAAGCCTTTTTACACAGCTTACCATATTATGGTGTTGAAACCTAAAAGAGAAATGAGTTTGTCCGAGAAACTCTTTTATTGTATGTGCATACAAGCAAACGCCTACCGATACAGTTATGGTCGTCAAGCTAATAAAACACTAAAAGACTTAGATTTACCCAATACTCTCCCTGCGTGGGTAAGTTCTGCGCCTGTTAATCCGGTTACTACAAATAATCTATCTGAAATCGCTCTTTCCTTTGATATTTCAAAATGGGATTATTTCCCCCTGTCCGGCAAGGGCGGTATTTTCAAAATAGAACCCTGTAAATGCTCAAACGCTGGACAATTACTTGAAGATGGAAATGACATTGATTATATAGGAGCAAAGAAAGACGATAACGGCGTTATGCGTCGCGTAAAAAGTAATAAGGAATTAACTACAAAGGGGAATTGCATTATATTTATATGCGACGGTCAAGGCTCGGTAGGTTACACAAACTATATTGAAAATGACTTTATAGGTTCGACAACGCTATCAGTTGGCAGAAACTCGCGGCTAAACCGTTATAATGCCTTGTTCTTAGTTGCTGTTTTAGACCGTGAAAGATATCGATATTCTTTCGGGCGCAAGTACAAAACAAATTTGTCAAAAGCAAAAGTATTACTACCCATAAAGGACAACGCGCCGGATTGGGACTATATGGAAAGCTATATCAAGTCTTTACCTTATGGCGACAGACTTTAAGGGGCGGTATTAAATTCCGTCCCTTTTCTACACCCTCCGCTTCGCATATAACATTAAATCCTGCTTGTACCCCTCGAACGTGTCAACGCGGGTAATATCATAGTCCATGCCGCGAAAGCGGATAATGTGCCGCGTTGTAATGTCGTCGCGCCAGTTTATCACGAATTGGACTTCCTCGGTCGCCTGAACGCTCATAGCCGCATAAACCTCTTTCCCGGATAATTGCCGGAAATACGCCCACATGGGCGGGGATATGGGGGTTAATGTTTCAATCGAATAACCGTCCGGGTCTTGTGTGTGCGCAACGGCTAAAATCTCGATTTTCTTATCTTTCAGCTTCATAACAATGCCCCTTTCGTTGCCCTCAATTCAATTTAGGGCTAAATTGCGTTTATGAATTCGTTGTAATGCTCATACAGTCCGACATAACAATCCAATAACGCCGCCGCTCCGTCAATTCGTTGGCGGGGCGATTGGTTTTTTATGGGTACTATGTTCCCGTTGCGGTCGGTCTGTATGCCCGTATTCGTCAAGCACCATTTCAAGATAGGGTTATTCTGGTAAACGACTTTATGCGCCTGCAAGTCCGCGCCTAACATTTGCCGCAGAGTATGCAGGCGTCGGCTATAACGTTGGCCTGATTGCCCGTGAAGCGTATGGACTTGACCGGGCAGTAGCGTATACACTTATGGCAGTTCTTGCAGTTGGATTTCTTGAACCTGATAAAATCGTTCATCTTCAAACCTCACATTACTCGGCTTTTGTATAAAGGGGCGCGGCGGGCTGTATCATCTCCATTCCGCTCTGTCGCCGCCTCTTATAGCTTTGCGCTTTCAGCGCAGACGTGCAAGAACGTTGTCGGTAAAGAAGCTGTCCACCGTCTCGGGCGACACGGAGAAATACTCCCCGTCCACCATGACGCTGACGCCTGTCTGACATCTGCCCATGCAGAAGGTTCCGGCAAGGTCAACCCTGTCCTTGAGGTCATTGGCGGCGATCAGGCTCTGAAGCCGCTCAACGACCTGGCGGGAGCCTTTGATGTGGCAGGAGCTGCCGATGCAAATAGTAACTTTCATATTGTCCTCCATCTTGTTTTGCTTGATTATATAGTCTATTTCTCGGTTGAACTATACCATTGAAGCAGGAACTTTCGCTGCGCGGGCGTTCCCTTTACGGACAATGCCGCCGCGACTATCGGCATCCACTTCTGTACATGCGCCTTGGGCATACCCGTGCGCACACAGAAAAGTTCCAAATACTCCTCGGCGTACTCCCTGTCGCCACGCTGAAGAAACAGAAGATAGCTCCTTGCGCCGTCGGCGGCGGGATCGCCCTGCGTGGCGTGCGCCCAGTCTATGACCGTGGCCGTACCGTCAGTCTTGATAACCACGTTCGAAGGGTTGAAATCGCCGTGGCACACCGACTTGCCTTGGGGCATATCGTCAAGGCGCGTATGCAGCTCGTACCTTGTCACCGCGTCCAAGTCGCTTTTGCCTATCATGACGTCCAGCTTGTCCCGGAGGCGGTTCAGAAGCGGCGAACGGCGGCTGAAAACATCGGCCTGTATCTCGACTAACAGCTTTAGATACTCAGAGTGCCTGTCGGGATGTTCGTCCAGAAGCTGCTGCAAGGTCTTGCCTTGGGCGTACTCCCAACGTATCGCCCACCTGTCGTCCATGCGTGTGACCTCGATAATCCTCGGCACGGAAAGCCCCGTCTCCTCTATGCGCGCCTGGTTCAGCGCCTCGTTCAGGATGTCCGCCTTGGAATAATCCGAATCGAATACCTTCAGAACCGTGTCGCCGTCCCTGTATACGGTCTTGCCGGTTCTTACGGCTATGACCCTATCGGCATTGATGCTCATATGCTCCCTCCCTTTTCCTCTGTGCTGTGATGCTTTTATTCAAAAACCTTGAAGCGTACCCATGCAAGGTTCATCTAAACAGCCTGTCTCCCCTGTGACCGCTCCCTAAGGTGCTTGGACAGTATCGCAAGCGATGAAGCTAAGTTCTCGTTCTCCACCAGCACGCCCGAAGGCGCCTTTAGGAGCGTGGGCGCAAAGTTCCAAACGGCACGAATTCCGCATGATGTGAGCCTGTCACATATGCCCTGCGCCTCTAAAGCCGGTACGGTGATGATGGCAAGCGTTATGCCGCGCTCAAAGCACAGCTCGTCCAGTTCGGACAGCGGAAGCACGGGCTTGCCGTTGACGCTCGTCCCTATCAGGCTCTCGTCCCTGTCGAAGGCGGCGGCTATCTCTATGCCGTAATCGGAAAAGCCCTTGTACCCCAGAAGCGATTTGCCAAGGTTGCCCACGCCCACCAATATCGCGCTTGTGTGGTCTTTGCAGCCTAAGCAGTCCTCTATCTGCGCGATGAGCAGGCGAACATCGTAGCCCGTCTTGGGCTTTCCCGAACCGCTCACGGCGGCCAAGTCCTTGCGCACCTGCACGTCGTTCAGACCGTAATAGGACGCGATAACGGACGCGGAAACGTTCTGCCTCTCGTCCTTTACTGCGTTTAGGTAACGCAGATAGAGGGGCAGCCGCCTCAATGTCATTTCAGAAATAGCGCCGTTCACCGTTTCGCCTCCGTCGTCCTTTTTCTACATTATAGCACTGTCAGGAAATAAGTCAATACTTATCGATAAATATTTATCTATAAGATTTTATTGATTAAAAGCAAAAAAAACGCTCCCTCCAAGGTTAGCAAGCCTTGAAGGGAGCGTGAAAAAGCTGCGGGATTACAGAAGCTCGGCCGTAATCTCGGTTACGATGAGATCGCTGCCGTAGTGAATGGATATGCGGTAGCCGTCCTCTGTGTAGTGGTAGGATATTTTGGGTGTGCCGTTATAGCCTGTCTGAAGGAACAGGTACACGCCCTCGGTTTCAGGCGAGAACTCTAAGACCTCGTCTATGCTCATGCCGACTGTAATCCGCTCAAAGTCGGACGCTTGTTTGGCAAACGTGAGTTCCTCATGGTAGATGTAGGCTTCTTCCAAGGTGTAGTAGCCAACTATCCAAGTGTCCTTGGTATGATAAACCGCGTAATAGCCGTTGCCGTCCTTGCGCAGGCATTGTATGGGGTAATACTCGTCTAACTTCAAAAGGTTGTAGCTCTCGCCGAAAGCCGTAAGCAGGTCGTCCTTGGATGTTACCGTGGTGACAAGCTCGATGCAGCTTTTGCCATCGCAGGCCTTGGAGAGGTTTGAAAAGTAGGTTATGGATGAAACTGGCTTTGTGGGTCTGTCGGGCAGAGCCGAAACTTCGGTGGTCGCGGTCGCGGTGACGTCGGGGTTGACGGGTTCACCATCTCCCGTATCATTGCAGCCGAACACGGACAAGCACAGCGGCACAAGCAGTAACAACGCAAGTATCTTTCGCATGACTACCTCCAAACGATGGTTAACTATGTGTGTATTTTACCGCCTGCGTGGGTGGCTGTCAACGGCTTGCCGGACGATGTTACAAAAACAACTCATTCCGGCGTCATGGCGCCGCGCTGTCAGGCAAGAGGCTAACTTGTAGGAAATGCTTGCGGGGATAGGGGCGCTCCCCCGTGGGATAAGGGGTAACGCCGTTCCCCCTGCATTATCGGTGGTTGTCACGGGAGAGCGGCTCTTGACTTTGAAGCTTTTTTGGAAAATCCTTCGGCTTTGCAATAGGATGACACAGGGTTGGCGCAGCGCAACAGGAGGCGCGGCCCTCCCGAACAAGAGCCGCGCTATATAAGATCCCAATGTGATCTTTTGATATGCTGTTTCGTTTAGTCGTCGTCTCGCTTTCTGGATGAGAAGTCAGCGGCTATCGTCGCGCTCCAATCCTCGGATATGTGTCCGCTTTCGCGCATACAATGCACCGCGTCGGACAACGCGTCGTAGTTGAGGCGAGTGCCTCGCGAATCGGAGTGATAGCATGACGCTCTCTCTTTGTTTATGCCTATGCGCGAGGCGGCGGCAACCGCGTCGATATTCGCGCCCAAGAAGATAAACTCCCAGCCGTACTCCATCTTCTCGCGCTCTATCATCGTGCGAATCTGCTCGAAGCTGAATTCGCGGCTGGCGTTCTCGTAACCGTCGGTGATTATCACGAACACAACGTTAGCCGCCCTGTCATCCTCATTCGCCTTGCGCTGCACGTTGACCATCATGCGAATACTGCGCCCCACCGCGTCCAAAAGCGCGGTACAGCCCCTCACATAGTAGTCGTTTTGCGTGAGCGGAGCTATCTTCTCAACGTCCTTGCGCTCATGCAGCAGCTCGCATCTGTCGTCAAACAGCACCGTTGTGACAAGACAGCAGCCCTCTTGCTTTCTCTGCTTGTCCAAGAATGAGTTATAGCCGCCGATTGTGTCATCCTCCCTACCGCCCATGGAGCCTGACCTGTCCAGTATCATGACGAGTTGTGTTAAGTCCTTGTTCATCTTCGTTGCCTCCTTTATTCTGATGAACATATGATAGCTCTGTATTGCCTCCAAAAGGTCGCTTGCCAAGCGACATTTTCATATTCAGGCTCTCCCTTTGAACAGCCTGTGGTTTTCATACTACTCATCATCAAAATCGTCATCCAATATGCTGTCGTCAACGGAATCGAATAATTTGTCGAATTCATCACGCTGCGCGGGAAACAGCTTATCGTCCGACTCAAGCTTTGACATGATTTCTCCCTCGCTCATTTGCGCTATCCTAAAAACCATGTAGCCCAAGATCGACCGCATACACTCAGTCTGCATTTCTGTCGGCGCTATGTCCTTCCATTTGTCAAAATGCACCGAAGCGTCAAAGTATCCGTTTGTGTATGCCTGTAGCTCAATCTCCGTATGATACTTCTTCGATACGCAGACTCCGTGAATATAGCTTTGCATAAACAACGCCAACGGATCCCGTGACAAAATCGCTTCCGCCTCAGCCATGTCTCTGCTCCGCTTTGCAGACCTATACCTTGCTATGCTCTCAACTTCAGCTTGTTCTTGGCAGCTCTCCGCTTTCTCGTTCGTTTCCTCCGGCTTGCCATTGTGCTTGTCTTTTCTTTCGTCCATGTTCTTATCCTCCCTTTCATATGTGTTGGAGCAATTCTGCTCTCTATAGATAGCCCTTTACAAAGCCGTTTTTACAGTAAAGAAAATAATATATTATTTCTCAGCCCGTTTACGGCCTTAATTGCGCCCAAAACAGCGCGAAAAACCGCGGCGGTTGCCCGCTGCGGCTGTGATTGCTCTATGCTGTTAATGCTTTCCTACTCCTTGGGGGTATATGGGAAGGCGGGAATCACCTTCATCTTGAACTCGTTTAGCCTGTGCTTACGGTCGATAGACGCCTTTACCTCCTCGTCCTCACAGACGCCCGTGCGGATATAGCGGTCAAGCGCGGCGTAGGTGAAGCCCAAATTATCCTCATCGGTTAGCCCGCAAAGCCCGTCTATCGGGACCTTTTCGACTATATCATAGGGCAGACCCAAGGCGTGTCCAACCGCCTTGACCTCCTGCACGGTGAGCTTGGACAGCGGCGAAAAGTCGCCCGTGGCGTCGCCCCAACGGGTGGAGTAACCAACGTAATCCTCCGAAAGGTTGCAGGTGTTGGCAACTCTGCCGTTATTGGACTGTGAAATCGCGTACAGCACCGTCATGCGTATGCGCGGCGAAAGGTTGACAAGGGTCTGGCGGGACGGCTCGGGGACGCTCGTCATAATGGCTTCGACCGCCGCGTCATAAATACCCTCGATGTTGACGACAAAATGCCTTATGCCCAAGAACTCGACCACTTGGTGTGAGACGTCTATATCGAACTGAACCCCTTTGGGCATAAGCACGCCGATTACGCGGTCCTTGCCCAGAGCCTCGACGCAGAGCGCCGCGGCCACGGAGCTGTCCTTGCCGCCCGATATGCCAATAACGGCGTTGCAGCCCTCGCCATTCTCGCTGAACCACTCGCGTATCCAAGCCGTTATGTCGTTCTTTACCCTTTCGGCGTCAAACATGGCTTTGCCTCCTTACAGTATGTTTAGAAGATCCTTTGGCGTCTCGGCTATGCAGCTTGCGCCCGCCTTGACGAGGGCGTCTTTGCCCCTAAAGCCCCAAGCGCAGCCTATCATGGGCAGGCCCGTGTTCTTGGCAAACTGTACATCCACCTCGGAATCACCGACGTAAACGCAGTCGTCAAGCTGTGCGCCCAAGTTCTGAATCACGAAAAGCAGAGTCTCGGGGTCGGGCTTGAGCGCGAACTTGTTGGACTGTCCCTGAATCTGCGCGAAAATCTCGCCATTGTGCGGAAACAGCTTTGTCAGCATCGCCACGGCGTGGGCGTGGGGTTTGTTGGTTACACAGGCTATGGTGTAGCCTCTGTCGCGCAGCGCGTACAGCGTCTCGACTATCCCATCATAGGGAAGGGTGCTGTCCGCAAGGTGCAGACTGTAATCTTTGTAGTACAGCGTCTTAACCTTGCCCCAGTCGTTCTCATGGCCTTTGGGCATGGCTCGCTGGCACATATAGCTGATACTCTTGCCCACCATGGAATTCACCTGCTCATAGCTGAAGGTCGGGAACTGTGCCTGCGTGAGCGCACGGTTCAGCGAATCCGCGATGTCCTTTAGGGTGTTGCAGAGGGTTCCGTCTAAGTCGAATATAGCAAGCTTCATAGAATTCTTCCTTCGTAGTTTTTGTTTTGCGGTAATTGTACTATTTCCCCCGAATTAAGTCAAGCGCGTGAGAGCCATTTGACAAAAGCTTTGCCTTGACAAAGGCAGCCGCCACAAAGTACTTAACTCCTTTACTTACCCCGCCTTCCGCCGCGCTTTGTCCCTGACGCAAACAGGATTATCGCGGCCGCTATCAACCCCAACGCCACGGCTAAACCCGCGAAGAAAACCCAAATCAAGGCGTTGCCGTCCTTGCGCCCGACCATCGGCGCGGGGCTGCAAAACGGGCTGTACGTTGGCGTATCGCTCGGCTCTGCGGTCGGCTCGGCGGTCAAGTTGGGCGTCGGCGCAGGCGTGACCGTCGGAGAGGGTGTGGGACTTAATGGCAGCTCAACCTGTGCGTAAAGCTCCGCGGTATACCATGCCCTTCCGCCGTATGAGAAGGTAACAGCCCCGACTTTGCTCCCAGCCTCTATCGGCGCTGCCGTCACATACAATTCGCAGGCGGTCTCGAACTCGGCGTCACCTTGGCGCAGCAGCTCAATTTCATCGTTTGGGCGATAGCAGCACAGGCCCTCAAGCTGCGCATACACCTTCAGCGGTTCAAACGAGCCTTCAAGCCCGACTTCAAAGCGGAAGCTCCCTATCAGCTCCTTTGCTCTGACATAGGAGTACTCATAATTGAATATATATTCAAACATGGCCTTAGCGTCGCGGCACAGCTCCTCATGGCGGTGAGCGTCGGTATCCATGCCCGTCATGCCAAGCTGCACGCAAATTACGGTAACGTCCTCACGGGTGGCCGCCGAAACGAGACAGCAGCCCGCGGTTGAGGTACCTGTCTTGACCCCAACGGCATACCTATAATAGCATGATGAGCTTTCCCTGTCCGAGATCAGCCTGTTGCGGTTGGTAAACGTCAGCTCTTGTCTTCTGACGTCGTTGGACGGCACATTGTATTCCTTTGTCCTGACAACAGTCCTGAATACCTCGTTTTGCATGGCGTACCGCGTCAGTACCGCCATATCATAGGCCGATGAATAATGTCCCTCGCGATTGACCCCGCGAGGATTGGTAAACCGCGTGTCGCTAAGTCCAAGCGCCTGTGCCTTCTCATTCATGAGGGCGGTGAACCCCTCAATCGAACCGCCGATATGTATAGCTATGGTGTTCGCGGCGTCGTTGGCGGAGCGCAACATCAGCCCGTACAGCAAATCCTCCATGCGCAGAGTCTCGCCCTCCGCCAACCCCATTTCGGAGTTGTCTCCGCCCAAGGTCGCGCCCTCGTCAGGGACGGTCACAGGCTCGTCCAGGTCGCAGCTCTCAAGCGCCAAAACGCAGGTCATAATCTTTGTTGTGCTTGCGGGAGCGACGCGGGTATGCTCGTTTCGAACAAAGTAGGCGTTCTCGACGTCAACGGAGTCGCAAACATAGACATTCGACGCGCTGATACCCCTCTCCACGGACTGCTTCGCGCTTTCGGCGTCCTCGAAATCAGCGGAGACGGTTACGGCCGCAAGCAGCAGGAGTATCGCTGTTATCACGGCGGCAAAACGCTTCATTGTCCACCTCCGTCCTTGGCGGAATACTGCGCGGTCAATGCGTCCAGCTCCTCCCGAGTCAGGTCAAAGCCTCGGCGCAGCTCCTCTAAAGCCTTGTCACGGCGTAACTGTACGCAAGTCTTCAGCTGTTCTATTTCATTCTCCCAAGCCGATACAGAGCTATGCATATTCCAGCGTTCTACCTGCCGCCCCATTTCAGGACGTATCTCCCCCGCCAGCAAATCCACAAGCCCACTAATTCTGTCCGTGTCGAACGCACCATAAGCTATCTCCACATAGCGTTCAACAAAGCGCTGCCGCCAACCCTCGTTCTGAACAAGGGCGCGGAAGAAATCGTTGTTAATCGCAACGCTGCTTTCCGCCGACGTCCTGATTTCACTGTCCCACAGATAACAGCTAAGTATTGAACTGTTCGAGTTGGTATAGGCGTAGTCCAAATCAAACAGCACGGGGCGCCACTTCAAGGTTCCGTCCGTTGAACGCGCATACTTCTGATTCAGCACATCGGTATTGCCGACCAGTGTCTGTATAATTATGTAATCCGTGAACGCCTCCACGTCGACATATCGCTTCAGCTCCTCAAAATTCGCGTCAATGGAATAGTCCGTGTGCGTCAACGCCCGACGCATGGCAAGGAAGGCTTCGGCGGTTCCTGTCTTGGCGGTGCGATTCTGATTGATGACCTCCATGTCGTCGTCAGATACCCCGTAATGCGTTGTGAAGTAATCCGCGTTCATCTCCTCTATAAGAGCGTACAAGCCAAAGTAAGCGCCGTTGACATATACCACAACGGGACGCGACGCGCCGCAGTCCACATTTAGCCCCAGCGCGGCGCGGGAAACGAGGCTGTCACGGATTATCGCATTGTCAATATCCTGTCCGCCGCATCGCAGGGACAGCGCCCAAAACTCGGTGAACTCATAATCATCGAAGAAAGGATAGCTTACGCTGTCCATTCCGTACGCGGCTCTGAGCTTCATGGTCATGGATTTTTGCTGATACGAAAGCGACCCTCTGCCCTTTGCTTTCAGCCCACAGGGAAAGCTTATCCCTTGTTCACCATTGGTTTCATAGTATGAACACAATGCGTACCTTTCTACTATGTCCGCTCTTTCGGTCACATTGTAGAGTACGCTAAAGTCGGAGCTGTCCAGCGTCAGGCAAACCACGGGGACTGTATGCGGTTCGACAAAAAGGTAATTGGCCATGCACTCAAACGAGGGCAGCAGCCCGTCATAAAACGCCGCGGCGCGTATCGAAAGCGACGATGAAACCTCAACAGGCTCGGTATACCGCTTCGAATCGACTGTGGGCTTTGAGCCGTCGGTGGTATAATATATCACAGCCCCTTGCGTTGCGCAGCTTATTTTTAGGGCAAAGCCTGTATCATGGTACAGCTTGTTTTCCGACAACACGGGCTGAGAGGTGTAGCCGAAGCAGTATGCCCCGCTGTTTTCAGCGCCCTTAGTGGGAGTGGTAAAAAATACACGGTCAACGGTATTGTCATTCATAAGCCTGCCCGAGCTGACGCCCGCGCACAAAACTCCGCTGCTGAAGCTGTCAACCACGTCGCCTGACGCGTTGATAAGGTATATTGTTTCCCCGCTTTGTGACACGCCCAAGTCCTCGGCTTCAAAGACGAAGTACCCGTCCGCTTCGACCGAACCGCTCAACGCCCATTTGTGTGTCCGCTCCATGCTGTCGGTCAAAAACCAGCCCTCAAGCAATACCGCCGCAGCTCCGCCGTTCCTAAGCTCTATCCAATCGTTCTCGCCTGATTTTGCCCCGTGCGCCGCTACTACCTCGTTTATATACACGCCCCGTGAGTAAAAGCATTCGGGATCGTCCGCCGCGACATGCGGCGAGTTCTCCCTAAGGGGCGTAGCGTACTCATAGCTTACCGGCGTGCCGTTGTCATCCATGCCTAAGGTACGCCCTGACGCGTCTGTCGGGACGGTTATCGAATCGGCTTTGTAGCTTTGCGCGTTGGTTAGGTACAGCGTCTCGCCAAGGGACAGTCTGAATGGCGCATGAAGCTCCCCGTCCATGCCCGTCTTTCCCGACAGAAACACCAGCAGATAGCCTTGGGGCGGTATCTCCACAGCGGGTAAAGCCCACGACAGAAGCTCCTTGGCGTCGCAGCTCAAGAAATACCCTTCGGTCGATATGGTCTTATCCGTAGGGTTGTACAGCTCCGCCCAGTCCGAATTCTGCCCGTACGCATCAATCACCGCCGCGCTGCCCTTGGGCGCAAGCTCGCTGATGTAAAGATCGCCGCTCCTGTCTGACGCTGCGGGGGTAATAGTGACTGATACAGCGTTGTTTTTCGCGTTGGGCGTGGGCAGCAGACAATAGCCGTACTCGCCTTGTGCATCGTGTGCAAAGGACATATCGGTGGGCAGAGCGGGTATTTCTAATGTAAGTAATGGCTTAGAGCAGCCGTAAAGCAGATACAGGGTCGCGCCGGATGATGACAATCGGAAGTCGGCGGCGTCTTGTGCGCCGCAGTCGCAGCCATAAATAACAAGATAAGAATGTGGCTCAATAATCAGCCCTTTTGCAAGAAGCTTGCCATAATCCATAACATCGTTTGCAAGGGCGAAGCCGTCAAGGGAGAAGGGTTCGTCCGTTGGGTTGTACAGCTCTGCCCAATCGGCGGCCTTGCCGCAGGAGCAATGCGCACAGCCTTGGCACTTTGACACGACCTCGTTGATAACTATCGGGCAGTCCGTCAAAAGCGCGCTCTGCCTCGCGGTCTCGGCCATAGCGAGGCTGTCATACAACGCGCTGTCGTCATTGGCGGCGTTGGCCGTGGGCTTTGCGCAATAGGCATATCCTCCGTCAGCGCGGCGGGCGAAGGAAATATCCGCGCTCAGGCGAGGCAGCTCAAGCCGCTGCAATATGCTGCCGCTTATGTCATACAGGGTAAGCATATCCCCCGCCGCCGAGAGCGCAAAATCAACTGACAGCTCGCCATACTCCCCCGTTTTGTCCTTATCGCAGTATATGAGAATATACTCATGCGGTTTGAGTACGACGTTCGGCAGTACTGCAGGCGCGTTGTCCGATTTATCTTCAAGCATGTAGGCTGAGAGATTGACCTCGCCCTCTCCCGCGTTGTACAGTTCAATCCAGTCGGGCGTTCCCGATTTATATAGATACCCTTTATTTTGGCTCATCACTTCGTTAATGACAAGCTTGCCCTTTGGGGTCTTGGATGTTTCGGCAACAGGAACACAGGCCGACAGCAGCAGCACCGCCAAAGCAATCGTTATGCACTTGACTAAACGCCGCCTCACGAGTCCTTGGACGCGAGGAATATCGCACGCATCTCAAAGTATCGCTCATGCTCGCGCCAGCCGCTGCCCGTGCAGCCGTCCGAATGGCAGGTGCAGTGACAGTTTGGCAGCGCGGCGTCAATCTCCTGCTCATGTCCCTCGGGTATTGGGTTGTCCAGATACCACAGCCGCTCCAAAGTGTCAAGCCCGAACAGCGGCGAAAAGTCGCTTATGCTGTTAACACACAGGTTCAGATCAAGCAGATGCTCCAGCTTTGAGAAGGGCGTAAGGTCGCTTATCTCGTTCATGAACATCTCCACATATATCAGCTCATGCAGCTGAGAGACGACTGAGACGTCGCTGAGGAAATTGTCCGCGACTATCAGGTATTGCAGCTTAGGGCAATTCATAAGCACGGAAATATCATCGATGTTATTGTGTCCCAAGTCCAAGGCTTCAAGATCCACACAGTGCCTGAGTGCCTGAATGTCCTCTGTGGTCAGACGGTAGGTGCGTTTCTTTTCGGCGGCCAATTCGGGCGAGTCAACCGCCGATATATGCTTTGAGCGATTGAAGGTGGAGAAAGCCACAGCGTCCGTGCGCAGCTCGTGCGGGCCCAGCTTGACTGTCCAAACAAAGCGCACGGCGGGAAAATCAAAGCCTAAAGCCTCCATCACCGCGTCGTCTAAGCCGCAGTCGCACATCACAAGTCGGGTTAACGCATACATATACGGCAAAGCGCCGCGAATCGCCAAGTCGTTCTCAAGCTGAATACTTGAAATATCCATGTCCTGTGCCGAGGTATCCCAAGCGACTCCCCCACGACTGAAAACAAAGCTGAAATGCACGGCGGGATACCTGTCGCAGAGCGAAAAGCACCGCTCGTCCGTGAAGCCACAGGCAGTGAGGTCAACGTCCTTCAGGTTGGGCAGCAACGCAAGCGCAAGCTCAAGCTCCTCCGCTTCGCAGGTCTTGGGAACCTCAAGAGCGGCTGTGGTCATATCAAGCCATATACCGCCTAAAGGGACACGGTATTCAAAATCGATCTTGGGGAAAGCCGTGACCAGCTCATAAAGCGTATCCGCCTTTACGTCCGCTCCGAATAGATCTACGCTTACAAGCTTTGTCAGGCGCGGCAACAGAGCAACAAGGTCGCTTACAAGCTCACCCGTTAACGTAAGCTGTGTACAGTCGCTCACGCAGTCAAGCTCAGATATCGTGTAAAGAAATTCTATCCTTGGAAAACTTGCCGTCAATTCATCAACTTCCCATAGGCTCAGCGGGCATTGTGTCACATCGGCAAAGCACAGCTTGGGAATGTGGGACAGAGCTTGGTTCAGCTCGTCATAGCCGACGTCGCTGAAGCTTGCGCTCACCGCGTCTATGGCAAACTCTGCGTCGTCTATATACACGTTCCATGTGAAGGCAACGTTTTGATAGTCCCTCGCGGCTTGCTCCATCTCAGAATAGCAGCGGCTCCCCGTAAAGTCCGCTGCCGCAAGCTTGTCAAAGTAACGGAGCAGCTTGGTATCTCCCTCCGTTATGACCAGCTCTATGGCGTCAACGTCGCTGTTAACGCGGGTCTGCCCTATCGGGACGCTCCACACGAGCTTGCATTCCGGAAGCGCCGCAAAAAAGGCGTCGGCCTGCTCCGTTGTCAGCTCGCAGCCGACAGCGTTAACATATTCAAGGCTTTGGCAGGCATACAGCGGCGAAAGGTCGTAAATCTTACAATCGGATATGTCCAAGGATTTGAGCGTGGACAGCTTGGCGACCGAGCTGAGGTTCGAAAGCTCGCTGCCCGAAAGGTCAAGCGACGTCGTATCGCGTCTGTACAGCTTCCCCTCAATACGCACATTGAGACAGAGAAACACCCCGACGCAGACTATCCCGACGATAAGCGCCGCGGAACAAACAGCTATGACAATCCAGCTCTTTTTCATCCCTCGCCCCTCCGTTTACTCTCTGCTCATAGTATCCCAATCAATGGTGATATCCGTCATTTTGAGTGTTCTCATCCGGGCTTGGCAGCTGTGTGCTGTAACCCCACATCAGCGCGTCCGTCCATGAACGCATTACATCGGCTGTGCCTTTACCCTCATGCTTGTTTAGGGTTTCGCCCATAAACACCATGGCGGCGGACGAGCCTCCGTCAAGGTTATACGCGACGGTGCAGCCACGATCCGCGAAGAGCTGCGCAAAGGTGGCAAGGTCTATGCTCATGGAATAGCCCGACTGTCTGCCGTCACTGACAATGGCAATCCAGTAGCCCGGCTCCACCATGCCTATCCCGCAGCGTGGATTGGCTCTGCCAACGCGATGCTCATTGGCGTTCTCGTTTATAACGCTGTCATATATCAGTACAGGCCCGAAGCTGTATGTGTCCCGAACTCCCGAATCCAACAGCTGCTGCGCCGTGAACTCGTCCGCGCTCAGCACATATAGATCAAGATTCTGCCCTATCACAAGGGTTTCGGTCTTGTTGTAATCGGAGTAAAACCTGCCCTTGCGAATCAGACAGCCCTTTAACTCCTTCTCCATTTCGGTCAAATTGTCGCCCGTAATACACAACACCGCCTGCTCAAGGCGTCCGTACTTCCATGGCCTTGTCGCGGTGCGCAAGCCCGTGCGGTAGCTGCTGTAATTGCGCATACGAATCTGTGCGACATAGTATACAAGCGGGTCGCCGTCATCCAGCTCGGCCGTAATCCTGTGTATAAATATGCCAAGGTTATCGCTGCGGTATTCCCAATACCCGTTGTCAAAGTCAGCTGTTATGACCTCCTCAGGCTCATCAGGACCGCGATAGTACTGCGCGTTGGGATCCATGGTGGGCGCGGGCGTGTCCGTAGGCGCGGGCGTGTCCGTAGGCGTGGGCGTGTCCGTCGGCGCGGGCGTGTCCGTCGGCGCGGGCGTGTCCGTCGGCGTGGGCGTGTCCATGGGAACGGCCATCGCCGTCGAAGGCGGGGCGGCAGTCGTCATTGACTCCGAGCCATAACGGGATAATACGTCAAGGTACAGAAGCGCGGAGACCGCAAGCCCCAAAACCAAGGGTATAAGCGCGATAAGCAGCAAGGCTCCTCGGCGCTTCTTGATGATTATGACCAAAAATATGACAAGACTTGCGGCGCCGCAGCAGACAAGCGGCAGCCACCATGAAAGCACCGCGGCAGCGCTGCCTTGTTCAAGGTCAGTCTCGGCCGCAAGGTCTGAGGGTTCCGCGCTGTACGACTCAATCCAAAGTACTGTGGCCTCGGCTTGCGGCTCTGTCGTCGAAGTAGACGCGGGCGTATCCGTCTCGGTCGGAGCAGGCGTATCCGTCGGAACGGCCGTTGGCTCCTCAGTGGGTACGGGTTCACGATAGCTCGCAAAATCTGCAAGATTAAGGTTCTCCAACAGGCTGTCATGGGATTTATCTTCCCCGACGGTAGTGTAAAGAAGCTCAAACGCGGTCGAGGAGGAGACCTCATGGCGGAAAACAACGCGTTCGCTGTAACTCTTGTAGCTCATTTCTGAGACCTGAGCAGCGGTCTGCCCTCCGTAGAGAACGAGCGGGGTATCCCATTCCACTGTCGTTTTCCCCGTTTTGCTGCTCATGTACAGCTTGCCGACAGAGTGAGCGGCGGTGTCCGTGTACTGCTCCGAATCGGCGGCGCTGATCACCGCCTTTTGGGTGAACCGTGCGGCGGCCTCGTGCGCGGCGTCAAGCTCGCTGTCGGCCACAACAACAATTTCGGGTGTGCAGCTTCGAATTAGGTTAACAAGCTGCTTCTTGATCTTGCTCTCGCCGCCCAAAGCTGATTCGACACGGGATTTGCTGTTGCCGCTTGGCATGGTAAAGCCTAAGAATATCGGGCATATGTCAACGCCCAGCCAGCGAAGCTCCTTAAAGCATTGATGTGCTTCTAAGCCGCCGTCCCCGAACAAAAAGCAAAGCTGTGCGGAAAGCCCGTTTTCGCCGACGTACCGCGCCAAAAGCCCGCCAAGCTCGGTAATCTCCTCGCCCATCTCGGGCAGGATTATCAGCATATCGGCATGGGAAGAATTGAGCGCAAGCGGCGGAGTGAAGCCGTCCTCATAGGCGCAAAGCGACGATACCTCAAGCTTGCTTCCGTTGGCCTCGATTAGAGCAGACGCCGCTCCGCCGGTTGCGGCGCACCAAAGAAAAGGAGCAGCCTCCACACTCTGTTCAGACAGCTTTAGTCCTGAGCCGTCGAAGAAGGATACCTTGAATGAAGCTATGGAATACAGCTCGGCATAGAGATACGCGGAGCCTTTCGGCAAAGCCACCGTAATACTCTCGTCCTTGTCCAATGTGACGCGGGTGTTGACGTCGGAGTCGGTGATATACTCAAGCCCGTACTCCTTGCCTTCGGGGAGGATAAAGGTGCATTCAAGCGGCTCTCCCTCGCGTAAGTATTGCAGAGCATCGGAGCTTGGCGCCGTAACTGCGGCAAAAGCCAACACAAGCGCCGCAACAACGGCAAAGACCGAAAGGTTACGTTTATTCAAAGCACCAACACCCCACACTACCACATTATATACCTGCTATTATACCGAAAGATAACCTCAGTGTCAAGCCATCCCGCCCCCCTCTCAAGGCTCGTGTGTTTGTTGATGCAAGCTGCTGCGATTGTTTCTTTAGGGGGCTAATATATTATGTGTTTGAAATAGAAAACGGGCAGTCCCCTGATGGGGATTGCCCGTTTGATGTCTGTTGCTTTACAGCAAGGTTATTTGTTTAGCCCACGGGATCAACCGGCGGCTTGCCGAACTGGACGTCGTTGTTGCCGGATTCGGTCGTCCACATTTCAAGCATGTTAATCGGGTCGTTGAAGTCGGCCAGCCAGCCGTTACGAGCGATGTCGTAGTTGCCCGCTTTCCTCTCATCAAGGAAGGTGTTCCAGTCAATCTGACGAATCGTCATCGTGATACCGATTTCCGCGAAGTCCTGCTGCAGGCACTCCGCAATCGCGATGTGGCGGCTGGACTCGTTGGTCAGGTACTCAAAGCTGATCGGGGTGGAGGGATCAAGCTTGCCATCGACAAACTTGTAGCCCGCGCTCTCAAGGAGTGCGATAGCGGCTTCCACGTTGACTTCAGGTACATAGTAGCCATCACCAACAGGGTAGTTCCAAGCATTGGCATCCTTGAAGATACCGCCGTTGCCGTCCATCATGCCCGCGGGGATGAAGCCCGTTGCGGGAACCTCACCGGTCATGGTGATGGTCTCAACGATGTAGTCGCGGTCTACGAGCAGAGCGAACGCCTTGCGCATATTGGCGGCTTGCTCAACAGTCTTGCCCTCGAACAGCGGCGAATAGACGTTGAAGCATACATAGTAGGTACCGAGGTTCTCAATGATGTGGAACTCGGGGTTGTTTTCGGCGATCAGCGTTGCGACCGCGTCGGTGGGGATGGTGTCGGCAAAGTCGATGTCGCCCGCGTTGTACGCCGCATAGATTGCGGTATCATCGGCGGAAAGCATGAACTCAAGACGCTCAATCTTTACGTTCTCGGCATCCCAGAACAGCGGGTTCTTGACGTAGACCATGCTCTCGTCATGTACCCAGCTCTCAAGGACGTATGCGCCTGCGGAGACAAAGCCCGCTTCGCCTGCCCATGCACCGGGGTTGGTTTCCCATTCGGCTGCGGCTTCGACCTGATCCTGCTTTACAGCATAGAAGGTCGGAAACGCCATAAGGTCAAGCATGTAAGCGCAGGGAGCGGCCATGACAACGGTCAGGGTGGTGCCGTCCTCGGATGCGGTTACCTGCAGAGCGTCTGCATCGCCGGCCTTAGCTTCTTCATAACCTACGATGCCGTTGAGCATGTAGCAGTAGTCGGCTGCGGTTGCGGGATTGGCTGCGCGCTTCCAGGAATACTCGAAGTCCTTCGCGGTAAGCGGCGTGCCGTCAGACCATACGAGGCCTTCACGCATGGTGAATACGTAGGTCAGACCGTCTTCGGACATTTCGTAACCGGTCGCGAAGTTGGGAATGAGGTTGCCTTCCGCGTCATAGGTGTACAGACCGCCCATGCTGTTTGCGGCCAAGCAAGCGCCGTCAACGGAGCTGTTCAGCGCGGGGTCAAGGTGATCCGGCTCGGAAGCCAGGTTGACCTTGAGAACGCTGTTGTCGCCATAGGTTGCGTACATGAAGAACTTGGTGCCGAAGGCATTCGCATAGAAGCCCTCAAGCCCTTCTCTTGCCATGTACATATCGGTGTAGTAATAGATAGGCAGAAGAGCGCCCGTGTCCATGAGCATATCCTCAGCCTGATGCATAAGCTCAACGCGCTTTGCATAGTCGGTCGTGGTCTTGATCTCGGCAATCAGGGCGTCATATGCCGCCCATTCGGGCGCCGAGCTGTCGGGAATCTCTACGGTTCCGGGATCGACTACGGTTCCGGGATCTTCTGTTCCGGGGTCTACCACGGTTCCGGGATCCTCAGTCTTCTGCCCGCAAGCGGCGAACACCACGGTCAGCATAACGACCGCAAGCAGCAGAGCCAGCATTTTCTTAAAGTTCATGATTCTTCCTCCTTTTTATTTTATACACGCTGTCGCGTATATACCCGTATTCATTGTAGCAAAACCGCATATCACAAGTCAAGTATAATTACCCCATATTATCGTAAATAATAATATACAATATTGTATACTTACATATTGTGACAGGCTACCATATGCCCGTCGCCCCTGTCCGTGAGCTTGGGGCATTCCAGTGCGCACTGCTCCGTAGCGTATTTGCAGCGCGTTCTAAAGGCGCACCCGGACGGCATTTTGAGAGGGCTTGGCACATCGCCCTGCAGCGGTATGCGCTTTGACGACCTCGCAATCTTCGGGTCGGGTACCGGCACGGCGGACATCAGCGAGATGGTGTAGGGGTGCATGGGCTTTTCGCAAATCTCGTCCGCGTCGGCGGTCTCGACCACTCTGCCAAGGTACATGACCGCTATCCTTTGGCTCATATGGCGAACCACAAATATGTCATGCGCTATAAAGAGATAAGCGATGCCAAGCTTGGCCTGCAAATCCTCGAAGGTGTTGATAATCTGCGCCTGTATGGAAACGTCCAACGCCGAAACCGGCTCGTCGCAGACTATGAACTTGGGATTCACTGCGAGAGCGCGGGCTATGCCTATGCGCTGACGCTGACCGCCTGAAAACTCATGGGCGTAGCGGTTGGCGTGCTCGGTGTTCAAGCCTACCAAGTCCATAAGCTCCCTTATCCTGTCCTTGCGTTCCTTGCTGTTTCGGCAGAGCTTATGAATGTCCAGAGGCTCGCCTATGATATCCGAAACAGTCATGCGCGGGTTCAGCGATGAATAGGGGTCTTGGAACACCATTTGCATGTTCTTGCGGAAGCCCTGAATGTTGCGCTCGGTCACAAGCTGTCCGTCATAGTACACCTCTCCGCCCGTAGGCACATAGAGATGAAGCAAAGAACGGCCTACCGTGGTCTTACCGCAGCCCGACTCGCCCACCAGACCCAAGGTCTCGCCCGCGTTGATTGTGAAGCTTACGCCGTCCACCGCCTTTAGGGGTATGGACTTGAAGAAGCCCACCCTCACGGGGAAATACTGCTTTAGGTCGCGAACCTCAATCAAATGTTCACTCATCTTCTGCCTCCTTGACTTCGGCCGCTGCGGGTGCGTTCTCCCCCGCCCGCTCGCTCTTGTATACCTCCGCGACGTTCATCCAGCACGCCGCAAGGTGGTCGTGGTTCATTCGTATCTCCTCGGGCGTCTCGGTGAGACAAATCTTCATCGCGCTGTCGCAGCGCTCGCAGAAGGCGCAGCCCTTGGGCATATTCAACAGGTCGATTGGCGTACCCGATATGGGAACCAGCCTCTCGCGCTTGCCCACTATGCTTGGGATGGACTTTAACAGACCCTTTGTATACTCGTGACAGGGGTTGTAGAATATCTCGTCCGCCGTTCCGCGCTCGCAGACCCTGCCCGCGTACATGACGATTATCTCGTCGCACATATCCGCTATGACGCCAAGGTCGTGCGTGATGATTATGATGGACATTCCGAGCTTCTTTTGCAGCTCCTGCATCAGCTCCAGTATCTGTGCCTGAATGGTAACGTCCAAGGCCGTCGTCGGCTCGTCGGCTATCAGTATGTCAGGCTCGCAGGCCAGCGCCATGGCTATCATGACCCTTTGGCGCATACCGCCCGACAGCTCGTGCGGGTACTGCTTCAGTCGCTTCAAGGGTTCGTTCACGCCGACAAGCGTCAGCATCTCGGCCGCTCTTTCCCAAGCCTCGCTGCGGTTGCGGTCGGTGTGCAGGCGTATCGCCTCGGTGAGCTGATTACCTACCGTGTACACGGGGTTCAGCGAAGTCATGGGGTCTTGGAAGATAATGGATATCCTTGAGCCTCGAAACTTTCGCATCTCGCTCTTTGAGAACTTCGTTATGTCCTGCCCCTTGAACAGTATCTGTCCTTGCGTGATTCTGCCGGGGTTGTCAAGTATCCTGAGTATGGAATACGCCGTGACGCTCTTGCCCGAACCGGACTCGCCGACTATGCCCAAGACCTTGCCCTTGGCGAGCTTGAAGCTCACGCCGTTGACCGCTCTGACCTCGCCGGCAGGCGTGAAGAAGGACGTATGCAGATCGTTTACATCAAGTATGAAGTCTTTCATGGCTTACCTCCTCAGCTTCGGGTCGAAGGCGTCCCTCAAGCCGTCGCCCAATAGGTTGAACGACAGCACTATAAGGCAAATCGCTATCGCGGGGAACAGCAGCTTGTAGGGATAGTTCTCAAGCCCGCCCCTTGCGGAGCTTGCCAGTGAGCCTAAGCTGGGCATGGGCGCCTGAACGCCAAGACCGATAAAGCTCAAAAAGCTCTCGGTGAATATCGCCGACGGAACCTGAAGGGCGGTGGAAATGAATATGACGCTCATGCAGTTCGGCAGAATGTGCTTTCTAATGATGCGCCCCGACTTTGCGCCCAAGGCTTTGGCCGCAAGCACATAGTCGTTGTTCTTGATGGTGAGTATCTGACCTCTTACAAGCCTTGCCATGCCCACCCAGTACAGCAGTCCGAACACGATGAACAGGGAGATCATGTTGGTTCCTATTTTGGCCAAGGCCGTGCCCTCGATGAGCGGCGTTAAGACCTCGCCCAAGACGACCGACAGGAGAATAACCATCAGGGTGTCGGGCAAGGAGTATATGATATCGACGAATCGCATCATGATAAGGTCAACCGTGCCTCCGACATAGCCCGCGATGGAGCCGTATAACAGTCCGATTATAAGAACTATCAACGAGGCGAACAAGCCCACGACGAGTGAAACCCTCGTGCCGTAGATAACGCGCACGAAGTAATCACGCCCAAGGTTGTCCGTGCCGAACAGGTGCGGGAATACCTCCTCGCCCGCCGCCATCGCTTCCTGCTCAAGCTCCGAATACTCAAGAGGCCGCAGGTTGGACATCGTCCTGTCGCGCTTGCCGTTGACCTTGATTATCTCCTCATATCCATAGGGGACTATCATGGGGGCGAAGATGATGACGACGACCAACAGCAGCAGTACCACTATGCTTATGACCGCCAATGGGTTCTTTGACAGGCGGGTGATTCCGTCCTTGAAGAAGGTGGTGGACTCGCGTATCTGAACGTGCTGCTCCTTCTCTTCGTCGCTTGCCGCATAAAACTTCGAGACGTCAAGCTGAAGGCTCAGCAGCTGCTTCTTTGGGATAATATTAGGATCGTACATAGCTGCTCCTCCTTTACTTGAAGTCGATTCTGGGGTCGATGACCTTATAAATAAGGTCTGAGATGAGCATCGCGATGACCATCAATACCGCAAGGAAAATGGTAGTACCCATTATAAGCGAATAGTCGCGCTCCTGAATGCTCGCCACGAACTCGCGCCCAAGGCCGCCTATCGTGAAAACGGTCTCGACCACAAGGCTGCCTGTGAGAATATACGCCACCATCGGGCCTACATAGGTAACGACGGGTATGAGAGCGTTCCTCAAGGCGTGCTTAAAGACTATCTTGCTCTCCCTCACGCCCTTAGATCTGGCGGTTCGTATATAATCCTGACCCAAAGCGTCAAGCATACTCGACTTGGTGAGCCTTGTAATATAGCTCATCGGGTACATAGCGAGCGCGATGACAGGCAGAAAATAGCTCGGATTTCCCGAAGTCCAAACGGGGAACCATTTCAGCCTCAGACAGAATATTAACATTAGTATTGTTGCTAATACGAAACTTGGAACCGAAACAAAAAGTGTTGTAATAAAGATGATAACGCGATCAGGCCATCTGTTGCGTGTGAGAGCGGCAATTGAGCCGAAAATCAGCCCAAAGACTATCGCGACAACCGCGGCCATTCCGCCAAGTGCTGCGGAAACCTTGAACCGGCTTGCCAGAGTCTGGCCAATGTCCCTGCCTGACTTCATGGAAACCCCGAAGTCGCCCTTTAGAAGATTCTTCATGTACAGCAGGTACTGTTGACCTAAAGGCTTGTCAAGGTTAAACCGCGCTTCAAGCACAGCCTTGACCTCGGCGCTTGGGGCTTTCTCGCTGGCGAATGGACCGCCGGGCACGGCGTTCATAACAAAAAACGTGATTGTTATGATGATGAACACCGTGAAGATTGCGAGGAGGACCCTTTTAGCTACATATCTCCACATTTAACCGCCTCCTTAAATACCCTTGATTATTCATACCCAATTGTATAGTACAAGATTTAGCACGATTTGTCAATCAATATATTTTTGCATGATTCTTACAATGCGGCGCTGCGTTAAAAGTCCGAGCTGCATAATGGTCATGAATACCGCACGGCAAACTGCCCCGTTTCGTGCAGACAATAGGATGACAAAGGGTGAGGGGATGATGGGGAGCGCACCTTGTCACTACAAGCTTGTTTCAAGATTCTTCGTCGCGTTGCTCCTCAGGATGACAGTGGAGGTACAATGGCGAATACTAAATAGGCTTGAAAGTGGCTATAACTTCCGTGTCATCCTGAGCGAAGTCGAAGGATCTTGGTGGAAACTTCAAGGTCAAGAGCCGCTCCCCCGCGACAATAACCGATGATCACGGGAATCACATAGGGGGAGCAACTCTTTCACCGCAAGCCTGTTTCAAGATCCTTCGTCGCGTTGCTCCTCAGGATGACAAGGAGGAATTCGGGGGAGCAGAGGTTCACTATATGTTTGTTCAAGATCCTTCGACAAGCTC
>Ga0209607_1000695_pt1 | contig 29486 bp, 26 predicted proteins | sample AD_UKC117_MetaG_FD_184413 | JGI IMG/M metagenome (GOLD analysis project Ga0209607, IMG submission 184413) | Active sludge microbial communities of municipal wastewater-treating anaerobic digesters from Hong Kong - AD_UKC117_MetaG (SPAdes)... | ecosystem: Engineered > Bioreactor > Anaerobic >... | reverse complement strand
TTCCAGCTTTTTGCCCTGAGATCGGCCTGTTGGAGACGAACGCCACCATCGATGAGGGCAAAAAGCTGGAATTCAAGGCGGAGATGGCCGGATCGGGCAACGCTTACCCGTCCGGAAATAACTCATCATCGAAGCTGGAAGGCGCCTCAAACGAATCCGGGGAGGAACCGGAGCTCGAAGTCTTCAGCCAAATGCTCGATTTCGACGAAGAGTTCGAAAATTTTGCATCGTTCACCCAACCCGAAAAGGGAATCGAGAGGAATTACACCTCAAGCTCGGTGACGCGCATGGAATTTGAAAAGATCGATCTCGGATCAGACCGCCGCGGGGGATTAGGTCTGACCCCCACCAGCCCTGTTTAGTGACAAAAAGGGTGGCGCGGACTGACCGAAGCAAAAGTTGGCTTGCCAGGTCCAGGATGATATCAAAAATGAAGTTTGAAAGGGCGCCAGCCCCTGGTGCGAAGAGGGTCAGATCCCAAAAGGCAAAGGTCGTAGTATTGCTCACGCTCCTCTTTTCCCTCCTACCCCTATGCCAAACGGTGGATGGGGAGGATCTATCCGTCCGCGACTGGCTGGAGATGGGAAACGCCCAGGCCAACCGGGGCGAGTACGAGGAGGCCATCGACAGCTACGACCGGGCCATCGCCCTCGACGCTTACATCCCCGACCTCTGGTACAACAAGGGCCTCGCCACAAGCAGCCTGGGAAGATACGAGGATGCCCTATACTGCTACCATCGGGCGTCAAACCTGGAGCCCTTCGACCCCGAGATCTGGCTTGCCAGGGGTGCCGCCCTCTCAAGTCTGGGCAGGTACGAGGAGGCCCTCGATAGTTACGATAGGGCGGTGCAGTTCGACTCCGAGAACGCAGACGCCTGGAACAATCGAGGTACCGTCCTCGCCAGGCTTGGCCGGTATGAGGATGCCCTCGACAGCTACGATCGCGCGGTGGAGCTCGAACCAGAGGATGCCGACGCCTGGAAGAACAGAGGCACCGTCCTTGCCAGGCTCAGCCGTCACCAGGAGGCTCTGGACTCTTACGACCGAACGATCGAACTCTGGCCGGAGGATGCCGACGCCTGGAACAACCGGGGTTCCGCCCTTCAACAGCTCGGCAGATATCAAGATGCACTGGACAGCTACAACCGGGCCATAAGCATAGATCCCTTCCACGAGTACGCCTGGCACAACAAGGGGCTTTTAGTCCCCACCCTCGACGACGATACCGAAGAGGCCTTCGCCCTATCGAGAGATAGGATCTACGTCGAGGCCGAAACGAAGACCGCGCCCCTCGTCGCGGATGAGAACTCCGCCTTCAGAGATGAAAAGGAGAACGAGAAGCTTCCGGGCTGGAGGGTCCTTCTGGTGATGGCGGCGATCCTGGCGGCAGGACTTCTCCTGAACTTGGGGGGGAAGGGGAGGGCCTTATTTCCGAAGATTCTCCAGTCATCCCTCAGCAGGCTCGTTATATTCGGTGATCGATCCCTCAAAAGGCGTTGATTATGAGAACTATCCTCCGAACTATCCTCATCTTGACCCTCGTCGCGGCCTTCGCCTCGGCAGCCCCCGACGAGGCTGATGGGACGGTGGTCGCCGTCATCAGCGGCGACGTCTTTGAGATCGCCATCCTCCATGCAGATCCTCGAATCGGATCTGGGGTGGAGACGGTCAGACTGGCAGACTTGAAGCTTCCGCCTGCCGAATCGGCTGAAGGGGAGGCGGCAAGAGAGTTTGCTCGATCCCTCCTTTCGAACAGGACCGTCTCCCTGGACATCGACAACGATAGCGAAGACGGCCGAGATCCCCTGGGAAGGCTCCTCTCTGTCGTCTACCTGGTGGACCCCGATGGTGGTGTCAATACCACCCACCCCGTGAACAGGATCCTGGTGGATTCGGGGTTCGCCGAGGTCGACGACTCTGAGGGCGACGAGTTCGATCCCGCCGACTGGTGGGCCTCCGATGGTCAGCTCTCGGAAGACGGTGATATCCGCGTGGTGATAAACGAGGTGGAGTCAAATCCCGAAGGAGGCGACGAGGATAACGAGTGGCTGGAGCTTTATAACGACGGGGCCGAGGACGCCGTCCTGGGGAACTGGACCCTGACCACGGCCGGCGGGTCGGAAGTATCCATCGAGCCGGGGACGATCCTTCCATCGTGGGGATTCCTGGTGGTGAGGGCCGACGGGTACTGGCTCCGAAACAGCGATGAGCTGGTGATCCTCAGAGACGAAACGGGCGCGGAGGTGGACAGAACCCCAGCCCTGGACGACGGTGAGAACGACGACAAGAGCTGGTCCAGATATCCCGACGGCGGGGATGATTGGGCCTTCGTCGAGGCGAGCCCGGACGGACCCACGCCCCCGCTGGAGGACTCGGAGACCGTCACTTACCTGGATGATGAGGATGAAGATGACAACTGGCTCCGATGGTCCGACCAATGCGACGCTTTCGGCCCGTGGGACGTCTCCGACTTCCTCCAATAGGAGATCTGAAGACGCTCGTCTCTGGGAGAGTCTCTGATCCGGTCCTACTCCATCTCCAGCTCCCTCGCCCTCTCCAGCGCCTTCTCGGCCTCCTCGTCTCTATCGAGGGATTTGAGGGCCAGAGCCATGTTCCGCCAGGCGGTGGTGTACTCCGGGTAGATCTCCACCGCCTTCGCGAAGCACTCCACCGCCTCCTCGGGCCTCTTCAGGGCGATGAGACATACCCCCTTGTTGTTCCAGGTGTAGAAGTCGAAGGGGTCAATAAGCGTCGATTCGTCGTAGCATTCGAGGGCCTCCTGGTGAAGGCCCAGGTTGTCGAGGGCCGCGCCCTTGTTGTTCCAGGCCCTCCCCGCCCGCAACCCCAGGGGCCCCGTCTCTATGGCCCGGTCGTAAGAGTCGGCGGCATCCTGGAACCTTCCGATGGTGTGGTAGGCGTAGCCCTTGACGATCCAGGATCTCGCATCTGAGGGATCTATCTCCAGGGCCCTGTCGGCGGACTTTAGGGCCTCTTCGGGGCGGTTCAGCTCGTTCAGGGTGACCGCCCGCCCCCGCCAGCTTCGAGGATGATCGGGATTCAAATCCAGAGCCGCCTCGTAAGATTCCAACGCCTCTTGGTAGCGAAGCGTCTTCCGGAGAGCCTCGCCGAGGAGGTACCGGGCCTCGACGAAAAGGGGGTCGATCTCGATCGCCCTCTCAAGAGACGCGGCAGCCTCCTCAAATTTGCCCGAGCTGTAGAAGGCAGCACCCTCCTTGTACCAATCGTCCGGATCTAACATGTGGTCACCGCCCCGATCGAAAAACAGCCAAAATATGGCTCCGCCATAGGGCGGGCTTTTGGGCCCGGTGATTGTTAAGCCTTTTCTAATTCAATCCGCAACCAAAACGATGCCAAAGGGGAGGAGAAAGTTCGATCATCTTCTGAGTTACATATTCCGAGATTCGGTTTGCCACATCACGGAGATCCAGAAGCGTCTCCTGGGCCCTTCCTGCAATGATCTTCACCAGCTCTTCGTCGCGAAGGCCGGTCCCTTCAAAAAGATCCCTCAAATGGGAGATCGAACCGGTGAGATAATCGAGGCTGAAGAACTTGAAGTAAAGGGCTGCAACGCACAATATCAGAAAGATCGCCAATAACCTTCGTTTCATACCTCTCTTCTTCCCCTTCCCACCTCCATCCGACCCCTCGACTGCCACCCTCTGTCGGACGCCCCTCTTTTCGGCGACGTTCCTCCGCAGCCTCTCTATCTCAGCCCGGCCCCACAGCCTCACCCCGCGCCGTTCGGCCAGGTCCGCTGCAGACCTCGAAAATCCGGAAGAGGGCGAGACTATCACGCAGATACTTCCAGGATACCTCTCCCGGGCTTTTGCGATCCCCTCGACCTCGGCATCGTCGATGGGGGCTTCCGATCTCCTGCAGTGGATGAGGTAGGCGACCTTGTGGCCCACCTCATCGGTTTTGGCGGCGATAATCTCCGATCCTCCGTCGTCAGATCTCGATATCTTGACGACATCGTAGCCGTTCAGCTCGATGAGATCGGAGAGGTCCTCCTCAAAACCGTCCCTTGACCCCGGCGGACTCAACCCTCTGGCCCCCGTTTCATCTTCAACCCCCAATATGAAGCTGTATTGAGATTATTTGACCTTTTCCCGCGGTTCAGTCAGCGAAGGGAGATCTATTGAGCCCCAAATAGGCCGCGAGACAAATAGCTTATATATTATGATATTCAATGGTTATTTATAGTTGGGCAAAGTCCGGCCTGGGCCCTTCAGCCGCCCTCGGGTCATCTGACGCCGCAACGATCCATTGGTCGGCCGGAGGGAAGAGCCCAATTACGGCAAGATATATATTGCCGGGCCGCAATGCGCTGTCCGCATGTACTCGGACGGTGGTGATGTTATATGAGTTCGATGCAATCTGAGATCGCCAGCCGTCTTGTCCAGTTCCTGGACCTGGACACGGATGGGAGAAGGCGTTTCGTTCTGGGAGTCATCCTGGAAGCGGGCGAAATCACTGTAAGCTCTCTATACAAGGCGGTCAAAGAGCAGTTCGAGACCTCGCGCAAAGTAGTGGCATCGCTGTTGGGCTACATATGTTCGAAGCTTGGAATCCTCAGCGCGCACAAGAAATCCTACCGTTTGCCAACGGTTTACGTACTTAAAGAGGAGTACGCAGACCTGGTAAGATCCGTGCTCAGCGCCACCGCCGCCGCACCCAGCGATTCATGACCCACGTCAAGAGCGCTCCGAGAACCGCGACCACCCTGAAGATCAGATCCAAATCGGAATACTGGATCAGCCGATCAAAAGACCCCTACCTTGAGCTGATGCTTCGCCTCTTCCAGGACGAAAAGACGGCGCGGCGTGGAAGAGATTTTCTGAACATGGTGGAGGAGAGCCAGGAGAAGGGGGAACCCCTGAAGACCAGGGACTGGAAACGGATAATGGAAGATCTGGACGTCTCCAGGTCGGCCTTCTATTTCATGAGGAACAAACTTCTGGGAGCAGGGCTCATCGCCGTCAGGGCCGGGGAATACAGGCTCTCCGGAATGTTCAGCCGCGACCTCGCCGACATGTCCCGATGGTGGTGGACGGCGGTCATGAGAAACGACCCCGAAGCGCTGTAGAATTTAAGATTCCATTTTTGGATGCCTATCGAAGCGGACCGTCAGGGCACAGGTCAGATCCCCCACCCGCTACAGGGCGCAGGTGAGATCCTCCATCCTCTTCTCTATGGTCGTTACGATCCTGTCGTTTTCCATGTACTCCAGGCCGGCTCCGCAGAAGGGACATATGAAGTTGTTCTCGCTCGCCTCGTCGAAGACGAACCTGGCGCACCCGCCGACGCACGCGTAAAATATGTTGTTCTTCTCGTAGCTTAGCCGCTCATCAAGCTTTCTCAAAAGCTTTCTGACCTCCGACTCCAGGGCCCGATCGAGGTTGTCGACACATAATATCCAGAGGTAGGTCAGCCAGCCGCTTTCCGGATCCCTCTCCCTCCTGTACTTGGCAAGCCGGTGCTCATAGAGGAGGTAAAGCGTCCTCCGGACGGTGTTGAGGCTGATCCCCGTGATCTCCGCGACGTATTCGTCTGTGACCTCATCAGCGGGCATGCAGTCGACGATCTGGAGACCCTCGTCTCCAACGAGCTTTCTCAGGTATGCGCGATATATGGGATCCTCAATTAAAACCAACCGACCACCTCTCAATCCTCCCATCGGGAGGGTTGCAGTCATCGCAGAATTTCGCCACCATACTTTTCTTTATCGCGTTATATATGCACCCATCGCTTATAGCGATTTCCCTGGCCGGCTGTTGCCGGTTCTAAAAGATCGTCCCGGAACTATGACGAAGTCGGCAGCGCCTGGAGAGAAAGACGGGGATGGAAAGAAAGACGGGGATCAGGAGGAGAAGGATCAGGAGGGCTCCCTTCTCCCCGCCCGGATCCTCTCGACGAACCGCTCCTTCTTGGCGATGGCCCTCTCGGCGGCCCTGTCCACCTTATCCCTCATCTCGACGAAGTCCCGCTCCGGACCCGCATCCACCGCCTTCTTTATGGGGGTGTATGCCGACTCCCGGAACCGGGGCTCAAAGTCTTTTATCCCGTCTGGCGAATGAAGCTCGACCCCACGACCAGCCTCGACCCTTCCGATCCGGTCGATCTCGACGCCTGTGCTTCTGACGATCCTCATGATCTCTTCGGCGGAATCGGGGGGCGCGATTATCAGGAGGGCGTCTATCGAGACCCCCAGGTAGTCGATCTTGAGAGCCTCCAGCATCTCGAATACCTTCGGGTTCACAAGCCTCGCCATCCTCTCCTCCTCGAAGATGAGCTTCACCCCGGCGGTCTTCGAGATCTCCTTGGCGTCGCCCCTGATCCCGCCGTTGGTGACGTCGGTCATGGCGTGGATATCGACATCGACGTCCAGAAGGGCTGAAGCCGCTTCGAGGAACTTGACGTTGATCGTCTCGTCGACTACGTCGTGGCGGCCGTAGTAGAGAGCGGCGGAGCAGACCGTCCCGCCGCCTGCCCCCTCGGTCATGAGGATGACGTCTCCGGGGGCGGCGTCCTTCCTCGGCGATAGCCGATCCGAAACCCCCACCGCCCCGACGCAGCCGGTGAGCCGGTTTCCTATCACCATGTCCCCTCCGATCCGCAGGGTAGACCCGGTTATGAGGGGAACATTCGTCAGCTCTCCGACGGCCGCGATCCCCGCCAGGTGGTCGAAGAGGCGGCTTACGTCCCCGTCGTCGGCCAAGTGAATGTCTGAGAACATGGCAACGGGCCGAGCCCTCATCACCAGTATGTCACGAAGAGTGGCCCTTGTGACGTGAAACCCGGCGAGAAATGGATAGTCGCTGAGCCGGGAGTGCATCCCGTCGACGGTGAGGACGATGTACCTGCCGCCGGCCTCGACGGCCCCCGAGTCGTCCAGCTGCCGGGAGTCGACGACGGCGTCCGTCTCCCCGATCACCTCGGCGATCTTCTCGTGGGCGTAAAAGTCGCCCAGACCCCTCGACCCGACGCCGAACTCGCCCATGGTGACCCCGGAGTCCGAAAGCTCGAAGACGGCGCCTTTCGGGTCCAAAGTCGCCCTCGCCTCCACCAGGACGGCTTCGGCGAGCTTCTCGGCGTAGGACCTTGTGATCCGGTCTCCCTTCACCTCGACGATCAGGTCGGCCAGCTTCTCTCCGAGGTCGGGATCGTCTCTCGCAAGGCCCCTCTTGGCAAAACCCTCCAGATCCATGGGATGAGGGTTTGCGCCAGGGGATAAAAAAGCTCTATCTCCGCCCGAAGATCTTCTCCAGCTGGACCCGCGAAACGGTGACCATGGTGGGCCTTCCGTGGGGGCAGGTCTTGGGGTTCTCGCAGGCGAATAGCTCTCGGAGGAGGTCGTGCATCTCCTTCCAGGCCATCTCGTGGCCTGCCTTTATCGAGCCCCGGCAGGCGAGGAGCTTCAGGATCTCGTCTTTTGCCGTCGCCTCCGTCCCGACCTTCCCCAGAGCGAAGAGGTCCCTGAGAACGTCGTGGACCGCCTTGGGGCTTTCGAGCCGCTGGCCCGTGGCGGGGACGGAACGGACGTGGTAGGCGCGGCCGCCGAAGGGGCGGACGTCAAATCCCATCTCCTCCAGAACCTCCTCCCACTCCTCCAGCAACACCGTCTCCTTCGGCGAGAACTCCAGGGTGACGGGGACGATCAGCTCCTGGGATATGGTTCCTGAATCGTGCTTTTTCACCAGCATCTCGTACCGGATCCGCTCGGCTGCGGCGTGCTGGTCCACCAGGACGAGCCCCTCGGGCCCCTCGGCCACTATGTAGAGGAGAAGCGCTTGGCCCAGAACCCTCAGCCCACCGGGGAGCGGTGCGGTCTCAAGGTCCAGCTCGAGCCTCCCCCCTCCGGAGTAGAGGGGGAGGGTCCTCTGGACCTCGGCCCCGGAGGCGGGCACACACGCCCCATCTTCCGGACTGATAGGCACGGTGAGGGAAGCCGCCCCATCTAAGCCTGCAACCTCTTCGGCCTCGCCCTCCACATTGGCTGCGACACCCACTTCAGCTTCACCCTCTCCATAGCCCCCGTCCGCCGATCCGTCAGCGGCCCCGAGGACCGTCGGCCGGAGGGCTTTCATCTGCTCTGGCCCCGACTCCCGCTCCTCGGCCCGTTCGAGGGCGAGGCGGATCGAGTCCGTCAGCATCCCGGCCAGCTCCTCCTCCCTCAGAAACCTCACCTCCGTCTTCGCGGGATGGACGTTGACGTCCACCGTGGAGGGGTCGATCGAGAGGGAGATGACGGCGATAGGGTGGCGACCGGTGGGGATGAGGGTCCTGTAAGCCTCGGCGACCGCCCGGGAGAGGGCTTTTGATTTTACGTACCTTCCGTTGACGTAGATCATGATCCAGTCGGGGCTGGACCGGGTGACGGTCTGCCTTCCCACAGCCCCGGCGATGGATACGAACTTTGAGTCTGCCTCGATGGGTATGAGGTTTCGGGCGACGTCGCTTCCCAGGATCCGCAAGATCGGGTCGTTCCAGCTCTCGGACCTGACAGATTTGAAGAGCGTTTTATCGCCGGAGAAGAGCTCAAAGGAGATGTGGTGGTGGATGACGGCGTAAGTTGTGACGATTTCTGCGATCCTCGCCAGCTCCGCCCTCCCGCTTTTGAGGTACTTTCTGCGGGCGGGGACGTTCTTGAAGAGGTCCGCCACCTCGATCGTCGTCCCGGCGGGCGCACCCACCTCACCCACCTCCACGATCTTGCCGTCCTCGATCCTGACGTGTGTCCCGGCGACCCCGACCCCGCCGGACCTCACCTTGGTGACGAGGTCTACGGATCTCGCGACGCTCGCAATGCTGGAGAGGGCCTCGCCCCGAAATCCCAGGGTCGATATCCTGGCGAGGTCGTCGGCCGCCGAGATCTTGCTTGTGGCGTGCTTCTCGAAGGCGAGGGTGGAGTCCTCCCGGTCCATGCCGCAGCCGTCGTCGGTGACCCGGATCAGCCTCTTCCCCCCCTCCGCCACCTCCACCAGGATCTTCGTCGCCCCGGCGTCGATGGAGTTTTCGATCAGCTCCTTGACGACGGAGGCGGGCCTCTCGATCACCTCGCCTGCGGCGATCTTGTTGACGGCGTCCTGATCGAGGAGCTTGATTCTGGTCATCCGGCGTCCCTCAGCTTCTTCTGGTACTCTGAGAGCCTGTTCAGCGCCTCGATGGGGGTGACGGCGTTGAGGTCCAGTTCTCTTATCTCAGCCAGCATCTCGGAATTTTCATCGAGGTCGTCCGGCCCCTCCACCAGGAACCTCCCCTCGTCACCAGTGTTGTTGCCGTCTTCCTGATCGCCGCCGATGGTGACGTTTGCTGCCATTTTTGCCGCCCCCTGATCATCGTCGGTCTCACCTTCGCCATCTTCGGATCTTGATCGGGGCTCGTCGAAGAATATCAGCTGGGTGTACTTCGGCCCCTTCCTCCTCGACCGGGGGCAGTTTCCCAGAGGCTCGATCACCGCCTCCCGCTCGATCTCCCGGAGGATCTCTTTGGCCCTTGCCACCACCTCTGCGGGAACGCCCGCAAGGCTCGCCACGTGAATCCCGTAGCTCCGGTCGGTGGCGCCGGGGACGACGGTTCGGAGGAAGACGACCGAGTCCCCCTCCTCTTTGACGGCCATGTTGTAGTTCTTGACTCCGGAGAGGACCCCCGCCAGCTGAGTGAGCTGATGGTAGTGGGTCGCAAAGACCGTCTTTCCTCGAACTTTGTTGTGGATGTGCTCGGTGATCGACCAGGCGATGGCGAGGCCGTCGAAGGTGCTCGTCCCCCGACCGATCTCGTCGAGGAGTATGAGGCTCCGGGAGGATGCAGAGCCGAGGATCTTCGCCAGCTCCGTCATCTCGATCATGAAGGTGCTCTGCCCTGCCGAGAGGTCGTCGTAGGCCCCGACCCGGGTGAAGATCCTGTCGACGGGGGTGATGGAGGCGAAGGCGGCGGGTATGAAAGAGCCCATCTGGGCGAGGATGACGGCGAGGGCGATCTGCCTCATGTATGTGGACTTTCCGGCCATGTTAGGGCCCGTCAGGATCAAAAACCGATTGCCAACGCCGTCGAGGTGGACGTCGTTGGGGACAAATGCTCCCCTCATCGCCCTATCCAGGATCGGATGGCGACAGCCCCTCATGGAGATCTCCCCCGAACCGTTCAGCCTGGGCCTTGAAAATTCGCTCTCCACCGCCACCAGGGCCAGGGTGACGAAGACGTCCAGCTCGCCCAACGCCGCGGCCCTCTCCTGGATCTCCCGGGCGCGGCCTGCCGCCTCGGCCCTGACCTTCAAAAAGAGCTCCTCTTCCAGGGACGACGACCTCTCCTGGGCGGAAAGAACCTTTGACTCCATCTCCTTCAGCTCCGGGGTTATGAACCGCTCGCCTCCCGCCAGGGTCTGCTTTCTTATGTACTCGGCGGGGACGGCGGATAGGTTCGCCTTGGTCACCTCGATGTAGTAGCCGAAGACGTTGTTGTACCCCACCCGCAGTGACTTGATCCCGGTCCTACTTCGCTCGTCCCGTTCCATCTTCGCGATCCAGCCCCTCCCATCTCGCAAGGCAGAACGCAGCTCGTCCAGCTCGGGGTCGTACCCGTCCCGGATGATCCCCCCCTCCCGGATCGTCGGGGGGGGATCCTCTCTGATCGCCCTTCCGATCAGATCCGCCACCTCTTTGAGGTTGCTTGAGTCGAGCCGCTCTCTGAGGTCTGAAAGCCGACTGGACCCGGCATCCGAGAGGAGCTGGACGATCCGGGGGAGCCGGTCGATGGAGGACTTCAGCGCCACCATGTCTTTTGGCGAGGCGGTCCCGCAGGAGGTCCGGGCCACAACCCGCTCCAGGTCGCCGATCCCCTTGAGGGCGTCCCTGAGATCCGACCTCAGGAGAGAATCGGCCGCCAGCTCCTCGACGACGTCGAGGCGGCCCTCGATCTCCTCCGTGGAGATGAGGGGCATCTTCAGCCACTTCGCGAGGGTCCTCGACCCTCCGGGGGTGGATGTCTGATCGAGGAACTCTATAAGCGATCCGCGTTTGGACCGGTCCCTGATGTTCCGGAAGAGCTCCAAATTCCGCAACGTCGTCTCGTCCAGGACCATGAACTCGGCTGGCGAGTAGAGCCTGATCTCGGCGATGTGGTCTATGGCCGTAAGGTGAGCCGACCTGAGGTAGGCGAGGACGGCGCCGCAGGCCCGAGCCGCCGCATCCATACCGGTCAAGATGGGCCCCTCGGAGCCGAAGTGGTCGGCGAGGCGGGCTCGCGCTCCGGCGAGATCGAAGTCGGAGTCCTCGAGCCTCTGAACCGCCATCCCCTCTCCATCGCCGAGGAGGGAGTCGGCGGATTTGGGGATTATGCACTCGGAGGGCCGAAACTTGGCCAGCTCCGAGGAGAGTTTGGCCGAATCTGCCTGTATCTCCGTCGCCAGAAACTCGCCGGTAGAGACGTCCAGGAAGGAGAGGCCGATCTTCCCGTCGTCCTCGACGATCGACGCCAGGTAGTTGTTTGCCCCCTCCTCCAGCATCGAGGGCTCGATGATCGTCCCCGGCGTGATCACCCGGATGATCTCCCTTTTGACGAGCCCCTTCGCCTTCTTGGGGTCTTCGGTCTGCTCGCAGATGGCGACCTTGTAGCCAGCGCCGACGAGCTTGGGGAGGTAGGCGTCGAGGGCGTGGTAGGGGATCCCGGCGAGGGGGATCCGGTTTCCCTCCTTGTCCTTCTGCCTTGAGGTGAGGGTGATGTTGAGAACCCGAGCCGTGATCTCGGCGTCGCCCCCGAAGGTCTCGTAGAAGTCGCCCATCCGGAATAGGAGGACGGCGTCGCCGCACTTCTCTTTCATCCCGAAGTACTGGTCCATCAAAGGTGAGATCTTGGCCATGGGCTATCCGAGGCTGATGGGACCTCGCCGGTCATATCGGTTTCGGTTTCAAATGTCCATGTTCCAAAACTTCGGTAGCTATCGCGACGATCAGGCGGCGATGATCAGTCATCGTCCTAGGGCAAATCGCATAACTGCTTACACGTGGCAAAACGATTGGAGAAAAGATTATAATGGATCAAGAATGTCGCATCATTGAAGATAGACTTCGTTATCGGAGGGAATGAAGATCAGAGAGGTCCTAGAAAACTATAAGTAATAAAAAAGTGATAAAACAATTATGATAGCGAAATTCTTTAATATTTGACATATAGCCCCCCCAATGTGTTACATTTCGCGGCGTATTAGTAACCATCAAGTTTATAAGGAAGGACGAGGAGGAGGGACCGGATGAGCATGGTAGAAACCGTTAGGCATGGGCTTCCAACCGAAGGGAGAACTATTCCAGAGCTATGTAGGCTATTTGGTGTTGACAGCGAGTTTAAAATGATGCGTATAATAGCAGAGTTGGAGTGCTCCGGAGATGCAACTATAGACGATTTCGATAAGATCTACAGAGAGGATGGTGGAGCAATCTATCTCGCTAAATACAAAAGAAAGTCCTAGATAGAATCGTAGCATGGCTGGCTTGAGGTGTCCTATGTGATGGGCCTGACATAGATGGGTGTAAATGGATCGCTTCCCTATGAAAACTAGACCCTATATTATGTAGCCCAAGAATCCTAACCCAATGACCTGCGGAGGGCCGACTATTTGATTGAAGATTCGTCAAGAAGTTTGAACACCTATCTCGATACGTGGAAGGACTTCGGGAGGAATTTGGAAGCGTATATAGCTTCCCACGGAACTGAACTAGAAAATGAATCATATGATCTTATTCTGACATTTTCAAGGGGAGGGGCTATCCTAGCTTTTGCCTTTGCATGTTTATTGAAAGATAATAGTAAATCAAGTGAATACTCCAAGCCGTACAAAGCATCTGTGAGATCAATTCCAAGAGGGATAACCGTTAAGATAGATGATCCATGTTTTGTCATGGATCATCCGGCATCGCGCCTAGAAAAAGAAGATATATTAAATAATTTAGAAGATGAGCTGAGAAGCTTTTCTGAAGAGTATAACGAAGGAAAACCGCTAAAAGTACTTATTATGGATGACAATTTAACAGGAGCTACACGAGTAAAATTCCTTGAGAACGAATTGGATAAACTCGAAAATAAAGGCTTAGTAATAGGATATCGCACTCTCGCGTATGTTAGACACAAGGCATTTCTAGAGAATGAAATACCTACAATTATATCCTTCCCAAAAGATAAAGATAATTTTGTTATGCCTTGGCATGTTCCTCACCCACCAAGAGAATTGAATTTAAAGGACAGCCATACCGAGTTGGAAAGATTAATCTTTAGATTTAAATTAAATTGTGATTATGAAATGTTTATAGAAAAGGTTAAGGAGAAATATGGATTTGATGAGGGATTTATATTCAATGGAGCAAGCAATTTTTATATAATCCATCATATACCACAAGAAACATCAGAAAGGGTGATAGATTTTGTTGAATTGAGTCATTTCCCGAATAAGTTATATCCACCAAAAATGTGTCTTAATTCAAACGGGTCCGATGAACACAACAGTAGTAATTTTCTTAAACTTTGTTCCTATTTAAATGATATGACAATCGATGTATGTACTACCTGCTCATGCCTCAATTGCAATAAATATCTAATAAAAAATGTCCAGGACGCAGCAAATGGTGGAGATATTTCTATAGAAGCAATATTCCGCAATAAAGTTAATTTAGAACTAAAACGCGCGATTGATAAATGGTTTGCCGAGTTTTCGGATGTTATGGTAACACGATTATGATTGAAGACTACTATATTTATATTGCTGCATATGCCATCCAATATCCTTTCGATTCCGATACAATAGCAGATATAAACGCATCTGGATATACTGAATTCAAGAAGCAAATGATACTAGATGGTCAATTATGGGATGTTATTTCTTGGAGATATAACGAGATAAATTTATTTGTTTATATAATTAAGCCGGCCGGCGGTTTTCATGGCGGCGGAGATTATGACGGAAATTTCGAAAGTAGTAATAAGGTGTTTAACGAAATCATAGCAAGTAGTGGATTAATATTTAACTATGTAAAGCCGATATTGCTAAGGAATTTTGGAGAAAATGAGGATTTTAGTGAGAGTGAGCGGAATCAAAGCCATATTTTTTATGAAGAAAGTGGTAAAAATAAAATCGTTTGCTTCGATAAATCTTGTTATTTTTTAAAAACTAATTTAAACTCAGACCGATCTAAAATAATAATAAATAATATAATTACGTTGTTATCCTTCTCTGAGATCACACTTTATATGTTCACCCGCCCCCAAAAATCTTTAAAATTTTATGATGATTACAAAAATGATAGAGAAATAATGGTAAAGATAACAGATGCGATATGGCGTCATAAGTTCTATCTGCTGAATTGTCAAGCCATACTATTATTCCCAGAATTATTTAAACAAGAAATAGCTGTTATAGATAATTTATTAAACTGGAGATATATGAATCTGTCTGAAAGTCAAAACAATTTGCTCAATCAGATTCATGGATTGAATTGCAGAAGCATGGATTTATCTGAAAATCAAACTAAAATTCTAAATGATATTCATAGAGTTGAGTACGGTATTTTGATTTTGACGGTTTTTATAACAATGGATATTGTATACAAACTCTCACTTGATGCGTTGGAGTTATCGAAGAAGTGGTCTTTGGGTTTAGCTATTTTCATAGCAATCATAATATTGATTCTGCAACGGGTCATAAGCAAAAAACTTTGAATCATTTAAGATGAGAATTCCAAATTGAGGATTTAGTTAAATTGCAGTGACGCATCCCGCATCAGAGCATTCGGATAAAAAATGTGAGGCGATCTTGTCACAGACCGCCTTCGAGGAGATTAACCCTGGAATCCCCATCCGGAGTAGTAGTATCGAGGGTAATAGAACTGGCAGTCGCAGTCGCTGAACGGATGGCAGACCCTGAAGGGACGGATGTGGACCCCGGTCCAGTAGTGGTATCCCGAAAAGGGGAATCCCGGCCTGAAGATCGTGTAGAATTTAGGATGGCTCTCGCCAAATGATGGCCCCTGGGGCTGATCGGACCTCGGCCAGGGATCGCCACCGACCCATGGGCTTCCTATACCTCGCTCGAACCGCTCCTCTGCCGCCTTTTCTCCTGGCCGCATCTCAACGCCGTTTTCAAAATCCAGCGCCACGCTCCACCCCACCAGGAATATGATGAGGCCCATAGATAACATAATTTTATTCATCCCCGCTGCATCTCCTTTTATGTCCTCTAGTTTTTTTGATAAGATAAAGGAGGCTCAGTTCTCCCCGCTGAGAAATGGCGCTCTCTGAGGATAAGAATTTATCTTTGACGCAAAGGCTGAGTTTTCTCCCTGACCAAGCCGATCACTTCATCGCCGATCGAAGGATCTGTAGCATCGACGCCATGATCCGGATCTGAGATTGCCCGTTTTCACTTCCGCCCGGAGCAGCGCGCCTAGCCCCGGCCTCGGGCCGATTTTTTCTCCAGGGAGAGGAAGGCCGCCACGGTGGCGATTATCATGCATATCAGCATGACCCGCCACAACCCCTGGTAGGATTCAAGAGACCTGGTTGTGAGGATCAGGCCGGAGACCTGCTGGAGGATCGCCCCGCCGGCGAAGGGGAAGATGTTGAGGGCGGCGGTGCTGGTCCCGGCCATGGATATCGGAAATAGCTCCTTGATCTGAGCAAAGCTCACCACCAGGACCCCGCCGAAGAAGCCGAAGACGAAGTTTATCGCCATATAGGCGTATGTGCTCGTAATCTCCCCCGCAGTCATCCATATCACCGCCCATACCAGGGTGTACGCCGCCGTTCCGACGATCAGAACCCTCCTCCGGGACTTCAAGATCTTGTCGGAGATGTAGCCGGCGGTGGGGCAGCCGCAGATCATCCCCATCCCGATGAAGGAGAGGACGAGGCCGACTGTGGCCTTATCCCAACCCAGGACGTCCGCGAAGAAGGGGCCGGCCCAGAGCCCCTGATAAACCATCATGCTGCCGTACATGAAGAAGAAACATACCGCCAGGGGCCAGAACTTCCTCCCCGATCCGAAGGTCATCTTCAGGGCCTCGCCCATGGGTATCCTCTCATCCGTCCCAGCGTCGGAGGCCGAGGCCGACCCGCCCCTCTCTCCCGCCTCGATCTCCTGGATGCTGGGAAGTCCCATGTCGATGGGCCGGTCCCGGGCGATCGTCCAGGCAGCGGCCGCCAGGAGGACGGTGATCACCCCCAGGATGAGAAAGACCCGCTGCCAGCCCAGGGCGGCGGAGAGGAGGGCCAATGGGCCCGCCGCGCTGAGGGCGCCGACGTTTCCCACCGCGATCAGGATGCCGGTGAGGGAGGCGAACTCGTTATTCCGGTACCAGGTGGAGAGGATCTTCATGGTGGGGATGTAGACCATGGCCGCCCCGACGCCGATGAGGATGCGGCCGACGACGACCAGCTCGAAGGTGGAGGCAATCCCGGTGAGGACGGCTCCCGCGGCCGCCACCAGGGTGAAGATGCTCACCGTTTTGCGAGGCCCGAGGCTGTCGGTCAGAAGCCCAGACGGAAGCTGCATGACGGTGTAGGCGTAAAAGTAGGCAGAGCTCAGGAGGGCGATGGAGGCGGCGTCCACCCCGAAGGTGGCCTCCAGGTCGGAGGAGACCACCGCCGTGGAGACCCTGTGGAAGTAGACGAAGAAGTAGGCGACGGCCAAAATCCCGAAGACCGCCCATCGATATCTCAGGACCTTATAGACATCGTTTTTTTCAGGCATCATCGTCGCATCCCTCTCGATCATCGGACCTGACTGTTGGCCCTTTGACCATGGATTAGCTCGTTTTTATCAGTTAAAGGTAACGAAGATATTCAAGGATTTCAAAAAACCCTTCGGGTCTTCACAACGGAGACGGTTTAAAAAGAGTGCACCTTTATCGCATCCTGACCTGGCCCTTAGGTCGGGCTCGGCGCTGAACAGGATAAAAAGATGATTGATCCCCGGCAAAGGTCGCCGGGGTCAGAGCTGATCCGCCTGCGATTCGATTTCGCAATTTTCGGGCGTCATTCGCCCATTACAAAGCATCGACGATGGCGTCGGCCTCAATTACCAGCCAAATCCCCACGGCCACCAGCTCCAATATCCCCACGGTCTCCAGTATCCCCAGGATACGTAGCTCCATGAGCGATATACTGGCTGTTGGCGTACTGGAGGCTGCTGGTAAGGTTGATGGTATCCTGGTGCGTGGTCTCCTGTCGGATGGTCGCCTGGATGGTGTCCCGATCCTACTTGTTGATGCCCTGCAGGTTCATCTCGCGGTCCAGTTGGTTGCCCCCATGGGGTCGCAACACAAACGGATGCTGTTATCAAAGAAAACAACGCGAATAACAGCACCAATTCGGGAACTATGCGCCTTTTCACTAATCTTCACTCCCCTTAACTTTCTGATCCAACCTTACCCCCATCGCTATTTAAAGAGGATGTTTATGTAGAAGTCATCTGAATCAGATGTAAAGAGAGCAGACCGGGACGAGTCGAGCGAGCCGCCTCGACACCGTCGCAGCATAACGTTATGACGCCATTTTTTATCCGGAGATCTCGCGATCTTTCGGGCTGGACCATCTGCCTTTCGCCTTCAGGACATGCCATTTCGCTCTCGATCAGGAGGTCCTGGTGGTCGGCGATCTCTAAAACTTCAGCTCCATCCCCAGGATCGTCTCGGTGGAGGTGACGCCGATGATCTCCCGGACCTTGAGGACGATCATGTTCAGGTCGGCTATCCCCTCCACGTCGGCTATGGCGATGAAGTCCGTCTCCCCGTAGACCGGGACCACCTCCCGGACGCCTCTGATGGCGGTGAGGGCGTCGTAGACCGCCTTCTCAGACCCAGGCTCCGCGTTGATCATGATGAAACCTTTCAACTTGAATCCCCTCCTCTTCCACCTCTTCAAGTTCTCGACTTTTTATATTCAGATCCAACCTCACCCTATATCAGCCTTCGCCGGGACGATCCGCACCGGTTCCGTCTGGGAAGACCCCGCCGAACTCCGCCCTGACGGCGACCTCCATGATAACCCTCCTCAAGACCTCGATCTCCCTCTCGATGGAGATCGAGGGCTCCAGGTTCGCCGCATCCATCAAAGCCCCCAGTGCCTCCTCCAACAGGCCCATCCCCACCAGGACTGTGGCGAGGTTTCTGAAGTCCGAGGCCTCGGGCTCGTCGGTGATGATCATCTCGTAGACCTCGACGGCCTCATCGAACCTCTCCAATGCCCGGAGGACGAAGGCTTTGTTTCGCAGAGCTTCGCGGTTCTCGGCGTCGGCCGCGAGAGCCTGGTCGTAACAGACCAGAGCCTCCTCGGTCCGGCCCATCTGGAAGAGGGCGACGCCCTTGTTGTTCCAGGCGTCGGAGTTTTTGGGGTTGGTCTCCAGGACCTCGTCGAAATAGCCAAGAGCCTCCTCAAACTCGCGTCGCTTCACCCGGTCCATCCCCTTGTGGACGAGAATCTTCTCCTTCGACTTCATGGGACCTGCCTCACATGTAGCCCTGGATGGGGGCGGACTCTTCGGACCCGGACTTCCTCCCGCCGGGCTTTTTGATCTCGCCGAACTGCCGCTCGTACTCTTTGATGTGGTTATTCAGCCAGTCGGCCAGCTCTTTTGCGGCCAGGGGCGATAGGATCAGCTCCGTCTCGACCTTCCGCTCCATGACGGAGAGCTGCTTGCCATCCTGGACGGTGGCCTTCGGCGAGTCGTTGTAGAAGGCGATCCGAAAGTCGTAGGGGCTGTGGCCGCCGATCGCCCCCACGGCGTAGATCTGCCTGTACTTCTCGCTCTTGGTGATCTCCAAAGCAAACTCCATGTCGACCGGGTTCCCCTTCAAGCTTAAAATAACTGGTGACTTGAGGGCTATGATCAGCGTCGGTTCAAATGGCCTCTATTAAAAGATCATTTCTGCCAGAGGATGTGAGACTCCTCCATCGGGACGATCGCCTCGGGATGGCTTGGAACGACTCTTGGGGTATAATCGCTTGCCGGACGAGTGGCGGAAACATCAGCCGAGTACAGGTATCCATCCCCAGATCCGGAGATGGCTTCTCTTCTGATCATCTCAGATCTCGTCGGAGCATCGTCGTTCAGAGGATCCAGATACAGCTCCACCGATACGTCTTCCGGATCGAGCCTGCCGAAGTATACCTGGACCTCAAACCTCCATAAATCGTCGATCTTCTCGACCTTCAGATTCCCGAACCGGAGATCCTTCCAGCTTTCGTCGAGCCTCCGGTGCCACCCCACCAGCTCCGACGCCAATTTGGCGCCGTCAGCCGCCCTCCGCCGATACGCCTCCGCCCCAGGCAGATAGGCTTTCTCCGCGTACTCCCTCATCATACGGTGGCAGCTGAACCGTGGAGTAAGCCTGGACATGCTGGCTCTGACCCGTTTTATCCATGATCGAGGGACTCCGTCCTCGTCCCTCTCGTAAAAAGAGGGCACTATTTCCTCCACCAGGAGGCTGTAAAGCTGGTCTGCCTCGTGGGCGTCCCAGCCCGGATCGTCGTGGACGCTGCCGTCCCCCAGGCACCATCCCACCTCTGGAGAGTACGCCTCAGCCCACCAGCCGTCAAGCTCGGATAAGTTCAGGCCTCCGTTCACCAGAACCTTCATCCCGCTGGTGCCGCAGGCCTCCATAGGCCGGCGTGGGACGTTGATCCAGAGGTCTACGCCGGGCTCAAGCCGTCTTGCAAGAGCTATATCATAGTCCTCGAGAAAGACGACCCTTCCGGAGATCTCGGGCCTAGAGGCGAACTCGGCCATCATCCGGACGAAGCGCTTGCCCAGAGCGTCGCCTGGATGGGCTTTTCCTGCAACGATGAGCTGGGTCGGCCTCTCTTCGTCCAGAAGGATCCTCTCCAATCGATCGGGGTCCTTTATCAAGAGATCCGGACGCTTGTATGCCGCAAATCTTCTGGCAAAGCCGATGGTCAAAATCTCAGGGTCCAGCACCTCAGAAGCCCTCTCGACGACCTCCTCGGGAGCGTTGTGCTCCTTCGCCTGCCGGGCGAATCGGCGTCTTACATACTCGATCATCGATCTTTTGGCCTCGCGCCTGAAGCGCCACAGATCATAATCATCGATATCAGAGAGTGCGTCCCACGGGGTTCCTGAGGGAGCAGACAGATGATACTTCCCTATGGCACCCTCCCAGAGGTTTCTGGCCTTGGGTGAGTCCCAGGAGGGGATGTGAACCCCATTGGTAACATGATCCACGGGCACCTCCCGTCGAGGCCATCGTTCGAAGAGGTGCTGAAAGATCTCGCGGCTCACAGAGCCGTGCAGTCTGCTCACACCGTTGGCATAACCGCTTCCTCTCATGGCCAAGTTCGCGGTTACAAGGTGCTCATCTCCGAGGATGCAAAACGCCTCCAGGATCTCTTCTAAGGAGATCCCAAAACCCTCGACGTACCTCTGGAGGTACTGCTTGACGAGGGACAGGTCGAACCCGCCTAAGCCCACGGGGGTGTGGGTCGTGAATACGTTGCCCGGCCGGGTCGCCTCCAGGGCAGTGGAAAAGGGAACGTTGGTCTTCTTCGAAAAGCTGTTGGCTCGAGCCAGAATGGCGAAGGCGGAATGACCCTCGTTGAGATGGCAGATCTCCGGGTCGATCCCCATCTCCTCCAGGGCGTTCCAGCCTCCGATCCCCAGGGCAATCTGCTGGACGAGACTCCTCTCCTCCCCGGTCGGATAGAGGTTTGCGGAAATTCCTCTGTCCCAGGGCCTGTTCAGGGGATCGTTCGAGTCCAGAAGGTAGAGGTCGACCCTCCCCACCTTGGCCTGCCAAACCCGTAAAATGAGATCCCTTCCCGGCAGCTCGACCTTCGTCCTCAGCCAGCTTCCATCCTCTTTTTTGACCGGCACCACGGGGAGGCTGGTGGGGTCATTGTAGGGAAAGGCCTCTATCTGAGACCCGTCAGAGTTCAATATCTGCCGGAAGTATCCCTGCTGATAGAGGAGTCCCACCCCAGCCACCGGGACTCCGAGGTCGCTGGCGGTCTTGAGATAGTCTCCCGCCAGGATCCCAAGCCCCCCCGAGTAGATGGGCAGCGCCTCGCTGAGGCCGAACTCCATGCTGAAATAGGCCACACTTTTCAGAGAGGGGTGACGGCAACTCTCGCCGAACCAGCAGGCCTCCTCGAGAAATACCTTCTTTCTTTCGAGAATGGAGTCAAGCTCCGCCTTAAAACCCTCGTCCTGAGCAACCTCTTCCAGCCGTTTCCGGGAGACGTTCTCCAGGATCATGTAGGGGTTGTTGGTGATCTCCCAGGCCTCGGGGTCCAGCATCTCCCAGATCTGATCGGTCATCTGGCTCCCGGTCCAGCGGAGGTCGAGGGCCAGGTCGTAAAGACCCTCGAGCCCTTCTGGAAGCCTCCTCTGAAATATGGGACGTATATCCATGGTTTCTCTACATCCAGTGAGCTTCTATTGTTATTATATCTTTTGGCAGTAAAGGCGTTTAGGCAGCAGATTGGTCGACGCGTCCAGGTGACGTCATCGAGGCCCATATCCCCCCCACTATCATCCACGGCCGAGAAGCTCTCTGATCTCCTCGACCGTCCTCCTTCCCCCAGGCGTATCCTCCAGATGGTGGAGGATCGATCCGAGGAGGAGGGCGAAAAGCCCCATCCCCAACGTCGTGGGAGATATGGCGGAGAGCATCAGAAGGCAGGAGACGGCCCCAATAGCCGGGAAAAGGCCACCCATGGGAATTCTGAAGTAGCTCTTTTCAGGAGGCAAGATCCTTTCTTCTCTGACCAGCTTGAAGGCGCTGACGTTCACGAAGAACATGGTGATCAGCACCAGCACGTTTGTCAGGTCGATTATGAAGTTCAAGCTCCCGTAGACCACCAGGAGCATCGTAGTCGCCGAACCGAGGACGATGGAGTTCGCTGGCTGATCTCTCTTCAGACGAGCAAACCTTCCTGGAACCTGGCCTTCGCTGGCCATCTCCAAAACGACCCGAGAAGCTCCGATTATGTTGGCGTTCGCAGCCGATAGAGTGGATACTACGGCGGCAAAGGCCACGATGGCGCCCCCCGAAGCGCCCAGGAGCACCACCGCAGCGTCAAAGACGCTCTGGCTCCCGTAGCTGGGCAGTTTGGCGGATAGGAGGGCCACCACCACTCCGGTGTAGATTGCGGCCACGATCCCGATGGAGGCCATGGTGGCCAGGGGGACGTTCTTGCTCGCCTCCTTCACCTCGCCACCCATCATCGCCACCACCTGAAATCCTAAGTAAGCGAAGAATATGGAAGCCATCCCCTCCAGCACGCCCTTTTGCCCGTGGACGAAGAATGGGACGAAATCGGCGCTTTTGATCTGCATCATGCCGAATATGGCCAATACGACCAGTATCGAGACCTTCGTCACCACCATGACTATCTCGGCTTTGCCTGCCTCAGAAAGCCCTCTCAGGTTGAGGGCGGTGAGGAGGATTATGCCGGCCAGGGCGCCGAACCGTGGATCGAAATTTGATCCCAAGAGCAAGTTCAGGTATATGCCTAGGCCCAACAGAACAAAGGAGGTCACCACTATCTGGCTGATGTACATCGACCAGCCTGCCAAAAATCCCAGGTATTCTCCCAGCATATGCCTTGCATAGAGGTAGCCTCCGCCGTCTTCGGGGAATATGCTGGCCAGGGCGGCATAGGAGAGGCCCGAAAAGGCCACCAGAACGCCACATACGAGATACGACAGAACTGCAGAGGGACCGGCTAGGTCGATCATGATGCCGCTGAGGACGAAGACGCCGGCTCCAATCATGTTTCCCACGGCGAAGGCTACAGCCGCGAATATGCCCAGGCCCTCGCTCCGTTTAGCGCCGTTCATGGTCTGCTGCCCATTTCAGCTGTCACCCCTGATAACGCCGTTGCCGAAACAACCTGTGTTTGATGAAATTTATCCGCATCTTTCATAAATCAATCCACATTGAACCGGCCTTCCATGAACTGGAGACCCTCATCAAAGAACTTGTAGAACCTCACTTTGAGCTGGTCTATTATCAAGAACACCACTATAGCATAGGCCCAGACGATCGCCGCCAGTCTCCAGCCTATAGGAGGTATCAGGAAACCGTAAACGGCGATAATAGTGGCGATAAGCTGGGTTCCGATGACTGCACCCACCAGCAGATTTCCGGGCCGGTAAGACCAGAAATGACCCTTAGTCCTGGCGATGAAGATGATGAGGTGGCCGGCTACAGAGAGCTTTAGGTACATGAAAGATTGGAGGATCTCCTTGCTCAGGTGCAGGTAATCCAGGCCGAAAAATAAGAGACCGAAGGATTCAACCGTACCTATCAGCCCCAGAAAGAGAGCCATCCCCATCACCGACGACATCCTCCAGCGGTCTGGCTTGCTTGAGTATTCTGCCCGATCGTAAGCGATAGACATGATGGCAAAATCGTTCAAGAGCGCCAAGAGCACGATCATCAGAGCTGTAACTGGATAGAAGCTGAAGATCACTATGGATAACGTGATGAAGAAAAGCACCCTGATCGTCTCAGATATTCGGTAAATGGCGTAGCTGTTCATCCGCCGGAAGATCCTACGGCTCTCTTTTATGGCGTCGATTATGACGGATAGACCCGGCTCTGTGAGAACGATTGCCGCTGCAGACTTGGCGGCATCGGTAGCTCCTGAAACTGCGATTCCTGCGTCGGCCTTCTTCAGGGCCGGGGCGTCGTTGACGCCGTCGCCGGTCATCCCGACGATGTGGCCTTTGGACTGCAGAAGCTCGACGATCCTGAACTTGTGCTCGGGGAATACCTGGGCGAAGCCGTCGGCATTCTCTATGACCTGTTCTGCCTCTTCATCCGGCTTGTCTATGAAGGCGGAGGCGGGGCATATTTCGGTCCTCAATCCCACCATATTGGCGATCTCCCTGGCTATCGCCACGTGGTCGCCGGTGACCATCTTGACTTCGACCCCCATGGACTGAGCGGTCTTAATAGTCTCGGCAGAGTCCTCTCTCGGCGGGTCGTATAGGGCGATGAGCCCCACGTACCTCCAAGCTCCGGCCGGATCGGTGCGGGCTACTCCCAGGGCCCGGTAACCTTTGGCTGCAAAGGCGTTCACCTTCTCGTCAACTTTGGGGTCTTCAGAGCCGCCTCCCACCAGGGACAGGATCGCCTGAGGCGCGCCTTTAGCCGCTTTGAATCGACCCTCGGAACCCTCGACCTCCGCCTCGGCCCTTTTGGAGACGGGATCGAAGGGCTCAAACTTCGTCAGATTGTAGCCGGAGACGTCGATCTCCTCTTCTCTGCTCTTCTCGATGATGGCGACGTCTATGGGGTCTTGGTCCTCTTCCCGCGAGGACAAAAGGCCTGAGAGCAGCAGGTCCTTCTCCTCAAACCCTTCGAAGGGCACGAGTTCAGCCACTTTGATGGCGTTCTGGGTTATAGTTCCGGTCTTGTCGGAACAGAGGATGTCTATCCCCGCCATCTCCTCGATGGCGACAAGCCTGCTGACGATAGCCTCCTTCCTGGAGAGGATGACCGCCCCCACGGCCATGGTCACCGAGAGGACGGCGGGGAGGGCTGCGGGTATGGCCGCCACCACCAGGACCAGGGCGAACTGCAGCGTCTGAAGGAGGCTTTCATGCCTCATGGTTGCGACGATGAATACGAGAGCCACCAGAGCTACCGCCAGCACGATCAGGTAGTCTCCGATCTTGATAACCGCTTTCTGGAAATGGCTTTTGGTCTTGGCCTCTTCCACGAGCTTTGCGGTCCTGCCGAAGTAGGTCTCCATGCCCGTGGCATAGACTAGGCCGTTCATCTCGCCCATGCGGATTATGGAGCCTGAATAGGCGACGTCGGAGGGCTTCTTCTCCACCGGCAGCGACTCGCCCGTTAGGGCAGATTCGTCCACCTGGAGAAAATCGCCACCGAAGAGCTTGACGTCTGCGGGGACGATCTCTCCCAGCCTGACCCTGACCACGTCACCGGGAACTAGCACTCTTGCCGGAAGTTCGATCCACTCGCCGTCTCTTCTGACCCTGGCGCTCGGGGCGAGCCTCTTTTTCAAGAGCTCTATCGCCCTGTCCGCCTTGTTCTCCTGCCAGAAGCCGACCACCCCATTCATGAGCAGAAGCAGGGATATGATGGCGAAGTCATCCCAGCGGCCCAAGACTGCGGAGAGGGCTGCCGCGACCTCTATCATCCAGGGTATGGGACCCCAGAAGTAGGCGAGGAACTTGACTATGGGGTTGACCTTCTTTTCGGCGATCTCATTGGGGCCGTGCTCACCAAGTCTCGACTCGGCCTCGGACGAGGAGAGTCCTTCCTCGCCGGATGATACTTCTCTCATCAGGTCTTCTATGGACGCTTCAGCCGCATCTTTAGGTTTCAAAATATCTTGCCCCCATGAACCTTATATACTTTAGCCGGTATCCGATATTAAACTGCCGGTGTTGAAAGGACGAAATCAAATACAACAGATTATTTGACATCATTCTCGTGCTCCCCCCTAGGCCCCGTTTTTGGTCTCGAAATATACACGTGATCTGATAAAATAAATACTGATTTTCGATACCTATGTGATCGGAGAAAGTAGAAAGACCATAGACTACCTTGAGGCGGTCTCGATAGGGGTCGGTGGGATGGCGGGCGGCGGGATCTTTGCGGTACTGGGGCTTGCTGTCCAGCTCGCTTGCGGCGAGATTCCGGTGGCCGTCCCAATCGCAGGGTCGTGGCCTAATTGTAGCCACGGTTTAGAGCGAATTTAGATTCAACGTTAGATTCCAACCAACGTTCACAAAATTCTGATAAATCTAAAGGTTTCTGTCGCTTTAAGTCGATTATATATATATATTTTACAAAATTCATTTCATATCATCAGTCGTTGTGATCATTTTACGATTACTATATCAAATTTTCATAGTTCTAGTTATAGATAGACTTATCTAGAATGAGAACACTATTTTTAAATGACAATTTTTCGAGCGCTTTGATTGCTATTTAAGGGGCAGTCCAAGGTCGGTATGCAGCTTGCGGGGTTGTCTGGCAACAGGCATGTTGATCGGCCTTTTCAATCTTAGATGACGGCAGAGAATATCGATCTCTGCTCCACAGCATAGCCAACGATGTCATCGAGGGGAGAAAAAGTAACCAGAAGAGGCGGATAAAAAATGGAACAAAAAACGAAGGGACGGTTGGAAGGAAGGGTAGCGGTAATCACAGGCTCAACTTACGGCATCGGCGAGGCGATAGCGAAAGTTCTGGCAGATGAAGGTGCGACCTCGATCATCACCGGAAGGACGGAGGAGAAAGGCGAGAGGGTCGCTGAAGAGATAAAAAACGCTGGCGGGGCCGCAGAGTACTATCCCCTGGACGTGACCGACGAGAAAAGGATTGCTGAGGTGATTAAAGCAGTCTACGAGAAGCACGGCAGGATAGACGTACTGGTGAACAACGCCGGAATCGCTGGCCCCAACAAGCCGATCCACGAATACACGAGAGAGGAGTGGGAGCGAGTCTTCGACGTCAACGTCACCGGATGCTTCCTCTGCAGCAAATACGCCGTCCCCTTCATGAAGAAGAGCGGCGGCGGAAGCATCGTCTACATATCCTCGATTTACGGGATAGTCGGAGCCTCGGACGTTCCCGCCTACCACGCGACGAAAGGTGCAACCAGGATCATGGCCAAGACTGGGGCGCTATTCTACGCCAAAGATAACATCAGAGTGAACTCGATTCATCCAGGGTTCATCTGGACACCGATGGTCGAAAACTTCCTCAAAGGCCAGTCTGAACAGTCGGGCTTATCCATAGAGGAGTTGAGGAAGGGCCTGGACTCAGAGCAACCCATAGGCCACATCGGCGAGCCGAACGATATCGCCTACGGTGTACTCTACCTGGTCTCGGACGAGGCCAAGTTCGTGACTGGTTCTGAGCTGGTCATCGATGGAGGCTACACCACCAGGTGATTTTCGTCGACGGAGAAGAAAGTTATGAGATACATTAGCATAAAACTCGATGATGAAGATTTCGAGAAGCTATCAATGGCCAAGGGCGACAGAACCTGGGAAGAGTACATAATGAAGGACGTCCACAACAATAGGCGACGAAAAGAGCTTCAGATCCTGGCAAATAACAGAGGCAACATTTGCTGAAAGTGTGCTCGGGGGCGATCTATATGCGATTCAGAGCCGAAGAAGGGTCGTCCTCGGTAATGATACGGCCGAGAATCTAGATGTCGAGATGGGCAAAGGCGTTGTTGCCAGCTTTCTCGACGCTAACACCATCAACCTGATCGTCTCGATCGCATTCATCCGAGAATGATATACCATCGGCTCATTATGGTATAATAGAGCGGACAATATCCGGGCAGAACACCTGTCTGCGGCATTCTGTTGCCAGCTCAGGGAATCGCTCCGCTATAGCGAGGAGGATCTTATCTCGCAGTGTCTTATACGCCTCGTCTTTTCCGGTCGGTCCTAAAAGCTGTGCGAGGTAGTCCCCATAGTTCGAGAGTTGGTGTCTTAAATAGTTCACTGTAATCCGGTCAAGGAAGTTCGGGTCTGAATCTTCAGTCGCGAATCTGATCGCACTGAATTCGTATTCGCATATCCAATCTTGATGAACGTTATACGCATCGATGGCATTACATCGTACCTTGTCCAGAGGCTCTGATGTAACAGCTATCTTCCACCCTCCAATCTCAGCCAAAAGTTTCTGCTTCTTGGTCTCTGTCGCCTTAATGGCGGCCTCAGGCCATCCCCGCTCCTTCAGGCCCGCTTTTGTGATGAACTCCTTATCGGCCATCTTTCTCACCACTTCGCAAGGTTCAGCCCTAATGATGCGAGTCTTTAGCCCTTAAAACCAAGCTCAATTCGATGAATCGTCTGCTGTCTGCTGACCTCGTGATATAGTTGTCGCGACAGAGTAAGAATGTTACGGTTCAGAAACCTGACTTTTTGCCGTCGGCTATTATAACCTCGTCGACTGTGTCACCTCATCATGAGGAGGGATCTTCGATAACAGAAACTAGCGTCCTCCTCTGCATGCCTTAGAAGGGTCAGGAGATCGTCCTTCTAAACAAGCTTTCCCTGCGATGGAGCTTCAAGGTAAAACCAACGTTCCTGCCCGGCCGAAAGGGCCTCTTCCAGATGGTCTACATCGGTGATCAGGGCCTTCTTACCCGTGGCTTCCGCGAAGGTGAGAGCCGCCTCCACCTTGGGTCCCATGCTCCCCGGTGGCAGCTCTCCGGAGGCGAGAAGCTGTCGCGTCTCATTCGGATGAAGGTGAGGGATGGGCTCAGGAGCCGCATTTCCGAAACCCCGATAAGCCACGTCCACCCCCGTGATAATCGAAAGCCTTTGGGCTTTCAGGGCCACGGCGAGTAGGGGAGAAGTGAGGTCCTTGTTCCACCACCGCCTCGACGCCCAATCGCTCTCCACCACGACCGCAGATCATCGGGAGGCCACCTCCGCCACCAGTACCTTCTTGCCGGAGATCATCTCGGGACGATCCACCTGCACCTCAGATGAGGTGAGGGCGATCCGGGCTTTGGGGTTCGTCCTCCGCACGTTCTCCCTGATAGCAGCCACAGCCTTTGAGCCCGCTGTAGCAGCTTTGTTGACGACCACGATCTGAGCCCGGCGCAAGTTCACCTGCCCAGGATCAAAATTCGTTCTCGCTGCTGTAACAACATAGTTTAACGGAATTTCTGATGATGTTGGCTGAATCAATCGACACCGAAGCGGCCTTCCAGGAACGAAAGCCCCTCGTCGAAGAGCCTGTAGAACCTCACTTTGAGCTGATCTGTTATCAGGAATAACGCCAGGGCGTAGATCCAGACGATGGCGGCGAGGTTCCAGCCGATGGCTGGGATCAGAAGGCCGTAGACAGCGATGAGGGTGGCCACTACTTGAGTTCCCACCACCGCCCCCACCAGAACGTTGCTGGGCCTGTAAGACCAGAAGTGACCCCTGCTCCTGGCGATGAAGATGGTGAGATGGCCCGCTATGGATAACTTTAGATATATAAATGACTGCAGAACGTCACTGCTGAGGTGGAGGAGGTTCAGGCCGATGAAGAGCAGCAGAAAGGATGCTATGGTGCCGATCAGCCCCAGGTACAGGGCCATCCCCATCACCGACGACATCCTCCAGCGGTCCGGCCTCTTCGAGTACTCCGCCCTGTCGTAGGCTATGGACATGATGGCGAAGTCGTTGAGGATCGCAAGAAGGACGATCATTATGGCGGTCACCGGATAGAGGTTGAATATGACGATCGAGAGGGTGATGAAGAAGAGCACCCTTATCGTCTCAGCTATGCGGTAAATGGCGTAGCTGTTCATCCGGCGGAATATCCTTCTGCTCTCTTTTATGGCGTCGATTACGACGGATAAACCAGGCTCTGTTAGAACTATCGCCGCCGCGGACTTGGCGGCGTCCGTCGCCCCCGAGACCGCGATCCCCGCGTCGGCCTTCTTCAGGGCCGGGGCGTCGTTG
>Ga0209607_1000694_pt1 | contig 29496 bp, 23 predicted proteins | sample AD_UKC117_MetaG_FD_184413 | JGI IMG/M metagenome (GOLD analysis project Ga0209607, IMG submission 184413) | Active sludge microbial communities of municipal wastewater-treating anaerobic digesters from Hong Kong - AD_UKC117_MetaG (SPAdes)... | ecosystem: Engineered > Bioreactor > Anaerobic >... | reverse complement strand
TCATTGTTGGAGCCGGTGAGGACTAACCAACGGCCGTCTGGCGAGAACCCCAACACGTGAAACGGCCGTATGGGCGATTGCAAACGCAGCGCCAGTTCCTCGGTGGCCAGATCGTAGGAGAAAACATACACCTCGCGTCCTAAAGCGTCCAACGCCATGATGAACAACAGCGAAGGCTGCGCCGGGTGGGTCAGCACAAAACGAATGGTGGCCGGGGCCAGGATGCCGGTCGGCCCAACGGCCGTGATGTCGGCCATGGTCAAGACAACTTGCGGGTCCACCGCCGCCACATCGGCAATGAGAACCTCGTCGCCGGACTCGCCCGCGCCGGGGCGAACGTAGCCAAACTGCTGATTATCCAGCCAAAATGGTGAATACCCGTCGTCGAACGCCACGCTCCCCTCTGAAATCTGGCCGCGCGCGTCGCCCAATTGCAGCGGCACAGCCAGCATCGGCTGGGTGGAATCGAACAGCATCATCCGGCCGTTAATCAGAATAGTGCTGCCCGAAAACACATCCAACGAAGCCACGATGGTGGAACGGCCGTCAGGCGACCAGAAAGGCTGTCCCGATAGCGCAACCGCATCACACGCCTGCTGTGAATCACAAGACTCCAGGTCCAGCAAGGTTGGCTGCGGCGTTTCCATGTCGATCGTGCCGGAAAAGCTGATCAGATACCGGCCTGTCGGGTCAAACTGGCCCAGGGTCAACGAAAAATAGTCGTCGTCAAACAGCGACGTTCCCTGACCATCACGCCAAATCTCCGTCCGCCACGCCTCGTCGTCGGTATAGGGCAAATTTTGCAGCACCCAGCCAGAGCTATCCCGGAGCGGGGTGGCCAGTAAATAGCCGGTGCGGGACAAGACCTCTGTCCAGGTTTCTGCCTGTAAATCGTAATGGTAAAAAGAGGTGACACTGCCCACGTCCAGATCGATGCCCGGATTGCACATGATCTGCAAATCTTGCTGCGGCAGCGGAATGGGCAGCGGCGCGCGTTCCTGGGCCAGCAACGTTTCAGAATAGGCAAACTGCCACCATTCCTCATCCAGTGCGTCTAAAATGCCGGGGCCAGGGCCAAGGCTGTAAGCCTGCCGGGCAAACGCGGAATTGACCCAATTCAGCAAACTACGCGAATGATCCAACTCTTGCAGCCACGGCACCGGATCGAGAAAGGTGTAGGTTTGCATGAGGAAATCGACGGCCGCGTACAATTCCCAACCATCCTGATCCTGCCAGGCAACCCAGTCGCGGCGATCCCAGAATGCGTTCAGATCGGTCATACTGACGCTGTCACGCAGAACCCGTGTATGATCCGCGGCGGTAATGGGCCACGGCCGTATGCCCATCTGGCTCAGCATGTAATCGCTCAGCACCTGAAAAATAGGCGCATGGCGGCAGCACGACCAGCCTACCTGCCGGGCGATTACGGCCGTGGCCAACTGCCCGCCATACGCCCGATAGAGCGCCTGATAGCCGGCTTCATCCTGCGGCAAACCCAACAGCGTAGGCGTCGGCAGCTGCAAGGGTTGGCCGTCTGCGGGAAAGGCTTCTGTGGCCGTCAGTAAACTGTCCGGGTCGGTGCTTAAGCGCAGTGTCAGGTGCTGATCGGCCGGGCAGTCTAAGTCGGCCCATTCGCGGCACAGGTCATGGACCAATGTTTCCAGGTCGGGCGCCAGGCGCTCGGCAACGGCCGCATCCCGTTCCGGATAGACCAGCTTAAGCGTTTCCCCGGAATTGGTCACCCAACTGCCCCAAAATTCGTCATCTGGTGGAGAGAGCAGCCAGCGCTGGCTGCCACGCCGATACACGGCCGTTTGGGTCATCGTCATCGTTTCGGTCAGGCCGGTTTGGGTAGTCAGCACGTATGTTTGCGGAAATTGCAGTTCGGCGGCGTTCAAATCCGGTGCGAGGACGATGCCGGCGTCGCCGCGGTTCAAATCGGCCACAGTCAGAGGCAGGGTTTCCGGCGCACCAGATTGCCGCCAGCCCCAAAACTCCCGGCCGGTCACCAGATTGTTTTGCAGCAGCGCCTCTTCCGTCTCGGTCCAGAGCGGGTCACGCCCGGACAATTGCAAGCGGAACAGCTCCAAATCCTGCCGGGCCACGGCCGTTTGCACCAGGTTATGGGTGGAGAGGATGTCTGTCTGCACGGCCGTCGTGGCCGACTCCAACTGCTGCTGCACCTGCCGGTAAACCACCCAGCCGGCGGCTGACAGCGCCAGGACGATCAGCAAGATGACCGGCCACGGCCGTTTGGGCCGGCCAGGCGACGGCCGTTTGCGCGACGAGACAGGCTCGTCCCAAAACGCGTCGTCCTCGGTGTGCCAATCAAACTGCCCCATAGCCTACCCGCCTGCCCTGGTCGGCTGCCCGGCGAACGCCACCACGTCCACAATGGCGCGATTGACAACCTTGCCGGCATAGGCCTGGGCCAAAATTTGGTAGCCTGTCTCATCCACGGGCAAGCCAACCAACGAGGGTGTGGGCAAATCGAATACGGGATTAGGATCAAGCAGGTTTTGGGGGTCGGTAACGGCCGTCAGGCTGGCCGGATCCGTGTCCAGGCGCACCAGAAGCTGCCAGCCGCCAGGGCAGTTGGCCGCCGGTTCAAACCGGCACAGCGTCTTCACCTGGGCGTCCATTTCCGACAGCAGCCGCAGGGCCACCGCTTCATCGCGCTGGGGATAAATTAGAGTGATGTAATGACCGTCCGCCTGCCGCCAGTTGCCCCAATAATCGTCGGTGGGGGGAGCCAGCAGCCAGCGCGCTTCACCGCGCCGGAAGGTGAGCGGCAAAAGCAAGCTCACCGTCTCGGTCGTAGGAGGAGAAGGAATGGTCATAGTCTCACGGGCATCTGGCAATGGATCCCCGGTTTGGGCCACGGCATACTGCCGTTCCACCAGCATCTCCGCCGACTGCAAATCGGGCGACACCGTCACCGAAATCACGGCGGCTTCGGTGGGCAGCAAATTCAGGCCAAACGGCTGCCTGTCCCACAGCAGACCACGCTGAAACAATGTTTGCTGCGCGACCGTCCACTGCGCATCGCGGCCAGAAAGAATGGTGGTAAACATTTCAAGATCGTCGCGCTCTTTGGCCTGCTCCAGCAGTGCCTGGCTGGATAAAATGTCGGCCTGAACGTCAGCGGTGACCGCCGATACCTCGCGCCGGGCCTGGTAGGCCAGAATGCCTCCCACCAACAGCGCCAGGAACAACAGCAGCAGCCAACGCCGCCAGCGGGGTCCAGGCGATGGGGCCTCAGGTGGAGATGGCCGGTATTCTTCCCAATCCTGATCTTCTTCGGTTGTCCAATCGAAGTTTTTTGACATGTCTGCTGCCTCTGTCTCGCCCACCCCGCCATTCACACCAACGAACCAACGACTCTCAAGATTTCCGCCTTGATGATACTGTACGCGCCAGAAGAATGGGCCAGGACTAAGCGATTATTCATGTGTGGACCTGACCCACACGGCCGTCACGCAGTCGGCAATGGCCGGAATGAAAAGCGTCTCATAGCCATAATCCGGGGCCAGCAGCCGCACCACGTCCCCATCGCTCAGCGCCAGCCAGTTGCCATCCGCCGACCAGGCAGCGCTCCAGACCAGGCTGAGTTGATTGGCCGGCTGCAGAGTCCACCGTTGGACGGCAAAAGTTTCCAGATTGGCAGCGATCAATTCCCAGGCGGCCTCTGTTTGCGCCCGCAGCAGCAGCCAACGGCCGTCTGGCGACAAGAGATACTCGTGCTGGCCCAGACCGGAAGTGGACAGCAGGTCGTGGTGGAGCAACTGCCGGGTGGCAAAATCATAGGCCAGCAGTTCGGCAACGGTTTGGCCGTCCTGGGCGCTGGTGGTCACCAGGGCTAGCACGTTGGGCATTGGCGTCATCGTCGCAAAATCGATCAGCCGCAGGCGGTCGGCGTCGGCCAGCACGGCCGTTATCTCGCCCACGTCCAGCCATTTCTGCGGTGCAGGGGCAGCCAGCGTACCCCGCATCAGTGTATCTCGCCGCCCCTCGCCGGCGTCCAACACAAAGGCAAACGTCCCCGCATCCAGCCAGAACGGCGACGTGCCTTCGCCAACGGCCGTCAGCACGTCGCCCTCTTCATCAACAAGCTTCAACCGGCCATGCGCCTGGGCATAGGTCAGCGGGAAGCCGCTTTCCAGAGCAATTGCCCGACGGCCGTCCGGGGACACGACCGGAAAACCCGGCACCGCCGCCACCCGGCAGTCATCGCTCAGGCAGCCGGCCACGTCGAGCAGGCCATAGGTTGCATCCACACTGTTGTCCGGCGCTAACAGCAGCCGCGTGCCGTTTGGATCCAGCGAAAAGGGCACAGAACCCGCCGAAGAAGACGTTTTCTCCCAGGAAAGGTCAATTTTTTGCCCATCGTGCCACAAAAACAAGCCGTCTATGCCCACGCGGCCGGTACGTTCCCAGATGGCCAGACCATCGCCCCCAGGCAGAGCGGCGATGGCGGCCATTTCCTGGTTCAGCGGCTGCTCCAGCCAGAAATTGCCGCCGTCCAGATCGTAGCGGTAGAGGGCCAGCCGCTGCTCCAGGTTAGGGCGGCACAGAAGCTGCAAATCCTGGTCGGGAAACGGAACCGGCTGGGCTGCCTGGCCGGTCAGCGAACGGCGATAGACAAAGCCGCGCCAGGCCTGCTGCAAGTCTTCGTCGGTGGGGTAATCGCGCCCGGCCAGCACATGCAGCCAACCGGTGTAGCTTTGGCGGGGATTTTGGGCCAGGGAGCGGGCCAGGGTGACGGCCGTTTGCCCCCATTCCTCCAGTGCCAGAGCCACCACTGCTCCCGGCAGCGCGTCGGTACGGCCGTCGGCCAGCCACCCTTCCGCGCCGCTAAACATGGGCACCGCCTCCTGCCACAACGTCTCCATCTGCGCCGCCGATACCGGCTCTGGGCGCAGCCCCAATTCGTGCAGCAGCTCGTTGAGCACGGCTTTGTAAAATACCGCCTGCTCGCAGCAGCGCCAATCCACAATGTCGGTGATGGCGGCGGCTAAAACCAACGCTGCATAGCCGCGGAAAAGCGCCTGAAAGGCTGATTCAGACTGCGGCAAGCCCACTAAAGTGGGCGTTGGCAGCGACAACGTGAGCGATTGGTTCGCAATCACGTCCAGCAGCCCGGCCTGGGCCAGCGACTCAGGCGTCGTCGCAAACGTCACGTCCAGGCGAAAGTCTGGCGGGCAAGAGAAATTGGGCAGTTGGGTACACATTTCGCCCAATTTGTCATCCAGGCGCAGGAATAAACGCTCCACCAGATTGGCGTCCCGCGTGGGGAAGTGGACCGTGAGATATTGGCCGGAAATGGTGCGGTCTGCGCCCCAGAAGTCTGGCTCCGGCGGCGACAGCAGCCAGCGATTTGGGCCGGCCCGATAAACGGCCGTCTGGCGCAAAACAATGGTCTCCGTCAGTCCGTTGCCCACGTCCAGGGCGTACGCCATGTCCCGGGTCACCTCCGCCGCGCGCAAATCCGACGACAACGTCACTGTTGGCGGCATAGTCTTATCCGGCAGCCAGGTGAGTCCCAGCCCGGCGCGCTGGTACACGCCGCCGGCGGCTGCCAGTTCAGCGGTAGCTGCCGCCCAGGCCGTATCGCGCCCCGACAAAAACGTGATGAAGATCTCCTCGTCGCCCCGTGCGGCCGCTTCTTGCAGGACTGTGTCGCTGGCCAGTACGTCCGCTTCAAGCTCCCGGGTCACCACGGCCAGCCGCTGCTGCCAGGCGCGCGCCAGCACGGCCGTCGCCAGCAAACCCAGCGCCAACCCAACCAACCACCGCCAGCGCCGCCGCCGAGGTGGTTTGGCTACTGGTGGCGGCGTTTCAGACCATACGGCCGTCTCCTCAGTTTGCCAATCGAATTTCATCGGGAGAAAAACCTAAGCGTCAAGACCAGAATTGGCCAAGGCAAAGTCTAACCAGGGTTAACGGCCGTACAAAAAACGATAAATAGCCTGCCCCAAATAAATGCGCTCGATGTATAACCGCGTCTCGGCAAAATCGACCGTCTCCTTAAACATGTCGATGTCTGCCCCGGCCTCCTGGTACCAGCGGGCGGCGTTGCCCGGACCGGCGTTATAGGCCGCCAGGGCAACGTGGGGCAGCCCGTCAAAAGCGGCCAGCTGCTGATGCAGGTAATAAGCCCCAAACGCCAGCCCGACATACGGCCGGTACAGGTCGTCGTTCTCATAGTTGGGCCAGTTCAATCGTTCGGCGATGTAAGCGCCGGTGTCGGGAATGACCTGGCTCAGGCCTTGCGCCGCCGCGCCGGACCGGGCAAAACTCTCATACAAGCTCTCCTGCCGCACCAACGAAAATTGCAGCAGCGGGTCATAGCCATACGAGGCGGCCAGCTCCTGAATGTGATCGGCGTAATAAACCGGGTAAGACAGCCGCCCGATAAACCGGGGCGCATCGAAGACGGAGATGTTGGCGTGGGCCAAAATGGACGTCGCCGCCAAAATCGAGGAGCGGTACAGACCCAAATCGCGAAAATACAGCGCCAACTGGTAGCTGTACAGCGGATTGTCCTGCACTTCCAGGCGCAAATCTTCCAATTCACGCTTGGCCGATTCTTGCAGCCCGATCTGCCACAATTTTTCGCCGGTGATCAGGCGTTGGTCATAAGCCAGTGTCGGGTCCAGGGTACGTATGGGGGTTCCGGCCTCCAGGCCCAGGTAATTGCGCAGCCAGGTTTCGGCTTCGTCTTGCGCGCCGGGTTCGTCCGGTGGGATGAGCAGGGCGGCCGGTGGCGCAAATGGCGGCGTGTCGGTAGCCAGATCGCGGGCGCGCACAGCCCCGTAAATGGGCAGCGTCGAGACAGCGGCCCGGCTGCGAACGTTTTCATACAACTGAGCCAGGTCCAGGGTGGGCGTCATGACCTGCGAGGGCGGGGTGACAGTGGGCACGGCGCCGGGTTCGGGTGTGGGCAGGATAACGGCCGTTCCTTCCGCCACACGTTCCTCCGCAGCCATCAAGTCCGGCAAAACGCGCATCAACCACAACAGGCTCTCGTTGCCAAACTCCGAAAACGGGTATGTATCGGCCGACTGCTGCCAGAGGGAAACGGCCGTCTTTCCATCCCTCAGGCCATGCGCCAGCCAGGCCGCCTCAAAAAGCGCTTCGGGCGCGTCGGCGTGGTTGGGATAATTCTGGGCCAACACCGTGTAAGCCTCAATCGCCGCCGGCATCTCGCCCATTTGGCGCAGCAGCGTCGCGGCCTCCCAGGCGGCCAGCGGCGCATCCACGCCCGCCGGATACTGCGCCACATACGCCTGATACGCCGCCAACGCGCCCGGCGCATCTCCGGCCCGTTCCAACATCTTGGCCCGTTCGATGGTAGCCTGCGGGCCGTCTGTGGCGGCAAACGTTGTCAACTCAGTCAACGCCGCTTCCAGGTTGCCCAGCCCTTCGTAGGCCCAGGCCAGGTAAAGGTGCGCATCCGCGCGGTAGGTTTCCGGGTTGGCGGCGATGTAAGTGGTCAAGGCGTTGACGGCCGGTTCGTAGGCCTGGGCGTTGACGTCCACCAGGCCGCGCTGGAAATCATCCACCGGCACGCCGGCATCCACCAGGGCGACGAGGCCCTGGTAGCTCTCATAGGCGCCTGGATAGTCGTTGACGCCGGTCAGATAGCGCTGATAACCTGCTTCCGTATTACCGGCCTGAATTTCAGCGCTGCCCGCCAAATAAGTCATCTGCCCTTTGGTGGCCTCGGTTTGCGCCAGGTCATGCACGGCGTCGTACTGCTCGATGGCCGCCGCATAGTTGGCATCGGCCAGATAAAATTCGGCCAGCTTCAGGCGATTGGCCACTTCGGTTAGACGGTGGGCGGGGGCGGTAACGGCCGTGCCATAAGCCGCAACAGCCGCCGGACGGTCGCCCAACGCCAAAAAATTGTTGGCAATGAGGGGAGCGACGTAAGCCGCCATATCGGGATTCGCGCCCAGGTAAGTCTGGTAGGCTTTGACCGCCTCGGCGTAGAGGCCCTGCCCCTCATACGCCTGCCCCAGATAAAAATTAGCCGGCTCGGCGATGGTTGGGTCGGGATCGCCAATCAACTGCTCGAAGGCGGCAGCGGCTTCGGCATAACGCGCCTCTTCCAGCAAGGCGACGGCCAGGTTGTACTGCGCCTGGCGCTGCTGCCCGGCACTCAGCGCGCCGGCTTCGGCCAAACTGGCGGTAAACTGCTCGGCGGCAGCGGCGAAATCTTGCACCGCCAGGGCGTCAGCGCCAATTTGCAAACGTTCGGGGGGCAGCGGTGTAGGGGTGACCGTACCGGAGCTGGTTGGAGACGCAGCCGGAGACACGGCCGTTTCCCCTTCGGCGCCAGACGAACCGCCAGGCCGGGGCGTCACCGGCGGCGTGGGCACGCTGCTCTGCGCCCCGCTGGCCAGGGTTGGCGTCGGCGGTAGGGTGGCCGTGGCATTAAAAGCAATCGGTTGGGCGGTGGGCGCGGCGTCCTGGCCACAGGCCACCAGAAGCAGCCAGAGCAGTAAGAAAAAGAGGCGGAGAAAGCGGGAGCGGGGGAAACGGCCGTCAGGCGTCATGGGCGGCGCTCTCCTCGTCAGCCGGGGCTTCCTGGCTGCTGGCTAATCTGCGGCTCATACGGCCGCCGCTCAGCAGTTCCACGCCCAGGTAAAGCGGCACGATCTGCGAAAAAACCAGCCAGACCATGCCGGCGGTGATGATGAATTTGGCGCTTTGCACCTGTTCGTCGATTTGCCCACGAATTTGCCGCAGGTTGTCTTCGGCTTCCAGGACGATGCGGATGTAGTCGGCAATCAGTGGATCGAAGGCCACGAGACGGCCGTTGATACTTTCCAAATCGGTAGACAGGGTGTGCATGTCATCGCTGATTGTTTGCAGATTAACGGCCGTGTCTTGCAGCGTCGTTTCCAGACTGCGCAGTTGGTCCGGCAAGCCGTCCAGGCTGCTGCCAATTTCCAAGACCGACTGGGAAAATGGCACGGCCGGATCGTAATTGATGCCTAAATCGTACTGGATAGGAAAGCCTAAAATCGTGGTATCGATTTTGAAGCGGTTCAAGGTGGTCAACGTTGAGTCCACCGCATCAGCCGCCTGAGCCGCGTTGGGGATGGCCGCCTGGAGCGTCTCAATGCTGCGGGGTAAATCCTGCCCGGCAATCGTAGCAACAGTGGTCAGCATCGGCTGCGAACCATCGAGCGAAGTGGCCACGTCGTCGGCCGTTGTCTGCACGGTTTGCAGACTGGTGTTCACGTCGGCGATGGTTTTTTGCGCCAGCGCCAGAGAATCGGTCACGGTGTTCAGACTGTCAATCGCCAGCGTCAGCCCGGCTTTTGTACCTTCGGACAGGCTGTCCAACACCTCCCGCCCCACCTGCGCGCCAAACACGCCCAGCGCCATACCACTCAGACCAATGCCAATCAAAATGATGCCTAAAATTCGTCGAATCATGATTTTTTTACTGGTTTAATTGTTGAATAGGTGAATGATTTAGCGGGCGGTAACCCGTTTGCCCATCATCCCAGCAGCAATTAACTAATTTTGTTTGTCTCCTGGCCTGGATAATGCCGCAGAAACGGCCGTGCGGTCGATAATTCCCGCGTTTTCTTTAGCTTCTGCTAATGCCTGCCAAAGCTGTTGGAAGGCTGCGTAAGCCGGACCGGCATAGGGGCCGGGTGTTTCGTCGAAGGGAGTTACGGCTTCGTAGGCGGCGCGAAAATCGGCCGGGAGCGCCGCCGGATCGCCGATCTGGCCACCGGGCAGAAAAGGCAGACCGGCGGCGGCGTAAATGGGAGCGGCTACGGCCGTAGTCTCCGCGCTCCAATGTCCCACCACCGCCACCACCTGCGGATCAATGACCAGTGATTGGGCTACCTGCGCGGCCAGGTCCGGGTCGCCGCTGTCATCCAGAGCCACCAGGGCCACCCGGTAGCCGCCAATCCCGCCCGCCTCGTTGATTTCGCGCACGGCCAGCCGCGCGCTGTAAATCACGTCATAGCCAATCGCCCGGTTTTGCCCTTCAAACGGGGCCACCAGGCCCACCTTCACCACCGGGTCCACGCTGGCGCAGCCGGCAAAGAGAAAGAGCAGTAAAAATAAGAAAGAGACTGGAGACTGGAGACTGGAGATTGAACGCCGAGTCTCCAGTCTCCAGTCCCCAGTCGCCCACTTACTGGCATTTTTGCGCATTTGCCAGATGCTCCTCGAAGGTGGTGGAAAAAACGTGGCGGCCGGCCACGGCCGATTCGCAATCGACCACAAAAAAGAAAAAGTTGCTGGCCGTCGGCGCGGCCACTGCTTCCAGAGAACCCAAACTGGGATTGGCAATGGGGCCGGGCGGCAGGCCGGGATAAACGTAGGTGTTGTAGGGCGAATCGACTTCTAAATCGCGCAGCAAAAGAGGCACTTTCCACCAGGATTCGAGATCGGGCTGGTAGCCTAGGGCATATTGCACGGTCGGGTCGGCGCTAAGGGTCATATTGGCGGCCAGCCGGTTGAGGAAAACGCCCGCGATTAACGGCCGTTCCTCGGCCAACACCGCCTCGCGCTGCACAATCGAGGCCAGCGTCACCGCCTGCTGCAGTGTCAGCCCCTGCACGCCATACGATTGGCGCATGGCCGGAGAAACGCGCTCGTCGAAGGTGGTCAGCATCAGATCGAGCAAAAACGCGGCGTCGGCGTCCAGCGGCACGCGGTAGGTATCGGGGAAAAGAAATCCCTCCAGGCTGGCGTCGTCGGGCAAGCCGCTGAGAAAGGTGTAGGGGGTAAGGTCAAACGGCCGTTCGCGCCGCACCAGCGCCAAAAACTCATCCGGATCAATCTGCGCCGGGCGCACTACCAGCAGATAGTTGGCCATCTCCTCAGCGCGCAGCCCTTCGATAAAGCGCAATTCAATATCCCGGCCAATAGCCTGTGTCAGAGCGACAGCCAGTTCAGGGATGGTCAACTGCGGCGGCAGGGTGAAGTCGCCGGCAGCCAACTGCGAGTCCAGGCCGTAAAAGCGGGCATAGTTGACAAACAGCGCGGGGTCTGTCAGCAAGCCGGCCGCCGCCAGATTTTGGGCCACGGAAACGGCCGTTTCCCCCGGGCTGATCGTAAAATTAACCGGGTTGGCAGCACTGCTGGCCGGCGCTTGCAGCCCGGCGGCGTTGAGCGCCAGGTAGCTCTGTAAATACAACCGCTCGGTGAGGCTGAGGTCGGGGCTGCCGCCTTCCAGCCGCACCCCGCCAGCGCTGACGCCGCGCCACTGCCCATAAAGCAGGAGAACGGCCGTCATGCAGCCTACCACCACAAAAAACAGCACAGCCACGCGCAGCAGCAGCGTCGCCGGGCTGGCTTTGCGCCGGTAAGGGTCTTTTTGAATGCGGATTTCGGATTTTGGATTGCGGATTTGGGCCTCCGTTGGATGGTTGGTTAGCCGGTTGGTCGGTCAGCTTGCTGATCCAGGTAAGATTGCAGGATCAGGGTCGCAGCGACGGCGTCGACGTTTTGGCGAATTTTGCGCCCTTTCTGGCCGCGCGCCCGCAGGCTGTTTTCTGCCTGCACCGTGGTGAAGGCTTCATCAATGAAGGCAACGGGAATATGCAATTGTGTTTGCAAGTCGGCGGCATAATCGCGCACCCAGGCCGCCTTGTCGCCCTCCGTGCCGTCCAGCATCACCGGCAGGCCGACCACCAACAAATTAGCCTGCTGCTCGGCGACGAGACGGCCGATTTGGGCAAAATCCGCCTGACGCGAGGTACGCTTAATGACATCCAGGGCGGTGGCGATGGTGCGGGTGGCGTCGCTCACGGCTACGCCGATGCGCTTTTCGCCTAAATCCAGGGCCAGGACACGCCCTTTGGTGGTGAAGTCGTTTTGGGTCATGGTTATGTTTGTTGGTTCGTTGGTTGGTTTATTGGGCGAGTTGGTTTCCAGCAAACTAACCAACCTCTACATCGCAAGGATGGCACAGAACGGCCGTTTTTACCTCTGCGATCACCCTACGATTATTCGTCTACCGGGCTGATTTCCGCCTGAATGCGCGCCGCGACGTAAGGCAGGCGGTTGAACCAGTTGGGCCAGATGGTGACTTCGGGCACGGCGCGCAATGGCAGCCGATCATAAAGATACGCAATTGCCAGATCCGGCGGCTGGCCTGAAATATCGTCCAGCACGCCCGCCAGATCCAGGTCGGCCGCGGCCAGCACGCTGCCGGTCATCTCGAAGGTGACGCGCCCGGCGTCATCGACGGCCACCACGTCTCCCCGGCTGTATTGGATGCTGTCGGGGACCAGGACATAGCCTGCGGGCACGGCCGTTACCAGGACCTCATACACAATCCCGGAAGCGGCGTTGGCGTTAACGGCCGTGCCCGCCACATCCGCCCGCATTTCCAGTGCCAGCCGGTCGGTCTGCTCGCCGGGAAAGTGCGAGTAGGTTTCGCTGTCGACATTCAGCACCCGCACCGAATCCCGCGCCAAAAACTCAAACGGCGTCGTCTGCGCCTCCATCTCTGAAGCAGAGACCGCCTGCAAAAATTGCAGCACCTGCGCCCGCAGCCGTTCCTGGTCGGCGGGCGTAACCGCTTTTTCTTCGCGCACGCCGCCGCCCTCGGTGGCTTCCAGGTTGCGCACTTCCAACTGCACCGCCAGCGCCCCCTCGATGGCGTTAATTTGATTGACCGCCACGTTGCCCTGCGGGCCTGGCTCCACAGCTACCACGTCCACTTCGGCCGTGCCACCCGCCACGCCGGGCACAACCGCCTCGTTGATGGTTTGGAAAACCACGTTGTTTCCGGCGGAGGTACGCACCCGCGTACCTGCGGGCACAACCACATCTTGCTCCAGTCGGTTAACAAAAACCACCTTTCCCCGCGCCGAGGCGCTGGGCACTTCCGTCACACCGCTGGTTTCCGCGTCGGCCTGCCAGGATTGGTTGGTGGTGATAATGCGCGCCGGGACGGCGGAACGGCCGTAATCCACCTCCTCCAGCGCCGGATCGGCCACAATTTGTTTGGTAATTTCGATGGGCACCATTTCAGGCTTCAGCCGCACTGTCGCCCCCGGCACCGCATAAGACGCGGCCACAAACACGACAGCTAGCACGATGAAGAACAGCAAAATGGCCGCATAGCGAAAAATCCACAGGCGCGGACTGCTTAAAGGGGCCATGCGCCGGCGCGCCTCCTGGCGGTCGCCGGCGTCGATCTGGGCCGGGCGCAACTCTTCAGCTTTCACGCCGCCCACGGTGGGCAGCCCCACCACTTCGGCGCGCCGACGGCCGCGCCACCAGCCCCGGCGGCTGTGTTCCGCCGCCTCTACGGAAACAAACACGGGCAACCCCAACGCTTTGGCCTGATGGGTGATGGGGGAAACGGCCGTGACCAATCCCACCTCGATCCGCCGTCGATCAGCATGGCGCCGCAGCCGCACCAGGTCCAGCCCTTCGCGCAGCACCCCGCCATCCGCCGGCAGCACTAGCACCACCCGATCCGCCCCGGCCCAATCCAGCCGGTCGCAGATGGAGGTGATGTCGTCGGTCTCGTCGAGTGAAATTACGTTCATAACAATCATAACAGTCAACAATTAACGGGAGCGTTGGTGGTGCGGGCGGTTTTGATGCTAGTGCTCAGGATGCGTTGGAGTTGGTTACACTCGTCGAGCAGGTCTTTAACTTTGCTTTCAGATTGCATGTTGCTTGCCACGACAATGCGCAACCAAACTTCCGTCTCGTTTAATTCTTTCACGGCGATTTTGAGTTTATGCACGAAGTCGGCTGAACTTTCCGCCCCGCGCGCTTCGGCATGATTAGGCGCTGCGGCTGTGCCGCTGCGAAGCAGTTGTCCGGCAACATGCTTGCCTGCCGGATCTCTCGGTAAAGCATTGCATAAGTGAATTATTCGCGCTGCAAACCGTATCAGCCGCTCCTGAATATCATCTCCCTTTGCCATTCACCGCTCCGTTCATATTTCAGCCAGCCACGTTTTCCGTTGATTGTTCACTCTTATCTGTTAATTGTTTTCCATCGTCCGCTCCACCAGACCAGGCACAATCGCCAGCGCCTCGCCTACTTTGCTGGCGTCGTGGCCGCCGGCCTGGGCCATGTTGGGCCGGCCGCCGCCGCCGCCGCCAACCACTTTGGCCACCTCGCGCACGATGTCGCCGGCTTTCAGGCCGCGCTTAATCAGATCGTCGGTGACGGTGGCGACGAAGATGGGTTTGTCGTTTTGGATGGCCGCGAAGACGGCCGTGCCCGTCTTCGCCTTGTCTCTAAACCAGTCGGCCATCTCCCGCATGGTATCCACGTCGGCCACATCCACTTGCGCCGTCAGGACGTTCACCCCGGCCACAGTCTGCATCTGGCTGAGCAGATCGCCAAACTGGTAGCGGGCCAGTTTCCGCTGCAACTGCTCGGCCGTTTTCTGCAAATTTTTATTGTCGGCCAGCAGCGCTTGCAGTCGGTTTTCTAATTCGCCCACCGGGGCATTGAGCAAATCGGCCAGCCGGTCCAGCACGTCCAGACGTTCGGCAATGAGCGCCTGCGCGCCACGACCGGTCACGGCCTCCACGCGGCGCACGCCCGCGGCTACGGCCCCTTCGCTGATAAACCGGAACTGGCCGATGTCGTTGGTCTCAGAAACGTGCAGGCCGCCGCACAATTCCATGCTGTAGACCGGCTTGTCGCCGTTGCCTCCCAGAGTAATGGTGCGCACGATATCGCCATATTTTTCGCCAAACAGGGCCATCGCGCCTTTCTCGATAGCTTCTTGCTGGCCCATGTAGCGCACTTTGACCGGGTAATTGGCCAGAATAGCTTTGTTGATGTCGGCTTCGATGGCGGCCAGGGTGGCGTCGTCTACCGCTTTGTCGTGGGAAAAGTCGAAGCGCAGGCGGTCGGGGGCGACCAGCGAACCCTGCTGGATGACATGCGTGCCCAGGTGGGCGCGCAGCTCGCGGTGGAGGATGTGGGTTGCGGTGTGGTTGCGGCGGATGTCGGCGCGACGGCCGTCATCGACCAACAGCAGCGCCTCCTGCCCCACACTAATCTCGCCGCGCACCACTGTGCCTTTGTGAGTGATCAAACCGGTCACCGGCTTGCTCATACTCTCTACACGAAATTCCGCGCCTGTCGCCGGGATGGAAATGACGCCGGTGTCGCTAACCTCGCCGCCCGCTTCCACATAGAACGGCGTCGCGGCCGTCACGACTTCCACTTTTTCACCTTCGGATACCGCCTGCACCACTTCGCCATCACGAATTAAGCCAATAACGTCGGAGCGCAGCCGGGCGCCGATGTAGGGATCGTATTCCACGCCGCCGTCAAGCTGGCCCGCTTCCTGCAAATCGGCCAGCAGATCGCCGTATACGCCGGCGCCGCGCTCGTAGGCTTTGAACGCCCCGGAGCCGCTGGCCAGGGCATGGGCGGCGCGGGCCGCATTGTAGCCTTTCTCGTCGATGGTGATGCCGCGCTCCTTCACCAGGTCGCGGGTGATTTCCAGCGGCAGGCCATAGGTGGCGTAAAGGTTGAAGGCGGTCTGGCCGTCGATTTCCTTCTCACCCTTTTCGTCCATCTCTTCCAGAATTGTGAGAAGCTGGCTGAGGGCCGCGTCCAGGGTGCGAGCGAAGCGGCGTTCTTCTTGCGTCAGGGTGTGGCGGATGTGTTCGGCGCGCTGGCGCAGTTCTGGGTAAGCTTCGCCCATCTGGTCGATGTAAACCTGGGCCACGTCGGCCAGGAAGGGCTGCTGGAAGCCGATTTGCCGCCCAAAGCGGGCCGCGCGGCGGATGATCATGCGCAGGACGTAGCCCGCGCCTGCCGCGCCGGGCCGGACCCCATCGGCGATGAGGAAGGTGGCGGCACGGCCGTGATCGGCAATCACCCGGTAGCCCACATACTTTTCGGCGCGCGCCTCGTCGTTGTCGCCCAGCATGGCCTGCACTTTGACCATCGCTGGAATGAACAGGTCGTTGTCGTAGTTTGCCTGTGTGCCCTGCACCACGCTGGTGATGCGCTCCAGCCCCATGCCGGTATCGACACCGGGTTTGGGCAGCGGGGTGCGCGTGCCGTCTTCGGCCTGATCAAACTGCATGAAAACCAGGTTCCACACTTCCAGCCAACGGCCGCAGTCGTTGTCCAGCAGCACAGAGCAGTCGGGGCGACCGCAGGTGCACGCTTCCGGCCCCCAATCGTAGTGGATTTCGCTGGTAGGGCCGCAGGGACCGACGTCGCCCATCATCCAGAAGTTGGTTTTGTCGCCCATGCGCAGGATGTGGTCCGTGGGCGCGCCAATTTCGTTGGCCCAGATGTTGTAGGCTTCGTCGTCGCTGGTGTGGACGGTGAAGTACAGTTTGTCGGCAGGAATCTGGCAGACTTTGGTCATAAAGTCGTAGGCGAAGCGGATCGCGCCCTCTTTGAAATAGTCGCCAAAGGAGAAGTTGCCGAGCATTTCAAAGAAGGTGTGGTGGCGCGGCGATGGGCCGACGTTTTCGAGGTCGTTGTGCTTGCCCTGGACGCGCATACATTTTTGGGAGGAGGTGGCGCGGGAATACGGCCGTTTCTCCTTCCCTAAAAACACATCCACAAACTGGTTCATACCCGCGTTGGTGAACAACAGCGTGGGGTTGTCGTGCTGCGGCAGCGGCGCGCTGGGCACAATCTCGTGGTTCAGCTCGTTGAAAAACTCTAAAAATGCCTGTCTGATTTCGTTGCTGGTCGTTGGTTTCATTTGTTCCTCGCTAGAGATTGGAGACTGGAAACGATCTATATCCAGTCTCTGAAATTTTACCTTGACAATAAAAAACCGCCAGACTGATTAACTCGGTCTGGCGGTCGTTGGCTTACGGTAGAAAAACTGTGAATCAGGCAGCGCAACAATCCAGACCGATGGTCTGGCCGGCAGCAGCGGCGGCGCTGATGGGTGTTGGGTGCAAATTCGGGCGTTTCATGGCAGGCATGGTAACAAAGTGAGGCTGGTTTGTCAATGGACAGTGAAGGGTTGAATGTGGGCCAGGGCTTCGGTGGATTGGCTGGCTTCCCAAAGGTCAACGGCCGTTTGCAAATTCAGCCACATTTGCGGCGAAGTGTTGGTAAATTTTCCTAACCGCAGCGCCATATCCGCAGTAACACTGCGCTTTTCGTTGACAAGCTGGTTGATCGACCGGCGCGAAACGCCTAACTTCTCTGCCAATTCTGCCTGTGTCAGATTTAGTTCTATTAAAATATCTTCCCGTATGAATTCTCCGGGATGCGTTGGACGATTTTCAGGTATCAACATCATCATATTCTCCTACATAACGATGGGAACCCTCATCAACAGATTCTCCTTTGATGAGAGCTCCCGCTCTGATCAATTCTTCATTCCAAATCAAGCGTGATAATCTTCAAAATAAACGTCGTAAGCGTGCCCCTCCACCCATTGAAAGGTTATGCGCCACTGAGAGTTTACCCAAATCGCGTACCGAGTTGGTTCAAATCCCTGTAATGCATGCAGTTGATTGGATGGTGGAAACCATAAATCTTCTAGCTTTACAGCGGCATTCAGCAACTCTAATCGTCTCCTCGCCTTTTTTGCCAGATTGATGTCAAGTCGTTGTACCCGTTTACCATTGAATATATCCTCCGTCCGTTTGTCACGAAATGAGTTGATCATGCGGCGCATTGTAACCAGTATGATTACACATGTCAAGCGTGTAACCATTGGATTTATGATGAATCTGGCAGCATGAGTGTGTCCTTAATGCTGGAGGTCCATTTATGCAAATCCAAGATTTAGCCGCTAAGGTTTGGGTATACCAAAACATTTAATCAGTTTGATCCGGAGGCAAAGATGACGCAAAAAATTCAAAAAACAGACGCGGAATGGCGCGAACAGTTGACGCCGGAACAGTATTACATCACCCGGCAAAAGGGGACGGAACGGCCGTTTACCGGCGCCTACTACCACAACAAGGAAAAAGGCACGTACCACTGCGTGGCCTGTGGTGCGGAGCTGTTTAGCTCGGAGCAAAAATATGATTCTGGCTCTGGCTGGCCCAGCTTTTGGCAGCCGGCCAACGAGGAGAATGTGGATTTAGCCGAAGACCGCAGCCACTTTATGACGCGGACAGAAGTGACGTGCAGCCAGTGCGGCGCACATCTGGGCCACGTCTTTGACGATGGGCCACAGCCGACAGGATTACGTTACTGCATCAATTCGGCGGCGCTGGATTTTGAGAAAGAGGAGTGATGGGTGGGGAGGTTGATTGGGTTGGTTGGCTAACAAACCAACCAACCAACTAACCAACAAACCTTCCTACAACTCAGCCAAAAAAACGGCCGTTTCCGCCGCAATCTTATCCCAGGTAAACAAATCCGCGACCTGGGCGGCGCGCTGGCCGAGTTGGGCGCGCAGGTCGGGCTTGGCGATGAGGGTCTGCACGGCCGTTGCCAAGCCGGCGGCATCGTCGGGCGGAACCAGCCAGACGTTTTCGCCGTGAACGAGTTCGGGCGTGGGCATTGATGGGGCTGTGGTGAGCAACGGCCGTCCGTGCGCCAACACCGCCATCAACGTCCCGCGCCGCAAAGACACCCCGTCCCGATAGGGCATCACCATTAAATCGGCGGCGTGCAGGAACGTGGAGACACGCTGGTCGGGCTGAAAGCCGGTCCAATGCACCCGATCTTCCAGGCCCAATTCGCGGATCAGCGCGTTGAGCTGGCCCAAAAATGATTGGTTATTGGCCGGGTCGCTGCTGCCCGTTTGCCCGCCGATGAACACCAGATGGACGTGGCCGTCCAGGCGGGCAAGCGCGTGAAGCAAGGTATCGGCCCCTTTGCTCTCGTTGAGAAACCCAAAATAGCCCAGCAAACAGTCGCCGGGACGCAGTCCGAGCAAGTCGCGAGCTTCTTGCAGTTCGATGTGATGGGGCGTATAGGTGGTGATGTTGCTGCCGATGGGGATTTGCCGCACAGGAGTCTGAACAACGGCCGTCAGCGCCTCATAATCTGCACGGTTGGTGACGATGGCCCCGTGGGCATATTTCGCCATCGTGGTAACGGCCGTTTGGCGCAGCCGCCCGGCTTTTGGGAAAAGGTAGGGAACGCGCAAATCGTGGAAAGTGACGGCCGTTTTGGTCAACCCTTTTAGCCGCCAGGGGAGCAAGTTGATAGCCGGACTGCGCATGTTGTAGGCGGCAGCCTGGTACTGGACGTTCACCACGTCCAGATTGTAGCGCAGGGCCATATCGGCCACCTGGGAAACGGCCGTCCAGCGCCACTTTTTCACGTTGGGATGTAATCGAGCGAATCCCAAATCCACCGGTTCCAGCAAATCTTGCCAGCGGCGGCGGGCTTCAAACGGCCGTGCCCGCCGGTCGGTGATGATGTGAACCTCGTGGTGCAAATCGGCCAGCGCCCGGGCCAGTTCTTGTGTGAAGGCGCCTACGCCCCCTTCCATGGGCGGATATTCGCCCGTCACCAGGCCAATTTTCATGCGACGATCAGGCGATAAACGAATCGTAGGCGCTGGGGACTGGATGGCCGCGCCAACGCAGCAGGGAAAGGGCATACGTGCGCCGCAAGGTCACAAAGTCGGCCTTCTGGTGCATCAGGTCTTGTTTTTTGGGTTCCGGCCAGTCGCCATCGGCCACACGCATCAGGTCCAGGTCGCCCAAAGCATTGAGCGCCAACAGCTCTTCGTGAAAGGCTTCCGGCACTTTGCCCAACGAGGGGGGCAACCCGATTTTGATAGATTGCAACAGAACCTCTTCCAACGGCCAGTTAGACGCCTGGGCAATGCGCTGCAAGTCGCTGTACATGTGCTCTGGAATTTCGACGGTGACTTTCTTGACTTTCATCTCATACCTCCTGGGCGTCGGCGCTGCCTGGCCGACTGTAATTCGTTAGTATCCGGCGGGGTGCAAACCAGAACGGAGGACGGCCCAATAAGCCTGAACCCGCTGGCGGCGCAACGGCCGTTTGTGTCCCAGCGCACCCTTCACTCCTTCTAAAACAAGCTGCCAAAAATAATTCAACAATAAGAATAAGCGTAGCAGGCTTGCCGCCAATCGGCTATGGTACTTTCGAAAGTAACGCAGCTTCGATTGTTGAAAATTGATGTGCCGGGCAACCACGGCCTGCTCACTGCTTTTGCCCTCGTAATGAATGATTTGCGCCGCCGGCAAATAAACGATGCGCCAACCGGCGTTTTTGATGCGCCGGCACCAATCCAGCTCCTCGGAATACATGAAATAGGCTTCATCCAGACCGCCCACCGCCTCGACGACGGCGCGCGGCGCCATCATGCAGGCCCCGGTCACCCAATCGACGTAGGCGATCTTGTCGTCGGGCAGGTCGCGGACGTAATAGTGATCCAACAAACGCCGCGGGGCCACGGATTCCAGCCAGGTGCTTTCGAAAAAAGCGGTCGCCAGGGTGGGAAAGCGCCGCCGCGATGACTGCACGGAGCCATCGTCGTTTAACAACTGCGCCCCCACAATGCCCGCGTCGGGGTGGGTTTGCAGATAGGTCAGCAGGGTCGTCAGCGCCTGCCCCACCACCACTGTGTCCGGGTTGAGGAGAAGTATATAACGGCCGTTTGCTTTGGCAATGCCTAAATTGTTCCCGCGCGGAAAACCCACATTTTTCGTGCAGGCGATCAGCGTCACCCAGGGGAAGTCGGCGGCCAGCATGGCCGCGCTGCCGTCGCCAGACGCGCTGTCCACCACAATAACCTCCAGGTCCAGGTCGCCACGCCCCGCGTCAATCGAATGCAGGCAGGCGCGCAGCAGGTCCTTCACGTTCCAATTAACAATGATGATGGACAAATCGGGTGAATTGCTCATGGAGTTAGCGGAAACCTGACAGGTTTTAGAAACCTGTCAGGTTTGGTTTTTCATAGGCGAAACAGGCGGCGGGCGTTGGCGGTGGTGTGCTGGGCAAACACGGCCGTTTCCACCCCTTTCTCCGCGGCCAGACGCTCGGCCACATAGGCAACGTAGGCCGGTTGGTTGCGCTTGCCGCGAAACGGCTGCGGGGTCAGATACGGCGCGTCGGTCTCAATGAGAATACGATCCAGTGGTGTTTTACGCGCAATCTCGCGCAGGTCGTCGGCCTTCTTAAACGTCACCGGGCCGGTAAAACCGAGGTAGAACCCCATGTCCAGCGCCGCCTGGGCCATGGCCCAATCGCCGGAAAAGGAGTGCAGCACGCCGGGATTGGCGCGCCCGGCCAGCGGGGAGGCCGCCAGCAAGCGGATAACGTCGGCGTTGGCGTCGCGATTGTGGATGATGACGGGCAGGTTTAGCTCGGCGGCCAGGTCTAGCTGCCGGGCCAGAGCTTCATGCTGCACTGCGTGGGGGGCGTCGTCCCAGTAATAATCCAACCCGATTTCGCCGATGGCCACGACTTTGGGGCGGGCGGCGGCGGCGCGCACGGCCGTTAACCAGTCGTCGGTCCAGTCGGCGCAGGAATTCGGATGGATGCCCACGGCGGCAAACACACCCGCGTGGGTCTGGGCCAGGTCGGTAACGGCCGTCATGTTGTCCAGATCAATCGCCGGCACGACAATTTGCGACACGCCCGCCGCCGCCGCCTGCTCGATAACGGCCGTGCGGTCGGCGTCGAACTGGGGCATATCCAGGTGGCAGTGCGTGTCGATCAGGTCCATCAGGCGGCGTCTCCGGCATTGCCCTGGCGATAGGCGGTCAAAAATTCTTCGGGGACCTGCACCGCCACCACTTCGCCGCGGGCGCATTCCACGCCGTTCGCCAGCAAGGAGGCGGTGACGATCACTTTGCGCCCCTTCACCTCTTTGACGCGGCCGCGCACTTCTAACACCGTGTCAAGCGGCGTTGGTTTCAGGTAGTCGACGTGCAGGGAGGCGGTGAGAAAACGCAGCGCCGGTTCGCTGTCCATCGCGCGGCCGGCGGCGCGATAAGCCGCGGCGGCGGCCGTGCCCGTGCCATGGCAGTCGATCAGCGAGGCGATCAGGCCGCCGTAGACGTAACCGGGGATGGCCATGTGATACGGCCGTGGCTGGAACAGCGTCACGGACTCATCGCCATCCCAATAGGTTTTGATTTGCAGCCCATCCGGGTTCAACCGGCCGCAGCCGTAACAATAGCTCAAATCGTCGGGGTAAAAATCTTGGAACGCCTTCTCCGTCACAGTGTGCCCCCCTAACGCAGCCCGGCCAGGCGCAGGCCGTCTTGCAGAATGTCTGGCACCCGATCGGCGTGGGTGGTCTCGCAGTAGACGCGCAGCACCGGCTCGGTGCCGCTAAAGCGCACCAGCAGCCAGCCGCCATCCTCCATCAAGAACTGGTGGCCGTCGATGGTCACAATGTCCGTCACTTTTAGCCCGCCAATGGTTGCCGGACGGGCGGCGTGGACGCGGGCCAGAATCGCAGCGCGCTGTTCGGGGTCGAAGGTGCTATCGATGCGATCGTAGTAGTGGGGACCAACCAGACCGAAAAGTGTATCCAGCAGTTCGGACGGCCGTTTGCCGGTGCGCACCATCATGTCCAGAAAAAACAATCCGGCCAGAATGCCATCGCGCTCCGGCACGTGGCCGCGGAAAGCGTAACCGCCGCTTTCCTCGCCGCCGATCATGGCGTCTACTTCCATCATTTTTGGGGCAATGTACTTAAAGCCCACGCCGGTTTCACGCACCGGCACGTCGTAGAGTTTACCCAATTTGTTCAGCATTTTGGTGGTGGAAATAGTTTTGACGATGGGGCCGCGCTCGCCGCGCACTTCCAGGAAGTAATAGCCCATCAGTCCATAAACGCGCAGTTGGTCGATGAAATCACCGTTTTCATCGCCAAAACCCACCCGGTCGGCGTCGCCATCGTTGATGACGGCTACGTCGGCGGCGATGTCGCGGGCAAAGGCCAGACCGTGGTCGATGTTGGGCGGGATGGGTTCGGGGCGGGTCATGTGGGGATAGATGGGGTTGCGCTGGTTGTGGATTTCGCTGATGGACGTGTCGCCGGGCGACAGGAGGCGGGGAAACCAGCCGGCGCCGTTGCCCCACATGGCGTCGTAGGCCACGTTGAAGCCGGCTTGCTTGATCGGTTCGACGTCGACCAGGCGCTTAAGCTGGGCTTCGTAGGCCGGCCCGGCGTCGAAGACGGTGATCAGGCCATCGCTGACGGCGTCGTCGAATTTGCGGCGGGAAACGGCCGTGATCTCCGGTATCTGCGCTTCAATCTTCTTCAAGTCATGGGGCGGGATGGCCCCGCCCTGCGGATCGCGCACCTTAAAGCCACAGTCCCAAAACGGATTGTGGCTGGCGGTGATGTTGACGGCCCCGCCGGCCTGCTTGTCTACGACCGCATAGGAAATGGCCGGCGTTGGCGTGGCCCCGTCGGTCAGCCAGACGTGAATGCCGTTGGCGGCCAGGACTTCTGCAGCAGCCTGGGCGAAGTACTCGGCCTGGAACCGCTTGTCATGGCCCACGACCACGCCCTGGGCGGCACGGCCGTTTTGCTGCAAAAATGCCGCAAACCCCTGCGCGCAGCGCCGCACGTTGTCGAACGTGTAATCATCGCCTATGCGCCCCCGCCAACCGTCCGTTCCAAATTGAATCGACATGAATACCTTCCTTTCTAAGCAGCCAGAGAAAGAGCAAGCGTTCGGCCCCTGGCTCTAGCTGGTTCTACATAGCCATCTGGCCATTGGAAATCAATTCCAAGTCAGCCTTAACCATCATTTTGACCAGTTCCGGGAACGTGACGGTCGGTTCCCAGCCCAGTTTACGCCCCGCTTTGCTCGGGTCGCCTACCAGCAAATCAACCTCGGCCGGGCGCATAAAGCGCGGATCTTGCACCACGTAGTCGTGCCAATCCAGATTGACGCTGCCAAATGCCTCTTGCAAAAATTCTTCCACCGAGTGGGTTTCGCCGGTAGCGACCACGTAGTCGTCGGGTTTCTCTTGCTGCAACATCAGCCACATGGCCTGCACGTAATCGCCGGCAAAGCCCCAATCGCGGCGCGCGTCCAGGTTGCCCAGCCGCAGTTCGTCGGCCAGACCCATTTTGATCTGGGCTACGTGGTAGGTGATTTTGCGGGTGACAAATTCCAGGCCGCGGCGCGGCGATTCGTGGTTGAACAAAATGCCAGACGTGGCGTGCAGATCATAACTCTCGCGGTAGTTGACGGTGATCCAGTGGCCGTAGACTTTGGCCACGCCGTAAGGGCTGCGCGGATAAAAAGGCGTCGTTTCGCGCTGCGGCACTTCGACTACTTTGCCGAACATTTCGCTGGAACTGGCCTGGTAGAAGCGAATCTGGGGATTGACGATACGGATGGCGTCTAATACGCGGGTAACGCCCAGCCCGGTCACGTCGCCGGTGAAAACCGGCTGGTTCCAGGAAGTCTGCACAAAAGACTGCGCCGCCAGATTATAGACCTCGTCCGGCTTGTGCTCTTCTAAAATGTGGATGAGGGAAATCTGGTCGCCCAGATCGCCAGGGACGAGGGTGACTTTGTCCTGGATGTGCTGGACGCGGTGGAAATTGACTGTGCTGGTGCGGCGCACCATGCCCACGACGTCGTAGCCTTTGCTCAGTAAAAAATCGGCCAGGTACGAGCCGTCCTGACCGGTAATGCCGGTAATTAACGCTTTTGGCATTCTCCTTCTCCTTTCAGATTGGTTTAACAGCCACAGGGAGCTATTGTTTTTAATGTTTGCGTGTAAGTGGATGGATTATAGCCCAGGCAGATTGTTGCGTAAAACGGCCGTTCCCCAGCGTCAGGCAGGGGCACAAGAAACGTAGGGGTTTAGCTGGTTAGTCCGTCGGCGGCCAGGCGAAAGCCAACGACGTTCAGGCGTGACAGCGGTTTCAGGTGGTAGCGGTACGTCGTTTGCACATTCCAGGCGGAGTTGATAAACGCGCCGCCGCGCAGGACGCGCATTTCCCGCTCGGGGAAAAAACGCGAGGCAGTCCATTCCCACACATTACCGCTCATGTCCACACAGCCAAAGGGGCTGTCGCCGACCGGTGAAAATTGCCCCACGGCCGTTACATCCCCTTCCCGGTTCGTAAAATTGCAGCGGGTTTCGTCCGGCGGCTCGCTGCCCCAGGGATAGAGACGGCCGTCTGCGCCGCGCGCCGCCTTCTCCCATTCCATCTCAGTTAACAGGCGCGCTCCGGCCCATTCGCAAAACGCCAGCGCATCGTACCAGCTCACCAGCACCACCGGGCAGTCACCGCGCCCGGCGGGATGGGTCCGAGCGACCGTGTCCCAATTATTGGCCTGAGCCCACACGGCCGTTTCGTGGGGCACAGGATAGCGTGGATTGGCGTCGATAAACTGCTGATACTGGCTCTGGGTGATGGGCGCTTTCCCAATCCAGAAGTCAGGCAGTTCAACGGTCTCATTGGCCTGGCCAAAAAGAAACGGCCCGGCCGGGACGGCGATCATCTTAACCGTGTCGTGGAGGAGAAACGGCCGTTTTTCCTCTGCCACAGCTTGCAGCCGCTGCCACAAGGGGCTGTCCACGATGCCCGGCACGCCGCCCAACAGAACCCAGCGCAGCGCCTGCCGCACAACGGCCGTCGGCGTGTCGGTCTGGTCCAACCAGTCCGGATCTTGCAAGAAGCGATGGAGAAGCACATAGCCGAAATCGGTAACGGCCGTGGCTCCATTCCGGTCGATGGGGTTGAGCGCTCCCTGCACCTGGAACCGTTCGCGGGCAACGGCCGTGGTTTCCCCCAGCAAGCCGGGCCAGTCCACGTCCGCCGCCATTCCGTCCACCGGACGCGCCTGCCAGAAGGTCGCCAGGAACAGCCAATGGGGCAGCGACTCGCGCCAGTTAAACGACCACCTGGTCATCGACTAATCGACTCGCTGAATGTGCGCGCCCAGCGTTTTCAATTTTTGCTCGATGCGCTCATAACCGCGATCAATTTGCTGGATGTTGTGGATGGTACTGGTCCCCTCGGCGCACAAAGCCGCCAATACCAGGGCCATACCGGCGCGAATGTCCGGGCTGGGCACGCCCTGCGGGCTGGCGTGCAGTTCACTGCGCCCTTCGATAATCACCCGGTGGGGATCACAAATGACCACCCGCGCGCCCATGAAGGTGAGGTTATCGACGAAGAAAAAGCGGCTCTCGTACATCCAATCGTGCAGCAGCACCGAGCCGTGCGCCTGGCTGGCAATGACCACGGCAATGCTCATCAGGTCGGCGGGGAAGCCGGGCCAGGGTAACGGCTTAATCTGCAAAATGCGCCCGCCCAGCGCCGAAGCAATGCGCAGCGGCTGGTCGGCAGGCACGATAACATCCTGGCCATCCACCTCCCAAATCACGCCCAACTTTTCATAAACCAGGCGAATCATGCCCAGATACTGTGGATCGGCGTTTTTGATGCGGATCTCCCCGCCGGTGACGGCCGCCGCGCCGATAAAACTGCCCACTTCCATAAAATCAGCGCCGATGGTGTACTCCGTGCCGCTTAGCTTGGATACCCCTTCGATAACCAGTCTATTGGTGCCGATACCTTCAATGTGCGCCCCCATCTGGTTGAGGAAATAGCACAGGTCGCGCACGTGGGGTTCGCAGGCGGCGTTGTCGATGATGGTCTGGCCGGGGGACAACACGGCCGTCATCACTGTGTTTTCCGTGGCGGTTACGCTGGCCTCGGCTTGCAGGTAATAGCCCGCGCCGGCCAGTTGCTCGGCCCGCATGCGGAAAATGCCCCGGTCTACCAGTTCTACGTGCGTGCCCAACGCCTCCAGACCACGAATGAGGGTGTCTAACGGCCGTCCGCCGATCACGTCGCCGCCGGGTAATGGCAGTGTGGCTTCACCCAGCCGCGCCACCAGCGGGCCAGAAAATACAAACGAAGCCCGCGTACGGCCGGCCAACAAACTGTCCAATTCGGTCTTGTGCACGTGCTGAGCATGAACGCGCCAACTGCCGGGCGCCAGTTCCGTCACCTCCACGCCCAGGTCGCGTAAAATTAAAATGGTATTGCGCACATCTTGAATATCGGGAATGTTATGCAGGATAACCGGTTCATCGGTGAGAATACAGGCGGGTAAAAGCTTGAGGGCGGCATTTTTATTGCCGCTTACGGTGATGGTGCCTTGCAGGGGATAACCCCCTTCGATAATAAATTTGCTCATAGTTCTTCCAGTTGGCGGCCGGGCGGCCGCCAGATCATGCTTGTTAGCTCTCCTCTTGCAGCTTGTGCTGGCGCGATTGTAGCCAGTGGCTGCGCCCAGGGCAACCCATGAACCACCTACGATCAACAGGAGAAACGGCCGTGACATCTATCACTTGACACTTTCTCATGAATATTTGAAACTTGACACTAGTCACCACTATTTTCCGGAGGTTATCTATGGAGTATACGCCGTCTGAACTAATGATTGTCAACGCCTCTCGCGCCTTACAAGGCAGCCGCGTCGTGTTTGTGGGCGTGGGCCTGCCCAACATCGCCTGCAACCTGGCCCGCCGCAGCCATTCGCCCGACATTGAGCTGGTTTACGAAAGCGGCGTCTTCGGGGCACACCCGGCGCGCCTCCCCCTGTCCATTGGCGACCCCACCCTGGTTAGCGGCGCCACCTCGGTCACCAGCATGAGTGATCTCTTCATGTATTACTTGCAAGGTGGCCTGGTTGACGTGGCCCTGCTGGGTGGCGCGCAAATCGATCGGTTCGGGAATCTGAATACAACCGTTATAAATGATTATGCGAAACCAAAGGTGCGCCTGCCCGGTTCCGGCGGGGCGTGCGAAATCGCTATCAACGCCAAAAAAATCTTCATGATCATGCGCCTGAAAGGCCGGGCTTTTGTGGAGAAGCTGGACTTTCTGACCAGCCCTGGCCACCTGACCGGCGGTTCAGCTCGTGAAAATCTGGGCTTGCCCGGCGCAGGGCCGGCGCTGGTCATCACCGATCGGGCCTTGTTTGACTTTGCCAACCCCGACCGGGAAATGACGCTGACGGAAATCGCCCCTGGCGAAACGGTGGCCAGCATCCAGGCCGACGTTGCCTGGCCCTTGCGCGTCTCACCCGACCTGAAACCCATGACGCCGCCCCAACCCACCGAGCTGGCGATCATCCGGCAGCATTTGGATCCCGAAGGCATGTACCGGTAACTTTTGGCTCTTCAGGAATTTAAGGGGTTGACGGCCAATGATGCGTAAAGCGTGATGCGTGACCAGATGGAACAAACGCCTTCGCGAATCTCGCATCAAGCCCGACCCCACGAAATCCCCAAGGCCCAATTTTTTAGCCGCGTCAGGAGCTGACGCAAATAACAAAAACCCACAAATAAGGAATATTCATAATGACTACACGATATGCCCACCCGCAGGGTCACGTGTTTTACCGCAAAATGTCTTATGCCCGCCCCAAAATATCACATGGGGAGGGCATTTACCTTTATGATGAAGAAGGCAAACGCTATATTGACGGTTCCGGCGGACCTTTGGTGGTGAACGTGGGACACGGCCGTGCCGAAATCGTGGAAGCCATGCGCCGGCAAGCTGAGTCTGTCGCCTACGTGCACGCCACCATGTTCACCAGCCAGGCCATCGAAGACTATTCCAACGCCCTGGCCGAAATTGTGCCCATGAACAACCCGCGCTTTTTTTATCTGAACAGCGGCTCCGAAGTGGTCGAGGGCGCCATGAAACTGGCACGGCAAATCCAGATGGCCCGCGGCGAAATGAACCGCTACATCATCATCTGCCGCTCGCTGAGCTACCATGGCATGAGCCTGGGTGCGCTCAGCGTGAGCGGCCGGCCGGGTTTGCGCACACCGTACCTGGGCATGATGCAAAACATGCCCCACATCCGCCACCCCTATCCCTATCGCTTCCCGGCTACCGGCCGCGAGCTGGCCGACCGCCTGGAAGAGTCTATCCTGGCTTATGGTCCGGAAAACGTCGCCGGCTTCATCGCCGAACCGATCAGCGGTGCAAGCCTGGGGGCAGTGGTGCCCCCCGACGATTACTGGCCGCGCATCCGCGAAATCTGCGACAAATATGGCGTGCTGCTCATTGCCGACGAGGTGCTGGTGGGCATGGGGCGCACGGGCGCCTGGTGGGCTATCGATCACTGGCAGGTCCGGCCCGACATTTTGGTGACTTCCAAAGGCACCGTGGCCGGGTATTTCCCGCTCGGATTTGTGGCGGCCCAGGGCCAGGATGTGGACCAGATTTGCCACGCGCTGGGCGATTTTAACCATGGCGGCACGTTTAGCCACCATGCCGTCGGCGCAGCTGCCGGGCTGGCCACGCTGCGTATTTTGCAGCGCGAAAAACTGGTGGAGAACGCTGCGGCCATTGGGCCTTATGTCAATACAAAACTGCACCACACGCTTGCCCACCACACCCACATCGGCGACATTCGCGGTCGGGGCCTGTTCTGGGGCCTGGAAATTGTGCAAAACCGGGCCACCAAAACGCCATTTTCCGCCAAAGAAAAGATGGCCTGGCGGCTGGCCGAACGTGCCTTTGAACATGGGTTGATCATCTACTATTCGCAGGGCTGCGCTGATGGCGCCTCTGGTGACGTCATTATG
>Ga0209607_1000693_pt1 | contig 29528 bp, 24 predicted proteins | sample AD_UKC117_MetaG_FD_184413 | JGI IMG/M metagenome (GOLD analysis project Ga0209607, IMG submission 184413) | Active sludge microbial communities of municipal wastewater-treating anaerobic digesters from Hong Kong - AD_UKC117_MetaG (SPAdes)... | ecosystem: Engineered > Bioreactor > Anaerobic >... | reverse complement strand
ATCTGTCTTGGACAGTTATGACAAAAAATGTCCAAATGCCTTGCATTTACGTCTAGAATGACTACCATTTCCTTCACGATCTTGTCGTATGGAGATACGATAAGCAGGTCGGTTATATTCGGTATGATACGATGTGTATCAAGTAGACAATTGTTTAGAGGTTTTTATTCCTAAACCTACGGGGAAATTGACTTATAAATGATGTCATCATACATTGACTATCAAACTGAAACATCCTACAAATTAGTTTATTTACACTGTGTAGATCCTTAACACTATTATCACAAATGGAGATTTGTAGAGATATGTTACGTTTTGTCTGTAGGAATACGGACAATGCATATCAGACAAATATTTTTCCAAAATTGACCTCCTTTATCAAAGGAGGGGGTGCCCCGACTTGTCGGGGAGGAGGATTTAAATCCCTCTCCCGCTTTAGCGGGATCTCCCTTTACTAAAGGGAGTCAAATAGGAAGATATTATGATGATATGAGATCATTCAATACACAATTTAAAAACAAGATTGTGGTACTATTTTATATTTTTTTTATATGTACACATGAACACATTCAAAAAATTGTTTGCTGGTTCAGCGATCTTCGCTTTACTAGCTACACTTATGCCAATGTACGCGTTCGGTGCTTCTTACTCTGATGAATTAGAGGGAGCTTACGATTACGCTTACGACAATGGTATAACAACTATGGACAGCATTGATAATGCTGACATGTACGGTTCATTGACAAGAATAGCTATGGCAAAAATGATGTCAAATTTTGCTATGGACGTTCTAGGTTCAGAACCAGATACAGACATGGAATGTACTTTCCCTGATGTATCAGAAACTTTAGATGCTCAATACGACAATGGTGTGACAAACGCTTGTCAACTAGGTCTTATGGGAGTTGGAGTTGATAACTTCGACCCATATGGTATCGTAGATAGAGCACAATTTGGTACAGTTTTATCTAGAGCTTTGTATGGAGACATGTACAACGGTGCAGATCCTTACTACGCTGATCACTTAGAAGCTTTGCAAGACGCTGGTATCATGAACAACATTTCAAATCCAATGGCTCCTGAAGTTAGAGGATATGTAATGCTTATGATGCAAAGAGCTGACGAAGGAGAAGCATCTAACGGATGTTCTGCTGAAGAATTGTTGGCTTGTCTAACAGCTGATGACTACGAAGATTGTATAGCTGAATGTGCTGACGAAGAAGAGGAAGAAGTTCTTCCAGATTCTGATGGAGAATTAACATTCGACTTAAACAACAAAAGTCCAGAAGCTGCTAATATCGCATCTAATGCTCAAGCTGTTGAATTCTTGACATTTGATGTTGAAGCTGATGGTGAAGATGTATTTGTTTCTTCTATCACATTAGAAAGAATGGGTCTAGGAGACAGAACAGACTTTGATAAAGTTTGGTTGACTCATAACGATGTAATCGTTTCTAACGATAAAAGTATTAACTCTGAGGATCAAGTTGTATTAAATGTTAATATGGATATCAAAGATGGAAATACAGAAACATTTACAGTTGTTGCTTCTATGAACGGAGTTAGCAACAAAATAAACAGTTTTGCTGTTATTGATGTTGATCACAATGGAGCAGATGTTGACGGTCTTCCTGTTGAAGGAGAAGAAATGACTACATTCAACTACACTGTTGCACAACTTACTTTTACAGCTAAAGGTGCTAATACAACAATAGATGTTGGTGCTGAAGATGTAATCTTAGGTGAATTCAAAATCCAAGAAACAACAACAGCAACAAGAGATGCTGAACTTAGATCTATAAGATTAAAGAATACAGGAACTGCTAAAATGACAGATCTTGATAATATTGATCTATATGTAGATGGAAGCAAAGTTTCTGAAGATGTTATTGTTGACGGTGACTATGTTACTTTCGTTCTTGAAGATGATTTCATTATTGAAGATGGAAAATCAGATAACTTTATAATTAAAGGAGATGTGTTAGCTGGAGACAACAATGCTACATATATCTTCAACTTGAAAGAAAAATTTGATTTATACGCTCTAGAAGCTGGTACTTCAATGGGTGCATCTATTCTTACACCTCCAGTTGCTTTAAGTACATATACAGTTAACGCTGGTAAAACTACATTATCATTAGATAATGATGACAATCCAGCTTCTGAAGAATATGTAAAAGAAACTGACGATGTATTGTTGATGGCTGTTAAAGTTGACACAGACCAAGACATCAATGTAGACAAAATAAGAGTTTACATAGATGCTGGATCTACAGACTTATCAGAAACAAACTTCGAATCTTACTTCCAAAACTTTGCTCTATATAGAGGAAACAGATTGGTAGATTCTACAGACGATGTAGTTGCTGTTGGAGATGTTAATGGTGGTACAGCTGGATTAGGAGATACTGTTTGAGCTTGAGGAGATGATTACTTAGAATTTGATATTGGAGGAACATTAGAAGATAATGATGTATTGTATGTATACGTAGATATCAAATCTACAGCTGCAAACAATACAGCTTTGAAATTAAAAATGGATAATGCTGGTACAGCTGCAGGATACTCTAATACATTGAGAGATGTAGAATACGCTTCAAATGGAGACACAGTAGCTCAAGCTAAATTATCCGGAACAGCTACATCAAATACTATGACAGTAGTTGCTGCTTCAAACTGAGCTTCAGTAACAAGAAATGATGGTTACGACGCTAACACAACATTCTTGGCAGGAGAACAAGGAGCTGAATTGATGAAATTTGTAGTAAACGCTGGAAACAGTTCTACATTGGAAATCAAAAGATTGAACTTTGACCTAGATGTTACTAATTCTACATACTCTGATTACACAAACGTTAAAGTATTGATAGATGGTGACCAAGAAGGTAATACAGAAGATTTCTCTGCTACAACTAGTCCTGATGGAACAGTTACAGTAGAAAATATCAACTACGAAATTGCTAAAAATGGTCAAGTACAAGTAACATTAGTTGCTGACATATCTTCTTCAGTTACAGCTGAAGCTACAACAGACATTTATGTAACATTAGATGACTCTGATTCTCTATACTATGATAGAAATGGTAATGATGTTTCATTGTCAGATGCTACATCTGCTGCTTTTGTAGTAGCTACAACAGCTAAATTGACTGTTGCAAAAGATGGAGACTCTCCAGATGCTGCTATAGTTATTGCTGGTACAGATGAAGTTGAAGTTGCTAAATTTAAATTCACAGCTTCTGATGGAGATATTTTGGTAAAAGATTTATATTTTGAGAACGTTGATTCTGCTGCTTCTGATGCTAGAGTATCATCTTATGAATTAGTTGTAGATGGTGAAGTGATTGATTCTAGAGCACCTTCTAGTGATACATTCCACTTTAATTTAGGTACAAACAATGGATTTACAATTCCTAAAGATGACAACGTAGTTGTTACTATTAGAGCTAATTTAAACAACATTGTAGATGCTGCTCAAACTAACAAAGGAATTAAAATAGAATTAACAGATATCAAAGCTGATACATCTGCTACATCAACAGCATTAACAACAGTTAATACATCTGTTACTATAGATGATGGTTCTCACTATAATACAGCTACAGCATCTGACCTATCTGATGAAAATATTCAATGAGATGCTATGATGATTAGAAAGACACAACCTACATTGGCTACTGTTGATTTAGGAACAACTAAGTTACTTGCTGGAGAACAAACAATATATAAATTTACAGTAACTGCTGATTCTTCAGAAGATGTAGATGTTGGTATGATCAATTTTGATTCTACTCTTCAATCTGCATCATGAACAGTTGGTTCTTTCAAATTATTTGTAAATGGTGTTGATAAAACTTCTGATGGTGCATTTACATCAACAGATACATTTACATTTGGAACTGGTAAAGATGTAACTGTAGCTGCTTGAACTTCAAAAACATTTGAATTGAAAGCTACTATAGGATGAACATTAGCTGATAATGACTATATTACAACAAAGCTTGTAGAGGATTCATCTACAGCTGCTGGAAACTTTGCAGCTGCTGCTGGAAACTTCGTTTGGTCTGATAACGCTGGTTCTCCACATAGTAGAACTACAGTTGATTGGTTCAACGGATACAAAGTTAATGGATTAGATACAGTAGCTACTACTCTTGAAAAATAGTAATAGTTAATGTTATCTAACTTAACATAATTTCATCATCTTGATGAAGAGATTTACCCCTGGCTTCGGCTAGGGGTTTTTCTTATTGAAAAAAATACGACAAAAGTTATAAACAAAAACACTTTATTTATATAATAAACAAAATGAAAAAATTATTAACAATTTTATTTTTTGTACTGTTTATTGGAGGGGTTTTTGGAACTAGTATCGAACTTCAACAAACAACATCAATTGAACAAAATGTTTGATCTACAATATTACCTACACTTACGGTTGATTTTAGTTGAACAATACAAGATAGCTTTACTATAAATCTAGGTAATGATAAATTAATCTTTTTAGAATCGTATGATGGGGATTTAGATTATACAATATCAGATGATCACAAAAAAATAACTTTTGATGAAAATGAAGATGAAATAGTCACAATAGATGGTCTGAAAGTTAGAACATACGATGATACAGTAAATAACGCACGCATAGGATTGGATATAGACAATGATTGAATAGTAGATTACGAAACAATTAGATATATTGAAGTGACTAGTGACGAAAATACAGACAACGATAAACCATTGCCAGTGAAAGATTTATCTTACGATATAGATGGTAGAGATTTAATCTTATCTTGGACAAAATCACCATCTCTAGATGTGGTTAGACAGGTGGTTAGAATCACCAAAAATGGTAACTTTTATATGGATAAGTACATAACAGCATGAGAAGAAAGCATTACCTTAGAAGATTATGATCCACAAGAAAATACTTATAATATAGAAGTATATGCAAAAGATTTTTATTATGCGGGAGTGCCTACATCTATAGATATAAATGAAATAGAAGAAATAGAAAATGATATAGAAGAGACACCAAAGTATACTCCAACAACAGATAGTTATGTAGTTACAACCATTGCTACTTATATAGATACATTGATAGATGAAAACTACACAGAAGTATCTATCGAAAGAAATAAGGTAATAGAATATAGAAATGATTTTATTGTTATATTAGAAGATTTTGTAAACAAAACCATATCAAAAACAGAAGCGCAAACAAAATTTGTGGAGTCATTATCAAAATTAATGCCACTAATAAAATAACAATTTATTAATTTAAAAATAATCAAGATGAAAAAGAAAAATATTATAATTATATGAATATTGGTTCTGGTTATAGTTGTTGTATATTTTATATACAACAAAAAAATGCCATTAAATGACATATACATAGGATCAACATTCCCACCAGAAGATCAAAAGGTATTTGAGGAACAGTTATCAAATTTTGATTTAAGGGAGTTGACAGGATATACAGATGTAATAGATAAAGCTAGATTGTATGATTACCTTTGATATCCAGGTAAAGCTATTTTAGTATACAAAGATTTTATTAGTACTGATACTTGAGAGTATGTTGCTGTTTTGACCAATATAGGACACTTATACAAAGAAGTTTGTGAAGTTAATGGTAAACTAAATAGATCTTATTGTAAAGAGGCTATAAACTGATACGAATATATCATAAGTAAGTACGGTAACAAAAATTTATATAAGGGTATAACAGAAGTATATCTTAAGATGTGAAATGATAAAAAGGCAAAGAAGTATTATAAATTATATCAAGATACTACAGGACGTTCAGAATCTTGGATAGAAAAGAAATTAGAGTTGTAATTATCACATAAAATGCCAAACCTCCCTTTTCTTTCGAGAATGGGGAGGTTTTTTAATTTTCGAAAACAGTTTTGAACCAGCGAAATGATTTGAGAAAATTGACCCCGGGGTACCTATTTGCTGTCAAGTGGACCCCGGGGTCTATAGTATATGTCAAAAATAGTTTTGACAAAAGAAAGGAGATTAGTATAGTGTAGATATTTACATGATGTTTTATTTGAAAGATGAAAGACAAGCTAATAAGTTTTTATAATGATAATATTGCAAAGTTTTGACAAGAGTTAATAGATTATTTTCAGTGAATACTAACAAATTTACAAATGCAATTTATCAAAGCTAAATTCATTTCTACGGTATTTCAAAAAGAAATTTTTATGGTAAACTTTGGAATCAATATAGGTAGTGAGTATCGTGGTATAAGACCAGCTATTGTTATGTCGTCGTGAACTATAAATAAGGGATCGATGGTGTTGGTTATACCATGTTCCACATATAAAAATAAACTTTTCAAATATGATATATTGATTGATAGTTATAAAAAATTTGGATTTACAAACAAAAGTACAATCAAAGTTAGTCATTTATCTTCAATTTCTAAAAAAAGACTAATCAAAAAAATATGAACTGTTGATCAAAAGTTGTTTGAGAGTATTACTAAACAAATTAATTTTCTTTTAAACGAAAAAACTCCCCCGAGGGAGTTTTAGCCAAGTTGTTTAACACAACCAATTTGTATTTTTAGTATAATTAAAAAATCTAAAATTGCAAATCAAAAATAAAATATGGCACATTTGCCATAATTAAAAGACCCCGGGGTTGAAATATATGCTGACTATAAACCCCGGGGTCTATACTATGTGTCAAAAATAATCTTGATAAAGTATTGCATTTCAAAAATTATTTAGTATATTCAAATTGAATTTTATATTTTAGTTTTGAATTATGGATAAATTTGAAATTGAATCTATGATGAAAGATTTTGAGTCTTTTGTTAGCATTACTCCAGATGGTGTTGAATTTCGATTGGCTAGAGATTTACAAAAATTGTTGGGATACACTAAATGGGATAATTTTTTGGAAGTAATAAAAAAGGCGGAAGTCTCTTGTAACAATAGTTGATATAACGTATCTGATCATTTTGCCGACGTCGGGAAAGTGGTTCAATTAGGTTCTAATGCCCAAAGAGAGATATCAGATATTATGTTGACTAGATATGCATGTTATCTTATTGCACAAAATGGAGATTCTCGTAAAGCTCATATAGCATTTGCTCAAACATATTTTGCTATACAAACTAGAAAATTTGAAGTTATACAGCAAAAACTTTCTTTACAAGAGAGAATAATTGCTCGTAAAAAATTAAGTGAAACAGAAAAAGAACTATCAAAAGTAATTTTTGAACAAACAAATAGTAACAAAAATTTTGCAACAATCCGTAGCAAATGAGACACTGCCTTGTTTGGCAAAACAACCCAAGAAATGAAAGAAAAACGACAGATAAAATGATCAAAACCTTTAGCTGATTTTATGCCTACGCTTCTTTTGAAAGCAAAAGACTTTGCTACAGAAATTACAATATATAACGCTGTAAACAACAATATGAGCACAGAAAATCAAATATCTCAAGAACACATTACCAACAATTCTTCTGTAAGAGAGACATTGATTGGTAGGGGGATTAAACCAGAAGATATAAAACCACAAGAAGATATCAAAAAAGTAGAAAGAAGATTACAATCTGAAAATAAAAAATCATTAAAAAATATCAAAAAATTAAAATAAAAAAAGCTAAACTATCACTCGTAGTCTAAACTCAGAAAACTCCTTTGCCCTAGTGGTGGGGGAGTTTTTTTAATTTCGAAAACAGTTTTGCACCAGCGAAACGACTTGAGAATAGGCCCATCCATTTCTGCCTACAAATCCCTATCTATCTCTCCCTTTATCCCACGCTGTTCAGTAGGACACGGCAGGGAGAGAAAATTTAACATTTATGTTCCTCCCTTGATAAAGGGAGGTGGGAGGGATTTGAAAACACACAAAAGGAGGGTCGGGGTGGATTTGGAACACAGTAGGGGAAAGAGGGGCTTGGAAATCCTCCACCGCAAGCGGTTCCCCTCCTTCACAAAGGAGGACATCCAGACAATGTTAATATAATCTGGATTGTCTCCCTTTGTAAAGGGAGCTGCTCTGTGAAACTAGAGGGATTTGAAACACAACCAAGGGGAGGTAGCTTAGAATAGAAAAAAGGAAAAATGACTTGTCAAAAATAATCTTGATAAAGAAAAACAAATTAATATATTTTGTTTGATGTTTTATTTAATACTAAGAATAATATGGATGTTTTTGATAAACGAAATGAACAAAAAAGAGAAACAGACAAAAGTGAGACAAAGGTTTATTTTAAAGAAAGGGATATTTTCTTTATAAAAATGTGAAAAAATATATGACGAGAACAAAATGGTAAATGAGCAGAATTTGCAAGACCAGTAATAATTATAAAAAAATTTACAAACCATTTGTTTCGATGAATAGCAATAACCACAAAAGAAAAAGAATGAATTTATTATTATAATTTTGAGTTACAAAAAGATAGGTGAAATAGAATAGCTATATTATCACAGATAAAACTCTACGATTCAAAAAGACTATTAAGTAAAATATGATTTATTAATAAAAAAGATTTTTTAAATATAAGAAAAAAACTTACTGAACTATTGCAGTAAGTATCGTTTTCTGTCCCAAATCATTGGGACGATCCCGAAGGAGTTTTGTGTCTGTGTCAGATCAGATAGTCCGACAAAATGGGACGAACCCTACAGACAAAATAAGTATAATCAAAAAAAATAAAATTGCAAATCGAAATAAAAAAAACTAAACTATCACTCGTAGTCTAAACTCAAAAAACTCCCTTGCCCTAGTGGTGGGGGAGGGTTTTTTATTTTCGAAAACAGTTTTGCACCAGCGGGATGATTTGAGAATAAATCCCGAAGATTTGAGTCAACGAATATAGTGAGTTAGACGAAAACTTGCGGGGTTATTTTCGAAAATTGACCCCGGGGTCCCTATTTGCTGTCAAGTGGACCCCGGGGTCTTATAATACTGTCAAAAATAATCTTGATAAAACAAAATAGAAAGGTATAGTCTAATTGTTTACATGATGTTTTATTTGAAAGATGAAAATAGTTTATATTGATGCACAAAACATACATAAAGGAACGAAAGAATTATGATGGACCATTGATCGAGAATTATTTTTTCATTATATGCACAAAAAATTCAATATAGATCAAATAAAAATATTCTTATGATATATAAATAGTTTTGATTATTTTTATCAAAAACTAAAAGAAATTTGATATCAAGTTATATTTAAGCAGACAATGTTAAGGAAAGATGGGACAATAAAATGAAATGTAGACATAGATTTAACTATGAGTGTTATGGATGATTTGTATATATGATGACTATCTTTAGCTTATGTTGTATCATGAGATGGGGATTTTAATACATTAATACAAAGACTTGTTAAAGAAGAAAGGTTATGAAGACTAATAGTACCAACTATAGACAAAACATCTTCACAATTAAGGCATGCGTCTTGATCAAATATTCAAGCGCTGTCAGACCTAAAACATATTTTATCAAAAAAAGAGACAACCAATTAAGGAAGTCTCTTCTATGAGGAAGAAAGCAAAGCCCTCTTTCCTCGAGTGAACAATATTAGTATAATCAAAAAAAATAAAATTGCAAATCGAAATAAAATATGGCAAATCTGCCATAATTAAAAGACCCCGGGGTTGAAATATACGCTGAATATAAACCCCGGGGTCTATAGTATGTGTCAAAAAAAGTTTTGACAAAAGCTATTGATTTTTAGTTTTTGATTGCTACAATATATTTAATAAACTTTATGTTTTTATTTATATCATGGAAAATAATTTTGTATTTATAGATACTCAAAATATTAACTTATCTATCAAAGATCAGTGATGGAAACTTGATCGACAAAAATTTAATAAATATTTAAGAAAAAAGTATAAAGCATCCAAGATTTATCTATTCATATGATATGTTCCAGAAAACCAATCTATGTACACATTTTTTCAAGATGTTTGATATACACTTATTTTTAAACCAGTTCTTAATCTAAAAAATTGAAAAACAAAATGAAATGTAGATGCTGAATTGGTGCTACAAGCCATGGTAGATTATGACAAATATGATAAGGCTATTATAGTTACATGAGATGGAGACTTTGCGTGTTTAGTAAAACATTTTTATAAAGAAAAGAAATTACTGACACTAATAGTGCCAAATGAACAAAAGTATTCAGTATTTTTAAAAAAGACAGCAAAAGAGAAAATAGACTCATTGAATAATTTAAGATCAAAATTAGAGTATAAAAAAAAGATTGCACCAACCAAGTAGCGATTACTTGATCCATACAACCTCACTCGTGATAACATATTCATTATAATCAAAAAATTCAAAATTGCAAATCAAAATAATCTAATCACAGTCAAACTAGAGTATAATAATATTTCAGACGAATCTCAGTTGGACTCAGTTAAGTGGGTCAAAGAAATAACCAGTGGAGGAAATCCATTGACCCCGGGGTTTATAGTCAGTACATATTTCAACCCCGGGGTCTACTCGGGAATATTTTAAAATTAAATATTGAAAGTTTTTCCCCAAAAAATACAATCAATTTATATTTATATTTATACAAACTATCTATGAGCATCTTTTCCAAAATATTCCCAAAAAAATCAACCAAAAAAGTGCTTGTGCTTTCAGGTGGAGGATTTAGATGATTTTATAGTATCTGAATACTCAAGTGATTGGAAGAACTTTGAATAGACAAAGACATAGACGCAATATTTGGTGTAAGCATAGGAGCAATCGTCTGATCGGCTTGGGCTAGTGGCATGTCTGCCGATGAGATTTACAATCAAATTTCCAAACTATCTATAGGCAAATTTTATGCCAAAGATGTTTTTAAAAAAACCTGATGATTGTTGTCTCACAAAAAGATAGAAGAGCTTATCCATTCCAATATACCCAAGAGATTTTCTTCTCTCAAAAAAAAGATGTACATATGAGCTGTAGACGCACATCAAGCAGAGTATATTTTATTTCAAAAATGAAATTTACCAGAAATTGTTCTTGGTAGCATGTCAATTCCTGGTGTTTTTCCACCCGTAGAGTACAAAGATCATTTGCTTGTAGATTGAGGAGTGCTCAACAACTTCCCAGTAGACATAGCCAGAGAGATGTACCCACATCACAAAATAATCTGAGTAGCCCTCAACAAATTTCAAAAAAACCAAGAGATCAACACAGTCTTTGACAATATTATGATAGCATTTGAGATGATGCTCAGATCCAAATTGCTGGAAAATACCAAGTTTGTAGACTATCTTTTTTACAAAAAGATACCAATCTCTATACTATCTCTAGACAAAAAGAAAATGAAAAAAGCTTACGAGATGTGATATCAAGATTGTATCAAAAAATTTTCTTAGTCTTTCTTTCCCAATCTCTCAAAAATCAACCACAGCACAAACAACACCATTAGCACATATTTTACCCAAGCTCATTCTGCTTGTATATATATTCCAAATTTTTCTGCCAAATCTGAGATTATGTAGATATACTTGATCAAGATTTTCTCTGGTCGCAAAAAAATTGACCAGGGTAGTATTGTGTACAATATTGTACTTACAAATCCATATATCATCACTATAGCTACGATGGGAACTACCAAAAAGTTGGCAAAAATTCACACTAAATTTGTTTTTCACATAAAAAACAACATTACTGGCAAAACTCCGAGTGTCGCTCATATTGTTGGTGTCACATATTCTTTAGATATTTTTTTCAGTCGTTTATTTGTCCCCTTTTTAAGGGGAAGGGACCCGGAACGGGTAGGGGTTTTAAAACCCACCGCCCTTTGGGCACCTCCCTTCAAAAGGGAGGAATTTTGTGCATTATCGATCCATTTCCCAAAGTACACTATCCCAACTATAGCAGAAAAACTCAACAAAAACCCTACATCATATGCCAAAAAGTATGGATTGATCAATAACATACTTACAAAAGCTATTCACATGGCTCTCCATATATTTATCTCTCTTCACCAAAATAGTGCTAGCATACCAAGTCATCACATTATTGTGGCCCTAAATACAGAGCTGTCCATACCGCATATCATTGCATAAAGTATTATGGTTCCAAGTATTACAGCGTTTCTCACATAAAATGGCAGAAAAAACAACACCGCTCACAAAAATACTACTATCATGATTATGTTTCCACCACTCACTGCTATGATATGTACAAGTCCCGAATTGATAAATCCATCATATTCGTCTGGCGGTATCTGTGATTTGTCTCACACCAGCATTCACAATATCAATCAAGATTCTTTATTTTCTCCATATGCTTTTATCACTTTTTCTTGGAGTCATCTTCTAATTTTTTGTAAGAAACCAATATTTGAGCCGCCCCCTTTATAAAAGGGGGTAGGGGGATTTTTTATTATACCCACAGAACCCCCTTCTTCCCCCTTCTCAAGGGGGATTTTATTTGTTATATTAACCGCATTTTGTTCATACAGATTACCATAAAATCATTTCATCATAAGTCGTTTTGGATAATCAAATTCATAATGAAATATTCACTCAAACATTCATTTTCCACCTAATTCTTTCCACTGTCATTTGATATCAAAAATATCTTTTGATCCAGTATAGGCTGGAGAAAAATAAGCATTGAGCCATATTTGGTCTCATATTTTGTATTTATTTTCAGATTTCAAAAAATACTCACGACCACCATTGTCTTCAAATATATATCTTTGATACGAATATACATCAGATATTTTTCATGTTCATACAAAGTAATTTGACTGCGGAGCATTTAAGTTTTGACTTATTAAGCCAGTATTGTGATAAGCTATATCAGTTTTTGTATTATAGCTATAGTTTTTGACATATATAGACACAAGCGACAAGACAAATGCTAGTATTATCATTCACAATCATCTTCTTATCTTTATTCATCATATCTTTTTGCCAATCAAAAAATAAGCAACAAGTACTAGTCACAATACCAAAAAAGCCAAAAAAATATTTTCAAAAGTACTGAGCACAAGTATAAATATAGCAAAAGAAATTATAAACATATTCCATTTGTCTTTTTTAAATATTATTTTCTTATCCCACAGTTTTGTACATATTTTCTAGCTACTTTACACATATTTTCCAACTCTTCTTCACCAAAAGCCTTTCCACCAAAATTTGGATCCAAAGTATTTCCTCACACATAATTTTGTAGATAAAAATTCTTGGCTCATTTTATATATTTTGCCATTTCTTCTATATCAACTATTTCATGCATTCACTTAATCACAGTAGTCCTGTATTCATAATCTATATTAGATTTTTTCAAAATTTTGAATAAGCGCTCATATCATTCAAAAAATTTATCATTTTGTTTTACTCATACGGCTGTCTGGTATTTGTTTCTTGTGTGTTTTAAGTCTATTGCTACATAATCCAATATCTTATCTTTTATCATTTTTTCTACTATATCTGGATTAGTACCATTTGTATCTAGCTTTACCAAAAATCACATTTCTTTTATTTTTTTGGCAAAATCATACAAGTCAGGCTGTATAGTTGGTTCTCCACCACATATACTCACTCCATCCAATTTTCATTTTCTAGTTTTCAAAAAATTGAAAAAAGCATCTTCTGGTATTAGATCATTACCAAAAAGTTTCATCTGTTCTGGTAAGACAGATTCGGGGTTGTGGCAAAAAGGACAACGAAAATTACATCCCAATGTAAATACCACACAAGCTAACTTTCACGGATAATCTACTACAGTAGATTTCTGTATTCCACACAATTTCATATCAATCTTATAATATTTTTTATCTAAATTTAAAGTCCGAACTTATTTATTTAGGTCGGACTTTTATTTTTGTATATTTTTCTGTCATTAAAGTATTATTCTTCACAATCTCCACAATCACTTTTTCCACCACATCAACCATTTCTCACTGTTTGCATCATTGGTTCTGCAGCACCTTTTATCAAATTTGTATTAGTACTAAATTCCATGCCTCTGCAAGCACTACCATATTGCATCGCAAAATCATGATTAGCAGCTTTTTGTTTGTCAAAATACTTTCTGCTATAAAATTCAGACTTTTTACCCACATTGTACCTGTAAGTAGGAGATAAATAACCCATTACTCTAGTGTATACTAGACATTTTGTTCTTTTTGATTCGTTCATTTTTCTTTTAAAATTTATTTGATAAAAAGGTTTTGTGATGCGTTTATTGGTTTATTTGTGTAACAGTCACAACTATACAACTAGCCAATACACCAATAACAATTGATTTATTAGTCCGTAGATCCATCTCTTCTGATTTTGTCCAATTTTTCAGGATCACTTGTATATTTTTTTCTAGTTTCCATATCAAATTTTTCTCATGTGTATCATATTTCCTGGTCACATATAGGACAATAGTCATGCTCTCCAGCTATGTATCCATGTTTTGGACATATTGAGAACGTAGGAGATATAGATATATAAGGCATTTGATAGTTAGATAGAGCTTTTTTTACCAATGCTTTACAAGCATCTGATGTCATCCTTTCTCACATATACAAGTGTAATACAGTTCATCATGTATATTTACATTGCAAATCATCTTGCAAATCCATTGCCTCAAATACATCATCTGTAAATCACACAGGCAATTGAGAAGAGTTGGTGTAATAGGGTGCATCATCTGTACCAGCTTGTATTATTCATTTCAATTGTTTTTGATCTTCTTTTGCAAATCTATATGTAGTTCATTCAGCTGGAGTAGCTTCCAAATTGTACAGATTTCCAGTTTCTTCTTGATAATCCACAAGTATGTCTCTCATATAATCCAATATTTCATTTGCCAATTCCATTCATTCTTGGCTAGTAATATCATGTTCTCATTTTGTGAAGTTCATCACGGCTTCATTTACACCATTAATTCATATAGTAGAGAAGTGATTTCTAAATGTATTTAAATATCTTTTTGTATAAGGATACAGTCATGCATCCAGCCATTTAGACATTTCTTTTCTTTTCAATTCCAATCACATCTTTGCCAAATCCATTAGATATTTTAGTTGATTTTTGAACCCATCCATATCTCATTGAAAGTTGTATCATATCCTAGCAGCATTAATTGTCACTACTCATATACTTCAGGTCATCTCACTAGATCCAAAAAGTCCTCCTCATCTTTTTTCCAATTGTTTCAAATCCAATTGTAATCTACAACACATACTTCTTACCGCATCTGGACTATATGCTCATTCCTTTCTTTTGTCTGTGATTCTTCCATCTTCATTTTTTTCAAATTGTGATCCTATGAAGTTTTGAAAGTATGGTATTCCATATTTTGCTGTCATCTCAAATAAACTATCTACCAGTGGATCGTTCCAAGGAAAGTTTTCTACGATATTGTATGTAGGTATTGGAAATGTAAATACAGATCCAGCATTGTCTCATTCTATATATACCTCTATCAATATTTCATTTATCAATTTCATTTCCTCCTCCAATTCTCCAAACTTTTTTTCATATGGACCAGTCTCTAATCACCCTAGCAACAAAGCCTTTTCTTTTAGATCTGGTGGACAAACCCAATCCAAAGTGATATTTGTAAAAGGAGTTTGTGTTCACCATCTACTTGGTACATTCAATCCAAATATAAAGTTTTGCATTTGTTGTTTTGTATATTTGCGCAATTTTTTTTCTACAAATGCATTTTTTTCTTCTTCATTTTCAAATTTTGCTCATGTAGCTTTCAATTCATCCAATATCTCTCTTCTTCTTTTGTGTACAAAAGGAGACAAGTATGTGTCAAATGAACTAAATGCTTGTGCACCAGCCCATTCATTTTGCAATGTACCCAAAAAGTTTATCATTTGGTTTACTGCAGATTGTAAGTTTCTTGGAGGAGCAGACTGCAATTTTCCATCAACCCCATTAAATCATTCTTCCAACAAAGCCCTTAAGCTTCGTCAAGCACAATATGGAGTAAACATTCACAAATCATGTATATGATAGTCTCCATTTCTATGCGCATTACCGATTTCTTCTGGATATACGTGTGAAAGTCGATAATTTGCAGTAATTTTTTCACTATTTTTCAATATTAATCATCCAATAGAATATCCTATATTTGCATTTTCGTTTATCCTCCAATCTAGGTTGTCCAAATATTCTTGCATTGTCTTTCATACCTCTATTACTACATTTTTTGCTGACCTACTTTGACTTCTCATTGCACGATACTTGATATAAGATTTTGCCAAAGTATCATGTCATTTTTTTATCAAGACTTCCTCTACAGCGTCTTGGATGGATTCTACATCTGGTATGTTTTTACCAGTCTTCTTTTCTACTATACTTACTACTTCATCTACAATATCTGCTATTTTTGAGAAATCTGATCATCATACAGCTTCAATCGCTAGTTTTATAGCCTTTTCAATTTTGGATCTATCAAAATCTACTATCGACCCATTTCTCTTCTTTACCTTAAATATCGCCATTCTCTACTTAAATTATTAGGGGTTAAAAAAAATAGCAAGCAAAGCTTTTTTACAAAAAATTCAGATAATTTATACATTTTTTCTACTTTTGTGTTATCAAAATCAGCCTTTTCCACATATTTTCCATATTCTATCAACACAATATATTGTGTTGTGTGATTAAATTCAACTACTATATATTGTGTTACAAATCAAATTCAACGGAAAAATCTCAAAATTTTTTTTGATTTGATATCCTTTTGTTAGCACAAAATCAATTTTTTTTGTTCAAAATAGTGTCTTAAATATAATTAAGACCTCCAAAATCACCAAAACTTGATTTTTTACAAAAAATTAGTATATACTTCATAGATACAAAATAGATACATAAGATATATTTTGTATATACAAAGTATTTACAAAATATTAAAAATCATGATGGACTACCAATCTTTTCAAGAGTTTATGCAAAAATATGACTTTGATCAAAACGATATAAAGCTTCTCAACGAGATTATGACGTCTTGTGTGATTCCTCAAACCCAAAAAAAACCAAAAAAGAAATTATATAGTCTGAGACTGGATCAAGATGATATGCAAAAAATCAAACAAATAGCCCAAAAAGAATCTATACCTTACCAGACTCTTATTGGATCCATATTGCACAAATATGTTACATGACAGATCAAATAACTTCTTATTTATCCTGTTTTTCTTTAATCATTGCATCATAGATAAGTCTTGTTAGAGTGCCGTCTTTTGTCCCACTTACATAATTTTCTTGCAAAACAATCATCAATCTCTCTTTCTTATCCACTTCACAATTACCAATCTGATCAATTTCATTTTTTAGTGTCAAAAATTCTTCAAATCTTTTGTTGTCATTTTGTGTTGCATTTTCCATTTGTTATACTTTTTAAATTATAAAAAAAATCTCCAACAACATGGAGAAATAAATATTTGATTATTTTTACAACTATTTTTGCTCTATCCATCTACAAGTTTTATCTTGCTAAAATGGGAGCTATTTTTTTGGAAACCTCCATCAAGATATTGTTGTTAGATAAAAAATCAAGTTTTTTACCAATAAATCTTGTTTTCAAAATCTAAAAATATAAATTATAAATTTGTAGGGGAGCTTATTAAGCTCCCGATAAAAAATTGGGAAGATGCTATCTTCCCCTACAGATAAAGAATCAATTTATTTTTAATGTGTTTATTATGAACGAAGATTTATTCAAAAAAAGACATTCGCTTGCGCATATATTAGCACAAGCAGTACAGAGAGCACAACAACGAGATGTAGAGGTTGGTATTGGCCCAGCTATCGACAATTGATTATATTATGATTTTCTTTTTTCCACGGAAAAACAAATCAAAGAAGAAAATCTCAAAGATATACAAAACCAAATGGAAAAGATTATCAAAGAATGACAAGAATTTACATTTTTAGAAGTATCTGAAAAAGACTCTCATGAGTTGGTAAATGATATCATGAAACAAAAATACAAAGATGAGATGAGGAGAGAGTTTGTCAAAGAATGACAAAATATTACATTTTATGTAAATACAATTGTAGCAGCAGCCAAAGACAATATGCTCAGATGAATTGATGAAAATTATGTGAAATATTATGAAGAAATTACAGAGTATTTACAAAAAAAATATCCTGGAAAATTTGATGATAAATTTGTTACATTTTTAGATATGTGTGAATGACCACATGTTGATTCTACAAAAGACATAGATCCAAAGTCTTTCAAAGTAGAAAAATTAGCAGGAGCATATTGGAGATGAGATGAAAAAAATGTAATGATGACTAGGATATACGTACGAGCTTTTGCAGACAAAACATGACTCAAAGAACATGTAGATATGATGGAAGAAGCAAAAAAGAGAGACCATAGAGTCTTGTGAAAAAAATTGTGACTTTACAATATAGATCAAGATGTAGGATCATGACTTGTCCTTCGAAAACCAAAATGAGCTTTTATAGTCAATCAGATCAAAAGACGATTTGAAGACGAACAGCTAAAAGCATGATATATGCCAGTCATTACACCGCACATTGGGAAAAAACAACTTCGAGAACAATCTGGACATCGAGGATTTTACAATGAAGGGATGTTTCCTCCTATAGAACTATGACATTCCTTAGGGGATCGACAAGACAATAGAAAAGCAAAAGAATCTGAAATATATTTGCTCAAACCCATGAACTGTCCATGACACGTAAAAATTTATACAGATGATATCCATTCATATAGAGAACTTCCATTAAGATATTATGAATTTGGTACAGTATATAGATATGAAAAACAATGAGAGCTTTGAGGGCTAACTCGCGTAAGATGATTTACTCAAGATGATGCTCATATTATAGTATCCAAGGATTGATTAAAAGAGGAGTTCGGAAAAGTGGTAGACTTTGCATTCAAAGTTTTAAATCACTTTGATTTTGCTGATATCAAAGTTTATGCATCATTTTCTGATCCTAAATCAGATAAATATGTATGAGATAAAGCTATGTGGAAACAGGCAGAAGACACTATAAGACAAATATTAAAAGACAAAAATATAGAACACGAAGAAGAGATATGAGAAGCAGCATTTTATGGTCCAAAGATTGATTTCAAAGTAAAGGATGTGATTGGAAGAGAACGACAACTTTCTACAGTACAGTTTGATTTCAATCTACCAGAAAGATTTGATATGACTTTTACAAACGACAAATGAGAACAAGAGAGACCATTTATGATTCATAGAGCATTACTTGGATCATTAGAAAGATTTATGTGAGTTTTGATTGAAAACTACGCTGGTGCATTCCCAATGCGATTGGCTCCAGAACAAATCAAAATCATTGCTGTTGCAGATAAGTTCAATGATTATGCAGAGAAGGTAAAAGCTGATTTGGTATCAAAATGATATAGAGCCAATATTGATTATACAAACGATTCTTTCTCAAAGAAAATTAGAAACTGAGAAATAAATAAAATCCCATACCTATTTATAGTATGAGAGAAAGAAGAAACGGACAATACTGTATCTCGAAGATCATACAAGACAAAAGAGCAATGAACTTGTAATATAGAAGAATTTATTAAAAACTTAGATTAAGAAATATTTTTTGTGCGTAGGGGCGATTAGTAATCGCCCTTACAATGTTAAAGAGTCACCAACCGGTTGCTTTTTTATTTTCTATTCGCACTTCTTCACAGCCAATATCTTATTATTTATTATCGCGTCAGTCACTTTTTTGTATGCGGTATTTGCTATCCTATTGAAAGTAGGAGCAGATACTCACATCTTTTCTCATCATTCTTTCATATTCATTCAGTCTATATTAATCAGTTTCATTGCCTCTAGCTCATCACAAAAAATCTCTACCACATCTTTTGCATCTTCTTTTCATGCAGGATAAAAACATCTACAATTGTGTTTACAGCATATATTTCTTTCTTTTTTTGGTCTAGACATTCAGGATATAGTTTAAAGTTAAATATTTTCTTATGAAATATGTTTCATAATATTTTATTTATATTTTTTTTCAAGTTTTTTATTAAAACAAAAAATATCAGCCTTAGACCAATATTTTCAATGGGGCGAACGACGAAGACTTGCTCGGCAAGACTGCCGAGTTAAAACTCGCAAGCACTAGTTTGCCTTTATAAAACTATCTCTATGTTCTAATCTATCATAGTGTCCATTTTTCTTTATTTTCTTTTCGTATTTTCTTGCCTCTTTTTCTTCTTTAAATTCAAAATATCACAATAGCTCAAAGTTTCAGATTTTTAAATTAATTGTCTCTGTGCATCATCTTTTATGTTCTTGTAATCTTCTTTTTATGTTGATCAAACATAATATTTCTTTCATTTTAATATATATACATAATACATTTTACTTTTTGTTTTAATAAAAATCTACTTTCTGTAGATTTCAATGGGGCGAACGACGAGATTTGAACTCGCGACCAATGGAACCACAACCCACTGCTCTACCCCTGAGCTACGTTCGCCATTTAGTGTGTTGAATGTTTACAGATTTGCTTTGAAATTTCAAGATGAATGTTTATCCTATGTTTTGTTTATATTCATAATTATGGTATTTTGAAACTTAAAAAAGTTGACTACAATATAGCAAACCAAAGATTTGATAGATATTTGAGAAAATATTTTAAACCATATCCTGATATAAAACTCAGTGACATATATTCTTGGATTAGAAAATGAGCAATACTTATAAACAACAAAAAAGCCAAAGAAGATTATAGGTTAATACTTTGAGATGAGATAAAATTTAACAATATTGAGACTGGTAAAAAAAAGCCTACCATATTTGCTGGATCCAAGTCCAACAAAATGAAGTCTTTGACTATCAAAGACATAAAAAAAATAATAATTTATGAAGATGACAATCGAATTGTTTTTGACAAGCCGGCTGGTATTGTGGCACATCCCAGCAACAAGCACATCAATGATTTGTCGATGAATGACTATCTGGACAGATATTGTCAGATACAAAAAATTCACCAAGATAGTGAAACATTTAAAGTGAGTTTTTGCTTCCGTCTGGACAAGGATACATCATGAATATTAGTAGCTGCCAAAAATTATGAATCTTTACAATATCTAAATGATCTGATCAGAAATAGACAGGTCGACAAAGAATATATGACTATAGTAGAATGAAATGTTCAAGATCATATGACCATAGAAAAGTCAATAAGCAAGACGTACAACAAAAAATTTGGAAGTTCTCGCATGTCTATTGACCCAAATTGATTGGAATCTAAAACAGAATTTTGGAGAGAAAACAATGTTCGTCACGCTGTCTTGGGTCCAATATCTGTGCTTAGAGTTAAGCTTTATACTGGTAGGATGCATCAGATTAGGATCCATCTAGCTAGCGAATGATACAAGATACTTTGAGATATAATTTATTGAAATCCCGTATTAAATAGAAAAATGTATAAAGAGTTGAAAATAAATAGACAAATCTTACATTGTAGTAGATATAGTTTTGTAAATTTAGATGGTAATTTGATATCCTTTGAGGCAGATTTACCTTTAGATTTTCAAAAACTTATCAATCAGTAAAATTTACCTTATATAATAAACAACAAAATGAAAAAAATTTTTTGGACTAGTATTGTGTGGATATTATTAATTTTAGCATTTGTATTTTATATGAAATGGATCAATCAGTCTCTTGCAGGTTGAATGACAAATTTTATACTCAAAGAAGCGCCTCAAGCAGACAATTGTATTACAATGACCTGAGAAGCTATGACAGAAGATGAAATCAAGATCAAACTAAATCAATTGGAAGACCATATGAATACAATTGAAGATCTGATTGAGACTCAAAATGCTATAGTTACACCAAATCAATGGAGTAGTGATATGACATTAGAAGAAGAACCAGAACCAACAGAAGAAGAATTATTTGATGAATTTAAGGCTTGGTACCAAGAAAATAAATAATTAAAAACAAGAAATATATACAAAAGATGGCAGCTAGACTGCTATTTTTTGTTTTTCAAAAAACTATTGATTTCCCAGCAAAAAAGATTAACAATACTCACCTTGCAACAAATTAAGACATTTGCCTTGGTTTTTTATTTTCTATAAAAAACACTTGACATTTGTAATGATATATGTATCATATAAACAACAAAAACAACAAAAACAACAAAAACAACAAAAATAATAAAAATAAAAAAAGAAAAAAAGAAAGTATGACAGTAACAACATTTTTAGTTGCAGCAATGTTAGTGATTACATTCTGCGTGGGTGTAGGTTATATCCTGGGTAAACAAACGAAAAAACTAAATACCCGAACAAAAGAATTACAAACAAGATACAGTAAAAGCTATATTAGCTAAAATTATTTATCTTGTTGTTGATGTCCCGAATTGTATTCGCGGACATTTTTTTATCAAAAAATTTTTTATATCTGCCCCTTTTTTGTGAGTTTTTTATTACAAGACCTAGACAAAAAATTTCATACAAAAAAGTCCAAAAAAGTCTAAAAAACTCTTGCATTCAACTGGGATTTTATTATAAACTGACTCGCAACACTTTTCTCGGTGTTTTTTTTAATCAAATTAAACGCCAGTCAGGTTGAGGGTATTTAACACAATAATATAATATATTACGTTTATTCGAATACGTAGAAATTTTTTTATTTCTGCGTAAATTGCAACAAATCTTATTAAAAGCAAAGAATGGATGCCTTGGGTAAAAAAGAGGATGAAGGACGTATTTGGCTGCGATAAGCTCTGGTGAGGTGCCAAAAACCGCTTGGAACCAGAGATTTCCGAATGGGGAAACCTTCCCGGTATAACCGGGAGTAAAATACCAAGACCCTGTGAATTGAAATATCTTAGTAACAGGAGGAAAAGAAATCGTAAGAGATTCTCTTAGTAGTGACGAGCGAACGGGGAACAGTCCAAACCCAACTAGTGTAAGGTTCTAGCCGTTGCTAGTTGAGGGGTTGTGGGGATAACTATGAGACAGCTAGAGATGTCTCGAAGGAACAACATTTATTTAAAAGAAGTGTCTGGGAAGTCACACCATAGGGGGTTATAGTCCCGTATTTGAAAAATAAATGCGCCTTAGTTATTTCCCAAGTAGCGTCAGACACGAGAAATCTGGCGTGAATCCGGGCAGACCACTGTCCAAGACTAAATACTTTTTTACACCGATAGCGCATAGTACCGTGAGGGAACGGTGAAAAGAACCCCAGGAAGGGGAGTGAAATAGATCCTGAAATTCTTTGCTTACAATTGAGTGGGAGCCTTCGGGTGACCACGTACCTATTGACGAATGGGCTAGCGAGTTATCGATACTAGCAAGGTTAAGACAGTTATAGTCGGAGCCGTAGGGAAACCGAGTCTGAACAGGGCGATTAGTTAGTGTTGATAGACCCGAAGCGATATGAGCTAGGCATGGGCAGGCTGAAGGTATGCGAAAGCATACTGGAGGGCCGAACGGGTTGGTGCTGCAAAACCTTCCGATGACCTGTGTCTAGGAGTGAAAAGCTCATCGAATATCGCGATAGCTGGTTCTCTCCGAAATGCATTTAGGTGCAGCCTGTAAACAAGATCTCATAGAGGTAGAGCTCTGATAAGGCTAGGGGTGTCGAGAGGCATTACCAAACCTTGTTAAACTTCAAATGCTATGAGGAATTTTACAGAGTGAGACTGCGGGAGCAAGTTTCGTAGTCAAAAGGATAACAGTCCAGATTTCTGATTAAGGTCCCTAAAGTGTAGTTAAGTGGAAAAGGAAGTGTCTTTGCTTAGACATTCAGGAGGTTTGCTTAGAAGCAGCAATCCTTTAAAGAAAGCGTAACAGCTCACTGAACAAGCGAAGATGCGCCGAAGATGTAACGGGGCTAAACTACATACCGAAATCGAAAGACCCGCAGTATTGCGGGTCGGTAGGAGAGTGTTCTATATGGGATGAAGCATTACTGCGAGGTAGTGTGGACTTTATAGAAGCAAAAATGCTAGCATGAGTAACGACGCCAAGTGAAAATCTTGGCCGCCAAAACCCTAAGGATTCCTACGCAACGTTCATCGGCGTAGGGTTAGGCGAGACCTAAGATTCTACTAGAAATAGTAGTTCGATGGATAGCAGGTTAATATTCCTGCCCCTATTTATACAGTGATGTGGCAACACATCGGGATGTGTGAGAGCTCACTAAGGATGTGAGTCGAGATTATTAGATGACTCCGACTTGTCGGAGGGCATATGTAGGAAAATCCGCATGTGTTTAAAGTCGAGTTTGATCGGAAATGATTCTTCGGATGATTAATTCTCATAGTTCTGGTGTCAAGAAAACCCACTAAACTTATGTATAAGTAGCTCGTACCCAGATCTAACACTAGTAGGGAGGTAGAGAATACCAAGGCGATTGGGTTAATTAATGGATAAGGAACTAGGCAAATTAGCGGGCGTACTTTCGAAATAAGCCCTCCCCGGTGAATAACCGGGGCGCAGCGAATGACGTGGGGGGGACTGTTTATCAAAAACACAGCTCTCTGCTAACATGTAAATGGATGTATAGAGGGTGATGCCTGTCCAATGCCAGAATGTTACGCACTCTTGTGCAAGCTCGAGTGTTAAGCACTGGTGAATGACGGCCGTAACTATGACGGTCCTAAGGTAGCGAAATTCCTTGTCGGGTAAGTTCCGACGCGCATGAACGGCACAACCATCCCCACACTGTCTTGTCCTTAAACCCAGTGAAATTACAATTCCGGTAAAAATGCCGGATAGTTGCAGTTAGACGGAAAGACCCCGTGAAGCTTTACTGTAAATTGATATTGGGCTGTAGCATTTCTTGCTCAGCATAAGTGGGAGGCTTTGAAGGTTCATCTTTGGATGGGCTGGAGCCACAAATGAGATACCACTCAATAAATGTCGCATCTCTAACCCCATCATATTGGGGAACAGTGTCAGTTGGACAGTTTACCTGGGGCGGGTGCCTCCTAAAATGTAACGGAGGCGTACAAAGGTTTGCTTACTACGGATGGAAACCGTGGTGGACGTATATTCGCAAAAGCAAGCTTAACTGTGAGACTGACAGGTCGAACAGATAGGAAACTAGGTGAAAGTGATCCGGATCTTCCGAGTGGAAGGGGATCCGCTCAACGGATAAAAGTTACTCCGGGGATAACAGGCTAATGGTATCTAAGCGTTCATAGCGACGATACCGTTTGGCACCTCGATGTCGGCTCGTCGCATCCTGGGGCTGTAGAAGGTCCCAAGGGTTGGGTTGTTCACCCATTAAAGCGGGACGCGAGCTGGGTTCAGAACGTCGTGAGACAGTTCGGTCCCTATCTACTGTAACCGTAGGCAATTTGAGAAATCCTGTCCCTAGTACGAGAGGACCGGGATGGACTAGCCTCTGGTAGTACCAGTTGTCGCACCAGCGGCACAGCTGGATAGCTATGCTAGGTAAAGATAACCACTGAAAGCATCTAAGTGGGAAACTTGTTTCAAGATTAGATTGCCCTCTCTTTATGAGTTAAGAGCCCTGCGAGACTAGCAGGTTGATAGGCATCATGTGTAAGTCCAGCGATGGATTCAGCAGAGATGTACTAATAGCTCGAGCGAGTTTTGTTGTAATTTTTCGAATAGCGTAATATATTATATTATTGTGACAACCTATTATGTGTTGTAAAACGAAGTTGAAACCTTATAAAAGTTTCACAATTTATGTTCACAAATGGTGGTGCTTATGTGGATTGGGGAAATACCTGTTCCCATTCCGAATACAGAAGTCAAGCCCAATTCAGTCGATGATACTGGTCATATTATGGCTGGGAAAGTAGATTGGTGCCACCATTTGTGAATATAGATTCGCAAGATCATTAATAGAATCAATAAGAGATAAAGTACAAAATTTTTTGTTTGTGAAGAGTTTGACCCTGGCTCAGGATGAACGCTAGCAGAACGCCTAACACATGCAAGTCGAACGCCCCTTCGGGGGAGTGGCAGACGAGCGAGTAACGCGTACTTAACCTGCCCTCGAGACGAGAACAACTATGGAGACATAGCTAATTCTCGATATGCTCACGATGGTGAAATCCCAATGTGAGGAAAGATTTATCGCTCGGGGAGGGGGGTGCGTCCTATCAGGTAGTTGGTAAGGTAATAGCTTACCAAGCCTATGACGGGTAGCCGGTTTGAGATGATGATCGGCCGCGATGGGACTGAGACACGGCCCATACTCCTACGGGAGGCAGCAGTGGGGAATATTGCACAATGGACGAAAGTCTGATGCAGCGATTCTGCGTGAAGGATGAAGCATTACGGTGTGTAAACTTCTTTTTTGGTAGAAGACGAATGACGGTATACCAAGAATAAGGGACGGCTAACTATGTGCCAGCAGCCGCGGTAATACATAGGTCCCAAGCGTTATCCGGATTTACTGGGCGTAAAGTGTCCGTAGCCTGATACGTAAGTCTGTTTTCAAATACTATGGCTCAACCATAGGAAGGGAATAGATACTGCGTATCTGGAAGTTAATGGGGGTTAGTGGAATTTCAGGTGGAGCGGTGGAATGCGTTGATATTTGAAAGAACGCCAAAAGCGAAAGCAGCTAACTACATTAAACTTGACGGTAAGGGACGAAAGCTTGGGGAGCGAACGGGATTAGATACCCCGGTAGTCCAAGCTGTAAATTATGCATGCTAGATGTTTTGGACCCTCGTGGTCTGGAGTGTCGTAATCTAACGAGTTAAGCATGCCGCCTGGGTAGTATATTCGCAAGAATGAAACTCAAAGGGATAGGCGGGGGAACACACAAGCAGTGGATTGTCTAGATTAATTGGATAATAAGCCAAGAATCTCACCTAGACTTGACATGTACTATGTCCTATGTGAAAGCATAGTAGTCCGAGCAATCGGACATGGTACACAGGTGGTGCATGGTCGTCGTCAGCTCGTGCCGCAAGGTGTCTAGTTAAGTCTGGAAACGAGCGCAACCCTCATCTTTAGTTAGAATGTCTAAAGAGACTGCTCCGGTAACGGAGAGGAAGGAGAGGATGACGTCAGATCCTCATGCCCCTTACGTTTAGGGCTTCATAGACAATACAATGGGTAGTACAACGAGAAGCAATACCGCGAGGTGGAGCAAATCTATAAAACTATCCTTAGTTCGGATTGCAGTCTGGAACTCGACTGCATGAAGTTGGAATTGCTAGTAATGGCGGGTCAGCTACACCGCCGTGAATATGTCCCTGTTCCTTGCACTCACCGCCCGTCAAACCATGGGAGCTGAGAGCCTCTGAAGATGTGCCTTGCATGTTGAGGAGGATATTAGTGACTGGGGTTAAGTCGTAACAAGGTATCCCTACCGGAAGGTGGGGATAGACCACCATCCTAAAACTTTAAAAAAACAAAAAACTTAAATTTTTGCTTTGTCTCTTATTGATCCTATTGATACAAAAAAACTAAGCTTAATTGCTTAGTTTTTTGTTATTGAAAACTATTTATTCTATAATCTACTTTTTCTTATAAACCAAATCACTCTTAAACAACAAATAGCTCAATATAAAATAACAAACTACCAATACTACTATAGTTAGTATTTTAATCTCAAAATATAAGCTTAAATTATAAGCTGCATGTACTCCAAAACCAGATAGTATTCAGACTGTTATCTTCAAAAAATTTCTTTTGTTTTTTACCACAAAAAATGCTATCAATCCAGTAGCCACCACATGCAATAGTGTAGCAAAGATTGATCTTCCAATAGTCATCACAAGTCATGTATTTTCTCATATATAACTCACCACTAGGTAAAATATATTTTCTATCACACTAAATCCAAGTCACGCAATAATTGCAAAGAATATTAAATCAGTATTTTTGATTTTTACGTTATTATTCTTTTTTTCTTTTTCCATATATATGTTTTGTCATATTGAATATTTCAAAAATTCTTCAGCATAACTTGATATGATATAGTACATTATCATTATATTTATACCCATTATGCTGCCTCATATTCATATACCCACAAACAACAACAAAGACACAAGTAAAAATTTTATAGATTTTTTTTTAATTATATTTCCAAAAGACAATCAAAGCAAAACTACAAAAGAAAAACAATAAATTATAAAAGATATTATGTTTTTCCAATTATTGTCTTGTAAGATATATAGTTTTTCTAATCCAACCAAGCTTAGTATATCTTTATAAAAATATAAAAATGCTACTAATATTGCTGATAAAACAAATATATTTAATCCTACCTCAAATCTTATTTTTTTATTTTTAAAAGCATTGTTTATGATCCATACTCGGACATAGACAATCACTATTATTCACAATATTCATAAGGCCAAATTCATTTATATTTTTATTTTAAAATGCTTCTTGATATTTTTTCTACATTCTTTTTTACATCTTCTACTTTTTCTTTTGTGCATATCACAAATAATTCTTGTGCTGTAGCTCACTTACTCATTATACACTTAAAGCCACTGTCAGTAGGTATTGTAATCCTGAATCTCATGGTGCTACTTCACTTTTGCTGTCTTGAAATTCTACCAGGGATTATTCTACTAATATCTGGATTTTTTTCAATTTCAAACAAAAGTTTTGCAAACTCTGGTATGATATGATGCTCCATTTTTACTTTCTTAAATTTACTTCTCATCTTGCAACTAGTCCAAAATAAACTATATTCAGTTACTTCAACTTTATAACTTTAAACCTTTAACTTTCAACTACTTCTATGACAATTGAATCATTATTAAAAGATACAAAATACAAAGAAAAAAGAGTCTTGGAAAATCTGATATGTCATTTTCAAAATATCAAAAGAGAAGAGCTTCGAACATCTCTAGATGACGAAATTTCAGAAAATACATTAAATCAAATAAATAAAGCTTACGATGATTTTGTGATACAAAAAAAACCATTGGAATATGTGCTTGGTTACGTTGAGTTTATGAACAATCAATTTAAAATAGATGCTAGAGCGCTTATTCCTCGTCCAGAGACAGAGTATATGATACAAGCAGTAAATGAATACGTTGTATCGTTGAAGCAGCTTACCCCGCAAAAATGCGGTGTTTGAAGCCTTGCAACGTTATTTGATATTGGTACAGGCTGTGGAGTTTTGTGACTTTCTGTCATATTGCACAATCCAGATTTTTTCCAAAAAGCATATTTAAGCGAATACATAGATGATACACTTTCTTTGGCACAAGAAAATTATGAAATATTCAAGCCAAGGCTTTGATCTACAAAAGTAAACTTAGTCAAATCTAATTTATTAAGTTTTTTAGATGACAAAATAAAAACCCCTCGTCCTTCGGATACTCCCCTTCAAAAGGGGAGTAATGTTATTCTTATTGCTAATCTTCCATATATTCCAGATGAGACTTTTGATACAAATGTATGAGACAATGTAAAAAATCGAGAGCCTAGACCAGCTTTTGTCTGATGAGATGATGGCTTAGATTATTATCGCGAGATGTTCCAGCAAATATTTGACTACAAAATTCAACCAATTATGTTTTTGGAGATGATGACACGACAAGTAGATATTTTGCGTCAAGAAT
>Ga0209607_1000692_pt1 | contig 29571 bp, 28 predicted proteins | sample AD_UKC117_MetaG_FD_184413 | JGI IMG/M metagenome (GOLD analysis project Ga0209607, IMG submission 184413) | Active sludge microbial communities of municipal wastewater-treating anaerobic digesters from Hong Kong - AD_UKC117_MetaG (SPAdes)... | ecosystem: Engineered > Bioreactor > Anaerobic >... | reverse complement strand
CAAGCAGGAGTAAACACGATTGCCATCTCGAATCATTTCAAACGCCACATCCGGTTTTGATAAAAGAAATTTTTCAAGTACGTCCAACACATACCGTGACTCCGAAGCAGAGGTTTTTAAAAATTTCCTTCTGGCGGGAACGTTGAAAAAAAGGTTTCTCACTTCAACGGTTGTTCCCCTATTCATTGGAATTCGTTTTTCTTCTACCAATTGACTGCCACGGTAAAACAACGAGATTCCGGTATCAGAATCCTGCGTTTTAGAAAACAGATAAAATTCCGATACTGAGGCAATCGATGACAAAGCCTCTCCTCGAAAGCCAAAGGTGTCTAAATCCAGAATATCATCCCAACGTTCTATTTTACTGGTGGCATGAGGCTGAACGGCTAAATAAATGTCTTGGCTTGATATACCGCCTCCATTATCTGACACCTTGATCGTATCCTTGCCTCCGTTTTTAATTTCAAGACGAATCGTTGTTGCTCCGGAATCGATGGCGTTTTCAATTAGTTCCTTAACCACCGACCCGGCTGAAGTGACCACTTCGCCGGCAGCTATTTTCATGTAAATTTCTTGAGGCAGTTTCTTTATAGCCAAAGCCCTCATCACCTTTTCAAGGCAACCGAAAAAGCCAGTATTCCCACCGAAACTGACAGATTAAGCGAATCCATCTCACGCTTCATGGGAATCGATACGGTGATATCGCATTTTTCTTTGACCAACCGCCGTATGCCTTTGCCCTCGTTACCAAACACCAAAACGCTTTTTTTATCCCATTCCACCCGGTTGTAATCTTCTCCGTCCATATCGGCAGAATAGATCCAGAATCCCGAAGATTTGACGTTATCCAAAAAACGTGAAAGGTTTACGGTTTGAATAACGGGCATGTTGAAGACCAATCCTGTGGACACCTTGATCACTGTGGGATTAACCTGAACACTATTGTCTTTGGTGATAACGACAGCCTCAGCTCCTGCCCCATAGGCCGTTCTAATGATGGCGCCAAAATTCTGCGGATCGTTTATCTGATCCAAACAAATTAAAAACCCCTGTTCATCAACGGATTTTGCTTGTATGTATTCATCTTCACAAAGGTAGGTGTATTCATCGATGTCCGCAAAAATACCTTGATGACTTACCCGTTCCCCCAATAAATGATCAAGTGTTTTTGCGGGTACCAGAGAGTAGTTTAATCCCTTTGATTGAAGATCCGCCTTCAAACTTTCTATGGATCCTTCAGCTTCTTTTGAGATAAAGATATTCTTGATCAAGTGTCTTTTATCACTCATGAGTAATTCTTTGATCACATTTCTCCCGTAAACTTTCAATGAAGACCCCCCTTATTATGTCTTTTCTATTATAGCACTTCTTGAGAGGTAGAAATAAATGAACCTGGTTTGTGTATAATATACCAAAAGGAGATGATTCGGATGCAGAAATTTAATGTCGATATTCATTTTGACCTATTGATGTTTGTTGAAGAACGCAGGAGAAAAGGCAGAAAGAACGTTATTTTTGAAGATTTTATACCTTCTTTTCGGGAAGGGGGGTTCCGGTTAATCGTTTCTTCTCTCTATATTGATGACATATTTTTGCCGGAAATGGCTTTGAGAAAGTGTCTGGATCAAATCAGTTGTTTGTATCAGGAAATTCAAGAATCCGGTGAAGAACTGAAGTTGATCAAATCCTATTCGGATATCGAGGCATTGAGAGACACAAATCAAATTGGCATTATGCTGGCTTTTGAGGGTGTTGAACCGCTTTATGATGATCTCAATCTTTTGGATATCTTTTACGAGTTAGGTGTGAGAATCTTGGGAATTAACTGGTCCAGAAGAAATTATGCGGCTGACGGAAGTTTTTTTACATCGAAGCGAGAGGGTAAAAAAGGAGGATTAACCCCATTTGGCGTGGCATTGGTTGAAAAAGCAGAAAAACTGGGAATGATCATTGACGTAAGCCATTTGAATGATGAAGGATTTGACGACGTTGTCCAGTTCACCCAAAATCCCTTTATCGCTACGCACTCCAATTCCAGGACATTGGTCGGGAGCATGCGGAATTTGACGGATGATCAAATCCGCATAATTGGCAAAAGAGGTGGTTTGATAGGGATCAATTCAGCAAATAAATTTGTCAGCAATCACGATGATACATCCAATATCGCCGCTTATGTTGATCATATTTTGAAAATAAAGGAGCTTATCGGCATCGACCATGTTGCACTTGGTTTTGATATTTGTGATTTTGGCATGACCGAAGAGTTTAAAAAACATATGACGGTTGAGGGAAGGTCCTTTTTCAATGTTGTTCGGGGATATCAAGATGTAAATCGTGTAGAGAAGGAATTGATTGATCGAGGGATTAGTGCTGAAGAAATTCAACAAGTGTTTTCTAAAAATTTTATCAACTTAGTTAAAAAAAGTTTATAAAAAAATACCGCAGTTCATCAAGAACTGCGGTACAAAGTCCGGTTTAACCCGGTTTTATATTAAGGCTTCTTCGGTGCTGGGGTCAAAGAGTCTCATCTTTTTCAGGTCAAAGACAAGATCCATTTCAAGATCTGCGTCTGCTCCGGTTTCCGGTAAAACACTGGCTACAAACTTGCTGTCTCCTATGGTTGCGTGAATGAGTGTTTCACTTCCCAAGGGTTCGGTTACGTCTACCTTGACTTTAACGACATTTTCACCTTCAATTGCATTTTTTGAAAATACTTTGTCATAAATGTTTTCGGGGCGAATGCCGAATATAATATCTTTATCAACAAATTGATCGACACTATCAACGTAGTCCTTGGGTACCATGACTTTAAAGGCACCGGTTTTCTCCTGAACCCAGAGGCCCTTTTGGTCTTTGATGATTTTGCAATCTGCAAAGTTCATAGGTGGTGTTCCGATAAATCCTGCAACAAAGATGTTGGCAGGATGATTGTAAATGGTGTAAGGGTCGCCTACCTGCTGAATCAATCCGTCTCTCATGATAACAATCTTATCCGCCATGGTCATGGCTTCAATCTGGTCATGGGTAACGTAAGCAATTGTGGCGTTTAATCGCTGATGAAGCTTCTTCAATTCACTTCTCATCTGCACTCTGAGCTTTGCGTCCAGGTTTGACAAGGGTTCGTCGAACAAAAAGACTTTCGGGTCTCTTACGATGGCTCGACCAACAGCCACCCTTTGTCTTTGTCCGCCTGAAAGCTGTTTGGGTTTTCTGTCCAACAACGGTTCAATACTGAGAATCTCAGCCGCCCGTTTCACTCGCTCTTCAATTTCAGCTTTGGGGAACTTTCTCAGCTTCAAACCGAAAGCCATATTGTCATATACCGTCATATGGGGATAAAGGGCGTAATTCTGGAAAACCATAGCGATGTCTCTGTCTTTGGGCTCCACATCGTTAACAACCCTATCGTCTATCTTGATGGTTCCCTTAGTGATTTCTTCCAATCCGGCGATCATTCGCAACGTGGTGGTTTTACCGCAACCGGACGGGCCTAGCAAAACGACGAACTCCTTGTCTTCGATGGTGAAATTATGATCTTTAACTGCTTCTACCTTTCCGTCGAATATCTTCCATACATGCTCTAAACTTACTTGTGCCACTGTTTACACCTCCTGATTGTGTTCGCTTGAATCATCAATAAAAAAATCCAGATTCAACTCTTTTATCAGCTTTACATCTTCATCATCGCTCATTTCCAAAAGATACAAATCTTTTACTTTGGCGAGAAAATCCATCAGCTTCATGTACCTGTTATAATCCATTACCACTGAAACAGGCTTGCCGTTCTTGGTGACAATGATTTCTCGGTTGGCGCTTTCGTTAATCACGGTTGAGAATTTCTTCTTGGCATCTGCAAGGCTGTAAAAATCAATTTCAGAAAACTTTCTCAAACCCCTCACCTCTTGACCATAATTATAGTCATTTTTTAAAAAATAATCAAGTTATGAAAGTAACGATTTTGTAAATTAAACATCCTCTCGCTAATAGTGCCTTTTACAGAATTACATAGAATAAGACAGTGATAAAATGGCAAACACTTCCGGCTAAAACAAACAAATGCCAGATACCATGATGAAGGGGGATTTTGCGGATGATGTAAAAAGGAGTTCCAAGAGTATACAAAACCCCTCCCATGACTAGCCAAAACAGACCATTGGGGGAAAGATTTTCAGCCAATGGTCCCATGGCAAACACAATCAGCCAACCCATGAGGATGTAAATGAAGGTGGAAAAGATAACAAACTTGTTCACAAAGAATATTTTGAAGACGATGCCTATAAGGGTTAAACCCCAAACGATGCCGAATATCGTCCAACCAACCGGACCTCTCAGATTGACCAATGTGAATGGGGTGTATGTGCCCGCAATTAGAAGAAAAATCGCCGAATGATCCATGATTTCGAACACGTCTTTGACCTTTCCTCTTGGAAAGGAATGATACAAGGTGGATGCTAAAAAAAGGGCGACCAGACTGACTCCGTAAATCACACCGCTGACAATCTTCCAGGCGTCTGCTGTTCTGGCAGCAAAAACACTGACTAAAACCAAAGCGGTGATGGCAAAAAGAACGCCGACTCCGTGGGAGATGCTGTTAAAGAGTTCCTCTTTAAAATTAAAACGCTCGTTGTTTTCCATTTTGTTCTCCTTGTTTTTCGGCTTGAGATGAGTATATCAAAATTCACATTTTTCACGCAAACCGCTACTTTGGATATTCAATCCTGTAAAATCAACTTTTTAAGGGTTTGGAGAACCTGCGGGTGATCTTTGATTTGTGCGTGATCTAAATTCTCAAATAAAAAGATGTTCTTGGAATCGATTTCACTTTGATGGGCTGTTAAGCGCTCACTCCACAGTGTGACAAACCCATCATTCATAGCGTGTAAAGGATTATCGGCATGATTTGCCAATCGTTCCATGATAAGTGATAAGGCCCTTTGTCCGATAAAACGAACATAAGGTATGGACAAGATTTGAGTCTTTTCCTGCTGTGTCCCTTGAAAAAGTCCTTGTAGATTGAGGCGAGAGGAAAGGGCTATCATTTTATCCAAAGTTTCTTGAGGTTCTAAAATAAAGGAGGTAAACAAGATTTGTTTTGAATAAAAGCGGTCGATCTCATTCAATTCAAGCAATGGATGATTAAGAATGTAGGTACCGATTGGAAAAGTGAGTCTATTTTCCAATTGTTGGAGAAATTCTTCTGATGTATAACGCATGGAGCTCATACCTTTAAACGGGATGATTTGGCCACCTATAAAGGGTATATCCTCACCGCTGATAAACATCACATTGGCGAGTAAAGGATTCGTTTGGTATAGAAAGACAAATCGCTCAAGAAAAGTCATCATGATGTTGGGATCATAGGCATACTGTTCAAAATGAAAGAGGATGTTCAACATTCCAGTCAAGTCCATCATCTCTATAGCCGAATGATCCGTTTTGATTAACTGAGGATTTTTTTCAACCGGGATTTGTGTGATACAGTAATCCACGAGGTTTGTGAAAAACGTTCCCTCTAAAACTCCGCCGATTAAGAATGTCTTGCTGATATAGTCACCCAGAAAGCCCCCTAATTGTTCAGTGGGTGTGTTCAAAGCATATCGTGCAACGATTGTCCCCATACTGTAAGCCACAAAGTATACTTGCTGATAGGTTTCAAGAATTCCGGATCGTTCGAGTATTTGACCGAGTGTTTCACCATAGTATTGGGCTGATTCAAAAAGGGAATCGTACTGGAACTCAAAATAATCCACATCATCGTATTGATAATGGTTGATCCAGTATTGTCTTAAATCCTCATTCTTCCAATCGTTACTTGACGGATTTGAAAAGGTTTCCAAAATGTTCTGATAACGCCCACCTTGAATCCCGTGAATAAAGATAACAGCTTTTGAATGAGTAGCCGTTAACGATTGTTCATCAATGCCCTTTTGATTGGTGTTAAACGATTTCAAGACATGCCTTGAACGGGTTATCGGTTCATAATCCACTTGCAGCAGCATCGAGTAAGGATGAAAAGGCGACTCAAAATCGTAGGAAACAAGAATATGCGTGTGTGAATCCATCGATGGCTCTTGATTGAGGCCAATTGTCCAAATAAAGTGGATGAGTGAAAAAGGTACTCCTGTCAAATCTGAAAGAATCGGATAATACGACTGATGGATGAGCTGTGAAGTGCCGTTTGATACCGTGATTTTGGCTTCGATGAAATGGACATTTTCCGGAAGATTCTCAAAGGGAATCTTCATCAGGTAGAAGGGGGTTAAGGGGTCATTCAAAGTGAACTCTATAGAATAGGCCCACCCATGAAATGCAAAGAACATAAGAAGGATTAAAACCAATTGAGATTTTTTCGTTTTCATCATTTTCACCCATTCATCCATTTCGATCTATTTTCTTTGGTGTATAATTATATCATTGAAAAGACAGAAATTGTGTGCAATTTTCTATCATCACCTGTTTAAGAACCGTTTTAGGAGGCAGTATAATGAACGAACAAAGTATTCGAAAGGTATACAAAAGATCCACCATCGTCACTTTTATTTTAATTGCACTAATCAGTTTGCTGTTAATCATTTATTTTAATCAAACCATACAAAATGATAAGATCAATCGTTACTCTTCCATTTCAGTTAGTTTGATAAACAACATGATCAGCTCACTGAATCGAATCAACGTGCTGGTAATAGATTCAGAGGCTTCCAATTTCGAGAATTTTTCGCAATTACCTGTAGTCAGTGATGAATTGAAGGTTTTTTTTGAAAAGAAAAGCCTTTTTCTCAAAGAAACGATTACTTTAGGTCTTGATTTTACCTCAAGGAACATCGGTGATTTTCCCAGGCTGACATTTGTAAACAAGGAAAGTGCACCCTATATCAGCTTGCTAGGAAACATGGCCCGTGAAATCAACGCCAATAGGGATGCCAAAAATCAGAATTTAAAAAAGATCTCCAATACCATTACGGTTATCTCTTTTATCATGCTAATTGTTATTCTGATTATATTAATTGTTTCCTATACCTTTCAAAACCGATATTTTAAAACCGTTGACAATACGATCGAAGAAATGAAAGCCATTATCGAAGGCGAGGATCATCATTCCCCTCAAATTAATCATTTTATGGAAACCTCTCTCATGTATACCAAGGTGAAGGAGATCGAGAGGAAACTCCGGTTTCAAAATGAATTATTGAAGTACGATTCTTTCGGAATGCTGGAAAGCATTTTACCCCAAATGTATCCGCTGTTAAAGAGTCAAATGGATATTCAACGTTTAGCCGTGGCATTCGTTGACAATAACGGCAATATTATCGCTGAAACGCTTAAATCAGAAAGAGCACAAGTGATTTTAAACGCAGGTTTTAAAGCTCCTTTGGATCAAACCAGTTTAAGCCGTTTGCGATCTGATTCCGATGTCAGAATCATTAATGATATTGAAGAACACTACAAGCAGGTCCATCAATCTGAAGCGACAAAGATGATTTTGAAGGAAGGCTTTCTATCCAGTATCACCGTGCCCATGTATACACAGGCCGGCCTGCTTGGGTTTATCTTTGCCAACAATGAAAAGGCAAATGCCTTTACTAAAAAAGATCAGCAGACCATGAAGCATTTTGCCAAAACGTTGAAAAGTGAAATATACAACGCTTATTTGATGCAGGAACTCATCGCCAAAACTTCTGAAGCCTTCGCCGATTTAGTGGAGAAGAAGGATTTTGAAACGGGTAACCACCTCTCCAGGGTGGCCAATTACTCCCGTTTAATGGCGCAAAAGCTAATGACAATCAACTCCAATATTACACCAAAGATGGTGCGGGAAATATTCTGGTTTGCCCCGCTTCATGATATTGGAAAGGTTGGAATTCCCGATAAAATTTTGCTAAAGCCCGGGAGACTGACGGAGGATGAGTTTGAGTTTATGAAAAAACATGTCGATTTTGGAGCGCAGGTTATTCATAAGATGAATAAAACTTTGATCGAAACCACCCATATTCACTTTTTGGATACCTGCATTAAGATCATCGCAGAACATCATGAAAAATGGGATGGATCGGGTTATCCCAAAGGGTTAAAAGGGGAGGAGATTTCCATACCGGGCAGAATCGTTGCCATTTCGGATGTTTTTGATGCGCTGATCAGCGAACGGGTTTACAAACCCGCTTTTCCTCCCGAAAAGGCATTTGAAATCATCGAACAAGGAAAAGGCAAGCACTTTTGGCCAAAAATGGTGGACATCTTTTTGGATAGCAAGGATGAAATCATACAAATTATGAACAGTTATCGTGACTAATTTTTTTCAAAACAAATGCTGTCCTTTATGTTGTGTTGTGTATCAAAAAATGGTATAATCGGAAGGATTGCATTAGATTTTTATAAGTAAATCTCAAGGAGGTGTTTTTATGAAAAAGATAGTAGCTTTGAGCGGGATTGTCGCTTTTTTAGCGGTTATTCTCGTTTTTTCTGCGTGTGCAGCGGTAACAGCATGGTGGTCCGGTCCGTGGATTTGGGGTGCAGCAATGTTGCTTTCTGAAGGGCAAGAGGCACCGGTAGCCGCTTTTGATGAAGAAGGAACGATTATGCTGAGCGGTTCCGTTCATAATCCAATCGGGAAACTTATTGATGAGAATGGTGAAGAACTCGTTATGGAGCAGATAGACCTCAGCCAAAAAGGCTTTATTACGTTCGTGGTTAACGGAGAAGTAAAAGAAGGACTCTTTGATAAAGAAAACGGCAGAATCATTGAACAATAATCGCCAGGAGGTGTAGAAAATGAAAAAGACAGTGATCGTATTTGCTTTATTCGCACTCTTGGCAACGCTGAGTATGGCATATACCATCGGTATTTGTGCACAGAATTGGACAGGTTATGTTTGTAATGAAAAAGTTCACGGGGTTTATGTTTCCAGTACCGTTGCCGGTTATGTGGCTCATGGCGTACTCGCAAAAGGTGACGTGATTACCGAGGCGGTTGTTTTCCCGGCTTACAAATGTCTTGGAAAGTGCTGTCCTATCAATGAATGTTCTAATTGTAATCCTTGTGATCCATGTAATCCCTGTCAGAAAACCTATACACCAGGAAATTATTCATTTACCGCTTGCTGTCCGTTAGAGTCTCAATTATCACAATTTTGCTGTATCGATTATTGCTACAAAGATACATGGAACAAGTTTGCCCTGGGAAATGCTCTAGATTGTCTGCAACCTGGTCAAACCGTTGTGATGAGGATCTACAGGAGCACGACTTGCCAGTGGATGATGGGCGTTCTTACTTGGACCGGAAACACAGCCCAACTGGCGCTATATCCTTGCCAATACCAGCCTTGTAATCCATGCCAACCGTGCAACCCCTGCCAGCCATGTAATCCATGCCAACCGTGCAATCCCTGCCAGACAACGATTTCCGTTCAGGTCGAAGGGACTTGCTATCCGCAACCATACATGATTCAGATTGTGATCAATTAAGCATTTTTGAGTTAGATAAAAAAAACGGACACGCTCGAAGTGTCCGTTTTTTTTATCTGTTTTTTTATTTTTCTTCCATAAAGAGATAACGGTAATCGATTGGCGGTTCAAAATTTTCTTTGACGCTTCTAACAGACATCCATCTGAGTAAATTCATGGCGCTTCCCGCTTTGTCATTGGTTCCAGATGCCCTTGATCCGCCAAATGGTTGCTGGCCTACTACCGCTCCGGTAGGTTTGTCGTTGATGTAAAAATTACCTGCTGCATGTTCCAAAGCCTGTGCTGCTTTGATGATTATGCTTCTGTCCTTTGCGAATATGGCCCCAGTCAGAGCATAAGGTGAGGTGGTATCACATAATTCCAAGACTTCATCAAATCGTTGGTCTTCATAGATAAATAATGTTACCACAGGTCCGAATATTTCTTCTTTCATGGTTTTAAAGTGGGGATCCGTTGTGACAATTACCGTCGGTTCTATGAAATAGCCCTTTGAATCATCGTAATTGCCACCAAAGATGATCTTTGCATCTTTGCTGAGTTTTGCGTAATCGATGTATTCGGTTATGGTCTTAAAAGCACCTTTGTCGATGACAGCACTCATAAAATTGGTGAAGTCTTCCGGATTTCCCATCTTAACCGTTTTCAAATCGGCAATGAGATTTTCGCATATCTCGTCCCATAAAGATTGTGGTATATATGCTCTGGAAAGGGCGGAACATTTCTGCCCCTGGTACTCGAAAGCACCTCGAAGGATAGCCGTCGATACTTCTTGAGGATTTGCGCTTTTATGAATGACTGCAAAGTCTTTTCCGCCTGTTTCTCCAACAATTCTAGGATAGGTCTTGTATTTTTTAATGTTGTCTCCGACTGTTTTCCACATATGTTGAAAGACATCGGTTGAGCCTGTAAAATGAATACCGGCTAAATTTGGATCAGCCAGAACGATATCGCCAACTTCTGATCCTCTTCCGGGGATAAAATTGATCACGCCAGCAGGCATTCCGGCCGCTTCAAAGAGCTTCATGATAAAGTACGCAGTATATACTGCAGATGATGCGGGCTTCCAGACACTGGTGTTTCCGGCAATGGCTGGTGCTGAGGGTAGATTGCCTGCAATGGAAGCAAAATTAAATGGTGTGACAGCAAAAACAAAGCCCTCAAGCGGTCTGTATTCGCTTCGATTCCATATGGCATTGGATGATTCTGGTTGGTCCTGGTATAACTGGGTTAAAAAATAGGCGTTAAAGTTGAAAAAATCGATGAGTTCACAAGCAGCATCGATTTCTGCCTGAAAGACCGTTTTGCTTTGGCTTAGAATAGCGGCGGCATTTAGTGTGCTTCTCCAAGAACCTGAAAGGAGTTTAGCAGCCTTTTTAAAGACCGAAACCCGGTCAACCCAAGAGAACTTTGACCACGATTCTTTTGCTTTCATTGCGGCATCTATCGCCATCTTGATCTCTTTTTCGCCGGCTTTGTGATACTCGGCCAAAACATGACCATGATCGTGAGGCATCACACATTTTCCGGTATTCCCGGTTCTAACTTCTTTTCCGCCAATAATCATCGGGATGTCTATTTTTTTTGATTTCATCTCATCAATCTTTGCCTTAAGTTCTCGTTTTTCAGGACTACCCGCTCTGTAATTCAATACAGGCTCGTTTTTGGGCCTTTCGAGAAAGAAAAATCCATTCATTTTGAAACCTCCTTAAATTTTATATAGTAACTGTTGGTGGGGTTACCAACTTTTTTTGTCTTTATTTCTTATACAACAGACGGTTCGGCAATGCTTTCATGGCGTTCAAATCGCCCCAGATCAAGTGTAACATCATATGATGGCGTTTCTCCACAGATGAGTTCGGAAAGATAAACGCCGATTGACGGCCCCAACATGAACCCGTGACCTGAGAAACCCACTGCCATAAAATAGCCGGATAATTGTTCTGATTCACAAATAATCGGTTGCCGATCAGGGGATATATTGTACGACCCCGCCCATTGCCTGACAACACGTATTTTTTTAATCGCCGGAAGTATATAGGTGACTTTTTGTGCCATGGTCTCTAAAAACTGCCAAGTGCTGTTGATGTTATGTCCCGGTTTTTCATTTTTCGGGCCATGCCCCATGACGATACTCCCATTTGGCGTCTGCTGGCAGTATATGTTGTAGGAAAAAGACATGACCATGGGATCCAGAAGCGGTGGAACTTTTTCTGTAACCAGTATTTCATGCCTTTCGGAGAATACCGGAAGTTCCAATCCGGCCATTTGACCGATCTCATATGCCCATCCACCGGCAGCATTCAATACTCGTTCCGTTTGGATGAACCCTTTATCGGTTTGGACACCTTTTATTCTGCCATTTTCTGCTTTAATAGCCAGAGCTTGCGTGAATGTGTTAATCTCAACCCCTCTTTTTTGCGCCGCTTTGGCATATGCCTCTGTTGTCAGGAAGGGGTTGGCGTGTCCATCGGTTGGGCAAAAGGCGGCACTGTGAACGGCTTCGATGTTCAGTATAGGGACAATTTCTTTGGCCTGCTCTGGGGTTAACGCTTTGGACGGAATATTGAGGTCATGCTGCACTTTGAGGTTTTTAGTGAATTGTTCCGTTTCTTTTTCCGAGAAGGAAAGGAGTAAATAGCCCCTTTGTTTTAACTCGATGTCCACCTTTTCACCAAGATAATCGGAGATGTTTTCCAAGATCGTCATACTCTCTTTTGCCAAAAGGCAGTTTTGTCTGGTTCCCCATTGCTGCCTGACACCGGCACCGCATCTACCGGTTGCTCCTGAGGCCAAAAAACCTTTCTCAATGATGACAATGTCTTTCATCCCTTTTTTGGCCAAATTAAAGGCTACAGCACAGCCAATGATTCCCCCACCGATGATGACGATATCTGCTTTATTCTTCATCTCGACCACTCACAATCTCTTCAAAGGTTACTCCGCCAAATGGCGGTCTGTGATTTTGCTTCATGATTTCGTGTATGTCTTTGCCTGTAATGGCGGCAATTTCTTTTGCAATTAACGGGGTGCAGGTTTTTCCCTGGCAAGGACCCATTCCACATCGGGCAATTCGTTTTATCTCCTCAAGGGTGGTATACCCCTGGCGGATCAAATCTCTTATCGTCCCAAGTGTGACATCTTCACAACGGCAGATTATGATATCGTCTTCTTTCATCTACCTCACCACCCTTTTACCATTTTCTAATGGTTTGATTGAACGGACCTGATTGACTAGCTTGATATCTGTTTCAACCGTAATAACAGCTGTTTTATCCTGTTTTTGCCCATAGAGAACGGTTGTTACCAGCCCGCTGCCCAGAGGCTGACCATTGCGGCCGAATAAGTCTACACGCTCCCCTTTTTCCGGGCGGTTCAGCTGTTCATAGGGAATGGAAATGGTACCCGTCCCTGTTTGAGGATGATACTGTTCAACGAAAATTGCCAGTCCTGGACAACCACTAATGCAAGATCGACAGCCGGTACATTTTTCAAAGTCAACCACCGGTGGGCAATTGATATCATCCTTTGGGATGTAGATGGCGCCAAACGGGCAACTGGCAACACAAGGGTTGCAGGGGATTTCCTGAAAGCATTCGATAACGGCATAGGGTTTTAATCTGCGTTGGACATCCGGTAATTTTTCGTCGATGTTTTCCTGAGATGGGACGCCGGTGAAAGCAAGCTGTGTTATATCGTGCTGATGCTTTTGTATCTTCTCTTTGGTGATAACCGATTCTTCATATAATTGAGCCAATCCGTACCGAATCTTTTCCCCCACCGGTCCGGAGCGCAAACCCATCAACTCGTCTTTCAAGTGATGGATGCGATCGTTGACCCGTTCATCTGCGTTGACGTATTTTACCGCATTCAATCCGGCTAATTCGCCTTCAAGCATGGCGGCGCTGGCCTCTTCTATTCCGGCTAAATCACCGGCAACGAACACTCCCGGTTTGGTCGTTTCCAAATCAGCGGTTCTCTTGGGAACAATTCCTCCCAATTCGCCGATATAGGTGGTCTCACAGCCCATTTGCGAGAGAATATCCGATAAAGGTGTCAATCCCACTGCCAGACAAATGGCATCGCAATCAAGCTGTCGTTGAGTTCCTTCAATTTCCTGCCAGTTTTCATTCAGTTGGCAGATCACGGCACCCTCAACCTTTTCTGATCCCACCGCTTTTTTAATCGTATGCCGGGTTAAAATGGGTACTCCCAATCTTCTCAGTTTAGAAGCATGAACCAGGTACCCTCCAATTTTTGCAGCAGCTTCCACGACCCCAATGACTTGAACCCCTGCCTGTATCAACTGATAAGAAACAATCAGTCCGATGTTTCCCGAACCGATCATTAACACTTTATCCGCTGGTTTAATCCCGTAAATATTCATGAGAGTCTGAACGGCGCCGGCTCCAAAAATACCGGGCAAATCGTTGTTTTCGAAGGGCAGGAAGCGTTCAAATGCTCCCGTGGCAATGATCATGGATTTCGGTTTGATTTTGATCATTTTTTCATCATGCAAGGCTGTAAGCATGCCGTCTTCATAGTATCCTAAAGCGGTTGTTGAAGTCATGATATCAATCGTAGACAAACTTTCCAATTGATCTTTCAGCTCTTGAGCAATATGTATTCCTCTGGTACCAGCATGTTCTTCCTCTGAACCAAAAAAACGATGGGTCTGTTTGATCAGTTGTCCGCCTAAAAATGTTCTTTCTTCAATGAGAAGGGTTTTCAAGCCGTTTTTGCCAGCCGCTATGGCTGCGCAAATCCCCGCCGGTCCTCCTCCAATGATGGCTACATCATATTCACGTATCATTCGGTTTCCCCCCCGGTTTTTGACTCCACAATCATCCCGTCAACTACATCTGTGACGCAGATTCTGGTATTGGGAACACCGTTCACACACATCAGGCAAGACGAGCAATGTCCAATGGCACAAAAAAGTCCCCGGGGTCTTTTCAACACATCGCTTTCGCTGTAATGCCAGATACCGGCTGCGTGAAGAGCGGCAGCGATGGTTTCGCCTTTATAGGCTTCCACACTTTTTCCGTTGAAGGAAAAATGAATCTGTTCACCTCTTTCAAAATCAAGAATCGGATGCTCTCTGATCCTCATATTTCTACCCCCTGATCTTACAAATAACGCAATATGAGTGACTTTCATGAATCTTTTCCAGTCATTTATTTAGTATATCATAATGTTTTTTTACCGAGGTTTTTTTTATGATAGAGAACCATAGAAAACAAAATCGAATGCTCAAAGAACAAATTGATTGCAATTTACAGCAATTTGCTTTTGAAAGAATTTGCATGTTTTGATGAATTGATAAACGGCCTTTCGATTTTTGATAGTCGTCAAAAAAGAGATGGTATAATAAAGGAGTTTACTCACACACTAATGAAGAACCGGTAGCGGTTAGCTTGTCAGTTTTGATCTCAATTTTTTGTTGTTTTTATGAAGGAGGTTAGAAAATGTCTCATTATAGGGAGAAATACATTCAATGGCTTGAGAATGATTTTTTTGATGAACAAACCACAAAAGAGTTGGAGTCCATTCAGGGAGATGAGGAGCAAATTAAGGACAGATTTTATACCGAATTGAATTTTGGTACAGCGGGTTTGCGTGGAAAGATTGGTGCAGGAACCAATCGGATGAATCAATACATTGTCATGCGGGCAACACAGGGTTTGGCTGAGGTGATCAAAGAGCATTCAAAGGAAGCGATGCAACGTGGCGTTGCTATTGCCCATGACAACCGGCATTATTCTGATTTTTTTGCAAAAACAGCCGCTCTGGTTTTGGCGCAAAACGGGATTAAGACCTATCTGTTCGATTCACTAAGGCCCACTCCCGAATTATCTTTTGCAGTCAGGTTTTTAAATTGTATATCCGGTATCGTAGTGACTGCGAGCCATAACCCGAAGGATTACAACGGTTACAAAGTCTATTGGGAAGAGGGATCTCAAATTCTGGATCATATCGCCATGCCTATCCAGGAAAAGATTAAGGCTATCAAAGATTTCTCTCAAATCAAGTTGATGGATGAAAGAAAGGCGATCGACAGCCAATTGCTGATCTATATTGGAAAAGGAATAGATGATGAATACATTTCAAGGGTTGAATCTTTGAGTCTTAGGGATGAAGATGTGAACAAAAGCATTCGAATGGTTTACACACCGCTAAACGGGACCGGAAACATACCTGTTCGAAGGGTATTAAAGGAAAGGGGATTTGAGAATGTGTATGTGGTACCCGAACAGGAGAACCCCGATCCGAATTTCCCGACTGTTGATTATCCCAACCCGGAGGATATCAGGGCATTTGAGTATGCCATCGAGCTTGGTAAGCGGGTGGAGGCAGACCTTTTGATTGCCACAGACCCCGACTGCGATCGATTGGCTGTGATGGTATATAACGGCAACGAGTATCAGGCGTTGAACGGCAATCAAACAGGCGCCTTGCTGATAAAATATATCCTGGAGGCTTTGGACGAACAGGGACAGATCCCACACAACGGGGTCATTGTCAAGTCGATAGTAACCGGTGATTTGGGCGAAAAGATCGCCAAACAATACGGTGTTCAAACAGTGGAAGCCTTAACGGGATTTAAAAACATCTGTGGCAAAGAAAATGATTTTGAGAAGACAGGCGAATACCAGTTCATTTTTGGTTACGAAGAAAGCATCGGTTATGTTTATGGCACTTTCGTTCGTGACAAGGATGCGGTTATCTCCGCCATGTTGTTGGCAGAGGCTGCCGGTTATTATCATACAAAGGGAAAGACTCTGTTGGATGTTATGGAAGACATTTACAAAGAGGTCGGTTATACGGCTGAAGGACCTTTTTCATTGGTTTTGGAAGGTATTGAGGGAAACGAGAGGATTAAGCGGATGATGGTTCATGTTCGAGATAACCCGCCCCTCGAAGTTGCAGGTGTAAAGGTATTAGAGGTGATCGACTTTTTAATCCAAGACAAGATTGATGTGGGAAAGACCAATGCGCTAAAATACACATTGGAAGACGGCTCCTGGTTTGCCGTGAGACCATCCGGAACTGAGCCAAAGATCAAGGTCTATGTTTATACCAACGGGTCCGACAAAGTGCAAGCAAATGAAAAGGCTGCTGCCATACAAGCGGATATCAGAAGAATATTGGATCAAGTCAACTAAATCAACCGTCAACGAGAAAATGTGATAGCGGAGGCCGGGCAATGAGAATAACCTTTGAAGAACGGGGTGATAAGACCCTTTTTATGGTCAAGGATTTTGATCCGAAATTCGATTCGGTGCTGAAGAAGAGTTTTTATGAAAATGATGGAAATGGTTATTATAAGGAATTTCCTTCAGACTATCGTTATTTGAATCAAGTCAAGTCATTCTACGAAAAAAATCTGGAGAAAATGCTCATGCAGCAGGGGTATTTTTCAGAAATTCCTTGGGAAAGCGGATTGGAAAAATTCATCGAAATGATTGGCAATGAACCGATCGATTGGTGGCTGACGGGAAGTTGTGCAGCCTGTGTAAGAGGCATTCCTTTTGAACCACATGATATTGATATTATGGTTCATTCCAAAGATGTGGAACACTTAGCGGATATCTTCTCGGATTTTATTATCGAACCCATTGTTGATTCAAACGGTTGGGTCGTTAAAACCATCGGTGTGCTCTTTTTGGATGTTGCCATCGATATCGCTTCAGGCCCTCAACCTTGCTTGGATGAGCCTTTACCGGTTGATTGTGGCCCTTATGCCCAAATGCATTTGGAAGAGATTGTCTGGAAGAACCACAAGCTGTATATCCCCCCTATTGAGCTTCAATTAAATGTGAACAAAAAGCGGAAACGTTTTGAAAGAGTGAAATTAATAGAATCGTATATTCGAGAAAAGCGCAAATAAAAAACAGGCTGTTTTCACAGCCTGTTTTTTATTTGTTGATGCATGTCAACATGATGTGTTGCTATTGAGCGACGATATTGACGATCTTGTCCGGTACGATGACGATCTTTTTGATTTGCTTGCCCGCTGTGATCTCGTTGATTCTATCCCTTTGAAGGGCTATTTGTTGGGTTTGTTCTTTAGAAAGGCCGGTTGGAATCATAAACTTATCCCTTATCTTGCCGTTCACCTGAACCACGATTTCGACTTCATCTACTTTTAATGCTGTTTGATCCGCTTGAGGCCATTCTTGCTGAACAATCAAATCTTCATTTCCCATCTCATGCCAAAGTTCTTCAGTCATATGAGGTGCAAAGGGCGACATCAGAATTAAAAGCTTTTCCAGCACTTCTTTCAGAAGCGGTTTGTTCCACTTTTCTCTTTGAATGGCAGAGGTATAATCGTTGAGTTCGTTTGTCAGTTCCATCATCCCGCTAATAGCGGTGTTGAAATGAAAATCCGTCTCGATGTCTTTCGTGATCTTTTCAATCATCTGATGGAGCTTTCTTCTCAAATCCTTTTCCGGTTTGACAAACTTTCCACCGTCAGCCGGATCATTCAGATAAGGAATAATATTCATGGCGGCGTTCCAAACCCTTTTCAAAAACCTATATACGCCTTCTATGCCTTTGTCGTTCCACTCGGCATCTTTTTCGGGTGGTCCCATGAACAGGGTGTACATCCGCAGGGTGTCTGCTCCGTAATCGGTTATCATCTGCTCCGGTGAAACAACGTTTCCTTTGGATTTTGACATTTTATGACCGTCTTTGTAGATCATTCCCTGTGTAAACAGGTTTTTAAAAGGTTCTTCAAATCCAACCATTTCCAAATCTGCTAAGACTTTCGTGACAAATCGCGAATAGAGAAGGTGAAGTATGGCGTGTTCCACCCCTCCGATATATTGGTTGACGGGTAGCCAGTTGTTGACATCCTGCGTTGAGAAGGGTTTGTCTTCCATTTTCGGATTGATAAATCTCAGATAATACCAAGAACTGTCCACAAAGGTATCCATGGTGTCCACTTCCCTTCTGGCGGGTCCAGAACATTTCGGACATGTGGTGTTGAGAAATCGTTCATCCGAGGTTAAAGGAGATTTTCCCGTGGGATCGAATGTCACATCCAAAGGCAGTTTAACCGGGAGGTCTTCCTCCCTTACCGGTACCATTCCGCATTTTTCACAGTAAACAATCGGTATCGGCGCTCCCCAATAACGTTGTCTGGAAATCAGCCAGTCTCTCAGTTTATATTGGGTCGAACCTTCTCCTATCCCTTTCTCGCTAATCCATTCTATAACTTGAGTCAATGATTGTGAACTCTTCATTCCTGTAAAAGGCCCGGAGTTAACCATGATTCCCGGTTGAGTATAAGGCTCTTTCATTTCCCGAGTGAGAAGACTGTCTTCTTCGTTATCAATGACAACACGAATTGGTATTGCGTATTTCTTTGCGAATTCAAAATCTCTGGTGTCATGTGCAGGAACAGCCATGATAGCGCCTGTTCCATATTCCATGAGGATGTAGTTGGCCACATAGATGGGTATTTTTTCCCCGTTTACGGGGTTGATTGCATAAGTTCCTAAAAAAACGCCTTCTTTTTCATAGTCCTCTGAAGTTCTAAGAAAACGATCTTCTTTGGTAATGGTTTCTTTAAATCGTTTGACCTCTTGTGCTTTTTCCGGGGCTGTTAATTCATCCAACAAGGGGGATTCAGGGGCCAGGGCCATGAAGGTCACTCCCCATAGCGTGTCCGGTCGAGTGGTGTAGACATCGATTGTCATGTCTTTCCCGTCTATTTTAAAGCCTACCTGTGCGCCTTTACTTTTCCCAATCCAGTTTCTTTGCATGGTTTTAACATGTTCGGGCCATTCATCCAACAGCTCTAAATCGGTAAGCAATCTCTCAGCGTAATCGGTTATTTTAAAGAACCATTGTTCTAACTGCTTAAGTTCCACCAATGTGCCGCATCTTTCACAATTGCCATCTACAACCTGTTCGTTGGCGAGAACGGTGTTGCATTTGGGGCACCAGTTGACAGCGGCTTCCTTCTTATATGCAAGTCCTTTCTCGTAGAATTTAAGAAACAAGTATTGTGTCCATTTATAATAATCCTCTGTACAAGTTTGAATTCTTCTGGACCAATCATAACTGATTGAGAGCATTTTCAATTGTGAGATGATGATGTCAATATTTTTATGAGTCCATTTTTCAGGAGGTACACTCTTTTCAATGGCAGCATTTTCAGCCGGCAATCCAAATGCATCGAATCCCATGGGATGCAAGACGTTGAATCCCTTTAATCGTTTATATCTTGCAACCACATCGCCGATCACATAGTTCTTTACATGTCCGACATGCAAAGTCCCCGAAGGATAAGGAAACATCACCAACGCATAGTAGTTTGGTTTGTCCGATTCTGTACTGCATTTGTAAATGTCTTTTTTTTCCCAGACCTCTTGCCATTTTTTCTCAAAGTCTGCCGGAATAAATTCTTTCATGATAAAGCACCTCCGACTTTTGTCTTAATTGTGTTTGTATCGATCAAACACAGCTGGATTATACCACAAGAAAGGGGCTTTTTGTGGTAAAATGAAAGAGATAAAACAATCAAAAAACAACAAATCTTGGGGGTGTTTTTATTGAGAATCGTGAGCGGCAGCAGACCGACCGGAAAATTGCATATCGGGCATTATGTGGGGATTTTGGAAAACTGGGTGAGATTACAAAATGAAGGGTATGAGACCTTTTATTTTGTCGCTGATTGGCATGCCCTGACAACGGGATACGATGAAACACAACACTTGGCTGATTATTCAAAAGATCTGATCAGGATGTTCTTGGCTTCCGGCTTGGATCCTGAAAAATCGGTGTTGTTTGTCCAATCTGCCATTAAAGAGCATGCAGAACTGCAATTGTTGTTTTCCATGCTCACCTCCGTATCTCGTCTTGAACGGGTTCCTACCTACAAAGAGCAGAAACAGCAGATGGAAGGGAACCAATCACTTGCAAATGCGGGTTTTCTAACATATCCAATATTACAGGCTGCCGATATCTTGATCTATAAAGGCGAAGCGGTCCCCGTGGGAGAAGACCAATTAAGTCATGTGGAATTAACAAGAGAGATAGCCAGAAAATTTAATTATACATATAATTGCGAAGTTTTCCCGGAACCTGAATCCAAGCTTTCCCATACTCCGAAACTACCCGGAACGGATGGGAGAAAGATGTCGAAAAGTTACGGGAATATTATCAATATCGAGTCAACACCGGAAGAGCTTAAAAATGCCGTCATGCCCATGATTACCGATCCATCAAGAAAAAGAAAAACAGATCCCGGCAACCCTGATATCTGTCCGGTATGGTCTTATCACAAAGCATTTGGAATTAGTGAAGAAGATAAAAAATGGGTTTATGAAGGCTGTACGAAGGCTCAAATCGGATGCGTTCAATGTAAAAAACTCTTGCTCAAAAACATGGAAAGGACATTAACACCTGTGTGGGAGAGGCTGGTTGAGATTGATGCCAGAACAGGTTATGTGGATGAAGTGATTCATAGCTCTAATAAAAGGGCACAGCAAATCGCCATGAGTACAATGAATGAAGTTAGACAGGCTATGAATTTATTGTTTTGATTGGGGATGAACCCTTTAAAGATGGATGAACAGACAGAAAAGACATTTGAACAGGAGGAATTTAATACTTCGCAAGAACTGACATTTAGCCTTCCGGAGTTTGAAGGATCTCTCGATCTGTTGCTGTTTCTTGTTAAAAAAGAGGAAAAGGATATCCGTGATATTCAGATCTCGAAAATAGCTGACGAGTTTGTTAATTATGTAAAGAAGATGCAGCGACTGGATGTTAGTATTGCATCGGATTTCATGGTTATGGCCTCGACCTTGATGGTTTTAAAGTCAAAGGCGCTGTTAACGGAGGACGAAGCGGCTCAGCAGGAAGTGAAAGAAGCAAAAGAGAAATTGGTTCAGCAAATAGAGGAATATGAACGGGTCAAAAATATCGTTGCGCTTTTGGAAGAGAAACAAAAAAAAGCCGATCAACTTTACAGAGTCAAGGTAAAAAGGGATGGACAAATAAAGAAAAGATCGGTTGAGGAACTTCCAGACAAATTGTTTTTGGCATTTAAGTCGGCTTATGATGAGTTGAAGTTAAGGGAAAAGATCTATAAGGTATCGGGTGAACAATACTCTATCTCTGAAAGGATCGGATGGTTAAAAGAACTCTTGAATCGTGAGAAGCGTGTATCTGTCAATGAGCTTTTTTCAATTGCAAGAGATAAGATTGATTTGATCGTTTCATTTCTGGCGGTGTTGGAGCTGGTAAAATTATCATTTGCCGATATTGACTTTTTTGGAGGCATCACGGTTGTTTTGTTATAGTGTTTTGAAAACAGCTGTGAGGGTCTAACCCGATTAGTCAAAGAGTAAGTCATTTCAGAAAGCGTATCATTGTTATTTTTCTGGATTCGTTGGCTGCCTTTCAACGACTTGTTATTCAGCAACCTTTGTGTTATTTGTCGCCAATTGGTTTTATTCAGATGTTATGTTTGTGATATAATCAACTAAACATGGGAGGTGGTACCATGAAACTGTTAAAGCTGTATAAATACAGACAAGAGGCAAGAACGTTGATGGATCTTCTTAAGGAAAATGACATTTCTTATGAAGAGAGAAAACTCACGCCCACTGAAGTTTTTGTTGATGCAGAAGACTTTGAAAAGGCTAAGGCAGTGTTGGAGGAAAACAAACAAATCATTCAAGCCTCATCAGAAAAGTGGTTTGCGGTAACAACTGCCCCCGATGAAGTGACGGCAGAGATTATCAAGTCGTCCCTTGACAGTGAGGAAATTCCATGTGTATTAAAAGGTTTGGCTGTCCCATACGGTGAGCCGATTATCATGGGTCAAGGCGGAGTGGTTCCCATGGAGGTTTTGGTTCCAGAATCATGTTATGAAAGGGCCAAAGAAATCATCGAAAGTCATTTGGATGACGAAGCGGAATCAAGATATGAGGAGAGCGAGAAACATCAGGAAGACTGATCAAATATAACAAACGGGGGAGGAATAAAGATTGTCTGAGCTAAAAAGAACGCCTCTGTATGATGAACATGTCAGATGCGGAGGGAAGTTAGTAGATTTTCACGGTTGGGAATTGCCTGTTCAGTATTCGGACGGCATCGTCAAAGAGGCCAAAGCGGTTAGAGAAGGAATGGGAATCTTTGATGTTTCGCATATGGGCGAGATATTCCTGTTGGGAAAAGATGCCTTGAAGCTGGCTGAACACTTGGTGACAAACAACGTTTCGACGCTGAAGTATGGCGAGATCTGCTATACCCCCATGTGCTATGAAGATGGCGGGATAGTGGATGATTTATTGGTTTACAAGAAGACATCGGATGAGATTTTGATGGTTGTTAACGCATCCAACGTGGATAAGGATTTTGAGTGGATAAAGGCGCAGGCAAAGGCATTTAATGTAGAGGTTTTGAATCGATCAGATCAATATGCCCAATTGGCTGTGCAGGGTCCGGATGTGGAAAAAAAGCTTCAGGAGTATTCCGGTGTCAGACTAGATCAAATCCCCTTCTATACCTTCAAAGAAGGGAGATTCAACGGCATCGACTGTTTGATTTCCAGAACGGGGTATACCGGAGAAGACGGTTTTGAATTCTACACTTCGATTGAAGCCGTAATCCCTCTATGGAGAAAACTCATTGAGATCGGTGCAAAACCTGCCGGATTAGGGGCCAGAGATTTATTGCGATTTGAGGCTTGTTATATGCTTTACGGAAATGAGATTACCCAGGATACAACACCCATTGAGGCGGGGTTGAAATGGACGGTTGATTTTTCAGTTGATTTTATTGGGAAAGATATCCTTCAGAAACAGGATGAGAAAGGCCCTGATAGAAGATTGAAAGCCTTTGAAGTCGTTGAAAAAGGCGGTATCCCAAGAACCGGAAACAAGATTTACAATGGGGATAACGAAATTGGTTTTGTCACGACTGGAAATAAATCCACTACACTGAACAAAATCGTAGCATTGGGATATGTACCTGCAAAAGGCTACAAGTTGGGCCAAGAGGTGGAAATTGAAATCAGGGAAAACAAGAGATTAAAGGCTAGGGTTGTCAAAAAGCCGTTTTATGTTGGTAGTGTCAATCCCGGCAAACAATAAAAAAGACGAAAGTATTTCATCAATTTTCTGATAACTCTAAACGGAGGGAAGCGCATGAAAAAGTACACTGAATCACATGAATGGATTGAAGTAACAGACACAATAGCAACGGTTGGAATCAGCGAACACGCTCAGGAACAATTGGGAGATATTGTTTATGTGGACCTTCCTCAAGAGGGAAGCACGCTTTCAAAAGGCGACACGCTGTGCTCCATCGAATCAGTCAAATCCGCCAATGATGTTTATACACCTGTATCCGGAGAAGTTATTGAAGTCAACAGCGCTTTAGAGGATGCACCTGAAACCATCAACGAATCTGCTGAAGGGGAAGGGTGGATATGCAAAATAAAGATTTCCGATGAATCTGAACTGGATATGTTGATGGGTTTGGAAGAATACAAAAAAATGGTAGAATCTGAATGATCATTTTTTCACCCCCTCCCATTTGGGAGGGGGTAATAAAAGACAGGGGTAAGCAATGATTATTACATTTAAGTTAAATGCTAAAGATTTCGAGATGGAAGTAGATCCCACGATGCGGGCACTTGATTTTTTAAGGGATGTTATGAAAATGAAAAGTGTAAAAGAAGGCTGTTCAGAGGGTGAATGCGGTGCCTGCACCATTGTTCTTAACGGGGATGCTGTTTGTTCATGTCTTTTATATGCAGGTGAGTTGAACGATAAAGAAATATTAACCTCGGAGGGATTGGGGACACCCGAACAGATGCACCCGATACAGCAAGCGTTTGTTGAGGCCGGAGGTGTTCAATGCGGTTTTTGTACACCTGGATTTGTTTTATCTACAAAAGCATTGCTGGACAAAAATCCAAATCCAAATGAAGAAGAGATTAAAAAGGCTTTAGAGGGTAATTTATGCAGATGTACGGGTTATACAAAAATTATTGACTCGGTAAAACTGGCAATTCAAAAAATCAATCATCAGAACGGTTAATGAGGGGGATCTATCAGATGTTGAAAAGGACACACACATGTGGCGACTTAACAGCAACAGATCATGGACAACAGGTGATTCTTTCCGGTTGGGTTGATCACAGGCGAGATTTAGGCGGGATCATTTTTACGACGTTGAGAGATCGATATGGAACGACTCAAATTGTTTTTAATCCCGAAAAGCAGGAGCTGATTGAACAGGCAAAAACCTTGAGCGGTGAAGATGTTATCTCGATCAAAGGTGTGGTCAGAGAACGTCCGGCTGATGCCATCAATAAAAAGCAGAAAACCGGTGAAATAGAAGTGGATGTGCTGGCGTTGGAAATCCTTTCGGCTGCTCATACGCCCCCTATCTATACGAACATTGAATCAGATACGTCCGAAGAAATGCGCCTGAAATACAGGTATCTTGACCTGAGAACGAAAAGGATGCAAAAAAATATCATCATGCGTCACCGAATTGTTCAATCCATTCGTTCATTTTTTAACCAGGAGGGTTTTTTAGATATTGAGACCCCGGTTCTCACAAAAAGCACACCCGAAGGTGCCAGAGACTATCTGGTTCCTGCAAGGCTAAAACCCGGAAATTTTTATGCCCTGCCTCAATCGCCTCAGCTGTTCAAGCAGTTGTTGATGGTTTCGGGTTACGATAAATACTATCAAATAGTGAAATGTTTCAGAGATGAAGACCTTCGGGCAGACAGACAGCCTGAATTTACCCAGATAGACTATGAGATGTCTTTTGTCGACGAAGAGGATGTCATTGATTGTACAGAAAGGATGCTGGCAAAGGTTTTCAAAGAGGTCCTTGATGTCAATATTCCTTTGCCTTTACGAAGAATGTCATACGATGATGCCATGAATTTTTATGGAAGCGATAAACCGGACACCAGATTTGATATGCAGCTGATCAACATCACAGACTGTTTCCAAGAAACTTCTTTTCAAATCATCGCAGACATCATCGAAGCAGGCGGTGTGGTTAAAGCAATCAAAGTACCGGGTGTCGCCACAAAATACAGTCGCAAAATGTTGAAGGAACTGGAAGATCATGCCAAGCTGTATGGTGCCAAAGGGCTTATGAATATCAAGATGACGGGCGGAGAAATGAAAGCCTCTTTTGCAAAGGCTGTGGAACCAATCGTTCTTGAAAGGATTCAGCAGCAGCTAAGTCTGAAAGACGAGGATTTCGTTTTGATCTGTGCCGGTCAAACGGATGCCGTCAACGTTGCATTGGGTGCATTAAGATTGGAAATTGCCAAAAGGGAACAGTTGCAGGATCCAGATGATTATCATCTGCTTTGGGTCACCCGATTCCCTATGTTTGAATACTCTTCGGAAGAAGATCGTTATGTTGCCCAGCATCATCCTTTTACGATGCCTGTCAAAGACGATTTGGAGCGATTTGGGGATAATGACCCTTCAAAAATCAAAGCATATGCATACGATGTCGTTCTGAACGGTTGGGAATTAGGCGGCGGCAGTATTAGAATCCATGTTCCCGAAATTCAGCAACAGGTATTTGATCTGTTAAAGATAGACAGAGAGTCCCAGAAAGAGAAATTTGGTTTTCTTCTTGAGGCCTTCAAATATGGTGTTCCGCCTCATGGAGGCTGTGCCCTTGGACTGGATCGTATGGTGTCTTTGATGCTGGGCGAAGACAATATCAGGGATGTAATTGCCTTTCCAAAGACGACCAGCGGAACATGTCTTATGACTTCAGCACCTTCACCGGTGGATGAGGAACAGCTCATTAAATTGGGTATCCAGGTGAAGAAAAACGAAAAGAATTCGTAAAAAAAACTAAGGAGGATGACTTTATGAATGATTTAAAATTCGAGTCTCAAAAATCCGGAAGTGGTAATATCATCGTTAAGATTAGCGGGGACATAGATGCATATCATTCTCCAAAGATGAAAGAGGAGATGGAGGGGTACATTAAGGGAGAGTATAAAAATATTATTCTTGATTTTCAAGAAGTTCCCTATATAGACAGCGCCGGCCTTGGCACACTGGTATCCATACTGCGAGAAGTGAGAAATTATCAGAAGGAGTTAAAGATAGTTGGGTTAAGGAAGAATATCAAAAGGATTTTTGAAATGACCCGTTTGGATAATATTTTCAATATTTTCGATACGGTTGAAGAAGCTGAAAAATGACCAAAGGCTTTGTAGTCGCAATCGATGGACCCGCAGGATCAGGAAAAAGCTCTGTGTCCAAAGCCCTATGTGAACGGTTTGGGTTTATCCATTTTGACAGTGGCGCCTGCTATCGAGCGGTGGCGTGTTATTTCCGGATGAAAGGAATAATGGATACAAAAGTGATTGAGTGTACAGACCTTTCTGCAGAAATAAAATTGAAGTATGACGGAGGTTTTCTGTCTTTGAATGGAAAACGGCTTGGGGATGAGATTCGGACTCCGGAAATTAGTTCATTCGCATCTGATGTATCGACAAAGCGTAATGTCAGGGAATTTGTGACTGAAAGTATCAGGAATATGATTCAAGGACATCATGTTATCATGGATGGAAGAGATATTGGGAGTGTTGTATTGCCGGATGCAGATCTGAAAATATATCTGACCGCCAGTGCGAGGGAACGGGCGAAGAGACGTTTAAAAGAATGGCAGAAAAATGGTGAGCAGATTGAATTGGAAGAGGTTGTAAAGGAAATTGAACGCAGAGATTTACAGGATACCAGTAGACAGCTTGCCCCTTTAAAACCTGCAGCAGACGCAATCATGATGGACACAACTTCGTTATCTTTCCATGAAGTGGTCGATGAAATATCCCGACTGATCGAAAAGAAAAAAGGTGATTCAGGTTATTATCAAAAGAGCTGAGCATATCGGTTTTTGTTCCGGTGTAGACCGTGCGATAACCATGGCTTTGGAGCTTTTATGTTTAGAGGGAACCTTGTATGTGACGGGTGATTTGGTTCATAATGCCCAGGTCATGGATGAATTGATCGTGAAAGGGCTTAAGATCATCGATCATAGAAGATTTCCTGAGCATGCCACCGTGATGATCCAAGCTCACGGAGCCTCGCCAGATATGGTCAGAGAACTGATTGAAAGAGGAAACAACATCATAGATGGGACCTGTCCGATTGTTAAGAAAAGTTTTGATATTTGTCAAAAGTGTTCTTTGTCGGGGCATCAGCTGATTGTTTTTGGACGTTCTCAGCATCCCGAAATGATTGCTTTGAAAGGCATCGTTCGAGATGCTTTAATTGTTGAAGGCCTAAATGATTTGGAGCTGTTATTTCAAAATAAGGCTGGGTTTGCACAGAAACATCAGATATCAAAGGCGTTCGATGTGGCTTTATGTGCACAGACAACAAAACCGCTTGAGCAGTTTGGTGAATTAGCGGCTTTTTTAAGTTCTCAAATCAGACAGTTTCAGCACTTAATAGTGTATAATACGATTTGTGATGCCACCACCCTCAGGGAAAAAGAGATTGAGCAACTTGCATCCAATAACGATTGTGTTATAGTAGTTGGGGGCGTCAAAAGTTCTAATACTAGGAAACTATATGATATTGCCAAAAAAAGGAACAACAATGCCCATTTGATCCATTCCATCGAGGATCTCGACGGCATTAAAGCAAGCATATTTCAATCCGAAACCTGTGTAATCGCCAGCGGAACTTCAACGCCGATGAAGCAGGTTGAAGCGGTTGAAAACTATATAACAAGCGAAATGTAGGAGGTTGACAAAGATGGTCGACGGTAAAGACGGTCAGGAAATCACAAACATGGAAGAGGTCATGGAAGAACTTGAAAGGAGTGATACGTTTCTCGCTGACCCTAAAAAAGGGTCGTTGGTAACAGTTCAGGTATGGGAGGTTCATGACAATGAACTCCTCGTTAAGAGTGGCGGTAAGAGTGAAGGGATGATTTCGAAGGATGATCTTGTAAAAGACATCTCCGAATATCAGCCCGGTGATCAATTAGACGGAATAATTACTTACATAAACGAGGAAGACGGACACATAAAAATTTCCGAGAAGAAACGTGTTTTAAAGGAAATCCTGAATAATCTCAAAGATTACCAAGCTTTGGGAACACCTGTAAAAGGTAAGATTATCGCTAAAAACAAAGGCGGATATGTCGTCAAATTGTTTGGCGTTCTTCAGGCATTTCTCCCCACCAGTCATTCGATGTTGGAGAAGAATGCGGATCCAGAGGGAATTGAAATGGAATTTGAGATCATTGATCTCAGATACAGAAGAAAAGGCAGTCCAAATATTGTCCTTTCCAGAAAAAATATCCAGCAGAAGGTTATCGATCAATTTATGGGAAACGTTTCTGAAGGCAAGGTTGTTGAGGGCAAGGTTGAAGGAATCGAAAAGTTTGGAGTTTTTGTCGATCTCGGTCCGATCACGGGGTTGATTCCCAGATCAGAACTGACTTATGACAGAGAACTGGAACCAAAAGATGTCGTTGATATAGGAGATCCAGTCAATGTAATGGTTCTCAGAATCGACAAAAAGTCCAATAAAGTCACTTTAAGCCGCAAACGTTTGCAACCGGATCCATGGACCGGTATTGAAGCTAAACATCCACTGGGCTCCAAGGTTAAAGGCGAAGTTATCAGAATACTACCCTTTGGTTTTGTTGTCAAGATCGAACCGGGACTTGAAGGACTGGTTCATACATCTGAGATATTCTGGACCAACAGAAGAATGGATATTCGAGCGGTTGTTCAGGAAGGCGAACAGGTTGAAGTGGAAGTGATAGGGATTGATAAGGAAAAGAGAAAACTGTCTTTGAGTTTGAAGAAAGTAAAGGGAAATCCCTGGGAAGACGTTGAAAAAAGATTCCCTGTCGGCAAAGTCCTTGATGCCAAGGTCGTTAAGATCCTTCCAAGTGGTTTGATCGCTGAACTCGAAGAAGGTATCTCCGGATTTGTTCATGTTACAGAGATGTCATGGAACTTCCTTGACAATATCGAAGATGCCTACGGTATTGGAGATGACGTGAAGGTTTCAGTGATGGAAGTCCTTCCGGATGAACAGAGAATCCGATTGAGTATAAGAAATATTA
>Ga0209607_1000691_pt1 | contig 29588 bp, 23 predicted proteins | sample AD_UKC117_MetaG_FD_184413 | JGI IMG/M metagenome (GOLD analysis project Ga0209607, IMG submission 184413) | Active sludge microbial communities of municipal wastewater-treating anaerobic digesters from Hong Kong - AD_UKC117_MetaG (SPAdes)... | ecosystem: Engineered > Bioreactor > Anaerobic >... | reverse complement strand
GCTCCCGTCGTAATACAAGCGATGCTTTCAAGCCGAAGTGGCGGAATTGGTAGACGCGCTAGGTTCAGGTCTTAGTTGGGGAAACCCAGTGGAGGTTCAAGTCCTCTCTTCGGCACCAGATTAAAAAGCCCGGTTTAATGCCGGGCTTTTTTGCGTTCCCACCGTCGATAAATCCATGCTGCGCCAGCGTCCTGATTTCCGGTCAGCGTCAATGTCAATGGTCAGCGCTCAACCTGATGATTTGGGGAAAATGCGAGCCGTCGAAAGTGAACAGGGTCGTTGGGGAAATGGTGATGTCCGCTTAATCTTGCGTTTGCCGCCACGCTTGAGTGAACGCCGCTTTTTCCAGATTCGCCGAGCGAATCCCGAATTGCATCTGGAGCAAACAATGCCTATTCCATTGCTCCCAGCGCGACGGTGTTAAAACCACCATCCACATAAATGATCTCTCCAGTAATGCCGGAAGCCAGGTCCGAACACAGAAAAGCTGCGGTATTGCCGACCTCTTCAATAGTTACGCATTTACGCAACGGCGCGATGTGTTCAAAAGTATCCAGCATCTTGCGGAAGTTCTTGATGCCGGAGGCCGCCAGGGTGCGGATGGGTCCTGCGGAAATGGCGTTCACCCGGGTGCCTTCCGGCCCCAAGGTTTGGGCCAGATAGCGCACATTGGCGTCCAGACTGGCCTTGGCCAAACCCATAACGTTGTAGTTCGGCACCGCCCGCGCCCCGCCCAGATAAGTCATGGTGACCAGCGCCCCACGCCGACCTTTCATCAATGGTCGGGACGCTTTAGCCAGCGCCGCGAAACTGTAGGAACTAATGTCGTGGGCGATGCGGAAATTCTCCCGGCTGATCCCCTCCAGAAAATCGCCTTCCAGCGCCTCGCGCGGCGCGTAGGCAATGGAATGAACGATGATGTCTAATCCATCCCAATGTTGCTTGAGCGCTTCAAACAGGCCGTCGATGTCAGCATCCCGCTCCACCTCGCAGGGCAGAACGATGGAGCTGTCCAGCTCGGCGGCCATTTTTTCGACCCGGGGTTGCAACTTATCGTTCTGATAGGTCAAGGCGAGTTCGGCGCCCTCCCGATGCATGGCTTGGGCGATGCCCCAGGCGATGGAGCGGTTGCTGGCGACCCCCAGAATCAGGGCGCGTTTGCCGGCGAGAAAGCCCATAATGAACTCCTTTGATGTTTTGCTATCGTCTAAATGAGTTGAACAGGCAAACTGTAAAGGATAGACATGAATCGTGCAAAATTCTGTTTTCCCGGCGGGCTGGCCGTTGCCGTTAGTCTGCTGATCTTCGGCGGCTTGCCGCTGGCGACGGTGGCGTTCGCGGAACCGATGCACGGCATCGCGCTACATGGTCAGCCAAAATATGGGCCGGATTTCACGCATTTTGATTACGTTAATCCCGATGCGCCTAAAGGCGGCGAGGCGCGGTTCGCGGCGATCGGCAGTTTTGATACGTTCAACCCATTCAATATCAAGGGTGAATCCGTTGTCGAGATTGGTCAGTTATTTGAAAGCCTGATGACCAGCAGCGCCGACGAACCGTTCAGCGAATATGGACTGATCGCCGAAAGCGTGGAAGTTCCCGATGATCGCAGTTCGGCGACGTTCACCCTGCGCCCCCAGGCGAAATTTCATGACGGCAGTCCGATCACGGCGGATGACGTGCTGTTTTCCTTCGAGACGTTGAAGAGCAAGGGCCACCCCTCCTATCGTTTCTACTATGCCAATGTGACCGGCGTCGAGCGACTGGATGAGCGGCGCGTAAAATTCACTTTTGCCCCCGGCGAAAACCGGGAATTGCCGCTGATTGTCGGCCACATGCCGATCCTGTCCAAGAAATATTGGGAAAACAGGGACTTTAGCGCTACTACGTTGGATGTGCCGGTTGGCAGTGGTCCGTATAAAATCGAGCGCTTTGAACCGGGTCGGTTCATTGTTTATGCTCGCGATGAACACTACTGGGGTAAGGATCTGCCGGTGAACCGAGGTCAGTACAATATCGACCGCTTGCGCTATGACTACTACCGGGATGTCACGGTGGCGCTGGAAGCCTTCAAGGCTGGCGCTTACGACCTGCGCGTGGAGAACGTCGCGAAGCAATGGGCCACTGGTTACGACTTTCCAGCCTTGCGCGAGGGACGGGTCAAGAAAGAAACCTTCCCAAATCAATTGCCATCTGGGATGCAGGGATTTGTGTACAACCTGCGGCGACCGCTGTTTCAAAATTCCAAGGTTCGTGAGGCGCTGGCCTATGCCTTCGACTTTGAATGGAGCAATCGCAACCTGTTCTTTGACCAATACAAACGGACCCGGAGCTATTTCGATAATTCGGACCTAGCCGCGCGCGGATTGCCATCCCCAAAGGAATTGGCGCTGCTGGAACCGTTGCGCAAGGAACTGCCGCAGGAAGTATTTACAACCGAGTACCAGCCGCCGGTGGCCAAGGATGACGCGCAATTGCGCGCTAATCTGCGCAAGGCGCTGGAACTGTTGCAAGAGGCTGGCTGGACCTTCCGCGACCGCAAGCTGGTTAATGCAAAAACCGGTGAACCGTTCCGGTTCGAGTTGCTGATTGCCGAACCGACCTGGGAGCGGATTGGCCTGCCGTTCGCCCGCAATCTGGAGCGGCTAGGCATCGAGATGAGCCTGCGCACGGTGGATTCCGCGCAATATGAGAACCGGGTGCGCAGCTTTGACTTCGACATGATCGTGCATGTCTGGGGTCAATCCTTGTCTCCCGGTAACGAACAGCGGGAATTCTGGAGCAGCGCTTCCGCTGACCAGCCGGGCAGCCGCAATCTGGCCGGTCTCAAAAATCCCGCAGTGGATGCATTGGTCGAGCAGGTGATCGCCGCGCCGGATCGCGCCAGCCTGATGACTCGGGTGCGGGCCCTGGATCGGGCGCTGCAATGGAATTACCTGGTGATTCCGCACTGGCATATTCCCTACGCCCGACTCGCCTTTTGGGACAAGTTCGGCTACCCGGCTGTGACCCCTTTGCAGGGGGTGCAACTGAACGCCTGGTGGATTGATCCCGCCAAGGCGGCGTCAGGCCAACGCGATTCGGGATCGGAGAGAACCGATTAATCCACCTTTAACGCGCGGCCTAACCCTGAGCACGCTGAACATGCATGGCGACTTGGGAATTAGGCAATGCGGGTGGGGGGGTCGCCACCGGACGGATCAATTGCCCCAGCACCTGCTCGCGTGGGCCGAACATTTGCGCTTGTCCCTCGCGCAAGACCAGAATGTGATCCGTGGCGTTGAGGATACTGGTGCGATGCGTAATGACCACGATCGTGCGTCTTTGCTCCTTCAGCTCGTTGATAGCCCGGATGAGCGCCGACTCACCCTGGTCATCGAGGTTGGAATTTGGCTCATCCAATACGATGAGCACGGGTTCGCCATACAGCGCCCGGGCTAGACCGACGCGCTGGCGCTGGCCGCCCGAGAGGAAACCGCCCGCTTCGCCAACGGGGGTATCGTAGCCCTGCGGTAAGCGTTGGATCATTTCGTGAACTCCGGCCTGGCGCGCCGCCGCCACCACTTTGACCGGATCCACTTCGCCGAAGCGGGCGATATTCTCACTGATTGTGCCAGCAAACAACTCGATATCCTGCGGCAGGTAACCGATATAGGGACCCAGATTTTCGCGGTTCCAATGCTGGATATCGGCGCCATCCACCCGTACCTTGCCGCCGGCTACCGGCCAAACGCCTAGGATCACCCGCGCTAAGGTGGATTTGCCCGCGGCGCTAGGGCCGATGACCGCCAGCGCTTGGCCTGGGGCGATCGAGAAGGTGAGTCCACGCAATACAGCGACGTTTGTACCTGGTGGTGCGGCTACGACGTTTTCCAGGGTCAAGTATCCTTCGGGCGCTGGAATCGGCATGTAGCGTCGCCGCTCCGGCACAAGGCGCAGCAGTTCGTTAAGGCGGCTATAGGCGGCGCGATAGGAGAGAAACCCTTTCCAGTTACCGATGATATGGTCAATGGGACCCAGCGCCCGACCCATCAGAATTGAACCCGCAATCATCATACCGCCTGTCATAAGGTGTTCAACGGTCAGATAGGCGCCAATACCCAGAATGAGCGACTGCGACAGCATACGCAAGGTTTTGCTGGTGCTGCTGAGCAAACCCGCTCGATCGCTGGCCTGCGCCTGCAAACCCAGCACCTCGCGGTGCCGTTCCAGCCAGCGACGGCGAATGTCAGGCAACATGCCCATGGCTTCCAGAGCTTCGACATTGCGTAGATTGCTGGTCAGGTAATTATTGTTCGCAATTGCCTTGGCGTTGGCTTCATTGAGTGGTTTGCGGGTGGCGAATTCGTTGGCGATCGCCAGGCTGGATACCAGAATGGAGCTGCCGATGGCAAACCAGCCCAGGATTGGATGAAGGAGAAACATCACCGCCAGATAGATGGGCGTCCAGGGCAAATCGAAGAAGCCGAACAGACCACTGCCGGTCAGAAATTGCCGCAGATTGTTCAAGTCATTCAGCGCCTGACTGCTGACGCCGGGGCGTTGCAGGTTTTGGTCAAACATGGCCTGGAACAGTCGAGGATTCAACAGGCTGTCAAGGCGAGCGCCGGTTCGAACCAGAATGCGGGAGCGCACCAGTTCCAGCCCGCCTAGGACAATAAATGCGGCAATGGCGATCAGGGTGATCATCAATAATGTTGACTCGCTGCGGCTGGACAGCACCCGGTCGTACATTTGCAACATGTACAAGGTGGGAGTCAACATTAAAAGATTGATAAACAGACTGAAGAAAGCAGCAGAAAGGAAGGATTGCCGGCAAACGCGCAGGGCTTTTTGCAGATCGGAAGGCGGCAGTTTGGGTTTCATAGGCAAGAGATCCCTGGCGGTGCAGCGGAAAAGGGGTCATTAAGCACAAAATTCTCAAAAGCGAATTGTAACAGTAGGCGCGTGGATTCCATAGCAGGCGAAAGTTCCTGTTTTTAAGCTGACAGCAGGTTAAATCCAATGGCTCAAGGTTGGCAAATACCCTACCCCGGTTGCCCGGAAGCTGCTGCCTGGCACTACTTGCAATACCAGGGCCTGATTCCACCAGTCATAATTATTGCTGACGTGCGCATGACCGCTGTGCAGCGCAAAGGTCACACTGTAATTACCCACGCCCAGATTGAACTCGGGAAATTCGAACTCCAAACAGCAGCGATCACCTCCTTTCAATCCACGCCGGCTGGAACCCAGATACCAGGTATTGGTGCCAAACACGTCATTGCCCAACTGATCCCGGATTAGAAAACCGACCGTCAATTCCTCCAGATCCTGATGGATAACGCAATCAATCCGGAAACGCACCGCCTCGCCGATTTGCACAGCCCGCACACTCTGACCATCCAATATCATATCTACCCTTTCAATCACGGCGGCCTGATTGCCGGAGCGGATGGTGTTTTTCCGGGTTTCCGATTCGACCTGGCGAATATGCTGATCGACCTCCTGCTTAGCAATGATCGCGTTGTAATAATCCAGCACTACATCTGGCGAGCCATCGCGGACCATGATTCCCTGGTCGAGCAGGATAGCGCGGTTGCACAAAGTTTTTATCGCTCCTGGGCTGTGCGAGACAAACAGCAGGGTAGTGTCCTGATCGCGGAATTGACGAATCCGTTCAAAGCTTTTGTGTTGAAAGTAAAGATCGCCTACGGACAGGGCTTCATCGACGATCAAAATATCAGGGCGGATGGTGGTCGCTACGCTGAACGCCAAGCGCACCTGCATGCCGCTGGAGTAGGTTCGCACCGGCTGGTCGATATAGTCGCCGATTTCCGCAAAATCCTCGATCGCTGGCATCTGTGCGGTGATTTCTGCGACAGAGAGTCCAAGCAGTTGCCCGGCCATCAGTACATTCTGCCGTCCAGTGAAGTCCGGGTGAAAGCCCATCCCCAGTTCTAGCAGTGCGGCTATCTGGCCTCTCACCTCAACCGAACCTTGGCTCGGCTGGGTCGTGCCCGTGATGATCTTTAACAGAGTGCTCTTGCCCGCGCCGTTAGCGCCAATGATTCCTACCGATTCGCCAGGCGCCACCTCGAAGCTCACGCCGCGTAACACCCAGTGGGCTTCGTGTCGCGGGCGACCGTGCGGGTCCGACCATTCCAGCAACCGCGACCAGCGGTTCGGGTAGCGCTTATAGGCCTTGCCGATGTTATTGATAACCAGTTTTCCCATCACAGTTCATCCACAATTTCGCCGACTCGGTTTAAAAACAGCCGGCCCGCCAGGAGCAGCAGGGTTAACGCCAGCGCCGCGACGCCGAACAATCCTGTCCACTCTGGCAGCGCGTGATTCAGGAAAATGCGCTGATAGGCTGCAGTCAGCGGATAGAGCGGGTTCAACCACAGCAGCGCTCGCACCGCTTCCGGCAGGATGCTGGCGCTATACACAATCGGCGTCAACCAGAAGCCGAATTGCAGGACCACGCCGACGAATTGGCCGACATCGCGAAAAAACACATTCAGCGTTGCCGTCAGCAACCCCAGGCCGAGGCTGAAAATCAGTTGAATCAGAAAAACCGGTAGAAACGCCAACACTGTCCAACCTGGAAAGTGGTCAACGAGTAGTAGAAACACCAGATACAGAGTGAATACAATGCCGAAGTCGATTAGCACCGACAGAGCCACGATGACGGGCAAGCAAGAACGGGGAAAGCTGGATTTCTTGATCAGGTTGCCATACTGGAGAAAAACATTCTGCATCCGGCTAACCAGATCGGCAAAGGCCATCCACGGCAATAAACCCGCGCACAGGTACACGCTGTAGGCGAAGGTCTGGTCTTCCTGACCCGCCAGTCGGGGGTGCATGATCCCGGCGAAAATCACCGTGTAGATCACAATCAGCGTCAGCGGATTCAGCACCGCCCACAACCCACCCAACAGGGAATGGGTATAACGCTGTTGGAATTCCCGGCGCACATTGGCCAGGATGAAACCCCGATACGCCCACAGGGAGCGGAACATCACGCTTTGAATCATTAGCTTCCTTATCATTTCGGGGCAAGTGTGTCATTATAACCAATGTAGTATGATTTTTCATAAAGGAACCCCGCGTGACTCCGAGCATTAGCATCCTGATCCCGGTTTTTAATGAAGAAAATACCCTTGGCGAACTGGCTGAGCAAATCAAAACCGTGTTGGGCGATTTGGATAAAGGCTTTGAAATCCTCTTTGTGGATGATGGCAGCACCGATCATTCCTGGTCTATTATCCATGAGCTGAGTCAGGGAGACGCGCACATCCGAGGGTTGCGGTTGCGCCGCAATTTTGGCAAGGCGACCGCGTTGGCGTTGGCTAGCCATCGCGCGATGGGCGAAATCATTATCACTATGGACGCCGATCTTCAGGATGATCCCCGAGAAATTCCGAAATTTTTGCAGAAACTCGATGAAGGCGATGACCTGGTTTCAGGGTGGAAGGAAAATCGCCGGGACCCGGTTTCCAAGACCTTGCCTTCCCGATTTTTCAACAAGATCACCCGGATGCTGACCGGCATTCGCCTTCGGGACTTCAATTGCGGATTCAAGGCGGCCCGCGCCGAGGTTTACCAGAACATTTCCCTCTACGGCGAGTTGCATCGCTATATTCCGGTGCTGGCGCACAACCAAGGCTACAAGATTGGCGAAGTTGCTGTCTTGCATCATCCGCGCAAAGCTGGCCAGTCCAAATACGGGTTCGAGCGGTATGCCCGTGGGTTTCTCGATTTGCTCACCGTGTTGTTGATCACTCGTTACGGTCGGCGGCCCGGCCATTTATTTGGCGGTATTGGCATCATTCTGGGCCTGGCCGGATCGCTGATCCTGTTTTATCTCACCGGACTCTGGTTGGTGGGCGATGCGCCAATCGGTAACCGGCCCCTGCTATTTCTGGGCATTCTTTTGGTCATTCTGTCCGTGCAGTTGCTGTCACTAGGGTTACTGGCGGAATTAATCCTCAATCGTACTGAAGACCGACGCTTGACCTCGTTAATCGCTGAAGAACGCGGCTTCGAGACTGACGCGCCCTTGCCGCCGTTATGTTGAATGGGCAAAAGGTCCCTGCTTCCCTGAAGGATAAAAGTTGGGGTAGGCGAGAATGGTTGCTGGGCGTCGCTGCTGGCGTTTCGCTGCTCTCGCTCTTCATCGCCGTCTCGATCAGCGAAGTCGGAAAACTCAAAGGCGCGCTTTGGCCGGCGGCGCCAGCATTCCTGCTGTGGACGGCTCTGGCGCTAATCCTGTCTTATATATTGCGCGCCTGGCGCCTGGCGGTGGTCATGGATGCTCGCCTGTCACCAGGAATCGCTCAGGTTGCTTTGTTGCATAATCTGTTGAACGCCCTGTTACCCATCAAACTCGGCGAGTTATCCCTGCCCTTGCTGATCCGACGTTATCAGGGTGATGGTCTGGCTAAGGGGCTGGGAGTTCTGATCGTAATTCGGGCGCTGGATGTTCTTGGGTTACTGAGTTGGGCTTCGATCCTTCTGCTGGTTCAAGGTCATCCCGGAACGAATTTTGCGCGATGGCTGGGCTTCGCTGGTCTGATGGTCACGGTTGGAGTATTGACCATTTTGGTTGGAGTGGGTCATTACTTTCGCCAGCGACCAGCGGTTGATGCGACACTGGCGCGCTGGCCCAAAATCCAGCAAATCTGGCGGGACCTCGGCGCGGGTCTAGCGGGTTTATCTAGTGCAAAACTCGGGCGGGCCTTGCTGCTCAGCCTGTTGCTCTGGATACTGATTACCGCTGCGTTTCATACCGCAGCGCTGGCGTTTGGGGTGGCTGCGCCGTTCGTAACGACGACCCTGGCGACGGCGACGGCGACCGTGGCGTTTATGTTGCCAATTAACGGTCTGGCCAGTTTGGGGCCGCCACAACTGGCTTGGGCTGGCGTACTGGCGGCGCTAGGCGAGGGCTGGGAAAGTGGTTTAGTGGCGGCGACGGCGACGCAACTGATTGCTTTGGTGGTCATGGGATTGTTGGTTACAGGCTTGGCGACGCTCATGAGTTGGAGTGCACGAAAAGTGAGAGGAACTGGGTGGTCATGGATTTGAAGTCCAGCTATGTGCATCTGATGCGTGATCTTCGACAAATCGCACAACGCGTTGGAGTTTTTGAGGCGCTGGAGCAGCGGTGTGAACGTCGATTAGGGTTGTGGTTGCGGTTACTGTTAGCGACTTATGATATTTGTCTGCAACAGGCATTGAGCCGATTGAATACACCGAGGCTGATTGTCTTTGATAATGCGGAACGATGGCGTTATCGCGCAGCATTGCAACAACTGACCTTACCGACGATTCCTACCTGGGGTTTGACGCCCTGTCTGCCTTACCCAGAATCCACTTTACTGATTTTTAGCGATCACGCGATCTTGCAACAGGTCGTTGGGCATCCAGCATGAATCCGTGGTTTGTCGGGATACAACAGCCATTTCGTGAGTCGTTTGCCGCGGATATTGCCAAGGTAGCGGGTGGGTTACTGATTTTGACAGCGGCGATGCACACAATCGCGGCAGCGAATTTTCTCGTCCTGTTTCTGGATGGAGCCTATTACCTGTTTGGGGTGATTAACCGAAGCGACTTCGTCTCGATCGAGCCGACCAGCCAAACTGTGCAGTTGCTTCAACAGACACCAGTGATTCTAGCCCTGCGTTTTGGGGTGCATGACCTTGAAGCGCTGATGATTATCGCGGGACTGAGCAACTTGCTACTGCCCTTGCTCCTGACATCATCCTGTTACTGGATTTTGCCAAATCAGTACAAGGCGTTTTTTATTTTTCCCCTATTACACTACCTGTTTGGCGCCTTGGCATCCTGGTTTCCGACGGTGACTGACGCGCCGCCCGCCGCCGCTTATTTCTGGATGCTGTTTTATCTGATTCTATTCCGATCGACAACAGCTTGGTCGGTAACATTGTGCGCCGTGATCGCGCTACCAGCGTTGTATCTACATGAGGCACTGTCCTTTCTGGCGCCATTTCTGATCATCGCGGCGTTATGGCGATTTAAAAATGCCACTAGCCGATTTCTGAGAGTCCTTTTTCTGCTGCTCTCCGGTTGGTTCGTGTTCATCGGCTATACCCAGTTTATAGCGATCCTTTATCCCCGAGATATCGGTAACCGATCAGGATTTTTATCACAGTTGCTGGAATGGAAATGGCTTTACTGGGACGGAATCAATGCTGCCGTCGTGTTGTCACTGTTAGCAGCCATTCTTTTATTATGGGTCTTTGTTGATAATTTACGCGATGCTGGACGAGGGATGCTCCCGAAAACGCGGTTCGTTCGCTGGGTTGCTCCATTTCTGTTAGGCGGGGTAATGCTGGCTTTATTGATCCTGCTGCTATTCGACGTCCGCTGGTATGGGCTGAATACCCAGTTTGCCGCCCGCGCCCAAGCAACCTTGGTGACTGTTCCGCTTGCAACATTGGTCTTAGTCTCTATTTTCAAACCCTCAATCCAATACGCTTGGCAGGATCGGCTGTATCTGGTGTTGATTGTCGTGCTGACCCTAGGCATTTTGGGCAGCCACAGCATTGGTTTGTCCCGCTGGACCGATTATGTCCGGGATTTCCGGTCACTGCTCCAGAATCAGGCGGGGTTCATTCCGTTTGATCAAGCCGTTGCCGCCTTGCCACTTGGCCGTCGCGAAGAGTTCCAAAAGATATCTTCGGTTTGGACTAATCCTGTTATCAGTTATCTTTTATCTCCCCAGCGACGAGTTGCCACTATCATCGGCAACAATCCGCAGACCATTCGCTGGCAACCCTTTGAACCTTGCGATCCGATTCAATTACCTAAGGGTGGTTTTGAAACAACACCTTATCTGGAGGCCATTGCGGCGCAAGGGTGTGCAGGAGGGGCACCTTATGGAGTCAGACTTTATGGTCATGCACAATTCAATCAACCTGTAAATTCCAGCTTTATTTCGGAGATCACCGGCTTATATAATTACGAATCCTGGGGTTGCTGGAGCGACTCTGACCAAGTAGTTTTTCATTTTAAACAGCCATTGCCCAAGCAATTTACGTTGATTATAGGTATCCATGCGTTCGGTCCAAATGTTGGCGCACCGATTGTGGTGACAGCGGGTGTTGCCCAGGCGATTTTTACCGCCCAAGCGCGACCCCAGACCTACAAGCTAGCGTTTACTCTGCCTGTACCTACCGATACGCTCGTTTTCAAGGTTCCCGAACCGGTTCGTCCGAGGGATCTCGGTATCGGCGACGATGAACGCCGCCTTGGATTGGGTTTTGGTGCCTTGCAAATTTATCAAGACCGTTAACAATGCTTGGCAAATTGACTGGCTCACTGGAATACCTTCCCTATATTGATGGTCTTCGCGCTTTAGCCGTCCTCTCGGTGATTGCCTATCATTTGAACCATGAATGGTTGCCTGGAGGTTTCTCTGGAGTTGATGTTTTTTTTGCGATCTCGGGCTTTGTCGTCAGCGCTTCGATGGACCGACAGGGAAATCTAAACCTGATCCGCTTTGCAATCCGTTTTTACTCCCGAAGAATTCGGCGTATTGTACCTGCGCTGATGATTTGTCTATTATTTTCCAGCCTCTTATCGACTTTGTTTGTTCCAAGCAGTTGGCTTAGTGATACCAATGATAAAACGGGTCTGTATGCGTTTTTCGGCCTGAGTAATTTGATATTATTTCAGACAAACGATGACTATTTTTCACCGAGAACCGATTTTAATCCTTATACTCACACATGGTCACTAGGTGTTGAAGAGCAGTTTTATCTGGTTTTTCCACTACTATTTTTCTTATGGGTTGTCGGCAAGGAAAACCAAAGAAAGTATGCATCTACACTGGTATTCTTCATTCTAACTGCTCTATCGCTTGTTTTGGCATGGTGGTTTGCCAAAAGAGATGCAACATTCGCTTATTACATGATTTTCACCCGGTTCTGGGAATTGGCTTCTGGTGTGATTCTCTATCAGATTTCCTCACAATTTCCTGGTGTCTTATCTTCCTTTGGCCGACCGTGGATGAAAACGGGCGTTGCTGCTTCTCTGGGACTGATATTACTTGGATTTATCTTTGCCCATACTGATCACTTTCCTTTCCCTTGGGCGCTTTTTCCTGTTTTAGGTACAGCCGGTCTGCTGTTTTTTTTACGCTACCATGATAACAGTCTTATTTTGAATGGCCTGAGTAATCAATGGGTCACTTTCATTGGCCGGATTTCTTATTCATTGTATCTTTGGCACTGGCCAATCATTGTTTTGTTTCGTTGGACGATAGGGATTGACTCCATGGATGATTATATCATTGTCCTGTTGCTTACCTTTCTTCTAGCGACGGGTTCTTACTACTTCATCGAACGACCATTTCGTTACTCGCCGATATTCCGAACTCTGCCAGAGACAGGCATAGTATTGACTGGTCTTGCGGTAGTCGCTGTTAGTTATTTTGCGGGTCACGCCATTTTCCAAAATAAGTGGGAATGGTCTTTGAGTGTTACTAAAGATAGAGCGTTATGGTATCCGGCATCATCCAAATGGGAATCTAGTAAAACTAATTGCCCTTTGAGCATTAGTAATATAATGGTTCAAGACAGTGTTTTTCAGCAATTATCACCAAAATGTAATCGCAAAATAAAAATCCGTCTATTTGCAGTAGGCGATTCGCATACGGGTGCCTATTATTCAATGCTAAAACGATTGAGCATGGAAATGGGCATTGAGGTGCTTATTTACACTGAGGGAGGATGTTCGTATATCGGTTTTTTCAATAGCCATAGTGCGAATTCTGCCTATTGCCAACAATTTTATGAAGCAGTTTCTGATGATATTAAAATTCGTGCACAGCCCGGAGATATTCTCTTCTTGTCATCGTTACGATTAGTCCGTTTGGGAGATCAATGGGCCTTGCTTCCACAAGGTATTATCAGGGCACACATGTCGGATAAGCATTCGGATGAAGAGCGTGCTTCGGCAGTGCAGGAAGCCATTGATTTATTGAAACCACTTGAAGACAAGGGAATTAAAGTTATTTTTGAAGCTCCGAAACCCCTTTTCCGCGCACCTGCATTTCGATGTTCGGACTGGTTTAATAAAAATAATCCGATTTGTCTTCCTGGGCTGGAAATGCAGAGAAGCGATCTGCTGGAATACCGTAAGCCCGTAATGGAATCTTTTGAGAAGATTGCCCAACAAGCGCCAGGAATCCATATTTGGGATCCATTCCCAGTCCTTTGTCCTGGTGAGACCTGCAAGACATCAATCGATGGGAAACCGCTTTTTTTTGATGGCGATCATATCAGTGGGTATGGAAATATGTTTCTTTACGATGATTTCAAAAAATTTATCATCAGCCTGCTCGAAAATTCCACTGCGCTGATGGTCCCGCCAGTGATTAATGCGAATTTGACCTTTGATCAGACTGACAGGAATAGCCGGTTAGTTGATCCTGTGGACATCAATGAGGAAGTCTCCAGGAAATGGATATGAAATCAGCTTATGTGCATTTGATGCATACTCTCCGTCGCCATGCCGAGTCGGGTGGCGTGTTGGCGGCACTGGAACGCCGAATGGAGCATCAACGCTGGGCATTGTGGCTGCGTTCGCTCTTGGCGATTTATGATGTTGAAGATTTGATCCGGCTGGGGCAACCCTGGTGGACGTTTGCGAGCGCTCGGCTGGTAGAGCGGTTTCTGGTGCTCCATCCTGGCGCTAAAGTATTTGAATACGGTGCCGGGGCCAGCACCTTATGGTTGGCGCAACGTGCGGCTCAGGTGCAGTTTGTCGAGCATGATCCGGACTGGATGCAGATTTTCCAGCCACATCTGGCTGGTTTTTCCCAAATCGAGGGTCAACTGATCACCCCACAACCTAGCGCGGCTCCACAGTGCTCCTCCGGGAGAAAAGGCTATGCGGAGCTGGATTTTCAGGAGTATGTCGCAGCGATTGCAGCAACGCCCGACCGCTATGAAGTGATCGTCATTGATGGCCGGGCGCGGGTCGCGTGCTTGCACCAGGCATTGAGCCAATTAAATACGCCGGGGCTGATCGTCTTTGATAATGCCGGACGGCGACGCTATCAGGCAGTGTTACGACAAATCATCCAACCAACTTTGCACACTTGGGGTCTGACGCCCTGCCTGCCCTATCCGGAATCGACGCTGCTGATTTTCAGTGATCACGCCACCCGGCAACAGGTAGCAGGAGAGTGAGCCGGAGGGATACAGACTCTACTTTTCTCCGCTAAGGGTTTTGTCGGATAGCCTTAACTCATGAGGACTCGTCAAGCGTGATCGAATCGAGCAGTTCCAGTCTGGACATTGAACAGTTAATTCAAAAGGTTCGCGAAGAAGCCGCGCGGCGTCAGCAAGAAGCTGCGCCGGCGGAAACCGCACCGGCCCCACGTCGGTGGCTTTATTCACTGGGGGAATTACTGCGCCACGATGATGCCGAGTTTGTGACCGGGATCTACTGGGGTGTTTTGCATCGGGAGCCGGATCCGGGCGGCTTGCAGGATCGCCTGAGCCGTCTGCGCAACGGTGAATGCAACAAGATTGATCTGTTGCGAGAACTGCGTTTTTCACCGGAGGGTGAAGCGGTTGGGGTCGAGGTGCAGGGTTTATTGCCGCCTTCCAGATGGCGGTTGCCAGATCCGCCCATGCTGGAGTCGCCGGCGGAATTACCGATCCGGGATCGCTACACGCTGGATGAATTGCTGCAATACCGCGATGATGCGTTCGTGCGCAATGTCTATCGGGCGCTGCTGCACCGTGAACCGGATGCAGCCGGATGGGAACATCATCTGGAAAAATTGCGCAGTGGCGCTTGCACCCGGATGGACATCATTCAGGGACTGCGGCTGGGATCCGAAGGGCGAGCCATTGCAGTCGAGTTGACGGATTGGCCGAAGATGGAAGAAGGCGCTCTTCCTGACCTGAACACTTCCCGGGCTGAAGAGAGAGCGTCGTATGGGTTGCCGGAATTACTGGAACCGCTGGACGAGACCTTCGTGGACCATGCGTATCGCGCGTTGCTGCGCCGGGAGCCGGATACCGCAGGTAAACGCCATCATCTAGAACAACTGCGGAGCGGAAGATCTACAAAGATCGAAATTCTGGGGCAGTTGCGGTACAGCCCAGAAGGTCACCGGGTTGGCGTGACTGTGCGTGGTCTGCGGCTGCCGTTCATGTTGCAAACTGCCTATCGCCTGCCAGTGATTGGAAGTGTATTGGCGCTGGCTACCCTGATTTTACGTCCCCGACATTTGATTACCCGCTTGCGCTGGCTGGAAGCGCGCGATGATTGGAGCCAAGCGCAGGAGGCTAAGAACCGGCAGCATCTTGCCCAGGAACTGGCTCTAATCCAGCGGGTGGCTGATCTCCAAGTTGTGAATCTGGAATTAGCGCAGGTCAAACAGGGAGTACGGGAACTGGCAAACGAACTGATCCAAATCAAGTGGCTGGCCGACGCCAAGGCGAATGGCGGCGAGTGGCTTGACTTGCAACAAAGTTTGCGTGGGTTGGAACGAGACAGGGCGAGTGTCGCTGATTTAGCCGAAATGCGCCAGACGCTGGCCGGCAAAGCTGAAGCCGCGCATCTGGACGAGGCCTGGCAGACCCTGGCCGGCAAAGCTGAAGTCGCGCATCTGGACGAAGTCTGGCAGGTCCTGACCGGTAAAGCTGAAGTCGCGCATCTGGACGAAGTCTGGCGGGCGCTGGCCAATAAAGCTGAAGCCACCCATCTTGATGAAGCCTGGCGGGCGTTGGCGGGCAAAGCCGAGGCGGCGCATTTGGATGAAGCCTGGCGGGTGCTGGCGGGCAAGGCTGAGGTGGCGCATCTGGATGAAGCTTGGCAGGTTTTAGCGGGCAAAGCGGATGCCGTCGATCTGACACAGATGCATCAGGCATTTCAGGATCGGACTCGGCAGGAACTGAACCAGATGCATCAACGACTGTTGACCTATCAGCGCAACCTGGCCGATCAACAGCGTCGATTGGGTTTATTATTGGAAGAAGCGCGCAAGCGTTTGCCAGCGCCCCTGGATGAACAGCAACTCGCCACTCTGGCGCGAGAGCAGGATCATCTTATGGATGCCCTTTACGTCAGCTTTGAGGATCATTTCCGTGGTGCGCGAACCGATATCCAGCAACGATTACAGCTTTACCTGCCCTATTTGCGTCAGACCGGAGCCGGGCTGGAAGGTCATCCCATTCTGGATCTCGGTTGTGGGCGCGGCGAGTGGCTGGAGCTGTTGACGCAGGAGGGTTTTGTAGCGCGCGGCATCGATCTCAACCGGACCATGGTGGCGGAGTGTCGAGAGCGAGGATTAATAGTGGATGAGGCTGAAGCCCTGGCCTGTTTGCGCGCCTTGCCCGATGGCAGTCTGGGGGCGGTGACCGGCCTGCATATCATTGAGCATCTGCCGCTGGCGGTTCTGGTCGGAGTATTGGATGAGGCGCTACGCACGGTGCGTCCGGGCGGGATCGTCATTTTCGAGACCCCCAACCCGGAAAATCTGATGGTTAGCGCCTACAACTTCTATTTCGATCCCACTCACCGTAATCCGCTGCCGCCGCTGCTATCCAGCTTTTTGCTGGAAGGACGCGGATGGACGCCGGTGGAGATTATGCGTTTGAATCCTTATCCCGAACATCAGCGATTCAGCGTCGAAGGTGGACAGTCCCAGGTGACGAGTTGGTTGAATGAAGTATTTTGCGGTCCGCAGGATTATGCGGTGATTGGACATAAACCGTGAAAATTGCTATTGCCACGGTCCAAGCGCCCTTCATTCGCGGTGGCGCTGAATTGCTCGCCGAGGGCCTGCTCGCCGCTTGTCGCGCGGCGGATCACCAGGCGGAAATCGTGTCAATGCCATTCCGTTTCGCTCCCGACCATGAAGTGGCCCGAGCAATGACGGCCTGGGAAACCGAAGATTTTACCCGGCTCAACGGTCATTCGCCGGATGTAGTGATCGGTCTGAAATTTCCCGCTTACTATCTCCAGCACCCCAATCAACGGCTGTGGCTGTTGCATCAGCACCGGGTCGCCTACGATCTGTGGCGGGACGATGGCCCACTGTCAGTAGTTTTGCGCGATGAGATTCGGCAACGAGACAGCGCGTATTTGGGGCGCATTTCCCAGCGTTTTACGATCGCCGAGAATGTTTGCGCCCGCTTGCGGCGGTTCAATGGCCTGGAATCGCGCGCGCTGTATCCACCGCCATTGCATCCGGAACGATTCTACCGGGCGGAAGCTCTACCCTACATCTTTTTTCCCAGCCGGCTGGAAAAACTCAAGCGGCAGTCACTATTGATCGAAGCAATGGCCCAGGTTCGCTCACCGGTAGCTGCGTTGATTGCTGGCGCTGGTGGCGAGATGATCCGTTACGCTGAACTGATCGAACAACACAGGCTAGGCGATCGGGTGCGGTTGTTGGGGGCGATCACCGAACAGGAATTGCAATCCCTGTACGCCCATTGTCTCGGCGTGTTTTATGGTCCTTACGACGAAGATTATGGTTATGTGACTCTGGAGGCGATGTTGTCCGCCAAGCCGGTGATCACCTGCACCGATTCGGGCGGTCCCCTGGAGTTTATTACCGATCAGCAGACTGGCTTGGTCGTCGATCCGAATCCGGCGGCTATCGCCCAGGCCATTGAGTTCCTGGCCAGCCGCCCGCGCGTCGCTGCGTCACTGGGCGCAACCGGTTATGAAAAATACCAGTCCCTGAATATGAAATGGGATTGGGTGCTGGAGCAATTATTGGGAAGTCAGCTATGAGCACCCCTTACATCTATCAACCCGCGACCGGTTCTCTATCTCATGCGGAAGCCGTGCAATGGTTCCGGGAACAAGGCTTCGATCTCGTTGAAGGCGGCATTGACAATACCTCGCCGGCGCAGGTCGAGCGCATTCTGACTACGGCTGAGCAGTGCGGTTGGTCATGGACGCCTCTGAACGTGAACGGTGCGGATTATAAGAACTATTACCAGCAAGCCGAATACGATGGGCGATATCCTGGCTATTATGTCGGCAACCGTCCCGAGAAAACCCTAGAACATTTTTTATGCGTTCAGTTGTTGCAAATCCAGCGGCAGGATGTGTTCGTCGATTTGGCCAGCGAGCATTCGCCCTTGCCAGAGATCGTGGGGCGGTTGATGGGCTGTTCCAGCTATAGTCAGGACATCATGTATCCCGAGGGCATCCACGGTTACCAGATTGGCGGCGATGCCTGCGCGATGCCAGTCCCCGCCGGTTTCGCCACCAAAGCGGCGCTGACCTGTAGTCTGGAGCATTTCGAGAGCGACGCCGACTGCCGGTTGTTCGTCGAATTGGCTAGGGTGTTGGCGCCGGGCGGCAAGGTATGTGTGATTCCCTTCTATTTATACCATGAACCGGCGGTTCAGACCGATCCAACCTACAGCGCTGTTCACGCCGTGCCGTTCGATCCGGGTGCGCGCCTGTTTGCCGCCGAGGGCTGGGGTAACCGGCATGGCCGGTTTTACAGCCCGCGTTCTTTTATAGAGCGCATTGCCGAGCCGGTCGCCGAAGCGTTTACCTTCGATTATTTCTGGATTCGCAATGCGTCCGAGCTGCATCCGAGCAACTACGTCCGTTTCGCCTTGGTCGCCACTCGCCGATGAATATTGCGATCATTGCGCCCAGTCCAGCGCCGTTTGCCATCGGCGGAGCGGAAAAGCTGTTCTGGGGATTGCTGGATTATTTGAATCAGCGCACTTCCCACCGGGCCGAATTGATTAAATTGCCTTGTCGGGAGGGCGATTTTGCAGAGGTTCTGGCCAGCTATCAGGCGTTTTCCCAACTTGATCTGAACCATTTTGATCGAATAATCAGCACCAAGTACCCGTCCTGGATGGTCCAGCACGAGCAGCACGTCTGTTATATGCTGCATCCCCTGCGTGGCTTGTATGACACCTATCCGGAAGGTTGGCTGCTGGCTGTGCCGGGGCCGCATGATGGGGAACTGGGGCGATTGCTGGCGGTGCTGGAGCGTTACCCTGGGGAGCGGGCGGCGCTGACCGAGGTATTCGAGCGGGCTGAGCGATTGATCGAGCAGCGCGATCAGTATCCGCCGGAATTGCTGGCCTTTCCCGGTCCGCTGGCGCGGACGGTAGTGCATTTTCTGGATGGAGTCGGATTAGCGCCTGGCGCAGTTTGCCGTTATGCCGCGATTTCGCGCACGGTGGCGGGCCGGACCGGTTACTTTCCCTCAGATGTCGAGGTGGCGGTCGCTTATCCGCCATCGTTGCTGAAAATTCCCCCTAACCCCCCTTTGTCAAAGAGGGGGGCCAGAATCCTCCCTAGCGCTGCTCTCCCCTTCCACTCTGACCCTCTCCCACGGGAGCCGTATTTGTTTACCGTGAGTCGGCTGGATCGGCCCAAGCGCCTTGATTTGTTGGTCGAGGCCATGCGCCGAGTCGAGGTTCCGATTAAGCTGAAAATTGCTGGAACCGGTCCTGATGAGGCGCGGTTGAGGGCTTTGGCGGGGGATGATCCACGCATTGAGTTTCCTGGTTTCGTCAATGATGACGAGGTGGTGCGTTATTACGCTCAGGCACTGGCCGTGCCGTATGTGCCAGACCGGGAAGATTTTGGCCTGGTGACTCTGGAAGCCATGCTTAGCGGCAAGCCGGTGTTGACCGCCTTAGATGCCGGTGGGCCGAATGAATTGGTTGTGGATGGCGAAACTGGCTACTCGGTGGCGCCTGAACCGGAAGCACTGGCGGAGCGCATCACTTTTCTGGCGACTCATCAGGATGAGGCCCAGCGGCTGGGCGAACAGGGTTGGCGTCGGGTTCAGGCGATTTGCTGGGAGCGGGTGGCGGCGACTTTGCTGGGAGAAATCCCCCCTGGCCTCCCTTTGTCAAAGGAGGAAACAAAAATTCCTCCTGCCCCCTTTCTGGTAAAAGAAAATGGACATCGCCACAAGCTGACTGTCGCCACCACCTTTCCCGTATTCCCGCCCCGTGGCGGCGGGCAAAGCCGGGTCTATCATCTCTATCGTCATTTGGCCAAAGTCTGTGATGTGGATTTGGTGACGTTCACTGAGTACGGCGAACCGCCGCTGGATCGGGAAATCGCCCCAGGATTGCGGGAAATCCGTGTGCCCAAGAGCCGGACGCACCGGGACGCAGAGGGGCAAATGGCTGGCGAAGTCGGCAATATTCCCGTGGGCGATGTGACCATGCCCGAACTCTATCAGCGAACTCCGGCCTACGGTCGGGCGCTGGCGCGCTCGGTAGCGGGAGCCGATGTCGTGGTGGCCTGTCATCCCTACCTGTTGCCAGCCCTGCGGGAAGCCGGCGAGCGGCCATTGTGGTACGAAGCGCAGGATGTGGAATGGCAGCTCAAGCGCGAGATTTTGCCCGACAACACCCAGGGTCGGGCGCTATTGGAAGGGGTTCGTGAACTGGAAGCCCAGTGTTGCGCCGAAAGCCAGTTGATCCTGGTCTGCGCTGAGCGGGACGGGGAGACCTTGCAACGTCTGTATGGCGCTGATCCAGCACGATTGATCGAGGTAGCCAATGGCGTCGACTTGGCATCGGTCAGTTATACGCCATTGGCACAGCGGCGGTTGGCGCAGCGGCGGCTGGGGTTGGCGGACGCATTCACTGCGCTGTTCATGGGCAGTTGGCATGGCCCCAATCTGGAGGCGGTGGAATCTCTGCTGGAATTGGCGACAGCGCGGCCAGAGTGGCGATTCCTGGTTGTCGGTAGCGCGGGTCTGGCCTTCCAGGGGCGATCTGCGCCGCCTAATCTGGCCTTGCTGGGCGTTGTGGACGATACAATGAAAGATACGCTGCTTAGCGTGGTCGATGTCGCCCTGAATCCAATAACTTCGGGTTCCGGGACCAATTTAAAGATGTTGGATTATCTGGCGGCTGGAGTGCCGGTGATCACGACCGGATTTGGCGCGCGCGGGCTGGATTTGACCTCGGAGCAGGTAACGTTCGCGGAACCGGTGGACTTGGCTGCCGCGCTGGACGCCTTGCGTACCGAGCCAGAGGCCGATCGGGAGCAGCGCATTGAAGCCACACGGCAATATGTGGTTGCGCGCTTCGACTGGCAGGTGATCGCCGAGGGATTTATTGCCCAGGCTGGATTGTCTTAATTATTTCCGCAGCCGTTCAGGTCCTTCTCAAACTTCTGGAGTATTCCACGCCAATGCAAATCACTATCCATCGATCAGCGACTGCCGGATTGACGCCTAAAATTCCTGACGCTCCCATTGACGACCGTCCGGTGCGCCGAACCGGTTATCTGATTCTGATTCTGGCTTTTGGCGTATTCGGTGGCTGGGCAGCCCTGGCCGGATTGAACAGCGCCGTGGTGGCTCCCGGGGTCGTCACCGTGGACAGCTACCGCAAGACCGTGCAACACCTGGAGGGTGGCATCGTCAAGGAAATTCTGGTGCGTGATGGGGATGAGGTCAAAACCGGCGATGTGCTGCTGCGCCTGGACGATACGCAAGTGCGCGCACAACTGGAAATGGCGCGCAATCAGTATCTGACGTATCTGGCCCTGTATGCCCGGTTGCAGGCCGAACGGGAGCAGCATAAAGAAATTGTTTTTCCCCAGGAACTGCAAGATGCTGGCAATGATCCGCGAGTGAAAGAGATCATGATGGCCCAGCAACGCGAGTTTGAAGCGCGTCACGCGACCCTTCAAGGTGAAATTGCGGTGCTGGAGCAGCGCATCGATCAGCTGGAGGAACAGACGCGCGGGCTGAGCGCTTTGCAGGCGATCAAGCAAAAGCGCATTGATTCCTACGGCGAGGAAGTGCGGGACATGAAAAAACTGTTCGAACGCGGGCTAGGCGACAAGTTGCGGCTGCGCGAGATGGAACGGTTGGCTTTGGAACTGGAGGGCGAGCGGGCGGAACATCTGTCGGACATCAGCCGCGTCAAACTCCAGATCAATGAGACCCGCTTGCAGATTATCCAGCGACAGAAAGCCTTTCAGGAGGACGTCGCCAGCCAGTTGCGCGATACTCAGGCGAAGTATTTCGATCTGCAAGAGCGGCTACGGGCGTTGCGCGATACGCTGGACCGCACCGACATCCGCGCGACGACCGATGGCGTGGTGGTTGGGATGGGAATTCATACTATCGGTGGCGTGATTAGTCCCGGCAGCCGGATTCTCGATATTGTGCCTCGCGGCGAACGGCTGGTGGTGGAAGCGCAGGTTTCACCCGTTGATATTGACAAAGTGCATCCAAATCTGGTGGCGGATATTCGCTTCAGCGCATTCAGCACGCGCACGACGCCGGTGGTGGATGGCGTCGTGGAAACCGTATCCGCAGATCGGCTCACTGACCAGGCCACTCATCAAGCCTACTATCTGGCGCGGATCTCCGTCGCCGCGACCGGCAAGGAAACGCTCAGCAAACTGGGTTTGACGGTGTTACCGGGGATGCCGGCTGAGGTCATGATCAAGACCGGCGAACGCACCTTCCTCAATTATCTGTTGCGGCCGATCCAGGACAGACTGGCTCAGGCGTTTCGTGAGGATTAGTCTCAGACCGGCTCCAGGCATCCGTTATCAGGCTCATTCCGGATGAAAGGGGATGGCGTGTCGGAACTGATTAGCTTCCAAAATTTTACTTACCATTATCCCTCTCTTCAAACGCCTGTTCTGCGACATCTAGAGTTTACTGTCAAAGCCGGTGAATTTGTGGTGCTGGCTGGGGCCAGTGGTTCCGGTAAATCCACCCTGTGCCGGTTGTTGAATGGCCTGATTCCGCACCTGCACGGCGGCGAGTGGCAGGGTGATCTCCAGCTGATCGGAGTCGATCCGCTCACTGCATCGCCGCATGAGTTGTATCGGGAAGTAGGCTTGTTGTTGCAAAGACCCGAGGCTCAGTGTCTGGCGGCCACAGTCGCGCGTGATCTGGCGTTCGGTCCAGCCTGCCAGGGACTGGATCGGCTCGCCATCGCTCAGCGGGTGAGTGAGGTAGTGGGACGGCTGGATATCGCCCATCTGCTTAATCGTTCCCCCCATACGCTGTCTTGTGGCGAGCAGCAGCGGGTGGCGTTGGCCGGAGTGCTGGCCCTGCAACCGCGCATCCTGATCCTGGATGAACCTTTTGCCTTTCTCGATGCGGCTGGCGCCCGCCAATTGCGTGAGCAATTGCGTCAGCTGCATGAAGCCGGGATCACGATAATCGTTGCCGAACATCGCCTGGACGATCTCACCGAACTGGCCAGCCGGATGCTGGTGTTACATCAAGGTCGACTGGTGGCGGACGGAACGCCGGATCAGGTGCTGGCCGGTCCCGTTACGGACTGGGGATTGGAGCCGCCCGAGGGATTGCCTGCATCGCCGTTACCGGTTGCGGTTACAGCAACGCCGATCATCGAATGGGATAGCGTGGAATGCCACCGCGAAGAGCGCCCCGTGTTGTGTGGGGCCAGTTTATCCGTTGCGCCGGGGGAAATTGTAGCGTTATTAGGCGCAAACGGGGCTGGCAAAAGCACCTTATTGCGGCATGGCAATGGTTTGTTGCGTCCCCGGCGAGGAGCGGTGCGGGTGTTGGGGCAAGCGATTGGGCAGCGGCCGGTAGCAGAGGTCGCCTACGACGTTGGACTGGTCATGCAACAGCCGACCCACATGCTGTTCGCGCCCACCGTGCGAGCCGAGTTAGCGGCTGGGCCGCGCGCCCTGCGCCGTCATGATTCCGCCTGGTGCGCACGATTGAGTGAGCGTTTCGGCCTGAATCCGCTGCTGGATCGTCCGCCGCATACCCTCAGCGCAGGAGAACAGCGGCGCTTGGCGATTGCCGCGGTGCTGGGGTCGCGGCCACAGGCGCTGCTGCTGGATGAACCGACCGCCGGTCAGGACGCGACGGCGCGCACTGAATTGCGCGCCCTGCTCCGGGAATGCGCTGACGAGGGCGTCGCGATCGTTGTCACGACCCATGACCCGCGCTGGGCCAAGTCGCTTTGCTCTCGGTGGGCGCTTTTGACCGAGGGACGCATTGTCGTTGATTATCCCTTTATCGCGCCCCTCTCCCCTTTGGAAAAGGGGGGGCGGGGGGGATTTCGCACGAGCAACGAGGCTACAATCCCCCCTAACCCCCCTTTGCCAAAGGAGGGGACCGAACGGTTACAAACCAGATACTTCGACCCTCGCGCCCTGCTAGTCGTCTATCTGCTGGGATGTGGGTTGATTCTGTTGGCAATCCGACCGATCGAGTTGTTGCCGTTACTGACCTTGGCGCTGCTGGGCATCGCGCTTGGGCGATACAGTGACGCATGGTGGCGGATTGTGCGGGTGCTCGGGCCAACCTTGCTGCTTTTTGCGGTAATTGTTGGTTTCGGTAGTGGTCTGGAAGCAGCCATCGGTGCGGTATTGCGCTTGTTGGCGCTGGTGACCGCCAGTGTATGGTTCTTCGCCCTGGCGCCACCGGAGGAACTGAGTGAATCGTTACTGGCCAGCGGCTTGTCGCCTCAAGCCGTGTTTCTGTTGGAAGGAACATTGCGTTTCGCGCCGACGATGGCGATGTTGGCTCAGGAAGTGCGTGAAGCTCAGGAAAGTCGAGGAATTCGACTCGATGGCGTTTATTTGTTTCGCAACGGCCTGGCTCTGCTCGGGCCATTGCTAACCAGCGTGATGCGCTTTGCTGACGACTTGGCCGAAGCCTTGCAATCGCGTGGTTTCGGTGGCCCGATTCGCACTCCGCTGGCCGAATATCGGTTCCAGGCAAGGGACTGGGTGCTTGTGCTGGGAGCACTGACGTTAGCGTTAGTGTTGAATACAAAAATCCTGTCTTTTTTCGGGTCTTCTGGGTTCTTTTAAGGCCAGAATGATGATCAAGGCCAACCATCGCTATTTCGTAAAAGTAACCGTTCAGTCCCCCCTTTGGCAAAGGGGGGTGAGGGGGGATTTTGGCCCCGTCGCCCATGCGAAATCCCCCCCGGCCCCCCTTTTTCAAAGGGGGGAGGTGAACGCATACTCGTAAAATTCGACGGCTAAACGAGAGATGACCGATGAGCATTTTACTTCTAATCATTCTCTTCGTGCTCGGCGCTGCTTTCGCCCCGCGCTTCATTCCCGCCCGATTCGGCTGGCTGCAAACCGGCGCTCGCGTTGCCTTGTCATTGGCAGCAGTCTTCATGGCGCTGGCGACGTCGTTCGTGATCATCGACCAGGACAAGGTGGGTCATCTCAAGCTGATTTACGGGGCCAGCGAATTGCCGCCAGGCCATATCATCGCCATGAGCGGCGAGGCCGGACCTCAGGCAGAGATTCTCGGTCCCGGCTTTAACTTCAAGCCATTGCTCAATATTTTGTACGACGTTGAACAATTGCCGGTGACTGAAATTCCCGAAGGTCATTACGGCTACATCGTTGCCCGTGATGGGAGGCCGTTGCGCGCTGATCAATTTCTGGCCGATGCTTGGCCCGACGAGCAGCAAATGCTCGACGCTGCCTACTTTCTCACTGACGGCAAGGGTCAGAAGGGTCCGCAACTGACCGTGTTGAAACCGGGTCGCTATCGGCTGAATCAGTATTTGTTCGAGGTTTATAACAAGGGGGATGCCTTGCGGGCGACGTCAGTGCCAGCGGGTTTCGTGGCGGTGATCAAGTCTAACGTGCAGGAAAAGTCCGTCGATGTTTGTCAACCGATTCATGATGAACAGACCGCCAAATTGTCGATTCCGCTCGTGCCCCGAGGCTGTCGCGGCGTATGGAGCGAACCCTTGTTGCCGGGCACCTATTATCTGAACCGGCGCGCTTACGAGGTCGCGTTGGTCGATACCCGCATTCAGACCTGGCAATATCAGGGCGGTTATGCCCGGCGACGCATCAACCTGACGCTGAATCAGAATGGTCAGATCGAACAGACTGCTGAACGCGAAGAAGTCGTGACGCCGGAGAATGCCGCGGATAACGCGGTGCTGCTGCGGGTTGAGGGCTGGGAGATTCCCCAGGATTTGCGCATCCTGGCTCAGGTGACGCCGGAAGACGCGCCTTTTGTCGTCGCATCGGTCGGCGACTTACAGGCAGTCGAGGATAAGATCATCACGCCCACGGTGAGAAGCATTGTCCGCAACGTCACCGGTTCCACGGCGCCCATCCCCGTTGATCAGGAAGGCGACAATTTGCAAAGCGTGCGCCGGGTGTTGGACTTGCAAGATAAACGACCCCAACTGGAACAGGCGGTGCTGGATGCGCTGATTCCCGAGGCGCGCAACGCTGGCGTTTCGATCCGCGAAGTGCGGTTCGGCGATCCGGTTATTCCGCCGGAATTACTGCTGGCCCGCAAACGAGAGCAGTTGGCTCAGCAAATGATTACTACCTTCCGCAAGGAACAGCAAGCGCAGGAGGAGCGGATTAAAACCGAGAAAGCGCGAGCGACTGCTGAACAACAACCGGAACTGGTGCGGGCGGAAATCCAGGTGGAGGTAGCGAAACAGGATCGCACGGCAGCCCAGTTACGCGGTGAAGGAGAGAAGCTGCGCTTGCAGGAAATCGCCGCCGGTCAGCAAGCGCAGGCCGGGGTGTTGGGAAAGGAGTTGACTTACCAACTGGCGGTGGTCAAGGAAGTGTTGGCGTTTATCGCCGCCAATCCCGATGCCGTGAAAGTGCCGAATGTGCTAGTGGAAGGGGGAGAGAGTGGTTCATTGCCGGCTGCCGCCGCGGTCTTCGGTTTTCTGGGCAACAGCACGGTCGCTAGAGGATTAGGTCAGGCGACGGGTGCGTCACCGGCACCGGCCAAAAAGCTGTACGAAAAATAAACACGCAGCTTGCGCCCTCCAGTCCAGCCCTGCGGGTCCCGCACCTCGATTTTCAGTAAGCATTCACCTCCCCCCTTTGAAAAAGGGGGGTCGGGGGGGATTTCGCATGGTCGTTGGGGCCAGAATCCCCCCTAGCCCCCCTTTGAAAAAGGGGGGGACTGAACGGTTACGATTTCCAGACCGGCGATCCACCGGCAAGGGTTCGGTAATCATAAACATAGGCATAGGGCGCGCAATGCGTACCCTATGCTGCTCATTGAGACGCCGGTTCAGAACCCCAAATACCCCATGAAGTCGGTAAATTCCTGGGAGTAGAGGAAGCCACCCATTACGTCGTTGCGCGGACTGCCTTCCGCCAGTTGTTCCAGCCAGAAGGCCAGTCCGTCCTCTTCGGGTTCGCGCTGGAAGAAGGTGCGGTAGAGGTTGCCGATGAAGGCCGGGTTTGTGGTGTTGCGCCCGAGGTATTCGGGGCTGTTGAAGAAGAAGTAGGCCATGTTGCGAAACACCGGTTTGGCGTCTTGTCCCTGCGCTTGCAAGGCGGTGATTTGGTCTTTCCAGAAGGCGACGCCGTCGTCCTCGGGGGCGCGGTCGAGGATGGAGCGGTAGTAGTGGGTAATGAGGGTGACGGCGGGGTCGTCGGCGATGACTTCAATGCGGTAGTCTTGTTGGACGAAGACCTGGCCGTGGGTGGGGTCGATGACCTGGAGGGTGAAGAAGTACACGCCGACCTGGGTGGGGATGCCGCTGAGCAGGGTGTCGAGGCCGTCGGGGGTGGCGGTTTCCAGGGTGAGACCGGGCGGCAATGCGCCTTCCGTCACACTCCAGCGGTAGGCGGGGTCGTCCGTTTCGGTGGCGGGTGGGGCCGCGCCTTCGTAGCGGGCGTGCAGGGTGGCGCGGTAGGGTTGGTTGACGGGGGTGCGGCTGAGAATGCCGCCGCTGATGGCCAGGTTGGGCAGACCGCGCCCGCCGGGGTCGGTGATGTGGGCGTCGGTGAGTCCGTCGGCGTCGCCGAGGTGACCGTCAATCAGGGTGAAGGTGGCGGTGTTGCCGGCTAAGTCCGCGCCATTCAAGAGATACCAATGCGGTTCGGGGTCGGTGGCGGTGGGGCCGTATTTCCAGTATTGCGCACCAGCAGGTAACGGGTCGCCGTAGGCGAGGGTGACGGTGGCGGGAATGCCGTGGGTGGTGCAGTTTTGCAGGACGACTTGCAGCAGGCCGTCGGTGAGGGTGATGCCTTGGGGGCCGGTGGCGGGGGCGTTGGGATCGCCAATCGGCAGGGTGAGAATGTTCGGCTCGTCCAATGCACAACTGCTGCCGTCGGGATACTGCACGGCGGCGCTGATCGTTTGGCCGGGTTTGACCGGGTTGTCACGGGTGAAGGCGACTTCACGAATGGTCAACCCGACTGGTACCGTGATCGTTTGCCCGTCCTGGTTTTGAACGGTGACTTGAATCGAGGCGTCGTGGGCTTCGGTGGGCGTACCGCTGAGGCCGCCCTCGGCGGCGAGGGTGAGGCCGGGGGGTAAACCGGTGGCGGTGAAGGTATAGGGGGGTTGGCCGCCCAGCGCGATGAGGGTTTGCGTGTAGGGGGCGTTGCGTACGCCAATGGGGAGACGGCGCTGCCCCAGCACCAGCGGGGCGACGGTGAGGGCGTAGTCGCGGGTTCCGGTTTGGCTTTGGGCGTCGGTGACGGTAACCGTGACCGTGTACTCGCCGGCGGTGTCGGGGAGGCCGCTCAAAATGCCGTTGTCCGCGGTCAGGCTGAGACCGGGCGGCAAGCCGGTGGCGGTGAAAATATAAGGACTCGTTCCGCCGGCGGCATTGATGACCGTGGCGTAGGGGACGTTCGTGATGGCACCGGGGAGGTCGCGGGCCATCGGAAGCGGAAGGGTGGCGGTGGGGGTGGGCGGCGGTGCAGCCGCGTCCCCGGAATAATCGCTAAAGGACGATCCGCCGCGCACAAGACGTACTACGTAGACGTTGCCCGTCTTAAAGTCGGTGTACACGCCGCCAATTACGAAGGACACACTCCACGCAAAGGTTACACGTCTGGCATAGGTCGAGGAAGACCAATGCTTAGAAGGGGGCGTTTGTGGGAAAATGGTCTCATTAATAGAAGGGGAATAGCACTGTTTTTCAACGATTGTTTGTAATTCCTTGGCATTCGGCACGCGCCAGTCGTTGTCTCCGGCAAAAGCATAGCCTTACGCCGCTCGCAGCGCCTCACCCCATGTGTAGCCCGTGGCTGTGCCGCTACAGGTTTGCGTGGCGCTTTCCCAGGTTTGGCCCAGGCTACACCGCATCCAGGTCATGCCGGTTTTAGCGTGGGTGGCCGTGCCGTTGAGATCGTCCAAAATGAAATCTTCGGTCGACGTCGTCGACTGGATTGTGGAAAGGCAGGTCCCGGCGGCTACGACAGGCAACAGGGTCAAGAGGAGCAGTCCAAGAGCAATTTCAATGCGTTTATTCATTGTCGGGTTCTCCTAAAGCGCCCAATCACTGTCCGCCGCGTGCGAGACGCACACCGTAGCCATTCGCCTTAGGGTAGGCGTTCACGCCGCCAAGGTTGAAGTCCACGAACCACGCGGAACTCTGAATGTAGGCGAAAGATGAGGAGGACCAATACCAAGAGATTGCTGTGCCAGGAAAATAGCCCACATCAATGGTCGGACTCGGACCCGCATCAAGATCCGCTAGTTGGTATAGTTCCTCTAGTGGGCTGACACAGAAGTTTTGACAGGTTCAGAGGTTTCTAGGTCCACCGGGGTTTCAGAAGATTTCAAGGGAGGATAGAGGCGCTTGAGTTTGACCCGGGCCAAGTCGGTGCCGAACTGCCAG
>Ga0209607_1000689_pt1 | contig 29610 bp, 26 predicted proteins | sample AD_UKC117_MetaG_FD_184413 | JGI IMG/M metagenome (GOLD analysis project Ga0209607, IMG submission 184413) | Active sludge microbial communities of municipal wastewater-treating anaerobic digesters from Hong Kong - AD_UKC117_MetaG (SPAdes)... | ecosystem: Engineered > Bioreactor > Anaerobic >... | reverse complement strand
ACTTCACGCCGGTGTCGATCTCTGACGACGGGCGGAAGACCACCTTTGTCATCCCGCCCGGCGCGCCGATGCCAACGATCTTCCGGGCCGATGCCAAGGGGCAGGAGTATTCGGTCAACTCCGCCGCGCGCGGCACCACGATCATCGTCAGCACCCGCTCCGAACGCTGGGTCCTGCGCTACGGCGATGAATATGTCTGCGTGACCGCGGTCGAGGGAACCGGCCAATGAGCGAGGGTGATCAGGACGGCAAACTCGCCGCGCGCATGGCCCGCATGAAGCCCTCCGAGGCCCCAAAACGCCGCCGCGGCGTGAACCCCTATGCCCTCTCGGCCGTCACCGCCGTGGCGGGCGTCGGCGTCGGGGCCTGGCTCGTCCTCGCCGCCCCGGAAGCCCCTGCCCCGGCACCTGCGCTGGAAACCGCTTCGGTCAGTGATTTCCAGGGGGATGGCGGTACCGACGGGTTTTCCATCACGAAGGAGAAACCACAGATCGTGCCTGCCAGCCCGGATACCTCTGAGGCGGAGCGGCTGCAGGCCGAGATCGAATCCCTGAATGCCCAGATCGCCGATCTGAAGGCCAATCCGGTGACCGTCACCGATGAGGCGGCGCTCGCGGATCTGAAAGCGCAACTGGCGGCGCTCGATGCGGATGCCAAGGCACGCGAGGCAGCCCTCTCTGATCTCGAACGCGAGAACATCCGGCTCCAGACCGAACTTGAAACCAAGGCGCTCGTCGAGGGTGACGCCGAGGCCGTGGCGGCCCGGGCCCGCGAAGAGGAACTGGCCCGGAAACGCCAGGAGGCCGAGATGCTGAAGGAAGCCCAGATCCATTCCGACATGGTTGCGATGCGCTCCTCCATGGATATGGGCGGGGAGACGGGTGGCACAGCCCCGGCCGGTCCCGGAGGTGGAGGTGCCGCTGCCACGGGCGATGAGGCCTTCCGGCGCGCGGGAGCAAAGTCGGCCGAGGTCCGCCAGGCGGAAGTGATCGCCAATCCCGCCTATACCGTGATGCAGGGCACCCTGATCGAGGCCTCGTTGGAGACCGCCGTCAGCACCGATCTTTCCGGCAATGTCGCTGCTATCGTCAGCCACGATGTCTGGTCTTTCGATATGTCCCGCGTCCTCATCCCGCGCGGCTCCCGTCTCTTTGGCCGCTACGATTCCGACGTCGATGCCGGGCAGCGCCGGGTGCTGATCGCCTGGGACCGGATCGTGACCACCGATGGCCAATCCGTGGAACTCGCGGCCTATGGCACAGACCGGATCGGGCGCTCCGGCCTGCCCGGCAAGGTGCGCAACCACTTCCTGCAGCGCTTCGGCACCGCCGCCCTGATTTCGGTGATCGGCGCAGTGCCCGCGATCGCGGCCGCCCGATACGAGGGCGACGAAGTGGCATCTGATACCGCCGAGAACGTCGGCAACGACCTTGGCGAAGCCGTGAATGATGTCATGGCCGACTACCTGCGCATCCCGCCGACGATCAGCGTCAATCAGGGGGCTGTCGTCATGGTCCGGGTCGACGCCGACATCGAGTTCTATTGATGAGCTACCTCGATACCTATCTCGGGCAACTCGACGCGGCACTTTCTGACCCGACCGTCATGGAGCTTGCGATCAATGCCGATGGTACGATCTGGGTGGAACGGTCGGGGCAGATCCATATGGGACCGAGCGGGCTTGCGCCCCTGCCCGCGCGCTCGGTGCGCGATCTTGCGGCACAGATTGCCAATTCAACGTCGAACACCTTCACGGAAGCAGCACCCCTTGTTTCGGCCACTGTGCCCTACCGCGACCTGATGCTGCGCTGTCAGGTGGTGGGCACGCCCGCCGTTTCGGGTGGCACGGTGATCGGTATTCGGGTGTTTCGGTCCCGACAGGGTGACCAGAGGCGCGCTCCGCGATCCTTCAGCTTCCTGCGCGGGCAGGAGAAGTCCCTGGAAGAGGAGCGGCGGATCATGGTCGCAGAGATCCGTGCCGGATCCGAAGGGGCGGATGTCGATGCCTTCCTCGGGCGTCTCGTCTCTGAGCGGCTGAATGTCATCGTCTCGGGCGGCACCTCGACCGGCAAGACCGAGCTTGGCCGCAAGCTTCTGGAGATGGTCGCTTCCGAAGAGCGCATCGTCACCATCGAGGATTCCCTCGAACTCTTGCCCGGTCAGCCCAATACCGTAAGCCTGATCGCGCAGCGCGACGAGACCTCGCCCCGCTCCGCCGACAAGCTCTTGCAGGCGACCCTGCGGCTTCGGCCTGACCGGATCATCCTCGGCGAATTGCGCGGGGCCGAGGCTGCGACTTTTCTCGATGCGATCAACACCGGCCATTCCGGCTCTTTCACCACGCTGCACGCCCATTCGGCACGCAAAGCGATGGACCGGCTGGCGCTTCTCGTCATGGCGCAGGGCACGAAGCTCAGCTTCGCCGAGGTCATCCTTTACCTCGAGACATCGATCGACGTGATCCTGCAAATGGGCCGCCAGGGCGACCGCCGCGGGATCATGGAGATGTATTTCCCCGGGCTCGAGGACTGACGGGCTGCGGTCTCTACCCCTTCTTTCCCACTTTTGATCGGCCAGCGGGCTGAAAGGTTGCATCCATGGACCAGCACATTGACGGTCTGCAGACGAACGGGGCCGCAGAGCGGAAGAAGGAATACTTCTCCGTCCGCTTGACCTTCTCCGGGTCTTCCCAGGAGTTCGAAGACCCGCGCCTTGCCGGCGAGGCCTTCTTCCGGGCCGATCCGGCTGAGCGGCCTTCGGTCACCCATGTCGACGGCAACACCGCCCGGACCATGGCCCGCACGGAAATCCATGGGGCCCACGAGGGCGGCGAGCCGCGGTACTTCAAGTCGCTGCCGGACTCGCACGCCCCCGATGCAGAATTCCGGGCTGGGTTTCTGGCGGCAATGGAGGCTTCGATCTCCGAGCGCTTGGAGAGGGTCACGCATGGCCGGGATGGCGCAAATGTCGTCGAGCGGCAGGATGCCGGGCTGAAAGACGACCTCAAGGCCTTCGCACGCCGCGAACCCGAGAAGGCAGCAAGCCTTTGGTCCGATCGGACGGAGGAACCTGCACCGGGACCCATCTTGCAGGCGGCGGTGAAGGCCCGGGAAGGGGTGGTGGAAGCGGAAGCGCAGGTTGGTCAGGTCATCACGGCGGAGAAGCCGCAAGTGGTTGCGACCGGAGATTGGGTGACCACGGACCAGAATGTCGAGTTGCGCCCGGTGGCCGTCGCGACCGACCGGGGCCTACATTCGGGCTTTGAGGCAAGGTTGCCGGAAGGCGAGACGGAGATCAGCTTTTCCGAGCGGACCTTTTCGACCAGCCGTGATGCTCTGCGTCACGCCTGGGATTTCTACGAAGGCGGCGAAGAGGGGTTGGAGATAGCCGTCAGCCGGGCTGCGGCCATGGATCGCGACACGGGCGACGATGCAGACCGCGTGCCATCGAGCCTTGTGGTCGAACATCGGGAACAGCCGGAATTCCCCCGCCCGGAAACCGCGATCTACGCAGGCGAAGAGGCCCAACTGGTCCTGACCCTTGGCCGAGACACGGAAGCGAGCCGTGATCTTGCGGAACGCCTGGTTGCCGATCCCGCGTTTCGGCAAGTGGTGGCCGAACATATCACCGATGCCGACGCCACCCTTGGCACCGGCCGGTTTGTCGACGGCGAGGGCTCCGCAGGGTTTCTGCCCGATGACCTTCTCGCGGTCACATCTTATGGCCGCGACGACGTAGCTGAGGTTCTGGCCAAGTTCCCGGATGAAGGGCCGCTGAGTGAGGCCCTGGCCAAGCATTTGGCTGAAAGCCCGGTTCTCACGGCCCATGTCGAAGAAGAAAGGTTGCGCAGAGACTTCACGGCTGATCCCGCGCGGGCGATCTCCGCCTGGGTGGCGCAGTCGGATGCCCGGATCGACCGACTGCCGTCCGAGCAACAGGAAGAGCTGCGATCCGAAATGCAGGGCATCGCCAAGGAAGCGGCAGCAGCCTTTGGTCTCGACAGGGATCAAACTGGGCGCGAGGCCCATCCCCGTTCGACGCTCTACAGCACGGCGATCAGACCGAATGCGGTGGTCGTCGGTGATGAAGAGACCAAACTCGAGAAAGGTCGCGGCGAGACGCTTCATGCAGTCCTGAGCTTGACGGCAAATCTCGCGGGGATCGAAGCCAAGAAGCTCCAGTCTCGACTCGAGACCGGGGCTGCAAACGCCCGCGAAGAGGAAGCCTGGGTGAAATCCGATCTCACCGACGTCGCCAAGCGTCACGGCTATGACCTCGGCAACCCGCAAGGGCGCAGCGCAGCCGCCGAACGCCTGGATCGCTTTTACGAACGCGCCGCTGAGATGATCCAGTCCGCCCGTGGCATCGACGTATCGCGAGCCTCTGATCCGATGGTTGAGGCCCTGGACAAGATGGCGAAACTCCATACCCAGCAAGGCTCGGTCGCCTTCCGCACCGAAACCCAAGCGAGAGATTTCTCGGAAGAAATGAAGGAGCGCTATGGCGCCTCCGTGCTGAAAGACATCGCCGCCGGACGCACTGATGCCTTGACCAAGGATGTTCCCGACGCGAGCGCCCGCCAGGCCATGGCAGCTGCCGTCCTATCGGCTGCAAAGGAACACCCCTCTCTCGGCCTCAGTGCCCATGAGGTGGAAACCGCCGAACGTCGCATGACGGCCGAGGCCGCTCCCAAGCCGCCCGAACACGCGCGTTCCCCTGTCCATGACCGGGTGCGCGCCAAGGACAGGGAGTTCTGATCATGCCCCGTATCGCGCTTCTCCTCCCGCTCGGTCTGTCGGCCGGTCTGCTCGTGGGCCTCATTGCCGGCGGCCTCGTTCTGAACCTGATCTTGGGTCGCGATCCGAACGCGACTGGCATATTCGTCCTGATCGAGGAATTCCCCGGCTTCGCCCGGCTGACCTCCGTGCCTTGGGTTCTGCCCTGGCAGATCGTCGGTGCCTCGACTGTGGTCTTCACGATCGCCGCCGTCGCCCTGACTTTTCGCCAGCAGCTCACCGGCTATGGTCAGGCAAAGTTCCAGGCCCGCCCCGAGATGAAGGCGAATGGCCTTTTGCAGCCTTTGGGCGCCGGCATGGTCTTCGGCAAGCTCGGGGCACCCTTGAAGCGCGCGCCTTACGTCAGCGCCACCTTTCGGAATTTCCCGCATTGTCTCGTCGTGGCACCCACCCGCGCCGGCAAGGGCGTGGGCTATGTCATCCCCAACACGCTTCTGTTCAACGGCAGCATCGTCGTTCTCGACGTGAAGGGGGAGATATTCGAGGCCACCTCGCGGCGCAGGCAAGCCGAGGGCGATGCGGTCTATCGCTTCTCGCCTTTTGACTTCGAACATCCGACCCATCGTTACAACCCGCTCGAGCGTGTCGCCCGTATTGAAAACTTGGAACAGCGCTACACGGAGCTGGCCAAGATCTCGGACTACTTCCTGACAGTTTCGGACAAAGGCACGGCCGGCGACTTCCTGACTGAGGGGCGCGAGTTGTTCGTGGCCGCGGGCCTGCTGGCCATCGAGCGGGGCAAGCCGACGATTGGTGAAATCAGCCGCATCCTCTTTGGTCGCGGCGCGACCCAGGAGGTCTACGGCGAGCATGCCGACGAAGTGAAACACCCCAACGCTGCCCAGACCTTCCGCAAGTTCGCGGGCTATTCCGACAGGACATTATCTTCGCACGCCTCGGTCTTGGGCGGCGCGGGCATGACACTCTGGAACAACCCGGCCGTGGACCGCGCCACCTCTGGCAACGACTTTTCCTTCTCGGACCTGCGCAAGCGCCCGATGTCGATCTATGTCGTCGTCAACGCCGATGACATTCGCACACTGTCGCCGCTCGTTCGTCTGTTCTTCGGCGAGCTCATTGCCACGATGCGCTCCACCCTGCCCGACCCAATATCCGAACCCTGGCCGGTCATGGTCATGCTCGACGAGTTCGACCAGCTCGGGCCAATGCCCATCGTCGAACAAGCCCTGAAGCAGCTCGCCGGTCACGGCGCGCGCGTCTCGATAATCACCCAGTCAATCCCCGGCCTCGACAACATCTATGGCGAAAACGTCCGCATGTCGCTCGAGTCCGCTGCCGGCATGAAGCTCTACCTCGCGGCCAACGACAAGAAAACGGCGGGGGAGATTTCGGATGCGCTCGGCAAGACGACGAAGCTTTCGGTGTCGGACAGTGTCTCGCGGGATCGGGACTTCATGCAGCGGCGGTCAGTCAGTCGTCGCATGGAGGAGCGCCCACTCCTGACCCCCGACGAAGTGCGCAGGTTGAACCCGGATCAGGCCATCCTCATCCCGGAACGGCAGAACCCACTCCTCGTCCATCGGATCGTGTATTTCCAGGACCCGACCTTCGAGACGCTCTTCGAGGCTCAGTCCGGACCCCTGCCATATCCGCCGAAGGAGGCCGCCGCGGTTCAGGTGCTGACCGCGCGGATGGAAGCGTTAGAGCGGCGCTTGGCCGAAAGGATGGTCGTCGATTTTGTGCGCCCGGAGAAGACGAAGGCGGACACTCCGGTGGAGCCTGAGCCGAAACTGGCGGCCGAGATTGTCGCCCGGCAGAACGTCTCCGCGAAGGCGGTACGGGCAGTAGCCGATGCCGAGGTGCAGGCTGAAAGAAAAGCGGTCGCCGCGCCCGAGGTTGATCTCGATGCCCTGAAGCCATCCATCACGATCGCAGTCGCCAAGATGAGCAAGTTTTCTCAGAAGCTGATGGGCACGGATCATTAGCGCCATTCGGGGATAGAACAGGCCTAATCTACAAATTTAGGCCAGGCGGCAGTCATGCGGATGCAGGCCATACTAGCTGTCTCGCGCTTTGGTTCTCCGTAAAAATACTGGACCGAATGGACCCTGCCGTGCGGATAGGGGTTTCTTTTCCAGTGCCCACCCGGGCGAGAGCAAACCGGGTGGGCAGGATGATCCGGGTTCAGGCGCGGATGCGCTCTCCCTTTGGATCATACCATGGGCCAAACTGCAGTTCGGCAGCATAGCGTTTCATCGCAATCTCGATCTCGAACGGACCCGAACGGAGCCATTCGGCAGTCACGCCGCCTTCGCCGGACACATAGCCCAGACCAAGCGACGCTCCGATCCGGTGCCCATAGGCTCCTGACATGATCGAGCCGACGATCTGACCGTCCCGCAAGATTGGTTCGTGGTGGAACATCAACGGCGGATGATCGCTGTCTTTCAGACGCACCTGCACCATGCGGCGCGTCACAGGCCCCGCCGCCTTCTGACGCAACAGCGCGTCTCGCCCGACAAAACCACCTGGCTTGTCGATCGCCACGGCAAAGCCCAGCCCGGCCTGATAGGGCGTATCCTCTTCGCCAATATCATGTCCCCAGTGCCGATACCCCTTTTCCATCCGCAAGGAGTTCAGGGCAAAGAACCCTGCCGGTTTCAGCCCCAGGTCCTGGCCAGCTTCTGCGAGCACATCGTAGACATGTGCGGCAAACTCGGCTTCGACATAGAGTTCAAAACCCAGCTCTCCTACATAGGTTAGGCGGCTGGCACGGACACGGGCATAGCCAAGATCGACCTCGCGGCTGGTGCCGAATGGAAAAGCCGCATCGCTGAAATCCTCGGGAGAGACACGCGCCATCAGCGCCCGAGCCTTTGGCCCCATGACGGCCAACATCGATAAGCCCGAAGTCAGGTCTTGCAGCGAAACCCGTTCTTGTGGGGCGATGTGGCGCTTCATCCACGACATGTCGCGGCGTTGCGAAACCGCGATTGTGACCACCATGAAGGCGTCATCGGCCAGCCGCGTGACCGTGACATCCGCCTCGATGCCTCCTGCCTCGTTCAGCCATTGGGTATAGACCACCCGCCCCACGGGCACGTCGATCTGTGCAGCCGAAAGCCGGTTCAGGAAGGCCAGGGCATCCGGGCCTTCGACCCGGTACTTTACAAAGGAGGAATGATCGAAGATCGAGACATTCTCGGCAGTGTTCACGCATTCTCGGCGTACGTTTTCAAACCAGCTTGGGCGGTCATAGGAATACTGCACATTGGCAACTTCTGCGGCCGTGCCAAAGAAGCCGGGCCGTTCCCAGCCCATCGTTTCGGTCATGAACGCGCCCTGTGCCACCATCCGGTCATGGAACGGCGACCGGCGGATTCCTCGCGCGGTGACGAACTGGCGCGAAGGCCAGTGCATGTCAAAGTTCAGACCCAGGCTCTCGACCGTGCGATCTTCCAGGTATTTGCGGTTGCGCTGGAACGACTGGGTGCGGCGGACGTCAACGTCGATCAGTTCAACCGGCGGCCGTCCGTCGCGCAGCCAGGCCGCCATTGCCTTGCCGACCCCGCCCGAGGACAGGATGCCGATCGAATTGAAGCCGGTCGCGCAGAACAGCCCAGCAACCTCGGGCGTTTCGCCGAGGAGATAGCGGTTGTCTGCGGTAAAGCTTTCCGGCCCGTTGAAGAAAAGTTGCATGCCCGTGCGTTCCAGCACCGGCACGCGCCGCGTTGCATCCACCAGATGCGGCGCGATGTGTTCGATGTCTTCGGGAAGGCTGTCGAAGCAGAAGCTGTCGGAAATCCCCTTCTGGCCCCAAGGCTTCGCCTTCGGTTCGAAAAACCCGACCAGAAGCTTGCCTGCGTCTTCCTTGTAGTAGGTCCACTCGTCGCCCAGGAACAGCACGGGCAGGTTGCGGGGCAGATCGGGGATGGCCTCGGTCACCACATAGAAATGTTCGGCGGCGTGCAGCGGCAGGGTGACGCCAACTTCGGCAGCCAGATCACGGGACCACATGCCGCCGCAGATCACCACCTGCCGGGCGTGGATCGGCCCCTGATCCGTCATCACGCCGACGGCGCGGCCATTCTCGACCAGGATCTTCGTGACCGACAGCTGCTCGTAGATCTTGGCCCCGCCCATCCGGGCCCCCTTGGCATAAGCCATGGTGACATCGGCGGGATTGACCTGCCCGTCATCGGGAAACCAAAAGCCGCCCACGATGCCATCGGTGTTGATCGGCGACCAGCGTTCCTTGATCTCGGCCGGGCTGACTGCCTGGACCGGCAAGCCAAAATTGCGTCCCATCGAAGCGCCACGCGCCAGCTCCTCATAGCGCGCTGCATTGGTGGCCACCCGCAATGAGCCATTGCGGCGAAAGCCCGTCGCCTGCCCGGTCTCTGCCTCAAGCCGTCCGAACAATTCGCCGGTATATTGCGCCAGTTCGGTCATCTGCCGCGTTGCCCGCAACTGGGTTACCAATCCCGCCGCATGCCAAGTGGTGCCCGAGGTCAGCTGTTTGCGTTCGCACAGCACAACATCGGAAATGCCAAGCTTGGTCAGGTGGTAGGCAATCGAACAGCCGGCAATGCCGCCGCCGACGATCACGACATCCGCTTTTGAGGGAATGTTCAAAATGAGGCTCCTTTGGGTCTTGGACCTGCCACGTGAAGGGACAGGATCATTTGGCTTGGGCACCCGGAACCGGGCGAAGAGGAATGAGGACAGCAGCCGCGAAAGACAGGCCGGCAACGATCAGGGAAAGCGCAAGCGTGGGGCCATAACCGCTTTGGGCCGAATAAAGCGCGCCCGAAAGGCCGGGCGCGATCAACGCCGCAAGGCCATAGGCAATGATCATCCGGCCGTAGATGGCAGAAATCTGGTCGGCCCCATAGCGCCGACCGACCAGCACCGGCAGAACCGAGCCCGACCCGCCAAAGGACAGACCAACAAGGGTTGAGCCGACAAGGAACATCAGCTGGCCGCCGCTTGCCATGGCCGTCACGCCCGTCGCGCAAAGTGCCGTCAGAAGCGCAAGCATCTGCCGCTCCCGAACCACATCGGCAAGGGGGGCGCCGAACAAGGACGCAACGAGATAGCCCAAGGTCATGGCCGTGGCCACGCGTGAGGGATCGGAAAGCCCCCCTGCAGCCGCCATCGCGGCACCCTGCGACACCAGGATCAGCCCGACAAAGCACAGGCAGAAAAAAATGCCGGTCATCACCATGAAGGCCATATCCGGCGCCGGGGCGGCCGGGATGCTGACTTGGCCGGCCCCAACCGGCCTTTGCACTGACGGCAACAGCAGCACACAGCCAAGGCCCGGCAAGATGGCCGCAAGGCCGATGACCAGAAAGGCATGGGCCGGATCCGTGGCGGCGATCCAGTCACCCAAAGCAAGAGGCAAGACGATTCCCGAAAGAGCGAAGGCGGCAAGAACCAGCCCGATGGCGCGTGCACGCAAGACATCTGGCAAGCGGGCGGCCAGCGTCAGGGCGAGGCCATAGGCAAGCCCCCCGCCTGTGCCAAAGGCAACCCCATAGCCTGCGGCCAGCGTCCAACCACTCGGCGCAAGGCCAAAGCCAAGGTGCCCGCCGACGATCAGGGCAATAGCCAGCGTCGCCGTTCCGCGCAGCCCAAGCCGTGCCGTGACCCGCGGAAGCCCCCAGATGCCGATGGTGTAGCAAGCCAGCGACACCGACGATATCGCCCCAAGATGGGCACGCTCCAGATCAAGAGCCGCTTCAAGTGGCAGGATGAACAGGCTCCACACATACAGCAGGCCGGAGACGGCATTTGCCAGCAATCCCGCCCCGATCAACCGAAGATGGTTGGCGTTCCACAGGCTTTGCGTCCGCCCCATGGTCAAAGCCCCATGTAGGTCGAGACCAGTGTCTCGCTTTGCAACAGCTCGCTCGGGACGCCGGACCAGACCATCTCGCCATGGTTCAACAGCGAAAGATGGCTTGCCGCCGACGAAATCCGTTCCAGGCTTTCCTCGACGATCAGGATCGACAGACCCTCGGCCGAAAGCTTGGCGATAGCGTCATAGATCTGGTCGATGACAAGTGGGGCAAGGCCAAGAGAGGGTTCATCCAGCATCAGGATCGCCATATCCTGCGCCATCAGCCCCCGCCCGATACCCAGCATGCGCCGCTCGCCGCCCGAGAGCGAGCTTGCGATCTGCGACATCCGCTCGCCCAGGCGCGGGAAAAGCGATAGCACATGCTCAAGCCGCTCGGCGGTGGCGGTGCGGCTGCGGTTCATTGATCCGCCCACCAGAAGATTGTCCTGCACGGTCATCTTCTTGTAGATCAGATCGCCCTGCGGCACATGAACAACGCCCCGCCGCGCAATCTGTTCGGCAGACAGATGGTCGATCCGTTCGCCGTCCAGTTTCACCTTGCCCGCCATCCGCGGCATCAACCCGGATATGGCCCGCAGCAGCGTGGTCTTGCCATTGCCGTTGGGGCCGACAATGCCCGAGACCTGCGCCGGTCTCACCGCAAGCCCTACCCCGTTCAGAACCGCACCCCGGCCGTAGTCGGCCGAAAGCCCTTCAACCTCAAGCCGTGGCGACATGGTCCTGCCCTTCCGTTTCCTGTTTCAAAGCCCGCACGCCGGAGGCGCCGAGATAGGCCGAGACCACCTCTTCACTGCGGGTCATTCCGTCGACGCTGCCTTCATAAAGTTTCGCGCCGTGGTGCAGGACCAGAACGCGGTCGGCCAGCGCGGTCACAAAGCTCATCACATGTTCGATCAGAACGATTGTCATGCCCCGTTCCTGCCGGACCCTGCGCAGGACGTTGGCACAATGACCGATCTCATCATGGGTCAGCCCGCCCACCGGCTCGTCCAGCATCAGAATGCGCGGGCTGGTGGCGAGGGCGCCAGCCAGCATCAGCATCTTGCGCTGAAGCACGGTCAGTTCCAAAGCAGGCCGCCGCCGCAAGTCCGCCAGACCGACAAGCTCAAGTGTCTCGTCACAATCGATCCGGCTCTGCCTGTCAAAGCGCAGGCCGGGAAACGACCGGTGATGGCGACCGAAATAGGCGGTCGTCAACAGGTTCTCCTCAACGGTCATCGAGTCGAAGACCGCGTTCAGTTGAAAGGTCCGGGCAAGGCCAAGGTGGCAGATCTCATCAGCGCGGCAAGCGGTGATGTCCTCTCCGAAAAGGGCAATCCTGCCCTCACTCGGGGCTGCAAGGCCCGAGATCACATCAAACAGGGTGGTCTTGCCCGCCCCGTTCGGCCCGGCGATGCCAAGGATTTCATCCTGTCTGACCTGAAAGCTCAGATCCTTGACCGCCGCCATGGCACCATAGCGTTTGGTCAGGTTCACGATGTCCAGCGCAACGCTCATGCCGCGGCCTCCTTCTTGACTGCGCGGGGGCGGGCAACCAGGCGCGACAGCGCCCCTGCCAGGCCCTCTGGTGCGATGATGAGGATCACGATCAGCAGGACGGCATAGATGCTGTTCTGCCACTGGGCAAAGCTGGTCAGGCTTTCTTTCACAAGCGCCAGACACAAGGTGCCAAGCACCGGCCCCCAGACATGGCCTCGCCCGCCAACGATCATGATCGACAGAAGGAACAGCAGCGTCGGGAACTCCAGCACCTGCGGACCGAATGTGCGCTGCGTGCCGGCATAGACTGCGCCAGCAAGGCCCGTCAGCAGGCCCGAAGCGGCAAAGACGATCAGCTGGAACTTTTCTACGCGGATACCGCGCGCCTGCGAGGCGGGCTCGCTGTCGCGCAGGGCCTGAAAGGCACGCCCATAGGGGCTGTGGGCGATGGTGATCGCGGCAAGCATGCAAAGACCAAGCAAGGCGATGGCCAGCAGGTAGTTGCCGGTCTGCGCCATGCCGTTGCCAAGAAGGCCGGCAAAGCCGAAATCGCCAAACCGTGTCAGCCCCCGCGCGCCCCCCGTCAGCGAATAGCACGCCGTGGCGGTCTTTCGAAAGCATTCCACATCGGTGACGATCAGCTGGTACATCACCATGGCAATGGCCAGCGTCACGACAACCGTGTAGGCCCCGCGCAACCGCAGGGTGGCCAAGCCCATCAGAAGGGCCACAGCAAAGCCTGCCAGGGCGGCAATAGGCATCGACACCCAAGGGGACAGGCCAAAGTAGAGGCCCAGTAGCGCCACGGTGTAGCCGCCCGCAGCGAAAAGCGCGAGATGCCCGATCGACATGATGCCTGCAACGCCAAGCACGAGGTTCCATTGCGTGACGACCGCTGCCCAGATCAGGTAAAGAGCGGCCTGTCCAAGAAGATAGTTCGACGGACCAAAGATCGGGATCAGGCCAAGGCCGAGCACGAGAACCGCCAGCAAGCGGTAATCGCGTTCCTGAGGAGTATTGCCAAGCATCTCAGTTCCTCGTGATTTCGCGGGCGCCGAACAAACCATTCGGGCGCAGGACGAGAACGGCGACCACGGCGATCAGCAGCACCGGGTTGCCCCATTTGGTCCCGAGTTCGAACTGGGCCACGGTTTCCAAAAGGGCGAGAAGGAAGGCGGCCGAGATGGCGCCCGGAATGCTGCCCAGACCACCGATCACGCAGACGATCAGCGATTTCAGCAGAGGATCCTGCCCGACCGTTGGATAGACGGCCGTGCTATGGGTGATGAGAACTCCTGAAACACCGGCCACCGCGCCGGAAATCATCATGACCCTCAGCACCACATTGCCGACGGATAGCCCGTTCAACCGCGCGGCGGTCGGCTCCTGGGCCACGGCGTTGATGCCGCGACCAAGCGATGTGTGCTTCAGCAGCAGCGTCAGCCCGACGGCCATGCCAAGGCAGATCACCGCCATCGTCAACGTCTGCCAGCCGATCGACGTGTCGCCGATGGCGATCCGGCCTTCTATCGAAAAGGGTTGGCGGGCGGTGGCTGGTCCGATCACGTTGTTGATGAAATCGACGATGATGGTCGAGGCCGCCATAGTCACGATGATGATGTTGATCTCGAAGTTTGGTCGCCCGAAAATCCGGGCGACCAGAAGAAAGTGCACGATAGCACCGACAGCCGCGCCTCCTGCCGCTCCGGCCAGAAGACCAGTCCACCACGGGAACCCGAGATCCCGCACCACCATGAGCGAGGCGTAGGCCCCGGCCGTGATGAAGGCGCCGTGGGCAAGGTTGAGCATGCCGATTGTCCCCCAGATGAGGGCAAGGGCGACAGCACTGGACGCATAAAGCGACCCAAGCGCCAAAGCGGTTACGAGAATTTCCGTCATGTTGATGATCCGGTCAGAGTTGCAGGAAAGGCGCGGTTACTTGAACCACGGCGGCAGCTCGAACTCGGCTTCGTTGTAGGGCGCGGGGTAGATCAGCTTTTTCGGCACTGCGGCGGCCGGATCCTTGATCTGATAAAGCAGGTGCGGCATCGCCAGCGACGGGTCGTTCGACAGGGTCGGATAGGGAATGGCAGCGTTGAAGCGCGCATCATAGCGCAGCGTGCCGAAAGGCGCACGATAGACGAAACGGCGCATGTTCTGCGCGATCTTGCGGTTCTGATCGATGTTGCCAGGCTCCCCCGGGCCACCGGCCAAGGCGGCGGCAATGGCGTAGTGATAGGTTTCGGCATAGGTCGAGGCGCCGGGATCTGCCTCGGCGGTGGCGCCGAATTTTTCCTGATAGGTGGCGCGGAAGGCGTTCCCCATCTCATCAGGCAGGATACCGATGACCGACGAGGTCAGAACGCCACGGGCTGCCTCGCCCGCAAGATCCGAGAAGGCCTTCAAAAGCGGACCATACTGGTAGTAGACAAGGCTGTTGGTCGGGTTTTCGGCAAATTGCACCTGGCATTGCGCAAGGTCGCCGGGGAAGAAGTGGGTGTTGGCGATCACGGCCGGGGATTGCTCGCGCACCTTGTTCAGAACCGCGCCCCATTCCGTCGTCGGCACGGGCACGACTTCTTCGAACGAGACTTCGAAGCCATATTGCGGTGCCGTTTCACGGATCGCGTTCGAGATGACGATGGAATAGGGCAAAGACCCGGTGACCAGCGCAATCTTGTTGTTTTCCGGCTTCCAGATCCCTTGCTGGCGGATACGGTCCAGCATCACCGGCAGGCCGACACCATAGTAATATTCCGCCGGGTCAGCCATGAAGATGCCGAAATACCGCTCAGGGTCGCTTTCAAAGACTTCGTGGTGGCCGATCGAGGTGTTGTAGTGAATATAGATGATACCCGCATCGGCGATGGCATCATATTCGGCCTGATTGGCCCCGACATTGTAGCCGTTGATGATCGCGTGAACGCCTTCCCGATCGATCAGCAGGTTGGCGGCCGACGACACTTCCTCAGCCGTCTGGTTGGCGCTGTCCAGCGTGATCGGCTCCAGTTGCATCCCAAGGATGCCACCGGCGGCGTTGATTTCTTCGCAGGCCATCAGAAGGCCATTGCGATGTTCAACACCGTCCACGGCCAGCGGCCCGGTCAGCGAGGCCATCTGACCAATCTTGATGGTGCCCGATTGCTGGGCGTTGCTGGCATTGATCCCGGCCAGGGTGGCGGCGCCGAAGCCGGCGGTTGCCGCCGAACTCAGGAAGGCGCGGCGACCGATCCGGGGCGCGGCAAGCGTTTCAGGTTTGCTGGTATTCATGTCAAATCTCCCTTGTTGCCGCCCGAAGGGGCGGATTGGTTTCGTCTCAGTCTTTGTTGCCGAGTAAAGGGTGACCCGGCCCCGGGAAGGGGGCCGGGTCGGACAGTCACTTCATGATCGCGCGCAGCCTGGCCGTTTCGGCCTCGTTCACGGTCATGGTCTGGGGATCGATCACGACACCGTAATGTTCGCGGGCCGCATCGATGGAAACATATTCGTCCAGAACATCATCCAGCACCTTGGCGACCGGACGCTCGGTCGCCGGACCCCAGCCACCGCCGCCAGTGCTTTCGAACAGGAACTGTTCCTCGTTGTTGAAGGCATGTCCGGACAGAAGCGGGCTGGTCCAGTCGCCGTTGGGCGACAGACCGCCGATGACCTTGCGGCTGCCATCGGGGTAAAGGTGGGTCGAACGCTGCACCGCGCTGTGACCACCGCCGTTCACCCCGGGGCTGCCCTTGCGGGTGCGCGAGGTTTCCATGTTCAGTTCGCCCTCGCACAGGTAGCGGATCTTGAAATTGGCTCCAAGACCACCGCGGAACTTGCCTGCCCCGGCGCTGTCCTGCCGCAGATCGAAGCTTTCATACTCGATCGGGAAGAACAGTTCGGCCGTTTCCGCCGCCATGTTCATGCAGTTGCCCAAAGGGTCCATGGTGACGTTCATGCCGTCATTGAACGGGGTGCCGCCCCAGCCACCGGCCGGCAGGTCCGAGAACACTTCCGCCCGTCCTGCAGCACGATCAACGGCGGTCGACACGAACCAGTTGCATTCCGAGCAGGTCGAGCCGGTGACGCGTTCGGGGATCGCCTTGGCCAGCGCCTGCCAGATGGCACTGGTGATCTTGGACGAGGCCAGTGTGGTGCATCCGATGGTCGGTGCCGGCCAGACGGGATTCAGCCAGGTGCCTTCCGGGATCACCAGGTGGATCGGCGCGAACATGCCAGCGTTCGACGGCGCGTGCGGTGCCAGGAAGAACTGCAGCGAATAGAACGCCGCTGAGGCGGTATTTGCATAAGGCGAGTTGATCGAGCCCTTGCAGATCGGGTCCGAACCGGTGAAGTCCACCGTGATATCCGAACCTTTCACCGTCAGCTTCACCTTCACCTTGATCGGATCCGGCGAGAAGCCATCTGTGTCGGCATAGTCCTCGGCCTCATAAACGCCGTCCGGGATTTCCTCCACACTCTTGCGGACGATCCGTTCGGTGTAGGCGATCAACTCGCGCATCGCGAGTTGCACTGTGTCGCGGCCATAGCGTTCAGCTGCGCGGATCAACTCGGACTCGGCGCTTTTCAAGGCGCCAAGGTGGGCCTGCAGGTCACCCTTGATGTAATGCGGGGTCCGGGTGTTGTTCATAATGATCGCGAGGAAGTCCTCGTTGATCTCATAATTCGAGTAGAGCTTGATCGGCGGCAGGCGCAGACCTTCAGCGGCGATATGGGTCGAGAAGGACATGCCGCCCGCAGCCCCACCCCCTAGGTCCATCCAGTGACCACGGCTGACGGCGAAGCCGATCAGGTGGCCCTCGTGGAAGATCGGCATGGTAAAGGTGATGTCATTGGTGTGCGTGCCGCCCTGATAGGGGTCGTTCAGCGCGATCACGTCGCCGGGCTTGAGCGTTTCCTTCGGGAAGCGCTTGATCGCGGCATCGGCGCTGTATTGCATCGCTGCAAGGTGGACCGGGCAGTTCGCCGCCTGCGCAAGAAGCCGAAGGTCAGCGTCATAAACCGCGTTCGAGAAGTCAAGAACGTCAGCAAGGATTGGCGAGAACGAGGTGCGCTGCATGATCGTTGCCATGCGCGTGCAGGCATATTCAAAGCTGTTGCGCAGAACCTCGAAGGTGACGGGATCGATCCGGTCAGAAATACCGGCAGGAAGGGTGGTTTTGGACATGACGAGTTCCTCAGTTCGAGATGCTGACGATCAGGTTGCCGTGCGGATCGACAGTGCCGTCGCATCCGGGAGGGAGGACCGCGATCGAGTCGAGATATTCGATCACGGCAGGTCCTGCGATTTGCTCGCCGGGCATGATGTCGCGTGCGTTTTTCAAGGTGGAATCCAGCCAGCAACCGTCGAAATAAACCTTGCGGCTGCGGGCGGCGGCCTTTTCCGTGCCAGCCGTCGTCGAGGCAAAGTGGAACACCGGCGGTTTTGACAAGGCGCCCGTGGCGACCACGCCCAAAGCCACGAAGGCAACCGGGAAGTCTTCGGAACTGACGCCGTATTCCCGCTCGTGCGCGCGGTGGAAGGCCGTTGCGATCTCGGCGATATGCGCCTTGGTCAGCTTGCCCGAGGGGATGTCCACATCCACCTCATAGGTCTGGCCGACATAGCGCATCTGCGCGGTGCGGTGGATCTCCACATGGTCATCCGAGATGCCGTCGCGCACAAGACGTTCCCTGCCCTTTGCCTCCAACTCGTCATAAAGCCGGTTCAACTCGTCGACATTGGCCGAAGGCAGATCGACATAATGGAACGCCTCGACGTCGTGGCGCACGTTCATTGCGGTGGCACCAAACGCCGAAGCAACCCCTGCCTGCCCCGGAATGACAACCGAAGGGATGTTCATCGCCTGCGCGACAAAGCAGGCATGCATCGGACCCGCGCCGCCAAAGCTGGCCAGAACGAAATCGCGCGGGTCTCGGGCACGCGCCACGACGACGCCCTTCACCGCCTGGGCCATGGCCTCGCAGGAAATCTTGATCATGCCTTCCGCAGTTTCCAGCCGTGAAAGCCCGATCTTTTCAGCAAGCGTGTCGATGGCCTTTTCCGCAGCCGCCACATCAAGGTCGAACTTGTTCGACAGCGTCGGATCAAGACGACCCAGCACGAGGTTGGCGTCCGTGATGGTCGGCTCGGTCCCGCCGCGCCGATAGCAGGCCGGGCCAGGCTCAGACCCTGCGCTGCGCGGGCCGACGCGAAGCGAGCCGCCCTCGTCCACCCAACCGATGGAACCGCCACCGGCGCCGACCGAGTGGATGTCCAGCATCGGAACCGAGACCGGCACCTCCCATTCCAGTTCATAGTTGCGGGTAATCAACCCGCGCCCATCCTCGACAATCGAAGCGTCAAAGCTGGTGCCGCCCACGTCGGTGTGGATGATGTTGCGGAAATTCGTGGTGCGGGTCAGGTAGGACGCATAGGCAACCCCGCCTGCCGGACCGGATTCGATCAGCTCTTCGGGGCGTTCCTTGGCGTTCTCGGCCCCCATGACGCCGCCATTGCTCTTGAGGATCAGCAGCGTGCCACCAAATCCCTTGGCGGCAAGCGCCTCGCGCAGGCGGTCAAAGTAGGACGTCATCACCGGCATCATGCAGGCGCGGATCGCCGTGGTGACAAAACGCGGGTGCTCGCGGAAGATCGGCCGGGTTTCCGCCGAAATCACGATATGGGCGTTCGGATTGTGCTGGCGCACGATCTCCCGCATCTGCTCTTCATGTTCCGGGTTCACATAGGCGTTGATGAAGCCGATCCCGACCGACTGGATCCCACGCGCCGCGATGGTTTCCGCGATGCGATTGGCCTCGTCCCTGTCCAGCGGCCTACGCGCCTTGCCCGAAACCGCCATCCGCTCATCGATGGTAAAGCGGTTGCGACGGCGGATCAGCGGCTCGGGCTTCGTCTGATAGGGGTCGTAGAGGGCCTTGCGGTGCTGGCGGCCGATTTCGATGGTGTCGCGGAAGCCTTCGGTGGTGATGAAAGCCGCATCCGGAAAGTTGCGTTCGATCAAGGCGTTCGTCGCCGTGGTCGTGCCGTGCATCAAGAGAGAAATCTCGGAAAACGGGATTCCCGCCGCCTCGATCGACTGCACGACACCGCGCGAGCGATCATCTTTCGTCGTCAGAACTTTAGCTGTCTTATAGCTTTTATCAAGCTCGCTCCACGCAAATAGATCGGTAAAAGTTCCACCTACATCAATGCCAACACGCCACATACGCGTATCCTCCCGTTGATTTTTTGAGCTCACAGGCCGAAACCTCGACCCTTGACCTCACACACCTTGAAGCATTCAAAATTTATGTCAAGTTGACTTGTAGCTTTTTTTCTTACTGACGGGGATGGAAGTCTGTGCAAGAACCAAGGCAAGTGATTGGAGATTCCGCATGTCAGATACGGATAGCACAGACGACGGCTCGGCCTTTAACGGTCTGCGGATTTCCGACCTGAGCCGGCTCACGGGGATTCCGGTTTCAACCTTACGCTTCTGGTGCGACCAGAACCTGCTGGTCCCGCATGTCACACCCTCGGGCCACAGGATCTTTGAGGAACGGCACGTTCAGGAAGTACAAGCCATTCAACGGCTTCGGAAAATACAGGGGCTCAGCATCGCCGCCGTCAAATCGGCAATGGCGAACACGGCGCTGCAAACGAGCTCTACGACGACACAGCAGATGCCGGCGAACGGTGAAGGAACCGTGGGGCACAAACTGCGGCAGTTCCGGCTGAATGCCAAGCTGACCTTGCGGGAACTGTCAGACGCCACCGGCTTGTCGCCGTCGGTTCTCGCTTCGATCGAGCGCACCTCACTTGGCGTCGGCATCCCCGAAGCGAAGGCGCTTGCGAAATACTTTGGCGTCACGCTGACGGAACTCATGGCGCCAGAGGCCAATCATACCGTCGGCGAAGTCGTGACCTACTCGCAAGGCGGCCCGATGCAGCCAACCCTGGGTACAGGGCTGCGAATCGAGCAGTTGGCCACGGGCCGTGACATGATGGACTGCCAACGCTGGTACATCGAACCGGGCGTCGGCAGCCACGGCGCCTATGAGCATGACGGCGAGGAATTCATCTATGTGCTGCTGGGCAGGTTCCAGATCGCCATCGAAGGGCGCGACATGGTCACCCTGAACCAGGGGGAAAGCATCTACTTCAAGAGCAACCTGCGCCATTCCTGGCAGAACCCGGGGCAGACCACGACAGCAGTTCTTTGGGTCAACACGCCGCCAACGTTCTGAAGTCGCGTTACAATTGCCATCTGGCGCAGGAGCGCTAGACTAGACCAAGGAGTAGAATTTATCGGCAAGTAAGGTTTGTGCTTTATGACGTAAACAGGAGCAGCGTGAACTGATGCCGGCCCGTGGGGAGAGTGCCGCGCAGGTCGTCAGAAATGGGGGGGTGTCTGACAGTCTGTGTATCTGACGTTGTCCATGCGGTTTTCAGATACTTTCAGGCGTCGAAGCGCCCAGTGAACATTATGGCCAGCTGATTGCGGGCAGCAACCCATTCCCGGACGGCGCGGCCGCCCTTTTTGAAGTTTCGGATGGCCAGGAAGATGAGCTTTGTGGCGGCCTCCTCGGTCGGGAAGGAACCTTTGGTCTTCAACGTTTTCCGCAGCACCCTGTTCAGCGACTCCACGGCGTTGGTCGTGTAGATGATCTTCCGGATCTCTGCGCTGAAGGCTTAGAACGGGGTGACCTCGGTCCAGGCCCGGCGCCAGGCCGGGGCGATGGACGGGTATTTCCCGGCCCATTTCTCATCGAAGGCGTCCAACTGGCGGCCGGCCTCTTCGGCGGTCGGGGCCTGGTAAATGGGGCGCAGATCGGCGGCCACAGCCTTGCGGTCCTTCCAACTGCAGAAGTTCATGGAATGCCGGATCAGATGCACGATGCAGGTCTGGACCGTGGTCTCGGGGAAGGCCGCGGTGATCGCCTCGGGGAAGCCCTTCAGTCCGTCCACGACGGCGATCAGGATGTCCTGGATCCCACGGTTGCGCAGCTCGTTCATCACCGATAGCCAGAACTTGGCGCCCTCGGTGTCGGCGATCCAGAGGCCCAGAACCTCGTGCTCCCCTTCTTGGGTGACGCCGAGGACGATGTAAACGGCCTTGCTCTTGACCATCCGACTGTCGGTGTCGCGGATCTTCTCGCGCAAAGCGTCAAAGATCACAATGGGATACATCCGGTCCAGCGCCCGGTGCTGCCATTCCCGAACCTCGCCAGCACGGCATCGTTGACGCGGCTGATCAGGTCGGGGGAGACTCGCAGGCCATAGAGCTCCTCAAGATGGGCTTGGATGTCGCGCACCGACAGACCGGCGGCATAGAGCCCGATGATCTTGTCATCCACCCCGTCGATCCGGGTCTGGCCCTTCTTCACCAGCTCCGGCTCAAAGCTGCCCTCACGATCGCGCGGCACCGACAGTGCAACCTCGCCGTTGGAGCCCTTCACCCGCTTAGTCGCAACACCGTTCCGGCGATTGGTCTGCTCGGCTGGTAGCTCCGCACCAGCCTCATAGCCCAGATGCGCTGTCAGTTCGGCCCCGAGCATTCTCTCCATGAGCCGGACCTTTAGCTCCTTCATCAGCCCGGCATCGCCAAGCAGATCCTCAGGCCGCTTGCAGCCCTTCAACAGCTCGTCCAGCAATTCGTTCGAAATCGTCATCGTCCTTGCTCCTCTCAGGAAGCATGGACCACATCACCGATACACAGAAGGTCGGGCACTCTCATTGCGGCAGATCGGCTGCAACGTCCACCCTTCGTAGTTTGATCGCCGGCGAGCAGCTTCGCTGTGCAGTCCTGGACATCGAGAGATATGGGCGCTTGGTCGCACAGTGCCTCCTCGCCGACGGTCGAGACATCGCTGGCGAAATGATCCGGCCTGGTGCCGCCAACGAGTTCTCTCGTTATTCCCGCGGCTACTACGGTACTTGCTGACGGCCAGACTGCAATCCTGGACGGACCAACATCTGCGTGAAACATCCCTCAGCGTTCCCAGTCCGTCGGTTCCTGACGGCCTCCGACGCTTGTAAGTCTTTCTTCTGCCTCCCGCACCTCTCGGAGGGTTAGCCTCAAGGCGACATGCGACTTAGCTACTGAGACCACCGCCCACGCGATCCACCGTCGCTCCGCCTCATCCTCGACATCCCGCGCCAGCACTTCCGTCCGACCCGCCGCAAGATCTGCCACGATGCCTTCGCCATATCGCCGCCGCAGCTCGTCTGCGAAACGCTCAGCATGAGCATCCCCACGAAACTCAACCTTGCCCTCGATCTGCATGATCCGCCCCATCGACCGCAGCGTGCGCACAAGTCGGTCGTGCTCGGGCACGGCTTCATGGGTAACGGTATGGTCAATCGCCCGAGCTGCGATGTCATAGAACCCCTGCAACTCGTTGGCCACGCGCTTTCCCTGATCAGGGTCGCGCAGGTCCAACCGGCGCCGACCAGCGAGGAGCAACAGATCACTGCGGACCCAGTCCCGCTCTTCCCAGGCGTTCGCCGCGCCAGTTTCCATACGGCCGGCAATTCGTTCGCCGCTCAAGCCAATCGCAGTCGCACCCGCAACGATCTCCGCTCGCAGCCGGTCCGCCGCCCCGGGCTGCAGGGTGGTTTCCGACCTTCCGCGCGCCAAGGTATCGCCCTCAAGCGCCACGCCATAGACAGCCGACTGCGGCACCATCTGCAAAAGCTGCGCACCGCGGGTATCGCCTAGCCCGCGCGCGATGTCGACGGCGTAGCCGTAAAGCTCGTCTCGCAAGCCCTTCCGCTCTGCGATCGGTGCCTTGCGGATTCTGTCCTCGGTCTCAGCCATCCACAGGTTGAAATGCCGCTCCAAGTCCGCGCGCTCAAGCGTCGCCGCCTCGGCCGGGAAGGGATGAAGCGCACCACCCTGTCGAAGCACTTCCTCCGCCTTCGCAATGTTCTCGGTGATCTCCGGCAACCCGGTCAGAGCCGCGACATGGCTGAGGCTGCGCATGGTGTCGGCCGTACGCGCCATCGTGGCGAGGGCATCTTCCAACGCCCTGCCCTCACGCGGCCGCTCTTCTGGTGCCCTGCCCTCCTCCCGTGCACGTTCTATCTCTGCCCGCGAGGGGCCATAGGTAAGCAAGCCGCGCTCCGCCCGCGACGTGGCGTCGAGGAACACGCCCTCTTCCGCCGCGATGGCCACCACCCGCTCTTTCATCATTTCGAGGTTGAACGCATGCTCCTTCGCCATGAAAAACCAGCTGTCGTTCAGCGTGCCCCGGTTGTTCACGACGATATGGACATGCGGATGCGCCCGGTCCGTGTGCAATGCCGCGACGTAGGACCAGACATCGTCTTGGTGTTCACCCGACTGAAACATCTCGAAGGCCCAGGCCTCGGCAATCAGCTTGGCCTTCTCGGCCCGCACATGGGACGGAAAGCTCAGAAGCAGATGGCTGGTGTGCCCGTTCTTGGGCGACCCTCGCCAATCCTCGACCCAATTACCGACAATGTCGTTCCGCTCCTCCCGGGTCAGACCCTTGGCGTGGGCATCCAGCACAACCCCGTTGCCGAAGATCGAGGCCGATTTTGAGAACAGGTAGTCCATTTGGGCGGCCAGCTCCTTGGCATTCACGGTCCCGCCTTTGCCGATCTTCTTCAGCACAGCCGCGTTCGACCCCAGCGAAAACCGCCACAGCTGGCTGGCGCGGGTCGAGAAACTGAACCCGTGCTTGAGGGAAGACGAACCGCCCGCCTTTACCCGACCCTGCTGCGGCCGCAGGAAATTGATCTCCCCGAGAACAGCCTCTGCCAGCCCGATGGGACGCGAGCCAAACTTAACCATGGCGCACGCCCTCCTGTGCCTCGATAAACTTCTGGAACAGCGCCACCCCCTGCCGACGGCGTTCCGCGATGATCTGGCTCAGCGCCTTTGCCACCATCGGCAGCGACCGGCGCAAATCTTCGACAGAGGCCCACTGCGCCTTGACCATCGGCGCCCTGCCCCGGTTCGCGGCCAGAGCAATCTGGTTCACGTTGGTCCCGATCTTTGCCAACTCGTAGCGGATCTCCTCCAGCCGCGCGCTGTCCTCCCGGCTGAACTCGAGGAATCCAGACGCCATCCGCACCACGGACCGCACCCCATCGGACCGGGACTTCGCGCCAAGCTGGATGCAGAGCGCATCGAAGGCACGGAGTTCTTCTGCAGGCAGACGGCAGCTCACGACCTGGCCCTTGTCCTCCAACCGAGGTCGGCCGCGCCCTGCTCCTTGCTGCGCTGCAGAATCAGAAACTTTATTGTCAACACCCGCCAAAACCTTGGCCCGCGACTTAAGTCTTGTTTCGCGACTATCTGATTTTACCGCCAACTCTTGCCACCGATTATTTGTAGACACATCGCATTTCCTGCCACCTTCTCTATCCCCTTCTTTCAGCCCTTGATCAAGCACAATCTATGCGCGACATGAACCCTTGCAGGTTGTGTTAACCTTGGGTAACTCACCTGCTACCGAGTGCACTTCGCTGATCGCTGAATGCACAAGGCGCAACCGGAGAAGGTGCACCTCCAAGCCCTTGGCAGGAGGGCATTTCCCGGGCAGAAGTGGCGGTAACGCCCTGTTTTGTTTGATGTACGGACCCAACCGTTCAGTGTTGCGGGTTCGGAGAAAGGAAGTGTGGGATGCGTCTTGTGGCATCGGCGACGTGTGATCAGGGCTACGCCTTATGATACACGCATTGCGCGATCAGATAAAAGACATACGCATCCAGTAATCAGACAAGTGATTAAAGAGATACGCCTTGCGCAATAGGAGTTGCGCGAGATGGTTTCTGATATCCGCTGTCGTGGTTCGGATTTATGCGATGCGATTTAGGATAAAAGTTTTCAGCGATCTGCATTCAGAAAAATGGGATCGTTAATATGCGAAGTGAGGAAAGTGGTATGGGTTATGGAATACGGGTTGTGCTGGTGATGAACAGGAAGGGCGGATCGGGCAAGAGCACGCTCTGCCGCGCCCTTGCTTCTGCCGCAGCAAGTCGCGGTGAGACGGTTACGATCTTCGACACGGATGCCTCGAAGTCTTGCCTCAAGTGGATGCAGGCGGGGCAAGAGGCCGGAAACTGGTCACCCCATGTTGAGGTGATCCACACACTTGATGCCCACCGGGTCGTCGAGGCGATTGACCATATCTATGAACAGCCAGACCAGGAGCATCTGATCTTGATCGACACTTTCGGCGGCGGGTCAGAGGCACAGGATGTGCTGGCCGTTGCCGCCCACCGGATCATCTGCCCGATGATGCTGTCGCGCGGCGATCTCAGCGAAACGCTCGAGACGGCCAGCTGGTATCTGAAGCTCCGGGGCCGGGTCGACAACCCGGATGAGCTGGCCGGTTTCTCCGTGGTGTTCAGCCGCGTGCAGGTCCGGCTCTCCGAAGCGGAGCGAGCGGTGGCGGATGAACTCTTCCGGTCGCTGCCCGCCTGCGAAGCCTGGCTGTCCAGTCGCAGCGCCTATGTCCGGATGGACAAGGAAGGGCTCCTCGGCGCGATCGCGGACAAAACGCCAAACCGAGGACTGGCGGCGCATCTGCAGACGGCCGTGAAAGAGGCAGGCGAACTTCTCGACGAGATCGATCAGTTGATCGCGGCACCGGCAGAGGTCGCATAATGGCACCGCGTAAAGATCAGATGCGGATCATCCGGCAGGATGCGGGGTTCTCGGCGAAGCTTGGGTTTGGCGGGATGGTCGCGCCCCCGGCGGAGGTTGAAAGACCGAGCGCGATGCCGTCGGCGCCGGTCTGCTCCCGGCCAGAATCGAAGCCCGAGCAACCGGCAATCGTGACAGCCGCCGCACATGTCATGCCCCAACGCGATGATGATGGCGGGTTGCCCATCCGCGGCCAAGAAGAAGCCCGGAAAGAGGAGGGTGAACCGCGGACACCACTGCACTTGGCGCAGCGCCATGCGGTGCCTGCCCCATCCGCAACGGCCCGGGGTCAGGTCGTCTATGTCGCGGTGTCGCTCACCGCCAGGCAAGCCCATCTCGCTGAAGCCTGGGCCTCAGTGGCGCGGTGCTCGGTCCAGTTCCTGATCCGTCGCGTGGCGCAGGGATTGCGTGACGAGGCCTTTGACGACTGGGAACGCGATGGCATGCCCGAAGTCAGTGAACCTCGCGGTGCACGGGGCAAGCATCCGACCAGCGTGACCTTGACCCTGCGACCGCCTTTTGCAGCCGACCTGGCCGCCCGGCACGATCCGCTTGGGGTTCTTGGTTTGGCGCGGGTCATGGGCCCGGCCTTCCGCGCGCGGTTCCAGGAGGCATTCGACATCGCCTTGGACAAGGCGCCGCTGCACACGACAACCGAGGGAGAAGAGAAATGACTGATCAGAAATCGAATGCCCTCGACGACGACACGTCGGCAGCCAAGTTTGATGTTGGCAGGCCTGTGGAATGGATGGTCGACCCGGATCATCGCGAGAAGATCCTCGGCGTCACCTATGAGTTCAGCCATACCGGCGAGCGCAAGACGGTTTGGTACACAGCGAACAAGCGGCGCGCGAAGTGCTTCATTGTTTTGGAGGTCCTACAGTTGCTCGGAAAGGAGACCACCTGACAATGACAGGTCGCAACGTGGGCAACCACTTGGTGGCCAATGCGCGCGAACCGGGGGGGGCAAGCCATGAAGTTTCTGAATCGATCCGCTGGTTTCGATTCAGAAAAGTAATTGGACTTGCTGCGACGCAGGGAGGATTCTGTGTTGGGAGGCCCACATGGTTCTGGCACATCTGCACCGCATCGATCCCGATGCCAATATGGCCCGGTTCTATTGCATTGACGTCGCACCGACACTGTTCGGCGAGGTCTCCGTTCTTCGGACCTGGGGCAGGATCGGGACGCGCGGTCGGACAAGTGTCGAAACTTGCCTGTCTGCCGCAAAGGCGGAGAAGGCTGCAGTCCGAACGCTTCGCCAGAAGGTGCGGCGGGGCTATCGGCCGTCCGGCGAGTTGCTGCCGCCATACCTTGCGGTGTGAGATCGGTCAGGCCTTCCGCTGAAGCCTGCCTTCAAGCTCCGCACCGGCCTCGATGGCGATCCGCTCATGGATGACATCGGCCTGCACGACTGCGCTCGGCGCGAGCTGAACGTTTCGCGCCGAGATCATACCAGAGACCGCCCCAAGCACGACGAGGTCGTGGGTGGCGACGGAACCTTCAACACGACCTGAACCAGCCACGCTGATCTCCGGCGCTCGCAGTGAGCCAACGACATTGCCTTGGATCTCGATCGGTCCACTGGAGGTGGCATCGCCTTCGACGACAAGGTCCTGCGCGAAGATGCTGCGGCGAGCGTTCGGACTTACCGGGTCCGGCCATCGGTCCAGATCGCCATGTGGTGTCTTCATCTTGGTGCCGCCTCAGCTCAACTTCGTGCCGCACGACTGGACCAGAATCGAAACGAAAGGGCAACACGCGGCGCTGTGATCGGCGAAGAAGGGCGGCAGCCTTCGGCGCTGTACAACTCATCCGGCCAGGGTCATCGCCGGTCGTCCCTCATGAACCTTAGAGTCTGCGCCGATCGCTCATGAGGGTACGTCAGGCTGTTGGTTGGTGTTGTCCACGATGAAAACGAAGGGCTAACGTATTGCCGTGAACTTCCGGCGAGGGTGATGATGCAACACGAAGAGCGCAATAGTTTGACTGATCCCGCCTCCAACTTCAGGCATACGCAGTTCGAAGGCGAGATGAAGCTGCGCCTTGCCGTTCCCTTTGACGCCTGGGAGCCCATTGGCAGGGAAGGGCCTATAACGACCGGAGCGCGCGCTCATCTGGCCCGCCTTGCCGAAGCCGGCAACGGAGGCATGGCCTGATACGCTCGGGTCGGGCCCAGTAGTCGACCGCCAACTTGTCTGCACTTGTCCGGATCCCATGCGCGACCGGTGGTTCCGCCGCTAATCGGGTGTAATTGGGTCAAGAAATGGGTTGCGGAAAATGGGTGTTATTGGGTATTTAAATGGGTATGATCCAAATCCATACGCTCCGCATCACCCCGAACTTTCTTTCGATCATCGCCGAAATCGACGAGTTCAAGGGCGCATGGCGCGCGCTCGGAAGTCTCGCCCCCGAGCGGCTGTCCGCCTTGCGCCGCGTCGCTACGATCGAAAGCATCGGCTCTTCGACCCGCATTGAAGGAAGCCGACTCTCAGATCAGGAGGTCCAGCGTCTTCTCTCCAACCTCGACATCCAGACCTTCTCGACCCGAGACGAAGAGGAGGTAGCAGGCTACGCCCAGGTCATGGATTCGGTCTTCGCCTCGTGGCGCGACATGGACGTGACCGAAAACCATATCCGCCAATTACACCGGGACCTTCTGCGGCACAGCGGCAAGGATCAGCGCCACAGGGGAGCCTGGAAGACCGCGCCAAACTCGATCGCGGCTTTCGACGAGACAGGGCGGCAGATTGGCGTCGTATTCGAGACCGCCACCCCCTTCGACACCCCCGGCCGCATGGTTGAACTGATCGACTGGTACAACACCGCCACCCGGGACCGTGAACTGCATCCGCTGCTGCTGATCGGAGTCTTCGTCGTGGTCTTCCTCGAGATCCATCCGTTCCAGGACGGCAACGGACGTCTCAGTCGGATCCTTACGACCCTCCTGCTTCTGCGCGCAGGCTATGCCTATGTACCGTACTCCTCCCTCGAAAGCGTGATCGAGCAAAGCAAGGAGGCCTACTATCTGGCCCTTCGACAGACCCAGGGAACGATCAGGTCTGACAGTCCGGACTGGGAACCTTGGCTCGGCTTCTTCCTGTCCGCGCTGCAGCGCCAGATGCATCGTCTGCGCGTGAAGATTGAGCGTGAACGACTTTTGATGGGTAGCCTCCCGGAAGTTTCGGCGCAACTCTTGGACCTCGTGCGAGACCACGGTCGCTTGACCATCGGCGACGCCGAGCGCCTGTCCGGCCAGAATCGCAACACACTGAAGCAGCACTTCCGCGCGCTGGTGGCAGATGGCCACCTGAGCCTGAACGGAGCCGGGAGGGGGGCTTGGTATTCGCTCCGATAATTAAGATTATGTAAAATGAACCGACAAGATCGAAGGCAGTACTGACTTGCTTATCGCGGCACCAAGACAATAGTTTGGACTGCACGGCCTTGGTAGAAGACAGTTAACTTACTTCTTAGACCGTTGCTCAAAGGCGGTCGGGCTCAGTAAGCGTAGAGTGACGGGGTAGGCCTTACGCAAAGATGACATGCGGTAAGGCAACAAAGAATTAGGGCAAAGCATATGTGGGCCGATAATGAAACAGAACGCGACTTCCTGAACTTTTCCGGAGTCGCTGACACGGTCGCTGAGATCATTGTTCAGGCGCACGGACGACCGATCTCAATAGGGGTCTCCGGAGCTTGGGGTGTTGGAAAGTCGTCCCTTATAAAACTTACCCAAGCCGCTCTCGCGCAACGTCCACGGAAAGAAGGCGAGCGGGAGTTTATCTTCGTCGAGTTCAATGCGTGGCTCTACCAGGGCTACGACGACGCACGCGCGGCTTTGATGGAA